>WNEZ01011892.1_pt1 | contig 13752 bp, 9 predicted proteins | sample 5400521 | NCBI WGS metagenome assembly WNEZ01 (sample SAMN13153339, study PRJNA577476) | soil metagenome | isolation source: 120 cm saprolite under Douglas fir tree site 2 hole 1 replicate 1 | place: USA:California | collected 2015-04-18 | reverse complement strand
TCGTTGGCCTGGATACGCGCCTCGGCGATAATCCCCGCCGCATCCCGGCGTGCCTGCTCCCGGATGCCGCGGCCCGCCTCCTCGGCGGCCGTGAGCACTTGCGACGTCTGCTCGCCGAGCTGGCGGAAGAAGGCGGCGGCGTCCCCGGCGGGGCTGGCGGCAGGCCCGGGTTCGGTGGCGGCGGCCGGTGTGGATTCCTCAGGCTCCATCCGGCGAAGCGTAACCGACCGCGTCCCCCGGGCCCCGTCTTTCCTGCGAAATTCCCGCCATTCCCCGGCGGACTCGCTTACGGCGTCGGGGCGGGCGTCACCGTCTGGGTCGGCAGAGGCAAGAGCAGCGTCAGGACTTGGGTGAGCAGGTTGGTGATCGGGTCCAGGACCTGATTGAGCAGGGCCGTGGGACTCGGCGTCGGGGTTGGCGTTGCGGCCGGCGCCGTTGTCATCGCGGCTGCCGGGGTGGTCTTCTTCGGCAGGGCCACGATCTTCGGAGTTGGCGTCGCCACAGGGATCGGAGCGATCCTGGGCGTGGGCGTCGTCAGCGAGATCCCCACCTTCCGGATGGCTCCGAGCAGGCCCGCGAATACATCCTGGGCACTGACGTGGTACTCCATGGCGAGCAGCCCCCAGCTCTCCCCCGCAAGCCAGTTCCCCATGATGTGGTCGAAGGTGGTCTGGGTATCGGCCTGAGAGGACGCGGTCGCGCTGGAGGCCAGCACGAGCCCGATCAGCACGTCGGAGCGGGGCTGCGACAAGAACGGCTGGACGTAGGCCAACGCCAGTGCGTTCGGGACCACAAGGCGGAAGAAGTCCTGGCCCGTGGCGTTCCCGAGCTGCGCGTCCAGTCCGCCACCGAAGTTGGCGAGTCGGGCGTCGAGGTCGATCGCGTCCTGGAGGAACCGGTGGTCCCAGACGTCACCGCCGTTCAGGATCGCCAACGGCCTCGGCGAGCTCGGCAGGACGCCCGCGGACGCGACCGCTTCCCCGAACGCGGGCACATCGAGGCTCTCCCCCGGCACCGCGAGTGTCGCTCTGCCTGCAAGAACGCCGACCTTGGTGGAGATGCCGGCGTCCACTCGGAAGGTCCCCGACTCGGATGAGACCGTCAGGCCCTCGGTGTCGATTTCTCCGTGAGCGGTGAGCACGGCCAGCGCGGAACCCCGGGCAAGCTGGATCCGATCCATGCCGGTGATAAGGGCTTCACCTTGTGTGAGCTCGAAGGTCCGTCCGTTGTCGAGATGCAGCACGGCGAGACCCCCGATCGCAACGGTCACCCGGTAGCCAGCACCAAGTCCCGCTTGGTCGGTCACCGTCTGGGTCTTGCCACCACCGACGATCGTGGCGGAGCCGCCGGTCATCTGAATGGACATGGAGGGGGCTGCGGCGCCCTTGGGGTGGGTGCAGCCGGAAGCCGCCAGCGCAACCGCGCTCGCGAGGCCACAGCACCGAAGCCATCCCGGCGCCTTCGAGAAACGTTTCACGGCGCGCGTTCGCATACCAGCACCTGGGTTATCGGCCTCCCGGCCACTCGGCTGGAGGCCTGCGGGAAGGAAAACCTCCCCGGCGCAGCGGGACGACCGGAACGGGCGACGGGTCCGTGTGGATGGGACGGACGCCACCCCCGTCACCGGAGCGCTGTAAAGGGATCAGCAGCGAGAAGCGCGACCCCTCCCCCGCAGAGCTCTCGACCTGGAGCTCGCCGTCGTGAGCCTCGATGATGCGGCGGACGTACGCCAGGCCAAGTCCCAGCCCACCGAACGACCTGGTCTCGGAGGCGTCCACCTGCACGAAGTCCTGGAAGATCTGGCTCATCTGCTCGGACGTGATGCCGATGCCATGGTCGGTCACCGAGACCCGCACCCGATCAGACCGAGCGGCGTCGATCTCTCCGCGTATCGTGATCGGGCCGCCGTCCGGGCTGAACTTGACGGCGTTGTCGAGCAACTCGTCGATGGCCCGTGGCAACAGGCGCGGGTCGCCGGCCACGAGGGGCAGGTCCTTGAACCCTAGCCGCTCGAAGGAGTGCTTCGGCGCCGACTCCTCCCATTTGCCGACCAGGTCCGCCGTGGCTCGGTCGAGGTTGAACGGTGCGGTACGGACCACGAGCCTGCCCGCCTGCATGGCGGAGAAGTCGACGAGCATGTCGACGATGCGCTCCATGCGCTCGGTGGAGGCGACGATGACGTTCAGGAACGATATCGACTTGGCCCTCGGCACTACCTTTCGGCGAAGGAGGTCGGCGTAGCCCTTGATTGGGGTGAGCGGTGTTCTGAGCTCGTGGGAGATGTTCGAGAGGAACTCGGTCTTCATCGTCTCCACTTCCAGTTCCGAGGTGAGGTCGCGCAGGACCGCCACGGCTCCGGTCACATTGCCTTTGTTGTCGGTGATGGGGGCAGACGTGACCGCGACCGGGATGCCATGTCCGTTGCCGCCCACCGCGGTGATGAAGCCAGCCGCGGAGCCGCCCGCCATCCGGTAGACGGGAAGGTCGACCGGCGACCCCGACGAGTCGACCACCTCGAGCACCTCCTCCACCTGCAGATCGCGGGCCCGCTCGGCTGAGACACCGCTGATGCGCTCGGCCTCACGGTTGATGGTGACGATCCGGCCCTCACGGTCGACGGCGATGAGACCGTCGGTCATGGACTGCAGGATGGTTTCCAGCTCCCCGCGCAGCCGGCTCTCCTGGAGGGCCGCCTCCCGCAAATCGGCGGCCTGCGTGTCCAACGACGTGGTCATCTGGTTGAACGCCTCACTCAGGGCGCCAACCTCGTCGGCTTCGGTCACTGGCACCCGCGCAGACAGATCGCCCTGGCGCACCCGCCCGGCCGCAGAGGTGAGCTCCCGAATGGGGCGGGTGATGCGGGATCCCGACACCGCAGCCGCTCCCACGGCGAACAGGGTCGCCGCAAGGGCACCGAGGAAAAGCGTCTGGCTGATGTTCCTCTGCGTATCGGCCAGGGTCTGCGGCTGGGACACCATGACGGCGCCGAGCCTTCTGTGGCCCTCGGGCGCAATCGGCGCCACGGCCACGTAGTAGGGGGTCTTTGCGGCCGTTGCCTCAGCCTGGAGGATAGTTCCCTGCTGCACAACGCTGGCGACGATCCGGCCCCCAAGGCTTCGAACGATGTCATCCGCCCCGGGCAGCGTGCTTCCCAGGAGTTCACCGTGGCTACCGATCACGGTCACTGGCACCGCACCCGGCAGCGCAAGGCCCTTGAGGAAGGAAGTGTTGATGATCCTCCCGACCACCACCGCACCGACGACTTGCGAGTGCGCATCCAACACGGGAGCGGCCCCGATGACGACCAGCTTGCTCCTGGTCGCGCCGAGGTCATCTACCGACGTCGCCGCCTTGTTCTGGAGTGCGCTGCGAACTTCGGCACTGCCCGCGAGGTTGATCTCCTCGAGGTTGCTGTCATCGAGATTGACCTGGCCGGGCTGGGTCCCGGCCGCCGAGAGGCCCACGATGGTGCCGCCGCAACCAAGCTTTCCCGCACAGTTCGGGTCAGGCGTCAGGAAAGCAACCAAGTCGGCGGACGGCGGGAAACCGGGAGGCTGCTGGATGTACTTGGCGTAGAAGTTCAGGATGTCGCGGTTCTGGGCGATGACCGCGGTGCGGATGACCTCGATGCCCGCCGCAACGGTGGCGACGGACTGCAGGCCGGTGCCGAACTCGCTGAAGCGGCTGGTCTCGAACACCGCCTGGTCACCTGCGGACTTGAAGGCCGACTGCCGGACGTTGCGGGCGAACGCGTTGGTCACCGTGGCCGAGATGAGCGCGATGACGAGGATCAGCAGGAGCACCAGCGCCGCGACGATCCTCGCCTGAATCGAGATCCGGAAGGCCCTCCACAACCAGAAGCCGAGGGCGAGACCCCCCAGCAGGTGCAGCGCGTGGCCTGCAACCCAGATGGCGTCGAAGGTGGTGGGCGTCGACCCGGCCCGGGTGAGGAAGACCTCCGACGCCCCGAGCAGGCCCAGGGCCAGCGCCAGGCGGCGGGCCCCCTCGATCCGGCTGCGCAGCGCGAACAGGGCAGCCCCCAGGGCCAGCACCGCCGGGCCTGCCGTTCTGGAAACGGTCACGGCGCTTGCCGACCAGAAGCGGCCCTTCTTGCCGTCGGGCGGTGTCCAGGTCCCCAGCTCGTTGGCGGGGCGCTGCGCCTCGGTCTCGCCGGGCCCGTCGGCGTCGGGTTCGTGGGCGCGCCGCCTGGGGGCTTCCCTCCGCCGACGGGCCGAGCTGTGCCCGACGTACAGGGGGCTCACGGGGACGAGGAGGGAGATGAGCAGCAGGAAGTAGGCGACCGTGCGCAGGGCCAGCACCTTGACATCGGAGTCGCCGATGACGAGCTGGGCGCCGTGGAGGGTGTCGGCCACGCCGAGCAACGCCCACCCGGCCCCGAACACGAACCGTGCCCATCTGCGCGGGGCGAACTCCGGGCGGGAGACGGCAAGCCAGACGCACGCAAACGCGCCGACGGCCACCAGGAAGGTGGTCACGAAGTGCAGCGGCGCCGCGAACGTGCTCATGGCCTCAGCCTACGCCGAGTCAGGGTCTTGCCTGTCGCAATCCGGCCGGTCAGGCAGCGTTCAGCGCATCCACGGCTTCGTGCAGGGTTGAGACGCCGACGACCTTCATACGGGAATGCGACTGCGCGACCGCAGCCATCGCCTCCGCGGCCTGCGTCTTGGGCACGATGAACAAGGTAGCCCCCACCTTCTCCGCACCGAAGACCTTTTGCGGCATGCCGCCGATCTCGCCGACGTTGCCCCGGTAGTCGATCGTCCCGGTATCGGCAATCGTCCGGCCCCGGGTGAGGTCGTTGGGGCCGAGCAGGTTCTCGATGGCGAGTGCCCACGACAGGCCAGCCGAAGGGCCGCCGATGTCCCCTGCGTTGATCTTGATGTCGATCGTCGGCTCGTAGTCCGGCTCCACACCGACGCCGATGATCTTGGCCGGGGACGGCTGCGCGTTGGTGATCGTGGCGACGTCCACGTCCATGGACTTGCCGCTCCGCTGCACCTTGAGGTGCACCGACTGGCCCAGCGAATGCTTCTGGACCCCGGTCTCCAGTTGGTCCGGCGCCGTCACCGGCGTCCCGTCCACCTCCGTGATGACGTCGCCGGGCTGCAGCACCTTGGCCGCCGGGGCGTTGGAGAGCAGGTTGACGATCAGGACGCCCTTGGTGGGGAGATTCTGGTACCCGAAGAGGTCTCCAAGCGCTGCGACCTTGGCATCGCGCTGGCTCTGGTCCATCGCGATGACCTCCTGGCCGGGGACGTTGGGGTACTGGGCCTCGGAGACGATCTGCGACGTCTTGTCGAACCATGCACCGATCAGCTGGGGAAGCCGGACCCCGTAGTAGACGCCCACCGTGGTCAGGTGGATCGAGCCCGCCCGCTTGTGGACGCCCTGCCCGTTGATCTGGACGAGCGAGCCGGCATCGGGCGCCTCTCCGGGGACGAAGACGTCGTAGTTCAGGTGGACGGTCAGGGCAACTCCCAGCAGCACACACAGGACGGCCAGGGCGATGACAACCCGTGGCAGGCGCCGGCGCTTGGGCCGTCCACCAGCCTCTCCATACCCCCCGCCAGGGGGTTCGGGGGGGGTGGGTGTCGGGCCGAGGACTCTCTCTTGCACGTGTGGTTTCCCGGGCGTGGGTGCCAGATGATGTCCCGGAGGATCCTCCGCCGGGACCGCTGGCTCCTTCACCAGCGACGCACGCATCTGCCGCTCGCCACTCGGGAAGGGGCCTGCACCACGCCGATGCGCGCACACCTAGGATAGTTGCTCCCCCCGTCCATCGTGACCTGCGAGCCCCCTGCGGACCTCGCCCCCCCAGTGGGCCCACGGGGCCTCCTCGCCTAAACCCGCACGCGGCGGGCCAGCCAGACGGCTCCGGCACCACCCGCCGCGGCTAAGAACAGGATGAGAGCGATTGCCTGCGGCGAGCTGGTGGACGACACCGGCTTGCTGGCAGCGTTCGGCGGCAGCTTCGGCGCCGCGACCACGGCAGCGGCCATGGGCGACACCTCGGGACTCGGCGCCGTGGTGGGGGTGGGCGACGGGGTGGTTGGCGTCGGCGTGGGCGTTGGGGTCTGGCTCGGTGGGGGCTTCGGCGTCGTCTTCGCGGCAGGCTTGGGTGCGACGGGCAACGGGGACGACTTCGCAACCGGGGCGACGACCGCAGGCTGCGTGGTAACGGGCAGCGGGGCCGACGAGGCGCCGAGGGCGGCTGCGGCGTTGAGGCGGGCGCCTGCCGCTACCTGGTCCGCGGAGGAGACGATCCTGCTCGCCGCCGAGGAGTTGCTGTACCCCACGGCCATGAGCATGGCTGCGACGCCGGCGACGTGCGGCGCGGCGAAGGACGTCCCCTCGCTCACCTGGTAGCCACCCTGCTTCGAGGCGATGATGATGCAGTTGGAGGTGTCGCCGGAGGCGCAGGCCCCGTTGCCACCGGGGGCCCAGATGAAGGTGGGACCACTGCCAGTGTTCGAGTACGATGCGACCTCGTCGTGGGGGCCGGTGGCCCCGGCGATCAGCACGTTCTGCATGCCGAGGTAAGCGGAAGCGCCAGGCCCAGCCCCAGGATCGGTGTTGCCGGCCGCGAGGACCACGAGGGCGCCGCGGCTCGTCGCGTAGTCCACGGCGGGCTGCAGGGCCTTGTGCAGGGAGTTGGCGTCGGTCACCGGCGGGGTGAGGCACCCTCCCACCGTGGTCGGCGGGCAGTTCAGCGTCGGGAAGGGCTTGCTGAAGGCTTCGGGGCCGACCGACAGGTTGATGACCTTGGCCCCCTGGTCGGCGGCGAACTTGATGCCCTTGGAGATGTCCTCGACCGAGCCCGTGCCGTCGCCGCCGATGGCTTTGATGGCGAGGATCCTGGCATCGGGGGCCACTCCGGCCATGCCCTGGCCGTTGTTGGTGGCGGCCCCGATGATGCTGGCCACCCAGGTCCCGTGACCCTGGTCGTCGCCGGTGCTGTCCGCCGGGCAGGGATTGGGGCTCCCGCCCAGGCCGCGGCAGTCGTAGGCGCCCGCCGACTTGGCCGCCGGCAGGTCCGGGACGCCGAACTGCACCCCGGTGTCGATGACGGCGACGGTGATGCCGGCACCGGTGCTGGCCGTCCATGCCTGGGGGGCCTTGATGACCTTGAGTGCCCACTGGCTGGCGAAGTAGTTGTCGTTGGGCGGGTTCGGAATCGACGCGAGGGCCGGGGCCGCCATCATCGCAACCCCCACCGTGGCGACCAGGGCGGTGCGTGCCGCCGTCGGCAGGATCCGGAGGACGCGGCGCTGCCAGCCGCCGGGCAGAGCAAACCGTGACTCGATACCGCGCACGCTCAAAAGCTTGTGACCTACCTCTCCCGGGGGATCGCCTACTAGTGGGTATTCTCGGCGAAAGGCCGTGCCGCCTGACTAGTTACGGACCCCGGGAAAACTCACTAGTCAGTCCTTCGGGAAAAGGCGGTGCGGGTGCAGGTCCGGCGGCTCCGAGAACCGCCGACCGGCGTGCCCGCGGGCCGAGCAAGCCTCGCTGGCCGGTCGAGTCGCCTCCGAGAACCGCCGACCGGCGTGCCCGCGGGCCGAGCAAGTCTCGCTGGCCGGTCGAGTCGCCTCCGGACCTGCACCCGCACGGCGTGCCATACGGCCTGCTGTTCGTTCGGCGCCAAGAAGCCCCCGGGGGGAGAGGTTTCTCGTTGCTGTCGATTACCCTGTTGGTACCTCACAGCAACGAGAAGGGCCGGGCTACTTCGACGAGCCGGAGACGAAGAGGTCCTTGACTTCGTTGAAGGACGCCAGGCACTTGCCGGCCCCGAGGACCACGCATTCGAGGGGCCGGGCGGCCACATGGACCGGAACGTCGCACTCCTGGGACAGGCGGGCTTCGAGCCCCCGCAGCAGGCCCCCACCGCCGGTGAGGGCGATGCCGTGCGAAAGGATGTCCTGGGCAAGCTCGGGCGGGGTCGAGGACAGGGCCGCCACGACCGCCTCCACAATCTGGCGCACCGGTTCCTCGATCGCCTCGCGGACCTCTTCGGAGGTGATGTGGACGATTTTCGGCAACCCGGCTGCGAGATCCCGACCCTTGATCTCTGCCTTTTCCTCCTCGGCGAGCGGGAACGCCGAGCCGATGGCGATCTTGATCTGCTCCGAGGTCCGCTCCCCGACGACGATGGCGTATTCCTTGCGGATGTGGCGGGAGATGGCGTCGTCGATATCGAAGCCCCCGACCCGGATCCCCTTGTTGACGACCACCCCGCCCATCGAGAGGACCGCCACCTCCGACGTGCCGCCCCCGATGTCCACGACGAGGTTGCCGATGGGCTCGCTGATCGGCAGGCCCGCTCCGATGGCTGCGGCGACCGGCTCCTCGATCAGGTAGGTCTCCCGGGCGCCGGCGGCCATCGTGGCCTCCTGCACCGCCCGGCGCTCCACCTCGGTGATGGCCGAGGGCACGCAGATGAGCACCCGGGGCCGGGGCACCCGCTTGCGGACACCCACCCGCTCCAGGATGAGGCGGATGTAGCGCTCCGTGACTTCGAAGTCGGTGATGGCCCCCCGGCGCAGGGGCCGCTCGGCGACGATGTAGCCGGGGGTGCGGCCGATCATCCGGTAGGCCTCCTGGCCCATGGCCAGCACCTGACCGTTCTCCCGGTTGAGGGCGATGACCGTCGGCTCGTTCAGGACGATGCCCCGCCCGGTGACGAACACAAGCGTGTTGGCCGTGCCGAGGTCGATGGCGAGGTCCCGGCCCATCAGCCCCGCCCTGGGGATGCGATGCGAGGCGATGCGCCGCGCGGTGATGCGGTGCGGGGCTCGAGAGCCAGGATGCCGGGTTGGAAACTCTCGAACACGAGGTAGCGCGCCAACCCGTGTTCCTTTCTGAAATGACGTCTCTGAAATTACTTCCGGTACGAGTCCACGGAATGTACCGGGACTTAGTGACCGAGCCCGAAGTATATCCATTTGGGAACTTGGGCCTTCCGGCGCGACCCGGCGCCGGGGTCTCCGAGCGCGGCTCAGGCGCAGGCGGGAGCCTCCTGGGCCGGCACCCAGCCGGCAAAGCCAGCGGCCGCCGGAGGGAGGGGGCGGTCCTTTTCGACCAGCAGGTACAGGGAGCGGGTGAGGGCCAGCCCGGCGATGCGGACGGCAACGGGGCCGCCGGGGCCGCGGCTGCGGAGGGCGAGGCAGGACACCAGCCCGATCCCGTAGCCGTTGCCCACCGCCGAGACGATGGCCGCCGTGTTGGAGAGCACCATCGCCGTGCGGTAGCGGGGCGCTTCGAGCCCGTGCTCGGCGAGCAGGGCGAGGAAGCTGAGATGGGTCCCGGATCCGCTCTCTCTGGTGAGAAAGGGCTGCCCGGCCAGCTCACTCAGCTCCACCGCGCCGCGGGAGGCGAAGGGATGGCCGGCGGGGACCGCGAGGACGATCTCGTCGGTGGCGATGTGCCGGTAGAGGAGATCGCGGCCGGGCACCTTGACACCCGAGAACCCCACATCGGCCTTTCTCGCCCGCAGCCGGACGGCCACCTCGGTCGAGTCGGCGATCTCGATGCGTGGGTTCACCCGAGGGTGGGCGACCGTGAAGGCATTGACCAGGCCCGGCACCAGAAACTCCCCCGGCGTCGTGCTGGCCACGATGCGCAACTCGCCGGCCAGCCGGCTGGGCTCCTCAGACAGATCGTCCATCAACCGCTCGTGGCCGCCGACGACCTCCTCGGCGTAGGAACGGACCCGTTCCCCGGCCTCGGAGAGCTCGACGCGCCCCCGGCGGCGGGTCAGCAGCGTGACACCAAGCTCCTGCTCGAGCTTCTGGATGTGGCGGCTGACCGCCGGTTGGCTGAGATGCAGCTCGCCGGCCGCGCGTGTGAAACTACCGCAACGGGCAAGCACCACCAACGTTTCGAGCTGGTCGAGGTTCACTGGTCCCGATCTGGTCCCGGTCTGGTCCCGATCTATAACAGTTTGGTATGGAAGCTACCTAAATATTTCGTTCAGTTATGCTCCGCGGCTTGGAGGATTCGCAAGAAACCTCCCAAAACGCGTCACGGACCGGCAAAATTGGTGGGCAGAGGAAAGGGGTGGGCAGGGGATGCTGGCACACGAACCGGACGAGCCGGCGGATCTCGCTGCCGAAGAGGCCGAACCGGGCGACGGCCCGCAACCGGGCGACTTCGACCTGGTCGGCATCACGCCTGCGGCAACCGTCGACGCCCGCGACCTGGACCCCGGTCCAGTCCTGCTCATGGTGCGCAACGCGCTGTCCCGGATCGACGAGGGGGCCGTGCTGGAGATCACCCGGGCCGACGACGGGCTGAGCGACGACCTCGGCGGCTGGTGCCGGCTGAACGGGTGCGAGATCGTGGCCAGCCTCGACGCCGGAGCCGACCGCACCTGGCTGCTGCGCAAAGGCCCCGCCGCGCCCGCCTGGGAGAAACCCGATTGGGGCATCTCGCTGCCCCGCCGGGACGGGCGGCGCATCGACCTGCGGGACTGGTTCGAGGGCCGGGTCGCCGACGTCCCCGACGAGGCCCCCACCTACTACGGGTTCGTCCCCAGGGGAGCCGTGGCGGAACCGGGCATGCCCTCCTACCCCTTCACCCTCAACACGAAGGCGGACGTGTGGGCGGACAACATCGCTGGCCTCTACGAGCAGGCGAAGGCCCAGCAGTGGAACGCCTCGGAGGACATCCCGTGGGACCGCCTCGAGGCCTTGCCCGACGACATGGAACGGGCCGTGTGCCAGATCATGACCTTCCTGGCCGAGAACGAATATGCCGCCCTCTACATCCCCGCCAAGTTCCTGCCCCGGATCAACGCCCGCTTTGTCGAGCCCGTGCTGTTCCTCGCCACGATCATCAACGACGAGGCCCGCCACATCGAGGTCTTCACCAAGCGGGCGCTGGCCAACGGCGGTGGCCTGCAGTACTCGGCAGCCATGACCGAGTGGTCGCTGCAGAGCCTGCTCCTGCAGGAGGACTACTTCAAGTCCAGCTTCCTACTGCACGTCCTGGGCGAGGGCACGTTCCTCGACCTCCTTGCCTACATCGAGAACCACGCCCCCGACCCAGTGACCGCCGAGGTCGTTCGCCGGGCGCGCCTCGACGAGGGCCGCCACGTCGCGTACGGGATCGCCCACGTCCGCCAGCAGCTTCGCCACGACCCCACCCGGGTCGAGGAGTTGGTCGCCTCCGCCGAGGAACGCTCGGCCGTGCTGCAGGCGACCACGGGTGTGAACCCCCCGGTCCTCGAGGCCCTGACCATCCTGGGCGGCGGGGGGTCGTCGCCCGAGCAGCGGCGCCGGGGCGGCGAGGCGGTCCGGCAACTGCACCGCTCGATGGACGACTACCGCATCCGACGCATGCTCCAGGTCGGCCTCGACCGCCCCACCGCCGAGAAGATCTCGCAGCTCCACACCCCGAACTTCATGTAGCTGTGCTGCCGGTCGGCAGAACCTGTTCCCCGCAGTCGTGAAAGGAGAGTCACCCAGTGGCACTCACCGATGAGGACCGCAACGCGCTCGCCGATCAGGCATGGGCAGTCGCAGAGAAGATCAAGCCAAGCGCCGCGTCGCTCGATGCCAGCCGCACCTACCCCGATGACCATATCAATGCCCTGGCCGACGCCGGCCTGGCGGGCCTGCTCGTCTCGCCGGAAAACGGCGGCAAGGGCGGCGACCTGACCAGCCTGGCCCTGGTTTGCGAGGCGGTCGGGTGGGCCAACGGCTCCACCGGCCTCGTGTACCTGATGCACCTCTGCGGCACGGCGACCATCGGGGCGAAGGCAACCCCCGGGCAGGCCCAGGAGTGGCTGGTCCCGGCAACCACCGGCGACACGTTAGCGACCCTCGCCTTCAGCGAGCGCGCCACCGGCGCCCACTTCTACATGCCGCAGATCAAGGCCGAGAAGTCCAACGGCGGCTACGTCCTCAACGGCAGGAAGAGCTTCGTCACCAGCGGTGGCTACGCCGACCTCTACCCGGTGCTCGTCAACGCCTCGGGTGGCGAGGGCCTGGATGTACTCGTGGTTCACGGTGCCGACAAGGGGGTCTCCTTCACCGGCGCCTGGGAAGGCATCGGCATGACCGGCAACTCGTCAATCGAGATGGTGCTCGACAGCGTCGAGATCCCCGCCGACCGGATCGTGGGGGCCGAGGGCGACGGCCAGGAGCTCGTCTTCAACGTCGTCGCCCCCACCTTCCTCATCGGCCTCGCCGCGCTCAACGTCGGCATCGCCCAGGCTGCCCTCGACGACACCATCGAGCACGTGAAGACGCGCCGCAACGCCGGCGGCATCCTGGCCGAGCTCCCGACGGTCCAGACCGAGATCGCCGAGATGACGATCGCCGTCGAGGAGGCCCGGGCGCTGGTGGTCACGGCCGCCAGGGCCGCCGATGCCGGCAACCCCGCTGCCCTCCCCCTCGTCATGCAGTCCAAGATCGGCGCCACGGAGGCGGCGATCGAGGTCACCGGCAAGGCGATGGAGGCCTGCGGCGGTCTCGCCTACTCGAAGCGTCTCGACATCGAGCGGTACTGGCGCGACGGGCGGGCCGGCTCGATCATGGCACCCACCAACGAGGTCCTGAAGCAGTGGGTCGGCAAGCTGGCCACCGGCCTCCCGCTCTTCTAGCGATGGCACCGGCTCTTGGAAGAGGAGTCGGCCGTCCGCTCGTCATCGGCGCCGTCGCGTACGACCCCAAGGTCGTCCCGATCTGGGAGTCGATGCGCGACTACTTCCGGGAAGCCGGGGTCCCGATCGACTACGTGCTGTTCTCCAACTACGAGTCCCAGGTCGACGCCCTGTTCGCCAAGAGCGTCGACGTGGCGTGGAACACCAACGTTGCCTACGTGAAGTCCGAGCAGCGCTGCGGCGGCACCTGCCAGGTGCTGGGCATGCGCAACACCGACGTCGGGTTCACCACCCGCATCGTCGGCCGGGGGGAGCGCCTCGCCGGGCTGTCCGAGCTGAAGGGCAAGCGCCTCGCCCTCGGCAGCGCCGACTCGGCGCAGGCCGCCATCCTCCCGCTGCAGTGGCTGCGGCGGGAGGGCCTGGAGCCGGGGGTCGACGTCGAGTTGCTGCGCTTCGATCTCGACGTCGGCAAGCACGGCGACACCGGCACCAGCGAGTTGGAGGTGCTCCGGGCCCTGCACGATGGGGACGCCGACTACGGGGCGGTCGGCGACCCGACCTGGATCCGGGAGCTGGAGGCGGGCCACGTCAACAGCTCCCTGGTGACGTCGCTGTGGACCTCGCCCCCGTACTGCCACTGCAACTTCACGGCATTGCCCGACTTCGACGAGGCGTGGGGTGCCCGCTGGAGCGAGGCACTCCTCGCCATGAGCTACAACGACCCCAAGTGGCGCCGGCTCATGGACCTGGAGGGCCTGACGGCGTGGCTCCCGGGCCGGAAGACCGGCTACGAGGAGCTGACCGCAGCGCTCACCACCTAGTCCCTGGGAGGCCCGGCGTTTTTGGCCCGGGCCTCCCGCGCGCGTAAGCTGGGAGTGTGGACATCGACCCCGCCGAGATCGGCGCCGCACTCTCCTCGATCCCCCTCTTCCGGGAGTTGCAACGGCTCCTCATGGTCCAGAGCGGCCCGGTCAACTGGGAGATCGCCGGGCAGATCTCCCAGGCGGTCGCCCAGATGCGGGGCACGGGTTCCCGTGCCGGGCCCGACGAGCGTGCGGCCTTCCAGGAAGCCTGCCGCCTCGCAGAGATGCGGGTGGGCGAGCTGACCGGGCTCGAGCCGCCAGGCT
>WNEZ01003380.1_pt1 | contig 13753 bp, 13 predicted proteins | sample 5400521 | NCBI WGS metagenome assembly WNEZ01 (sample SAMN13153339, study PRJNA577476) | soil metagenome | isolation source: 120 cm saprolite under Douglas fir tree site 2 hole 1 replicate 1 | place: USA:California | collected 2015-04-18 | reverse complement strand
GGGTGGCAGGCGTAGTCGTCACCGTCGGCGGACGACCGTTTCTCGTGATGGCCTTCACTGTGGTCGAGGGCAAGATTGTCGAAATCGACGGAATCGGCGACCCCGAGCGTGTCCGCAGGACCGCCGCGGCTGTCCTCACCGACGAATAGGGAACAGATGCATCGAGCCGCAGTCAGCTGCCGCGCGACGCCGACCTGGCCGGCCAGGGAGCCGACAGGTGGACGAAGCGCCACGCGGGGATACGATGACGCGCCAACCACTTACTGGACTGAGTCGCACGAGCCCGTGTGTTGCGTCCGCAAGGTCTCCGCCACCCGCATGTTCTATCGACCTGAGGAGGAGCCGGATGTCGATCTCTGAGGTGCGCAGAAATAGCGCGGTCACCCCCGGGCGAATCGACGCACGTGGAGTACGCAGATGAACAGTCCACTGGGAAGCGGCGCTGGTGTACCCACGCTGCCACGGTTCATGCCGTTCTTCAACCCGGTCACCAAGTTCTTTTTGGCCGCTGGCGTTCCGTTGGGCCCAAATAGACTCGTCACCATTCGAGGCCGGAAGAGCGGCCTGCCTCACACCACGGCTTTGGCGATCATCAACGTCTCTGGAAGGCGTTGGGTTTGGTCCCCATGGGGCGAGGGCGATTGGGTGCGTAATCTGCGTGCGGCCGGTCGGGCGACCATTAACAGGGGCAGGCGGACAGAGGAAGTAACCGCGACCGAACTGGACGCGACGCAGCGAGTGGTGTTCTTTCGCGACGTCCTTGGTAGTCTCGCGCGATCCATTCCGTTCGGTTATTGGTTCTGGCGCATCGTCGACCAGGTCGATCTCAACCATCCGGTGGAAGCGGCCGAGGGTCGAGTTGTCTTCGAGCTGCACGAGCGTCGATGAAGTCGGCTCCGTACCTTTGCCGTCGGTGTCGTTCGGCTTGACCACCTCGCCCGGCCGTCAGCAAGTGAGCACGGTTAGCAGCCTCCTCTATGGTGGGGCCGCTGCTGCCGTTATCTCCCTTCACCTCGCCACGAATAGGACCTTCGGCTTCCATACCGACGAGCTTTACTACCTCGACTCAGGCCGCCATCCGGCGTTCGGATACGTCGACTTCCCTCCCATCGTCCCGCTGCTGGCACGAGTGGAGACCGGCCTGCTGGGCGTCAGCCCCTGGACGCTGCGGCTGCTCCCATCCCTGCTGGGCGGTTTTCTCGTGGCGCTGTCTGGTTTGTATGTCCGCCGATTGGGTGGCTCGCTGGGGCTTCAGGCGATTGCGCTGCTCACGGCCGCAGCGGCCCCTTTTCTGCTGGGGTCGAACTGGGTGTTTCAGACCGTGACCTTCGACCAGGTCACCTGGATGGTCGCAATGTATTGGTTCCTCTGTGTCGTGCTAGATCGCAGTCCTCGGCACTGGATCTACCTCGGCATCACGCTCGGGATAGGGCTCGAAGTCAAGTTCACAATCATTGGTTTCATAGCCGGCATCGCTGTGGCGGTCGTGCTCACTCCCGCATTGCGGTCGGAGCTGCGTACGAGGTATCCGTGGATCGCAGCTGCGATCGCGCTTCTCATCTGGGCCCCGAACCTCGTGTGGCAGGTGGGCGAGGGTTTTCCGACGCTCACGTACGTCACCACCCACGGAGGGTCAGGTGGCGGCCCGCTCGTCTACCTGATCCAGTTCGGTGTCTACTTCTTCTTCCTCATACCGGTGTGGCTAATCGGGATGGTTTCGGTGTTCCGCAGTCCGGTGCTGCGGCCAATTGGAATTGCCAGCGCCGTCCCACTTGTCTTGTTCCTCTTCGACGGCAAGGCCTATTACGCTGCGGGCACGGTTCCCGTCGTGGTGGCTCAGGGGCTTATCGCGATTTCCAACGTCCGGCGCCCCAGGTTCCGCAGAGCCCTGACGATCGCTGCCATGGTTGCGGGCGTGCTGGATTTCGTCGTGTTCTTTTTCCTCGTGGTCCCGATCACGCCGCCTGATCGAATCCATGCCACGCGGCTGGACACGGTAAACGAGGTCTTTGCGGACAGTGTGGGCTGGTCGGATGTCGCAAAGCAGGTCGTGACGATCTATTGGAGCCTGCCCGAGTCCGAGCGCAGCAGCACGGTCATCATCTCGGCCTACTACGGAGTACCGGGAGCGCTCCAGGTGTACGTCGATCCCGCCCGCCGGCCAGCGGCTTACAGCCCGCAGCTCAGCGACTGGTACTGGCTGCCGCGCGATCTGAGCCCGACGTACGCCCTGATGATTGATTACCGACCGTCTGACCTGGAGTGGATGTGCAACTCACCGACTTTGATCGGCCATCTCACCGTCCCTTACCAGGTTATGGGGCTGGAACAAGGCGCTCCCATCACGTTCTGCCCCCTCAAAGCCTCTATCCAAACCGATTGGGGTCGGCTCCGCAATTTCTCGTGAAGATTGCCTCGGTGGCTACCCGCATGCCCTGGGTAGGTGGCCTGTCGCTTCGGTGTCCGAGACGTGCGCCTGTAGTTGTGGTAACGAGGTCCGGCGAATCGGACTCGGTGGTGGTACGCACGCCATCCGGGATCAACCGGCACATGGAGCTGAAGCGAACTGTCGAACTGACTCCATCTGTTGAACCAGCTGCCCTACCGGTGCTCGTGGCAGTCCAGATGGTCCCTACCTAAATGCGAATCTTCTTTTTGGGAACTCCGGCCGCGCCACGGGGGACAACCCTGCATCTCCGCCTGGCAGCTGCAGCGCCAACTCTGCGCCGTTCAACGCCGTGAGTGGTGGCATCCGCCGGGTGTTTCAGGCGCTTCGGATTCAAAGCGGGTGTGATGGACCGAGTGGAGCACCGGTGACAGTCGACCATTCAGGCAGTGTTCATCTTTGCGAGTGCGACGGGACGACCGTCCGGGTCAGACACAACCAGCCATCCTGGAGCTCTCTGCCGACAGGATGATGTTCTCAGGACGACGGTCCGTTACATGTTTCGGGCAAACGGAGGTGGCGTGGAAATGAAGGGGTCTCAACCGAGTCATCGGGTGGCGACGCGCAAGGAGTGGCAGGAGGTGCAGACGAGACTGCTCGAGCGCGAGTACGAGATCAGGCGCATGAGCGAAGAGCTCGGTCGGGAGCGAAGGAACCAGCCGTGGGTCCTCCTCGACAAGGAGTACACCTTCGACACACAGGCGGGCGAGAAGACACTCGCAGACCTGTTCGAGGGTCGATCGCAGCTGCTGGTCTATCACATGATGTTCGGCCCGGAATGGACGGCAGGTTGTCCGGCGTGCTCTTCCGTGGTCGATCCTCTCGACGGGGCGATGCCTCATCTCAACCAGCACGACGCCACCATGGTCGTCTGCTCTCACGCGCCGCTCGAAAAGCTCGCCGCCTACAAGAAGCGGATGGGCTGGAAGCTCAACTACGTCTCTTCTCTCGGCAGCACCTTCAACTACGACTTCGGTGTCTCGTACACGAAAGGGCAGCAAGATGACCTCGATCCCAACCTGATAGAGCAGTTGACAGCTAACAAGGAGATTGCCCAGATGGCCGCTGCCTGCGGCACGGACCTGCTCGGCTACATCAGTGAGGCGCCCGGTTTGAGCGCGTTCGTAATGGAGGACGGCACGATCTACCAGTCGGCCGGCTACCGAGAGCCGTACGGGGCGCGCTTCATGCTCACTTACCAGGAGCTGCTCGAGCGAACCGCGAAGGGATACGACGAATCCGTGATGCTGCGGCGCCACGACGAGTACTGATTCGGTCGCGAAGCCACGTGGAGCGGCGGGATGGGAAGATACGCCGACTAGAGAGTCCGGGGCGGTTCGGCGCGGGCATGGCGGCGCACAGCCGCGGCACACATTCCCGGAAACAGGCGTGTGTCGCGCTGGGCCAACCGGGTGATCTCGGCAGCTCGTCGTTTGCTGGTGATCGTTCCAAATGTGAGCGTGTACTGCGGCCCCCGGACTGCCGAGTGGATGGTCAACCACAACGCTCGCCCGGAAAGCGTCGGGACAGAGGTCGTAATCGGCTAAGCGAACCGGATCGCCGGTAGAAAGGGATCGGCAATGAGGCTGTAGCCGGCGGGCTTAACGCCTGAGCTCGATTCGGTTTGCGTTACGGAAACTGCGGCCATCTCCGACGGCGCCGAACGCCGGGTTATTCCGGGGGATGAGGCTCAGTCGCCAGCCCCATGGAGGTCACAGCCGTGTCACGCATTCGCGGAACCCAGCGGATACAGGAGGACACGAAAGGATATGGCGAGGTCGGCGGCTGAGTACAGGAGGACACTGGAGGAGCCGCTGGGATACGGACGGACACGACATTAGGCCGGTTCGGGACCGTGAGGCCCCGGGTTCAAATCCCGGGCCCCCGACCAAAAAACGTATTCAAATCGAGGTCTTCGCCTGCTCCGTCTGGCGCATGGGGGTCACAGGGAGGTCACAGATTTTCTTGGGACTGGGTGGCGGCAGCCCGGTCCAAGTGGATTTCGAACCGTCAATTGAACTCGCCACGGCTATCGCACAGCCGATATATCAGTACGCGCACGGCCCCGGGACCGTGAGGCACCTGGGTTTGAAATCAAAGGCGCTGTCCACGCCGGTGTGCCGCTGGCGCACAGGGCAGGACCGTGAGGTACCGGGCTTATCACAGTCGGCATACCACAAGAAGCAAACCCAATCAAGATGAGCGCCAGGCCGATGAAGATCGTGGTGTCCTAGCACTGTAAGGTCCGATAGCGGTCGTTGGGCTGATATGTCAGCAGGTCCCGAATCCGGACCTGATCGACGCATCCCTTCGCTACGACGATCACCGCGCCTCCCCTTGACATGCCATGCGGATATGGCGCTATAGTGCTAACTACCTAGTGCTAGTCATCTAGATCAGGGGAGAAAGGCTTTAGTGATCGAATTCCACCTGAACGGGCGGTCCGGCGTCGCGCCATACCTGCAGCTGATCCACCAGGTGCGGCAGGCGCTGCGGCTGGGCCTGCTGCGCGAGGGCGACCAGCTGCCGAAGGTCAAGGATGTGGTGGCGGGGCTGGCGATCAACCCGAACACCGTCCTCAAGGCATATAGGGAGTTGGAGTACGAGGGGCTCGCGGCGGCCCGGCCCGGGATCGGGACATTCGTGACCGGGACACTCGGGGGTGGGTCACTGGCCGCGCATGGGCCGCTGCGCCGCGACCTGCAGCGGTGGCTGGCCAGGGCGCGCCGTGCCGGGCTGGACGACGAGTCCATCGAGGCCCTGTTCGTGAGCACCTTTCGGTCCGCCGCTGAGGAGGGCATAGCGTGACCGCAGTCATCGAGACCGAAGGGATTGGCAAGCGGTACCGGCGGCTGTGGGCGCTGGCCGACTGCACGCTTTCCATCCCCGCCGGCCATGTCGTCGGCCTGGTCGGCCCAAACGGGGCGGGGAAGACGACCCTGCTCAACCTGGCCACCGGGATGCTGGCGCCGACCGCGGGCACGATCGAGGTGCTCGGCGGGCGGCCCGCTGCCGGCCCGGCTCAGCTGGCCAAGGTCGGGTACCTGGCTCAGGACGCGCCGGTCTACGCCGGGCTGTCGGTCGCCGACCACCTGCGGCTGGGCGCGCGTCTCAACCCGGGCTGGGATGCCCAGCTGGCGCGCAGCCGAATCGAGCGACTCGACCTGAGCCTCGGACAGAGGGCGGGGACGCTCTCTGGCGGACAGCGAGCCCAGCTTGCGCTGACCCTGGCCGTGGCCAAGCGGCCGAGTCTGGTTCTCTTGGACGAGCCGCTGGCCAGCCTGGACCCCCTGGCGCGGCGAGAGTTCCTGCAGGACCTGATGGAGGCGGTCGCCGAGCAGGGCCTCAGTGTCGTGCTGTCCTCCCACCTGATCAGCGACCTGGAACGGGTCTGCGACTACCTGATCGTGCTGGTTGCCTCGCGGGTGCGGGTCGCCGGGCCGGTCGAGGAACTGCTGGCCACCCACCACCTGCTGTCCGGCCCGCGCCGCGACCCGGGCACGCTACCGGCAGGGCAGCAGGTCATCTCGGCCAGCCACACCGACCGGCAGACCACGCTGCTGGTGCGCACCGGCGATGAGGTCCTCGATCCTGCCTGGACGGCCGCCGAGGTCAGCCTGGAAGACGTGGTGCTGGCCTACATGAATCAAGCCGCTGGACGCGGCCGCCGCAACCACCACCCGGAGGTGCAGAGTTGATCTGGCTGACCTGGCGTCAGGCCCGCCTGCAGGCCGCCAGCGCAGCCGTGGTCCTGGCCGCGTTCGCGGTCCTGCTGGCCGTCACCGGACCGCACCTGGCCAGTCTCTATGCCGGCAGCCCGCTCGGGAGCTGCCTGGGCAGCCCCGACGACTGCGGCGGGTTTGCCGACGACTTTCTCCAGCAGCTATACGGCAACTCGGCGTTGGCCAACTCGAGCATCTCCGGCACCGGCACCTACTACCTGCTGGACCTGCTCGGCATCGTGATCATCTTGGTCGCGCCCGCCGTCATCGGCATGTTCTGGGGCGCCCCGCTGATTGCCAGCGAGTTCGAGGCGGGGACCCATTACCTGGCCTGGAACCAGAGCATCACCCGCACCAGGTGGCTGGCGGTCAAGCTCACGCTGACCGGCGTGGCCGCAATGGCGGTCACCGAAGCGCTCAGCCTCATGCAGGGTTGGTGGGCCACACCCATCAGCCGCGCGGTCGAACGCGGCGCCTGCTGTTCACCGATCGCCATGAACCAGTTCGGCCCGCTGGTCTTCGCCACCCATGGCATCACCCCGCTCGGCTACGCTGCGTTCGCCTTCGCGCTCGGCGTCACCGCCGGGGTGCTCGTCCGGCGCGCCGTCCCGGCCATGGCCCTCACCCTGGCTGTCTTCTTCGTCCTCCAAGTCGCCATGCCGCTGTGGGTCCGCCCGCACCTGTTCCCGCCCGAGCACACGGTCGCTGCGCTCAGCTCCTTCGATTCTCTCAACGTCCCCATTGACGCTGGCACCTTCACGCTCATCCCCGACGGCTGGGGCAGCCAGCCCGAAGCTTGGGTCCTGTCCAACGTAGCCGTCAACATGGCAGCGGAGCCGGTCAGCGCCGTCCCGGCGGACTGCATGCAGGCCATGCAGAGCGGGAAGGCCAGCCATCCCGCCCTACTGGACTGCCTGACAAGCCACGGCATCCGGATCGCCGTCACCTACCAGCCCGCCACCCGCTACTGGGCCTTCCAGTGGACCGAGACCGCGATCTACGTCGCTCTCGCTCTGGCCCTCGCCTGGTACTGCTTCTGGAAGATCCGCCGCCGCCTCTCCTAGACAGTCGCGCAACGATGACTCGCCCATTACCTGGGCCGAGAGGCGGTCCCAAGCACATTGGCTGGATCGGCCGGACCGGTTGCCGATCCCGAGTACGAAGCTCGGTTCGTCCTTATATATGTGGCGGCCTAGAGCCGCAACGGTCGAGGAAGTGGCGGCCCAGCGCTGCCATTTCGCTTCTTCAAGTGCATGCCGACCGACGCACAGGACAGGACCGTGAGGCAACTGGACGCCTGTCGCATCCGTCAGCCCGCGAGGGCACCGATTTGTTGCATTAGCCCCAGCTGGTCAGAAATTTCCCACTCATCAACGACTTGCCCACCCTCTAGGCGATAGATCGCAATCTGCCTAACCGAGATGGTCCTCCCGGTGGGCGTGACGCCAAACAGATCGCCTTGGTGCGTTCCGGTGAAAGTGAACACGCCAACCACTTTGTCTCCAACCGCCAACAACTGGTCAATCGAGATGTGGAGGTCCGGGAATCCGTCGAGGTATGCCGCAATGTAGGCCTTGATCGCCTCTCGTCCTGAAGGCGCTCCTTCTTCGGCCGTGCGTAACGTGTAGGCCGGTGAGACGTATCGATCGACGGCGGTTGGGTCTCGCTGATTGAAGAGGTCTTCCTCCATGTTGCGCACGACAGCGAGGTTGTAATCGATCATTCCACCTTCCTCCAGCGAGATAAATGCCTTTGAGCCCGAACTGCTAGATGAGGAGTCACTAGAACCTAAGACGTCCTCGACATGTCAACGACACAGCGGAAGCACTGATTCGCATTGGCCCTCCTAGGCAACCTGACCAATCATTGGACAGCGTACTACGTACAACGTCCATAGTGCGAGAATTGTTCCATGCCCAGCGAACGGACCAGCGCCGGTGACCTCGCGCGGACCCTGGCTCTGCTGTGGCGTGACCCCGTGGTCGTACCGCGGCACGGCCCTCGCCAGGGTCTGAGCATCGACGCTGTCGTGGCAGCGGCGACTGAGGTGGCGGATTCGGAGGGGCTGGAAGCGGTGACGATGCGCCGGGTGGCTAAGGCCCTCGGAGTGGTGCCCATGACCCTGTACACCTACGTGCCAGGCAAGGCCGAGCTGCTCGACCTGATGCTCGACGCCGTCTACACAAGCATGCTCAGGCTCGACACCTCCGGCCAGCCGTGGCGGCAGCGGTTAGCCACGATCGCCGAGGAGAACAAAGCGTTGTTCGAGAACCACCCGTGGGCGGCGACCATCTCGACTATTCGGCCCCCACTCGGTCCGGGAATGATGGCCAAATATGAGCACGAACTATCAGCGCTCGAAGGTCTGGGGCTCGACGATGTCCTGATGGACGCTTCGCTCACCTACCTACTTAGCTTCGTGCAGGCCTGGGCGCGTGCAGCTGCTGACGCTCGCGCGGTTCAGCACGACACCGTGATGGACGACAGCGAATGGTGGGCAACCAGTGGTCCCCTGCTCGCCCGCGTGCTGGACGAGAACGCTTACCCGATTGCTACTCGCGTCGGGTCAGCGGCGGGCGCTGCCCACGGCAGCGCATATAGCCCGGGCCACGCCTACACCTTCGGCCTGGAGCGTGTCCTGGCGGGCTTGTCTCAGCTCGTCGACTCCAACTGAAACGAGAGTTGGCGAGGACACCCTCAGGTGCCCAGCGGAGCACGGCGGGAGGTCACAGCTGTGTCACGCATTCGCGGAACCAGGAGGACACAGAAAGACACGAGAGGACACGAAGGCGCGACAGATTGAGTACGGGAGGACACGAAAGGAAACGCCGGGACACTAGAGGACACCACATACGGCCGGTTCGGGACCGTGAGGCCCCGGGTTCAAATCCCGGGCCCCCGACTTTCTCCGACCTGACGTTTTTTGTTTGAACTCGCCCGACGATCGCTGGTTATCGAACCAGACCGCATTTTGTCAAGGGATGCTCAGCACACGCTGAAAACCGCCCTGGCCCACATAGTTGAACCGCAACACATATTCTCCCGATCCTCCGCTTCGATAGGAGAGGCAGTGGACACGGACTTCTTGTTGCTCTTGCTCACCCGTGAGCCACACATCCGTAACTTCGCCATTCGGCCCCTGCACCGACATCGTGAATACAGGCGTGCCCTTCCGGCCGTCCGGGATGCGTGTATTCATCTCCTGAGCCGTCGTGCCGGTGACGACCATGTCGATGACGATCGTCGCGGGCGTATACGTGACGGATGTGAACCGTCCGTAACGCGAACCAGATCGAGGTCAAGGGGCTCGCAATCCGTTTGATCGTATGACGTCGAGGATTGCTGTACGACTGATGGACTACGGCGGCGCCGGAAAAGCAATGACGCACGAGGCAAACAGAACTCCTAACACCGCGAACGCCGCGGCTCAGTGCCACCAGGCCCGGGGCATGAGCACCCGCCATGGCAAATCTAACCTCAGACCACGCCGCCGATTCCAGGCCAGCCACAGCGGTATCGAGCCAATGGCTAGAACTGTGGCAATGGCGAGGCCGAGGAACACTAGGTCGATGGTGATCAGGTCGCACTGTGATAGATCGGGGCATATCGAGTTGCCCTGAAGCAACGCACCTCCGGCCACCCATCCGATCGCTACCAAGATCCCTGTTGCGAGCAATCGCAACACGAACGCGTCAATGCCCTGCCGCCCTATTCCAACGAGCAGCGCGCATCCGCAGGCTGCGGCAAGGAGGAGGCCCGGCGGTATGTGATCTGGCCCGATCACCAAGACGGGCAAAATCAGGGTGCCAGCCGCTACCAGGACTCCGATTCCAAGTAGCCAGCCTCGGTACCTGTCGTTTAGGGCGGTCAGTCTCATAAGCATCTGGTGTTTGTAACAGTCCTCAACTCAAACAATTTCGCAAGGGGGTGCGCAACAGGATGAGCAGTGGGGTCGCTCGAGGTATCGCCGTCAAGTCTCGACGCGGTGCAAGGCCCGATTAGCTCAGGTGCAACTTGGGCGTCTCCTGTCTCGGCTACATCCAAGTAACCTGCGCCACGTGGCAGACCCCGTGGTCAGGGGCGGGTTGGTCGTGCTTAGGGCGCTATTTCTCCACGATGCGGTGTGGTGGACCAAGAGTTGGTTCTTTGGAAAGCAGGTGGGCGGATGGTGGAAACGTCGGTCGCAGACTGCTCAAACGCTGTATCGCATCTCACTTGGGTTCTTTGGTGTCTTGATCGTCATGGCAGGGATCTTTGGAACGATCCTGCGTCCATAGTTCTCCCTAGTTTCGAATACGGATCCAATTGGCGGGGCAGCGGTGGACTCGAACCACCTACCTCCGCGGCAATCGGAGTAAACGAGCGATTGGCGCGGGCGATCAGGATTCAGTCAGTCGACAGGCACATATCCTGAAGGCGAGTAGCGGCCGCTGGGTTAGCCTTGGTCGGATCGTGGGTGAACAGGGCTCCGTTGTGACTAGCTTCCGCCCTACGGTGACTACGGTGGGCGGCCTGGACCGTGAACTCGCTCGGAGAGCGCTCATCATCGGGGTACCGATCACGGTCCTCCTTGTTGTGCTGAGCCGTCTAGCTACATCCTCATGGGAACTGCCCATCGGTTTGCTGCTGATCGCGTTTCTTGGGGCAGCAATAGTCGGGTGGATCTTGCTCTATCTAACTAACTGCTCAATTTCTGCGACCGCGGAGCACCTCCTGATCACAGACTGGCGTAATTCCACGACTGTAATCGCTCGTGGCGATGTCTCGAGATTGATCCGAATTGGAGTCAGGTCATTTGAAGGGCCGCCCAGGCAAGCTGTAATCGCCGTAGACGCCGCAAATCGGAGTCTGTTTGCCTTGGGTGGTGCATACGATGCCGCTGCCATTGCAAGGTATCTGTCTGTGCCGCTAAGCGGTAGCCATGACGATGTGATGTCATTACGTGAGGTCAACACCAGATATCCGGGTGCCGCTCGGAGTCCAATCGGGGATCCGCGGCGGGTATTGGTGTTTGCAGCGCTAGGTACGGTAGTCATAGGCGTGATCGCCTATTTCTTGTGGACTGCGCTGCGTTCGTGAGGAGCCGGTCAACGTAGCCCGACAGGTACCCTCATGGGCCATTGCGACCGCCGTGGTCGAGATGATCGATGTTCGGCTTGATGACGTAGAGCCCGTGGAATCACTGTGGGCACTAGTTTGATAGCGCGAACCAAGTTCTAATCGTGGGAGTGGCGATCTCTTTAGCCCGAACTTGGGTGAGCCCAGTCTCAGTGCCCGCGTGAGAACATATCGACCAATGACCAGTCCCGCCAGCGAGCGGCCCAAGCCCCAGAAACCAAGACGCCGCCGGTCACGAGCTGTCAAAGAGCCTCGCCAGCCCAAGAACGTTGGTGGCGAACTACTTGCACGGGGACCTCAGACCGAGCTACCACCGTTTGAGCTTCGCATTGAGCAGGGCTAATCGGCCGATCGGCATCATCCAAATGCTGCCGTACCAACTTCAACAATGCACCGTGCCGCTGAGGCGGCGGGGGGAACGCCATGATCAGTGAGTCTTCAGACGGAGCGCTCTCTGAGAGGCTCCGCCAAACGTGGAACCGCTCGCATCGCACCACTCGTATTGCGATGGTCGTCGCGAGCCTCTGGGCCTTGTGGACTATCTTCCAAGCGCTCATCCTCGGCCAGCCGTCTCGCCCGCAAGGCTGGAACGAACCAGTCTTCGTGGCGGTCGTTTTAGTGTCCGCTCCCCTTTCTGGGCTGGCGGTGTTCTTTCTGGCTTGGGCGTTTACGACGCCATTTCGCCAGCACAACCGCTGACGGTGGTTGGCGCGCCGACAAAGCGAGGACGGTGATCACCTAGGTCGGCTTGCTCTCGGCCATCCGGATGAGTAGAACAGCAGGCCTAAATGCCATCAGGTACATCTGAAGCTATGCCTCGCGCAATGCGTCCTCGAGACTCGGGCAGAATATCGGCCAATGTTGGCGGTCCGCAGCTCTACCTTGGGGGTTGGGATGCTCACCATGGGTCGATGATCGAGACTCGATGCTCGACCGATAGCACACTGGACCACGGCGTGAAATCACTTCGTCGGCCGAACGGCCTGACGAGAATCTGCCCGATGGCCGCGCTGAGATTCATGTCGGCCCAGCCGATCAGTTTGCCCGGAGTGATGTATGGCTTGCGCAGGGTCAATCGAATTGGCGACATCACAAGCCAGCCAAGGAATGCGCTCGGAATGACCAGCCACAATAGCAAGCCCCTGACGACCAGGCGCACCAAAAGCGCGATGGCCTCCAGACCACTGCCAACGCGCTGAGAGTTCTGAGCATCATGAGGATCTCTACGCCCTGCGAGTAGACGTGGAAGCCGGCCAGCGCGACCAGAGCCTGATTGGATCTGCCGATAACGGCGGCGTGGGGCACGAGCACACCTATCTCACTGGAAGGCTTGTGGATCCAGTCCGGCATCTTGGGTGCATTCAGAGGGCGCTCAGGTCTCGGAGGAACCCGGAAGAAGTCCATCACCTAAGTTTGCCAAGGGTTCGGCAACTTTGGTTCGCGTTATGGAAAAGCGGCGCGAATGGCGTGGGCTGCAGTTGACTCGAACCACCTACCTCCGTGGCGTTCGGTCCAGGCCACTGTGCTCGCCAGAGTGAGCCACACGCCAACGAGGCAGGCGACTTCTACTGCCTCACCAAGAGACCGGTCAATAACTAGCTCCGACCTATAGAACGCCGCAAGCCCCACGGCTGTCGGCGACGTGTTCGCGCCAATGCCAAGCGTGGAGCTAACACCACTTCCGGCGTTGAGAGTCATGCTGGTTCCGCCAAGCACCGATCTGAACTCCGAAGGTGCACGGAAGGTAGGTATGGCCCACAACCACAACAAGTTCGTAGTCCACCAAGCGAGGGTCGAATCCAAGCGGCCGGGCCGCGAGCGGGCCCGAATCGTGGATAGGGGTCTTCAATCCTGAGCGCTGTCTTGTAACGTTCGCCTCGATGACGTGCAGACGACCCTAAGCCGTCCTGGAATCAGGATCGCAGGCTACAGCCTCGCGATTGTCATGACGATTCTGCTCATTAAAGTGGGGCGGTCGCACGTGACTTCCGGCGCGTCAGCTGCAGCCGGCGTCGTCGCGTTTCTCGTGTTGATGATTCTGTTCCTGGCAGCTCTGAAGCTGATCGTGCCGCAGCGCTACATGAGCAACCCGCGATTTCAAAGATTTGACATCGCCCTCGGATTCCTATCGCTGGCGTCAATTGCGTTTGTGCTGACGAGTCTTGTGCTCGTAGTGCTCGCTACCGACGGCCAATCGCCCGCGCCGACTGAGTTCGTGGCGGCCGCCTTGGTTGCAGCATTAGCCTCGGGAGCGATTAACGAGCTGGCGCGCCGTCGGTTCCCTGCTGCGTGGATTTCTGCCGCAAAAACGACACAGGCTGCGGCTTCGCGAGCGGCTCAAGCGATGACGCACGGAAACCTCACCATTAGGCCGACCCGGTTCACCCGGGGTTTCGTGGCGGTGTTTATGGGCGCGCTAACGGTGGTGCCCATCGTCGGAACGTTGCAGGGCTCGCCGCCCGCCGGC
>WNEZ01003378.1_pt1 | contig 13755 bp, 14 predicted proteins | sample 5400521 | NCBI WGS metagenome assembly WNEZ01 (sample SAMN13153339, study PRJNA577476) | soil metagenome | isolation source: 120 cm saprolite under Douglas fir tree site 2 hole 1 replicate 1 | place: USA:California | collected 2015-04-18 | reverse complement strand
ACAGGGGGCTTCGATAACGTGGGTGCAGGGGAAGGGGAGGCGTCCCCTTCCCCTGCACCCCATCCCCTTACCGGACCGAACCAGAAAGTGTCAGATATGTGCCCGGTCTAAAATGTCAGGGATCCTCCCGGCCGCACATCTTTCAAGCCAAGAATCTCTCGGTTGTCTCTCCTTTCCGGGCCCCTACTCCCCTCCTGGTCAGGCGAGCGAGAGACCTCTCTGCCCATCCCAGAACTACAGCTATACTCACGAGCGCAACGAGGAGGCATCCACATGCAACTGAGTGCGGGAGCTGGGCTCAGGCTGACGGGGCGTTCGCTCTTTGCTTCATTCGCCTCTGCAATGACGCTTACGCTCGTGGCGGCGGGCGCGGCGAGGGGGGCGGACGAGAAGTACGAGGTGACGGTGGAGCGGAACGTGACCGCCAAGATGCGCGATGGAGTGACGTTGCGCGCGGATGTTTACCGGCCGAAGGCGGAGGGAAAGTTTCCCGTGCTGCTGGTGCGCACGCCTTATGACAAGACCGGATCGATGGGATTCGGATTGGGGGGCGCGGCTCGCGGTTACGTGGTGATCGCGCAGGACGTGCGCGGACGGTTTGCTTCGGAGGGCGACTGGTACCCGTTCAAGAACGAGTCGCAGGACGGTTATGACACGGTGGAATGGGCGGCGGGCCTTCCTTATTCCAATGCAAAGGTTGGGATGTTTGGCGGGTCCTACGTGGGCGCGACGCAATATCTTGCGGCGATTGCCAAGCCGCCGCATCTCGCGGGGATTTGCCCCACGGTGACGGCATCGAATTATCACGACGGCTGGACCTACCAGGGCGGGGCGTTCGAGCAGTGGTTCAATGAATCCTGGACCACGAGCCTGGCGATGAACACCATGCGGCGGCGCGTGGAATCCAGCGGCGACGCGATTGGCTGGACGGCGACGCTGCCGCTGATCGATTACCCGGTGCTCGAAGCACGCTCGGCGGCGGGGCTGGCGCCGTATTTTACGGATTGGCTGGCGCACCCGAACTACGACGACTACTGGAAGCAGTGGTCCATCGAGGATCACTACGCGCAGATTCAGGTGCCGGTGCTGGGCATCGGCGCGTGGTACGACATTTTTCTTGGCGGCACGCTGCGGAATTACGCGCGGCTAAAAACCGAAGCGGGCACGGAAGCGGCGCGGCGCGGGCAGCGGCTGCTGGTCTACATCGGGGGGCACGCGGGCGGAGCGAACAGCAAGAAAGTGGGCGCGCTGGAATTCGGCGACAAAGCGCCGATTGATCTCGATGAGGTGACGCTGCGCTGGTACGACTCGCTTTTGAAGGGGCAAGCGAACGGCGCGGAGCGGGACAAGCCAGTGAAGATTTTTGTGATGGGGAAAAATGAGTGGCGCGAGGAAGACGACTGGCCGCCGGCGCGCGCGAAAGCGACGCGATACTACCTGCACTCGGCGGGCGCCGCGAACGGCTTGGCGGGAAACGGCTCGCTGAGCGCGGCTCTTCCCGCGGACGAGAAGCCGGATAAATATGTCTACGACCCGAATGATGCCGCGCCGACGATTGGCGGGTCGCTGTGCTGCGGAGCGTTGCCGACGGGAATCGGGCCGCAGGATCAAAGGCCGGCGGAGGCGCGCCCGGATGTGCTGGTCTTCACGACGGCGGCTTTCGCGCAGGACATCGAAGTGACCGGGCCGGTGACGGCGGACCTCTGGGTAAGCACCTCGGCGGTGGACACGGATTTCACGGCGAAGCTGGTGGACGTGTGGCCGAACGGGTTTGCGCAGAATTTGACGGAAGGCATCCTGCGGCTGCGCTATCGCAATTCGCAGGAGAAGCCGGAGCTGGCGAATCCCGGCGAGACGTACCACATCGCGGTTGATCTGTGGGCGACGAGCAATGTTTTTCTGGCGGGACACAAGCTGCGGCTGGAAGTTTCCAGCAGCAACTTTCCGCGCTTCGACCGCAACCTGAACACCGGCGAAGAGCAGGCGCGCGCGACGCGCATGGTGAAGGCGACGAACATGATTTTCCACGACAAAGCGCATCCTTCCGCGCTGCTGCTCTCGATCGTGCCCTGATATGGCCATTGGGAGCCGCAGGGAGACAGGAACTCAGGATGGGTACGCGCGGCCGCTGGGACAGTCAGCGGTCGCGCTTCTCCGTCCCGTTCCTGCGGGATCACATGTTCAAGTCAGCGCCGTTCTGCCCACCGCAGGCAGCAACGATCTGATCCTCTGACAAGTTCGGCCCCGTGGTGGAGTTGTTGGGTTTGTGCAACTGCATGTTCCCGCCCATCAAGAAGCGCGTATGAATAACCACGGCATGGACACCAGTCCATGGAGGACTGATACCCGTGAGTTCTATCGCGAACCTGTCGGGGCCATTCGGCCCGGAGCCTGGTTCCCCGGCGTCGAGCGTCCTCACTCGAAAATACACCTGCCCGAAAAGGTTCGTATCGGCGGTGCCGCAGATATCGCGGTAGTTAGAAGGTGGGAAGGGATCCACATACGCCGTAATTTGGTCGCTGCTCACGTGCAAGCCTGCGAATGTCCCGGTCGTGTCATGATCGACGAAGTTCACATGACCGAAGAACCCGCCGTGCTTGCATCCTGCCACGAGACCAAAGTTCGCGTGGTTACTACCGTCGGTAAGCGTTTTATCCGTGATGACGAATCCCCCACCGGTCGTGAAGTCGCATGGGCTCGGAACCATGTGAGCGTATACGGGGGTGCTCCGGAGCGTCAGCAAGCCCACCAACAATCCACCCGATAAGAGTGCGAGTACTACTAGCTGGCCTATCTTTTTTTCTCTCTTGATCATTTTTCGTTCTCCATGTGCCTCAAAGCCACTCGATGGTGGGTTAAGAAATGCCTGCGGTCGCAGACGCGATCACAACATCGGCAACCCCAGTAATAGTGACGTGTAGGGCATTCACTACGGCGCCGGTGGATGAAACCGTCTGCTCGTTGATAATGACCTGACCGCCAGGAACCGAAATAGTCTGGTTGGGGTCCCCGGTTACGTCGATCGGAATGCCGTTGATCGAAAGATTGCTGAGGGTGGAGCTGCCAGTGCCGGCAGCACCCAACACCTGCGACGCCTGTGCCAATACCGAATCGGCGGTAATGCCGATCCCGGCTACGGTCATATTCAAGTTCGCAAGTGAAGCAAAGGAGTCAACCTGATCGGCCCAACTGATCGTGGCTGCGCTCAGGGTTTCCGCGCTAAGCGCTGATGGGATGCTCCCTGTAACCATGGAAGCATCTCTGGAGTCGTTGACGCCGCTGAGGGTCCCGGTATCGGCGAGCGCAGTTGTCGTTGCCGTTCCGAGAATTCCAAGAACGGATACTCGTGCCGCGCTGGCGTCCCCCACAACGGTCGATGCCAGCTGTGCATCGCCGGCCGCGGGCCATGCCAGCAAAGCCATCGCCAGGGCGATTGCGATTAAACAGCGTCTGAGAGATTCTGTCTGATGCATGCAAACCTCCTTGAATTGGAATCTGACACACACTTCTAATGACGAACGGGCGAAGCGGACACCGCAAGATGACTTACTGACTCCAGAACCGTGCGGCGCGCTTTCCCGCGCATCGTAGGAAAGCTAACCGGTGCGGAGGCAGCTGACAATCGGGCGGATTTCATAATTTGGTGCAGCAAAATGCTTTAGGTGGGGGAGCGTAAAACCTATGATTAGCGCCGGTGGAAACACTTGATACCAGTCTGCGGTCGCGGAATCCAAGGTTCCTCCACCACTGAATTGCTGGGGACTCACCGGACTGCACCACTTCACCCCGGGCGGCATGTGAAGCGCCTGCGAACAGTCTGAGGGATTGGCTCGCGGGACGCGCATGGTCAAAGCCACGAACATGATTTTTCACGACAAAGCGCATCCGTCGGCGGTGTTATTGCCCGCTGTGCCGTAGCGCACGCTTCCGTGCGTGTATGCAACCGCGAACCGCGAAAACCTCTCTAACTTGACACTCTGCGCGACCCGGCCTACACTACGTAGTTTTTAGATGGCCCCGGAAGCAGCCAGAGGGGCGACACCTTCATAAACAAGAGTCAAGGCTGGCATGAACGAGAGTGAAGGCGGGCATTGACAAGGACCAAGGCAGGCATGGACAAGAAAAGGCTCGACTACTACAGGAAGAAATTGCTGACGCGGCGCGAAGAGCTAATGAGGACGATCGCGCGCACGCAAGAAGAAGGCCGGACAGCGGACGAGGATCCGACAGTGGACCTCGCGGACAAGGCGGCGAACTCCTACACCAAGGAGTTTCTCTTCGGCATGACGAACACGGACCGCACGATCCTGAACATGATCGATGAAGCGCTGAAGCGCATCAAGACGGATGACTACGGGGTCTGCGCGAACTGCCAGGAGGAGATGCAGCAGAAGCGGCTCGAAGCTGTGCCCTGGGCTAAGCACTGCATATCCTGCCAGGAGAAGCTCGAACAGGGACTGCTGTAAGCGGGCACCTCAGGCCAGCCTTACGCTGAAGTTACTCCAACATAAATTACCTCTTTGCTTACGAGATGAGACGAAGTAAGCTCCTGCCTGCTTGGCAGAAGCAACTCCATCCCGGCGGCAGGACGGACGCTCACGGCACCGCGTGGGCGGCTGGTTCGCGGAAGTCAGCGACGCAGTGGTCAGCGTGCTCTTCCCAGCAGGCTGCCGCATTTGCGAGAGGCTGTTAACGCGGGCGAGCCGCGTGCCCATCTGCGAAGAGTGTCTCGATTCCTTCCAGCGCATTCCGGAGAAAGCGTGCGAGATTTGCGGGCAGCCCATGCCCGGGTTCGCGGCCAGGGAGGGCGAGAGGCTCATTTGCCGAGTTTGCGGGAACAGGACATACGCCTTCGACCGCGCGAGGAGTTACGCGATATATGAGGGGGCGCTGGTCAGGGCAATTATTTTGCTGAAATTTGAAAGGATCGAGCCGCTGGGAACGTGGTTTGCGGCAAGGCTCGCCGAGGTGGTGCAGCGCGAAATCCAAATCCTGGAGGCGGACGTGGTCGTTCCAGTACCGCTACACCGGGATCGCGAGCGGGAGCGCGGGTATAACCAGGCCGACGTGATCGCGAAGCCCTTGGCGAAGAAGCTGAGGCTGCCGCACAAGGCAGTCTTGTTAGTGAGGACGCGGCCCCGGCCAGACAAGCAAGTCCTTAGTTTTGAAGAACGTTGGGAGTCTGTGCGTGGCGCTTTTGCAACACGTCCGGGCAGCCAGGTTGACAACAAGCGCGTTTTGCTGGTAGATGATGTATTGACCACTGGAGCGACGCTTGATGCGTGTGCGAGGGCGTTGCGCGAGGCGGGGGCCAAGTCAGTGATCGGGCTGACGGTAGCCCGGGCAGCGAGGAACCTGCTGGCGGACGCCAGTGGGCCCTAACCCGAGGAAAGCGCGATGAGCGTAAGGCGGCTAGACACGGTCGATTTCCGGGGACGACAGGTCTCCGAAGTGGCTGGCGCGGCTGCGTCCGGCTCCGATGGTCCCCCAGGTAGTAGAAGCCACAACCCGGTATTCCCGAGGCGTGTATCGCTGATGCAAGAGCCTGTGCTCGTGCTGAATGCGACATACGAGCCGATCAATGTGACTGCGGTGCGGCGCGCGATGGTGCTGATGCTGAAAGGTGTGGCACAGGCAGAAGAACTGCATAGCGCGGAAGTGCATTCCGCGGCGCACGCGCACAGGGTGCCGTCGGTGATTCGCCTGCTGGCCTACCGGCATATTCCACAACAGAGCCGGGCGCTTTCGCGGAAAAATATTCTGCTGCGCGACAGAAATACGTGCCAGTTTTGCGGGCGGGTCTTCCCCAGTTCGGAACTGACCCTGGACCACGTTGTGCCGAGGTCTCGCGGCGGGCGCTCTTCGTGGGAAAACCTGGTGGCGTGCTGCTACCGTTGCAACAACAATAAGGGCGACCGCACGCCGGAAGAAGCTGGGCTGAAACTGGCGCGGCGGCCGCGGCCATTTACGCTGCATACCTCGCGGCAATTGATGCGGCTGATCGGACACCGCGACGAGCGGTGGCGTAAGTACCTGTTTTATTAATCATTTTCCAGCATCGGGGAGCCAAAAAGATTTTTTTAGGGATAGGGAAACTATTTTTGCTCCGGTGCATCTAACATTTTAACTACCACTTCGAGGACACACCCCGGGAGGCAGCTAGGGCGAAGGCCCTAGCTGCTTCTCTCCTTTTAGGGTCCTTTTTCGCGCTAACTTTTACGAGAGGATTTGCGGGCGGGATCGGCGGGGAAACTTTGCAGCGCCGATTGCTCGTCGGGAAACTCTGGAAAGACTTGGTAAAGCTGCGTGATTTTGAGGACGTCCTCGACTTTCGATGTCAGGCCAACGACTTTCATCTCGCCACCACGCTTGATCACTGCGGCGTAGGTTCTCGCCAGCTCGCCGATGCCGGAGCTGTCGAGATACTGCAAGCCACTCAAGTTGAGGACAATGTTGCGATGCCCTTCTTTGAGGAGGCGGCTGATGTTGTCGCGAAGAACGCCTACCTCCAAAAAGGTGAGCCTGCCCTCAACGGTTACGAGCGAAGCTTGACTTGAGTGCCGAATCGTCGCCGAGAATTCCAATCTCTCCACCCCTGGGGGGAGCTGGGCGCAACATTGTACCTTCGGCGCAACCAATAGCGACAGACCAATTCGCGATTCGAACGGGCGATCACCGAAGGAAAATCGGGGAGCGAGCCGAGGTTTGCGGCTTGGACTACTGCCGCATCACGACGCGGAGACCGCGGCGCCAGCTTTCCGCAAGACCGACGCGCGTCACTTCGATTTCAGGGGAGAGGTATCGGAGGAGCGTGTCGGTGGAAGGATGAAACCGGAGCGCGGGTGCAATCAAATAGACGAGAGGGGGAGCAGGCTGCAAATCGACTCCGGGGAAGTAACCAAAGCGGGAAAAATTGCCCTGTTGGAGATGGCGATGGATCTGAAGCCAGTAGCCAGCGGCCTGGAGGGGAAGATGAATATGTTCGCCGGCCTTCAATTCGAGAATCGCGAGGCGGCCGGAGCGAGTGACGGCGAGGAGATCGAGAATGCCGTGTTCGCACCCGGCGTTGGCGAAGACCTGCGAATAGACAAAGCGCGGATCGAGCGCCGGGTCAATGCGAGTCACATCCTCGCGAACGAGGGACTCGAGCCAGCGCTCGGCTTGAACGCGATAGAGCGCGTGCCGCGAATCGCTAGCGACACGATGGCGATAGACTTCAAGTTCATGGACAAGGCGTTTTAGAGCGGGCCAAGTGGCGGAAGTGAGCTCGTCGCGGGCATCAGTCGTTCCAAAAAAAACGCGGCCATCGTCCCAGCGGGCGAAGGGAAATCCGCGGAAATGCAACGAGACCTCACGGGACTGCGGAACAGGATGCACGGTGACAGCTTTTGGGGCCAGTGCGAGAATGGGAAGGAAAGCGGAACGAGCCCGGTCGAGAAGCGCCTCAGCTTCGCGGTGCGGAACCAACCAAGTGTCTATATTCCCCGCGCTGCGCGCGTCGACCTTCACAAGAGTTTCGCGGATGGGGTCGCTTTCGAACAGCTCGATGGGAATCCGCGAATCGAGCGCGAGGATACGGGAAGCAATGCTGCGACTTGTGTTCCTGGGCGAGATGATCCGGAGCCCGGCGACGTGGCCGCGACGGCAAGAATGGCGCGAGCGATCGAACCACAAAAGCGCAAAGGTAAGACTGTTCTCGACCACGCCGGCAGGTTCTCCATCGGGCACTCCGAGGACCGCGGTATGCGAGGAGCCGCAGCGGAGAAGGCCGCGAGCATAGTTTCCTGAGAGAGAGTGTTCGAGGTCCGGCGAAACCGTCAAGGATTCGAGGGACTCGTCTGGAAACTGCTCGGCGAGGATCCTGCCGAGGCGCTCACAAAAGGCTTGACGGGAAAGGTCGCGGGCTGACGGTTCGAACTCCACGCGAATGAATTCCAGGCGATCGGGTTTAGCGCGACCAAAGCGCTCGACGGCCAAGACAAGCCGCTGCTCGGAATGATCGGTGATAGCGAGGACGCGGCGGGTGAGGTTGCATTGCTCCGACCAAAGATGGAGAAGGGGCTTTTCGGCTGCGCCGCGGACTTCCCAGGAGAGTCCGTTGGAGGGGCTGACGCGGCCGCCACCCTCGCGGATTTCGACGGCGCCGCTGGCCATGAATTCTTTCAGGCAAGCTTCGAGTTCGGCGGCGAGTTCCACGCCGCACAGTATAGATGAACTACGTGCCTCTGTAACTACTGCAACTTCGGGGCGAAGTGCAACCCTTCCACGCGGAGGGACGGCGGTTGCCTGTTCCAGGAGGAAGGCAGGTGGTCAAAAGAGATTTCAAATTCCCGTGACTGGGCAGGAGCCAGGTGCGGCGCGGACAAACCCAAAACGGGGCGGGTTTCGCGAAGAACAACTTGATTGAGCTCGTCGGAGAATTCAATCGTGAGTCGGAGGAAATCAACCGTGCGGTCGCCGCGATTCAGACAACGGCCAGAAATCGTGGTGACTTCCTGATGAAGAAAATTCTCGGCGCGGCTGAGAGATACACCCTCAATCTGGATTTTCTGGGCGTAGGCCATCTCTTCGGCGGTGAAAGAGAGAAAGCGATCGGGTTTCCTGGCGGTCGGCGTGGAAGAAGAAAAAGTCCAAAAATAGAGAGCGACGACGGCCAAAACAACCGCGAGCGCGGAACCCAGGCGGGCAAAGTTGAACCGTCCGCGTTCCAACGGCGGCTGATCGGGCGGCGCGATGTGAGGTTCATTTTCCATGAAATCGGAGCGAGCAAAGGAAATATACAGCCTGCGCTTCGTCCGGCGATAGGGGCGCGGCGGAAAAGGCGCTCTGGCAACCGCGCGGCTAGCGGCCGACGGCGAGCCGCTGCACCAGCGGCTCCGGAAGCCGCGCCGCGCGCATGCGCGCCTGCACGGCGGCAATATCGTAGGGGACGCGCCAAAACTCGACGGTGTGGTGTTCGAGATCGGCGATGGCGAAGCCGGCGCGTGGATCGCCGTCGCGCGGCTGACCGATAGAACCGGGATTAAGCAAGTACCGGCGCGGCGGCTCAATGCGCAGAGCGGAGAAGGATTCGGAAGAGCGCGGGCGAATCTGCAGAACCTCGAGATTGGAATCCTGGTAGGAGAAGCCCCCCTGATGGTGGGTATGGCCGAAGAAAGTGACTTCGGCGGTGGAATCAAGAAGGCCGTCGAGGGCTTGCGCGGGCGTAAAGACATATTCGTCTTCATCTTGAAACGCCCCATGGACAAGAACAATGCCGTCGGTGGCGAGAGGTCCCTGGGGGAGAGCGGTAAGCCAGGTGAGATCTTCGGGTTGAAGTTGCGAGCGCGTCCAGTCAACGGCGGCTTTGGCGACGGGATTGAAATCGGACGTGTCCATGAGTCCGGAGACGGCTTTGTCGTGATTGCCGCGGATGGTGAGCGCACCCAGTTGGCGGAGGCGCGCGGTGACTTCGTGGGGATCGGGACCGTAGCCGACGATGTCACCAAGACAAACCGCATTGTCCCAGCGGCCCCGGACGGATTCAAGGGCTGCATCGAGGGCCGTGGCGTTGGCGTGAAGGTCGCTGAGAACGAGAATCCGCATCCCTGTCCCTAGAAAATGCTAACGAGTATAGATGAAGCCGAGAAACGATGCACGAGCGGAGCGTGGGAGAAAATCGAGGGAATCGATGCGAAGGAAGGAAAAAGGTTTGGTTAAATAGAACGGTAATTTACGGAGAATTGATATGTCCGGGCCCGGTGACTGCAGGAAAGAGACCTCACGCGCACAGATGGAAACAATTTTCGCGCAAAAGAAAAGGAATTTTTAGCGGGACGCGAAACATTCAGGCGGGACGATTCGTCTATACCATTGCAGCCAGGCAGGGCTGCGCAAGCACGACAGAGGATCTGAAACAAAACCCCGCGGTGGCAGCCGCGGGGCGATGACACGCAGTCTTTCCGGCCGTTAGTCCAGGAAGAACGAGGTGTCTTGCGGGTGAGACTACTCGCCCAAAGCGCGCGTGTCAACTCTGTTCGGCCTGCGGCAGCCCGAGGTACGGCTGACTCGATCCCGACCGAAAGGAAACTGACACGCATGAAATCCAAATCGATTCTCCGCAGTGCCGCGCTGTTGGCCGCTTTTGCGCTCGCAGTGCCCGTATTTGCAAAGCCTTTCAGCAAGACCATCAACATCACGCAGGGCGCCAAGATCGGCAAGGCCGATCTAAAGGCGGGTGAGTACCGTCTGCTGATCGACGGCAACAAAGCGACGGTCCAGAAAGACAACAAGGTGATGGCCGAAGTTGAAGGCCGATGGGAAGACCGAGAGGCCAAATCAACCTATGACTCCGTACTCCTCGGCGCGAACGGGGAAATCAAGGAAGTGCGTTTTGCGGGGCAGAAGCGCGTGTTTATTTTCAGCGAATAAGTAAGGAGCTTTCGTGACTCCTTTCCAATCGGCGGGAGGGAGGCGGCCCAATGCGGCGGCCTCCCTGCTCGTCCATTTCGCCGCGCAGCTCATGAAGAAACAGATTCACGTGGAGGAGGCCGGAGAGGAGATTGAGCGGCTCGTTCGGAGCTGCAGGCAATTCTCAGTTGATCCTCAAACATCCCGCGCGAAACTCTAACGAATCAACATGCAGTCGCCGTAACTGTAAAAGCGGTAGCCTGCCTCGACAGCGTGACGATAGGCGGCGAGAACGCCCTCGCGGCCCGCGAAGGCGCACACGAGAGCAAGAAGCGTGGACCGCGGCAAATGGAAATTGGTCAGCAGCAAATCCACAACGCGAAATTGAAATCCCGGATGAATGAAGAGGCGGGCCTCGGCTTTGCCGGCGAGGAGCAAACTACGCGAGCCGGAATCCGCCGCACGGCTGGCTGCGTCTTCGAGAGCACGGACGACGGTGGTGCCGATGGCCAAGATGGTGCGGCCGGCGGCACGGGCCTGGAGGATGCGTTCAGCGGTTTCAGGCGAGATTTCGTAAGACTCCGCGTGCATGACGTGGCCTTCCAAGGTTTCGCTGTGAATGGGCTGAAAGGTTCCGAGACCCACTTCGAGAGTGAGCTCGCAGATCTCCGGGCCGCGGGCGCGAATTGTTTGCAGGATTTCCGGAGTGAAGTGAAGGCCGGCGGTGGGAGCGGCGATGGCGCCGGGACGCATTGCAAAAACCGTCTGATAGCGCTCGCGGTCGGCAGATTCGTCCGCGCGATGGATGTAAGGTGGAAGGGGTATGTGACCAAGCCGCTCGAGATGCTCGGAAATGCCCCGTGTGTCACGTGAAACGAAACGCAGAGTGCGAAGACCCAACTCTGCGCGCGAGATGACTTCCGCTTCGAGTTCGCCCTTCCCAAACAAAACACGCTCCCCCGGGGGTAACTTGCGGCCCGGGCGGACTAGAGCCTCCCAAGTTTGCGGATCGAGCCGGCGCGTCAGGAAAACCTCGACTTTGCCAGTCAGGTGCTCCGAGCGCGTAGCGCGCGAGGGCTGCTGCGAGTGAACTCCCGCGCGGCGGCCGAAGAGGCGCGCAGGAATGACGCGCGTGTTGTTCAGAACAAGGAGCTCGTTGCCGCGGAGGAGATCTGGCAGATCTGCAAAAAGACGGTCCTCGAGGCCTCCAGTGGAACGGGACAAGACGAGCATACGCGAGGCATCGCGACGCTCCAGGGGCTGCTGCGCAATTTGAGCCGCGGGCAGATCGTAGTTGAGATCATCGAGGCGCACGCGGCGGAAGTGTAGCAGCAACTACGAGGCGGGGAAGGAGAGAAAGCGAAAAGACCAGAAAAGTGCCCAAGAATCGGGGGAGTGGATAGTTAGCGGAAGGGCTCCACGAAGGGGAGTATGTTTCGTAACATATTGCACATAAACAGCTTACCTATTGCAAGAGAGAGTGAAAATTATTATTGACAATGATGCGCGCAGATTTTATACTTCGCGTGGAATCACCTTCTGAGGAGGAGATACAATGAGAACAATGACTCGCTGGGAACCATTCCGCGGGGCCGCAGCCCTGCAGGACCAGATCAACCGCTTTTTTGGCGATGTGCTTGAGCGTAAGGGAGAGGAATCAAATCTCACTGCCTGGGCGCCGGCCGTCGACATTTACGAGACGGAGCACGAACTGGTGGTGAAGGCCGACCTGCCGGATATCGATCCCAAAGATCTGGATATTCGCGTGGAGAACAACATCCTGACAATTCGCGGGGAGCGCAAGTTTGAGAAGAAGGTGAGCGAGGACAACTACCTGCGCGTGGAGCGTGCGTATGGCTCGTTCAGCCGGAGCTTCTCGTTGGCGAACACCGTGAACGTGGAAGCGATCAGGGCGGATTACCAGAACGGCGTGCTGACGCTGAGCATCCCGAAACGAGAGGAAGCAAAGCCGAAGCAGATCAAGGTCAACGTCGGGACACAGGCGGCGGCCGCTGCCGCGGCGAAGTAAGCCAGCAGCAAAAATGTGATATGAGAAGGGGCTGGCGATAGGGCCAGCCCCTTTTTCGCAAGAAGTGAGGAACGGCATGTTGCGATTTGAAAAACTGACCGTGAAGGCACAGGAAGCCGTGCAGGGGGCGCAGGAAGTGGCGGCGCGCCATGAAAACCAGCAAGTGGAACCAGTGCATTTGCTTGCGGCGCTGGTGGGGCAGACCGACGGAGTGGTGCCGTCGCTGCTGACGCGGCTGGGGATTCGAACGGAAGGACTGTCGCAGGAGATCGAACGAGAGATCGGGCGTTTGCCGAAGGTGCAGGGATTCGCGCAGCAGCATCTGGGCCCGGCGTTGAACGACGTTCTGGAGCGCGCGTTCGACGAGGCGGAAAATTTCAAGGACGAATATGTTTCGACGGAGCACGTGTTTCTGGCGATTGCCGGGCAGGAGCGGGACCCGGCGGGACAGCTGCTGAAGCGGCAAGGGGCTTCGCACGAGGCGATTCTGCAAGCGCTGACGGGAGTGCGTGGATCGCAGCGCGTGACGTCGCAAAACCCCGAGGCCACCTATGCGGCGCTGGAAAAGTACGCGCGCGACCTGACGGATTTGGCGCGGCGCTCGAAACTCGATCCGGTGATCGGGCGCGATGAAGAAATCCGGCGCGTGATGCAGATCCTGGCGCGGAGGACGAAAAATAACCCAGTCCTTATCGGTGAGCCGGGTGTGGGCAAAACGGCCATCGTCGAGGGATTGGCGCAGCGGATTGTTTCCGGGGACGTGCCGGACGTGCTGAAGACGAAGCGGCTAGTGGCGCTGGACCTGGCGGCGCTGGTGGCGGGCGCGAAGTACCGCGGAGAGTTCGAAGACCGCTTGAAGGCGGTGCTAAAGGAGATTACCGAGGCCGAAGGGCAAATTATCCTGTTCATTGACGAACTGCACACGCTGGTGGGCGCGGGCGCGGCCGAAGGTGCGATGGACGCTTCGAACATGCTGAAGCCGGCGCTGGCGCGTGGCGAGTTGCGCGCGATTGGCGCCACGACACTGAACGAATATAAGAAGCACATCGAAAAAGACCCGGCGCTGGAGCGGCGGTTCCAGCCGGTGCTGGTGAGCGAGCCGACCGTGGAGGATACGATTGCCATTCTCCGGGGACTGAAGGAACGGTACGAAGTGCACCACGGCGTGAGGATCAAGGATGCGGCGATTCTGGCGGCGGCGACGCTATCGCACCGCTACATCTCGGACCGGTTCTTGCCGGACAAAGCCATTGACCTGATCGACGAAGCGGCGGCGAGCCTGCGGATGCAGATCGATTCGTTGCCGGTGGAGATCGACGAGATCGAGCGGCGCATCA
>WNEZ01027052.1_pt1 | contig 13756 bp, 10 predicted proteins | sample 5400521 | NCBI WGS metagenome assembly WNEZ01 (sample SAMN13153339, study PRJNA577476) | soil metagenome | isolation source: 120 cm saprolite under Douglas fir tree site 2 hole 1 replicate 1 | place: USA:California | collected 2015-04-18 | reverse complement strand
CGTCTCCCTGGCGCGCGACGGTGCTCCCCGGCTGGAGCTGGGTCGGGGGGATCCAGAGGTGCTGATTCCCCATTCGGCAGAAGAGCGCCAGGTCCGTCTGCCGCATCACGGTCACGCCCCGAATCTCGATCGTGTCCTCATACTGCACGGCGGTCCCCTTTCGGAGTCCGCGCCGAGCACACGTGGCAAAGGAGAAGTACCCTGCCGTCGTCGCGCTGCGGGGCTGAGAACGGGCTCGCAGTCACCACTACTCCTGAGGGCTCCCCGCGTCAAACTGTTCCGCGCCTCTTCCTCCCACGGCATGCGTTGGACCAGCGTCCCCTCGCAGCCAGCTATACTAGCCTGCTACCTAGCAACCTCATGCTGCACCGCCTGTGCATTTGTGAGCCGTGTTGGCGGCTAAACGGGCAATCTCGAACGTGGCGTCTGCCGATGCGAGGAAACCGGTCCGGGTCGGGCAGTCCTCAAGTTGTGACAACGACAGCCGATAGCGATGGGTTGACCTCGGTCTCGAGGGACGGTTGTCCTTTGGCATGGCGCATGCTGCTCAGATGGGGACGATGGACTATCTCTTCGAATCGCCGCTCGAGCCTGACGTCCTCTCGGTTCGGCATTCTCTCGGAGCAAGCCGCTCCAGGGAGAGCGCCGGCTCATGCTGGCGGTGCTTTGGGACGCCGTCGACTGCTATCGCAGGGGTTGCCGGACGAGCGACCCTGCGACGCGGCTGTTGTTCGATGAGACGCGCACCTGGGTGGAGTCGACCGACCGGCGCGCAATCTTCTCCTTCGAGAGCATCTGCGACTACCTCGGCATCGACGCGGACTATCTGCGCCGGGGTTTGCGCCAACGGCGGGCGCCCGGCCGGGGCGATGGCGATATCAGCTCGGCTGCGCGAAGGGGAGGCAGCAGCCTGGCCTCACGCCAGAGCCCGTGTGCAGAGGGCGACGGCGCGGGCAACCGGGACGGAGGGCGCAGGGAAAATGTTTTGGTAGCACAACCGGCCTCGATCGATTCGGATCGTGAGACGCTCCGGTCGGAGCCGGCGCTCGATGGCCTTCGCATCTTGCTCGTTGATGACGACGCCGACGCCCGCGCCGCGATTGCCGCGGTGCTCGCGGAGTGCGGCGCTAGGGTGGTCACGGTTGGCTGCGGCGCCGACGCGCTCCAGGCACTCAAGAACGAGGCGCCCCACGTGCTGGTGAGCGATGTTGCGATGTCGGGCATGGACGGGCACGCACTGATGCGCAGGATACGGGAGTTCGGCGGGCGGCGGGGAAGCGTCTCGGCGATCGCGCTGACGGCGTACGCCTCACCGATGGACCGCACTCAGGCCCTCCTGGCCGGCTACCAGGTCTTCTTGTCCAAGCCGTTCGATCCGACGGAACTCGTCACGCTCGTGGCGACGCTCGCTGGATCAGCTCCGAGTTCCTGAGAGGATCGGCGAGTCGCCGAACCACGACCTCGGTAGGCAGAGGGTGCGCAGGCCCATCGGCCACCTCGCGCTTCGGCTCGCTACCGTCGATGCTCTACCGGCCGCGGCGCAGACTGCGGACAGGCGTCGGGCTTCGTTGCGCGCATGTGGACAGCACGGGCGCGTGGGGCGCTGGCGTGATGCGGATCGACCCGACGGTGGGGGTCGATTTCGGGTCGCCGAAACCCATAGCGGCTTCCCCGTGCCCTGTCCGAGCCATGCGCGCCCTTTACATCAGGCGCCCATCGGCCCACACCACATCTGAGCCCAGCTCGCATTGGCGGTCACTGCCCGCGGGTCGCGTGCTCACGGAGCTGGGTAGTTCAGTTGGTCAGGAGAAGATCGAAATGGACGACCACATGTCGGATCCAACCTCCACCTGCAGGCTGGGCGTCACGGTCACGCCGCGGCGGCCCGGCTTCGACTTCGCAGGCCTCGAGCACGAGGTGCCGCGCGCCTGGCACCCGGCCGGCATCGGGCCCACGGCGTTTCTCGAGACGCTCTCGGCGATGGCGCCGGTGGTGGAGGGCTTCTTCATCGACGACGCCCGCCGCCTTCTGACCCGTATCGCCGAAGAGGCGCCGCGCGCCGAGGTCGAGGCCTTCCTTCGCCAGGAGGCCGCCCACGCCGGCATGCACGCCGCGTTCAACCGGGTGCTCGCCCGGTGGGGCGTGCCGGTCGACGCCTCGGCCGATTCGGTGCTGCGATGGCTCGCGCTCGTCGACTGGACCTCGAGCGATCTCAGGAGCGCGGTCGCCATGGCGGGCGAGCACTTTCTCGGCGAGATCGGCAACGTGATCCTCTCGCGGCCGGAGCTGCTCGACGGCGTCGACCCGCGCATCGTCCGGCTCTTCCGGTGGCATATCGGCGCGTGGCGGGGCCTGATCCGCTTCGTCTTCGGGCGCGGCGGGATGCTGCGCGGTCGATGGCGTGCGGTCGCCGCCTACCATCGGCCTGATTTCCACCCGTGGCGATACCTCGACAACCGGCGCTTCCTGTCGGAGCTCCGCGACACGATCGTCGATCCCGCATGGGAGGTCAGGGCGCGCTGAGCCGCCATGCTGTGGGCGCCGCGGGTGATGGTTCACACGGGACGCGGCCCGACCATCCGGTGGACAATTCCAGCGGGCGCAAGTAGGAGACGGCCACCATGGCCCAGAGGAAGAAGACGACCGCCCGCCTGCGCGCCAGGCTCAAGCGTAAGGCGCGCAAGAAGCAGGAACGCAAGTCCGGTCACAAGCGCGTGAAGGGCGGCAGGAAGCGGAAGTAGTGCAGTCCGCGCCCGGCGCCCTGGTCTGCGCGTGGGTCAGGTCGTGCATCTGCCCATGTCCGCCGGGGTTCAGCGGTCACCGCTGCGGCGATTACCGCTGCCCGAAGTGTGGCCTTGAATCGAGGTTCGGCGATTCTTGCCGCCCCCGGCTGCGTCGGTGGGCCGAGGGCCCTCGTCGAGGATCTCGATCTCCCCGGCGTCGACGAGCTGCTTGAGCCCCGCATGCTCGACGGCGTTCGAGGAGATTTGTCCGGTCTTTCCAGGGCCGAGATGCAAGGTCTTACCGCCGGGCAGCGGGACGCTGAGGGGCCGCTGAGTCTTGTTGCTGACGGTCTTCATCGCTGCCTCCCTGTCTGGACTACCTCTTGCCCTTGACCGGAATCTGCTGGCTTTGGTTGTCCTGCTTGGACTTCGCCGCGGCCGCGCCCTCCGCCCTGGCGGCGTCCTTCTGCTTCTTGCCGCGCTGTTTCGACTTGGGTGACTTGTCGCCCATGGATGCCTCCATTCGATGGCGGAAGCCATCTGTACGACGATCGCAGTCGCCGCGTCAAAGAACGAGCGGGAGAGCGCTCACGCGGGCGCATCATTTCGCCTTGCGCCACACGGTCGCGAGCCACGGTTGCCGTGAACGCGGCAACCCGGGCGGGCGATAGTAGTGCTCCAGCTCGACGAAGCCCGCCGCGGTTGCGACCGCTCGCCACGCCTCGGCGTCGAGGTATGTCCCGTAGCGCCCGCCCTGCCAGCCCTCTTCATTCCGCCCGTGAGGGTTCGAGCTGAAGAGGACGCCGCGGGGGCGGAGCGTGGCCCGGAGCTCCCCGAGGACGCGCGGCAGCTCCTGGGCCGGGACGTGGAACAGCGATGCGTTCGCGAACACGCCATGGAAGCGCGCCGCGGGGAGGTCGAGGGCGAGGAAGTCCTGGTGCAGCACCTCGCAGCCGGTGCGGTGTCGCGCCATGTCGACGAAACGGGCAGCCCCGTCGAGGCCGACGGCCTCGTGCCCCAGGTCACGGAACACGCGTAGATCGCGGCCGGGGCCGCAGCCGAGATCGAGAATACGGCACGGGCCGGCCTCGAGGTGGGAGAGCAGGGCGTGGACGTTTTGGCCGACGTCGTGCTCGCGGGTGGCTTCCCAGAACGCGTCCGCCGTGTCGTTGTAGTGGGCGAGCGTGATCCGCGAGATCTTCCGGAGTTCGCACCGGTCGAGCATCGTGAGCTGGACCGTTGTATGGCGCCTAGGCCGATCAGCGGGTCGAGTAGCGAGACGGCGACCAACCGCGGAGGAGGTCGACGGCTCGCGACACCTCGTTCGTCGTCGGGACCGCGGGCTGCGACGTCGCCGACGCCGCCTTGCGCGGCTTCTTCGCGGCCTTCCCGGTCCTGCGCTTGGCACTGGTAGCCCGGGTCACCTTCTTGCGCCTTGTCGTCTTCCTGGCCATCGTGCCTCCTCTTCTAGCACATCGCCGGTCGCCTCGCTGCCGGGTCAGCCGAGCACGACGCGCACCCGGTGGGTGGCGCCGTCGTCAGCGAGCGCGATCGCCGCGCCGCTCTGGCGGAAGCGGATCTCGAAGCCGCGCCAGGCGCGGGGGATGCACGGGTCGAGGTGAAGCGTGCCGCCCCGGACGCGGAAGCCCAGGATCCACTCGACGCCGGCGCGATGCATCCAGCCGGCGGAGCCCGTGTACCAGGTCCAGCCGCCACGGCCCACGTGCGGTGGTTCGGAGTAGACGTCGGCCGCCGCCACATACGGCTCTACCTTGTAGCGGTGGACGCCGGCGCGCGTGCTGGTGTGGTTGATGGGGTTCAGGATCGCGAACAGCTCGCCCGCCTTGTCGCCGTCGCCGAGCACCGCGAACGCGAGCACGGCCCAGATGGCCGCGTGCGTGTATTGGCCGCCGTTCTCGCGCACGCCCGGGAGGTAGCCACGCACGTAGCCCGGATCGCGCGGCGGGTGATCGAAGGGCGGCGTGAAGAGCAGAACCAGGCCGTCGCCGCGCCGCACCAGGTATTCCTCGACCGCCGCCATGGCGCGGGCCGCGCGGGCGGGGTCGGCGGCGCCGGAGATCACCCCCCACGACTGCGCGATCGAGTCGATGCGGCACTCCTCGTTGGTGACCGAGCCGAGCGGCGTGCCGTCGTCGAAGTAGGCGCGCCGGTACCAGTCGCCGTCCCAGGCCTCCCTCTCGACCGCCGCCTGGAGGGCGGTCATGTGCCGGCGCCAGGCGTCGGCGCGCTGGTGCTCGCCGCGCAGCTCGGCAAGGCGAGCGAACTCCCGGAGGGTGGTGTGCAGGAACCAGCCGAGCCAGACGCTTTCGCCCGTGCCCGCGTACCCGACGCGGTTCATGCCGTCGTTCCAGTCGCCGGTGCCCATGAGGGGAAGCCCGTGGCTCCCGACGAGCAAGCTGCGGTCGAGCGCCCGGGCGCAGTGCTCGAAGAAGGTCGCCCGCTCGCGTGCCACGCCGGGCTCGAAATACGCCTCCCCCTGGCCGGCGACCAGGGCCGGCCCCTGGAGGAAAGGCACGACCTCGTCGAGCAGACCGAGGTCGTCCGTCACCTCGAGGTAGTGGATGGTCGCGTAGGGCAGCCAGACGAGGTCATCGGAGATGCGCGTGCGCGTGCCGCGCCCCGCCGGCGGATGCCACCAGTGCTGCACGTCTCCCTCGACGAACTGGCGGCTGGCGGCGCGCAGCAGGTGCGCGCGCGCCACCTCGCGCTGCGAGACCGCGAGCGCCATCACGTCCTGGAGTTGATCGCGGAAGCCGTAGGCGCCGCCGGCCTGGTAGAACGCCGAGCGCGCCCAGACGCGGCAGGCGAGCGTCTGGTAGAGGAGCCAGCGGTTGAGGAGCACGTCCATCGACCGGTCGGGGGTCTTCACCTGCACGGCGCCGAGGATGTCGTCCCAGCGCGTGGTGACGGCGTGCAGGATGGCGTCGAGGTCGGCCGTCCGGTAGCGGGTGACGAGAGCGCGGGCCTCCGCGGAGGTGGCCGCCTGTCCGAGGAGGAAGACGACGGTCGCGCGCCCCCCGGGGGGCAGCTCGACCGTCCCCTGGAGCGCGCCGCACGGGTCGAAACCGGTCCCGACCCTGCCGGAGAGCGCGTGGCCGCGCTCGAGAGCTGCGGGGTGATCGAGGGTGCCGTTGCGGCCGAGGAACTCCGTGCGATCACCGGTCCACGCGGTCTGCCGCCCGCCGAGGTCGGCGAACGCGACACGATCCGCGAACTCGCGGTTCCACGGGTTCCGCGCCAGCAGCGCGTCGCTGCCCGCGTCGAGCTCGGTGACCAGGTGTGGCGCCGAGGCGCTGCGGGAGACGCCCAGCACCCACTCGACGTACGCCGTGACCGAGAGCCGCCGCGGGCGGCCGGAGCGGTTCTCGATAGTCAGCCGTGACACCTTGACCGGGTCTTCGGGCGGGACGAACTGGAGCAGATCGAGCATGATCCCGTGCGAGGTGTGCTCGAAGCGGCTGTAGCCTTGGCCGTGCCGGACGACGTAGGGCCACGCCTCCTCGCGGATCGGGAGGACGGTCGGGCCCCACAGCTCGCCGCTCTCCTCGTCACGGATGTAGAGCATCTCGCCCGGCGGATCGCTCACGGGATCGTTCGACCACGGCGTGAGCTGGTTCTCGCGGCTGTTGACCGACCAGGTGTAGCCGCTGCCGGACTCGGAGACCTGGAAGCCGAAGCTCGGGTTCGCCACCACGTTGACCCACGGTGCCGGCGTCCACTGGCCCTCACCCAGGATTGTGACGTACTCGCGGCCGTCCGCCGCGAAGCCGCCGAGACCGTTGAAGAACTCGAGATCCGGCCGCGGCGGCGCCGCCTCGGGCGCAGGGTGGGCGTTGGCGTGCCTTCTGGCCGGCATTGACGCCGCGGCCTCTGCGGGCTCCACGCGCGCCACCTGCTCGGAGAGCGTGCCCTGGCGACTGAGCAGCACGATCCGTGCGGCACTCTGCACCACGAGCCGATCCGCGGGCGAGAGCCGGTCCCCGCGCAGGATGAACACCGCCCCGTGCGGCTGGTGCTCCTCGTGCCCGAGCTTCGACTGGCTCAACCGGACGAGGGCCTCCAGCGCCGCCTGGAGGTCCTGGGCGTAGGAGGCGCCCTGCTCATTCACGATCACGAGGTCGACGGCGACCTGCTTCAGCCGCCAGTACTCGTGCGCGCGCAGGAGCTGGCGGACGATCTCCTGGTCGTCGGCGTCGTCGATCCGCACCAGCACGATCGGCACGTCGCCGGAGATGCCGTGCGGCCAGAGGGCCGACGGGCCGCCGCTCGCGCGGCGCAGCACCTCGGGCGAGGGCCGCAGCGACGGGTCCGCGTAGAGGATGCGGTTGCCCAGGCGCTGGAAGAGGTGGGCCTCGTCGGGCTCGATGCCGAGGTGGCGGAGCTGGACCTGGGCCTCGGTGCGGGCGAGCGTGACCACGCGCTCGAAGGTCGCCGGATCGCGGTACTTGTCGGCGAGGTCGACGACGGCCTCCCGCGTGGCGGCCACCACGGTGGAGAACGTGATGCGCGCGCTGGCGCCGGCGGCGAGCCGGATGCGCGGCCGCAGGCTGAAGATCGGGTCGAGCACGGGGCCCGCGGTGTTGGAGAGCGGGCGGCCGTCGATCACCGACACGGGCGTGCGGATGCTGCGCCCGCGGCCGAGGAACCGGGCCCGGTCGGTCTCGTACTGGACGCCGCCCGCCGTGTGCTCGTCAACCGCCACGACGTGCGCTGCCCAGACCGGTGGATCCTCGGAGGACCGCGGGCGGCGGGTCGCCAGCAGGGTGTTCAGCGCCGGGTCGGCTTCGGTGTGCACGAAGAGGTTCGAGAACACGGGATGGGCCGCGTCGGCCGCCGGCGGCGCGAGCACGACCTCGGCGTACGAGGTCAGCTCGATCTGGCGGGTCCGCCCGCCGAGGTTCGTGATGGTCACCCGACGTACCTCCGCGTCGTCCTCGGGCGACACCACCACCTCGAGCGTCGTCGCGATCGTGCCGTCGCGCCGTCGGATCTCGGCACGGTCCTCGGAGAAGATGGCCTCGTAGGCGTCCGGCTCGACGCCGCTCGGCTGGTGGGCCGCTGACCATACCTCGCCGCTGTCCGCGTCACGAAGGAAGACATACTGACCGTACGCGTCGCGGGTGACGTCCTCGCGCCAGCGCGTGACCGCGAGATCGCGCCAGCGGCTGTAACCCGACCCCGCCGCCGTGATCATCACCGCGTAGTGGCCGTTCGAGAGGAGGTGCGTCCGCGGCACCGGGTCGTGCGGCGACGTGAAGCGGCGGGACACCGGGCCGATCAGATCACGGACGTGGGCCGCCGTCTTCACCTCCTCGGCTCGCGGCCGAGCGACTGCGACGTCCCGCGGCGCCCGCTCCTGGAGTAACAGATCGGCGGCCTTCACGATGGGCGCGGCGTGAAAGCGTGCCCGCATGGCGCCGTCGTGCAGCACGTTCGCGATGGCGACCACGGACATGCCCTGGTGGTGCGCCATGTAGGCGCGCACGAGGCCGGCGGCGCCGGCGACCGGCAGGCGGGTGGCCGTGTAGTCGAGCGCCTCGTAGAACCCGTAGGCCCCGCGGGCGCCGAGGGTGGCGAGCCTCCCGAGGTTCTCGGCCGCGGCGCCGGGGTCGATCATCGCCGCCAGGGCGGTCGCGTAGGGTGCGATCACCAGGTCCTCGCTGAGGCCGCGCTTGAGCCCCAGGCCCGGAATGCCGAAGTTCGAGTACTGATACGTCAGCGCGAGGTCGCGTGCGTTGAAGGCCGACTCCGAGATGCCCCAGGGCGCGGTGAGCGCATGACCAGCAGGGGCATAAGGTATTCGAACATGGAGCCCGACCAGGAGATGAGCGCCGAGCCCCGGTCGACGGGCGTCATGGCGCGCCCGAGCTGGAACCAGTGAGAGGCCGGGACGTCACCCTTGGCGATGGCGACGAAGCTGGCCAGCCGCGCCTCGGAGGCGAGGAGGTCGTAGCAGTTCGGGTCCGGATCGCCCTCGCGCACGAGATAGCCGATCGAGAGGAAGTTGCGCGTGGGGTCGAGGAGGAAGCCGAACTCCGTGGCCTCGAAGAGCTCGCGCGCAAAGCGGGCGAGGGCGAGCAGGCGGCGGATGAGTGTGCCGCAGGCATCGGCGGCGCGCTCGAGGTGTCCGGCGAGCGCGGCGTGACCGGCATCCCCCGGGCGGTCCGCTAGCTCGGCGAGCGCCGCGGCGCAGCGGTCCGACATCTCGGCCGGTGCCGGTGGCGTCGCGAGGAGGCCGTTCTTGCCGTCGGCCGCACCCGCGTGACGCGCCCAGGGCAGCAAGGTGTCGAGATCGCGCGCGTGGCCCTTCACGGTGGCCGCAACGGCCCCGCACCAGGTGAGCAGCTCGGCCGCGGCCCCGTCGCCGCGCTCGGCGTCGAGCGTCGCCGCCACGTCGACCAGGGTGTGAGCCAGGCCGTCCAGCTCGACGAGCCAGTGCGCCCATCCAGCGGGCGTGTTTGCCGCGCTGCCGAGCGTGCTCGCCAGGGCCTCGACGGCGTCGGCGAGCTGCCTGCGGGTCACCGTCTGGGTGCGCCGGTCGTCGGGGATCGCCGCCGCGGACTCGCGCACGAGCCCGAGCGCGTCCTCGATGCCCGCCACCGCGCTCGGGGCGAGCAGTGGGCGGTTCATCAGCTCCCGGCAGGCCTGCGCGAGGGCGAGGAGATGCCCGGCGAGGTTTCCGCTGTCGACGGACGAGACGTACGGCGGCTCGAGCGGATGCAGCGTACGGGTGTCGTACCAGTTGTAGTAGTGCCCGTGAAACCTCTCCATGCGCTTGAGGGTCTCGAACGTCGCCTCGAGGCGCTCGACGGTGTCGAGGAGGCCGAGCCACCCGAAGTCGCGGGCTGCGATCGTGGAGAGGAGATAGAGGCCGATGTTGGTGGGCGAGGTCCGGTGGGCGACCACCGGCTTCGGGTCCTCCTGGAAGTTGTCGGGCGGTAGCGCATGGTCTTCCGGCCCCACGAAGGTCTCGAAGAAGCGCCACGTCCGCCGAGCGGTGAGACGGAGCAGCCGCTCATGGCGCGGCGCCAGCGGCTCGTCGCTCGCCGCTCGGGGCGGTAGGCTGATACGCTGGGCGACGAGCGGCGAAAGGACCCAGAGGACGAGGAACGGCGCCGCCATCGGGAAGGTCGCTGGCCGGACGACGGCGACGAGCGCGGCAGCCAGGACCGCGAGCCCCACGGCCGCGACCATCCGGCGGTAGAAGCCGGTCAGCTCGAGGCCGAGACCGGACTTGGCCTGCGCAGCGGTCACCCACTCCAGAAGCTGCCGATGCGTCCCGTAGAGGCGGATCATGGTGCGGACGATCGCGTCCACCATCACGCACGCCTGATGGACGAGCAGGGTGACCGTGAGCGTCACCTGCGCGAGGCCCATCGCCAGGTCGGCGCCTACCCCGCGCACGTGGCTCCGCTTCGAGATGCCCCGCCGGCGCGGCACGAGCCGGGTGAGGACGGGCACGAGCGGCGGGAGGGCGATGACGGCGAGGATGAACACCGTCCACATCCCCGCCAGCGGTGCGAGCGTCCAGGCGGCGATGAGCGTCAAGACGGCGGAGGGAGCCGAGAGCGTCCGCCGGAGGTTGTCGATCATCTTCCACCGGCCGAGGAAGGGCACGCCTGCGGCGCGCCGCCCGACGATCCACGGGAGGAGCTGCCAGTCACCGCGCGCCCAGCGATGCTGGCGGAGCACTGCCACCTGGTAGTGGGTCGGGAACTCCTCGAAGAAAGCGATGTCGGTCACCAGCCCCGCGCGCGCGAAAACTCCCTCGAAGAGATCGTGGCTCAGGATGGCGTTCTCGGGCACGCGGCCGGCGAGCGATGCCTCGAAGGCGTCCACGTCATAGATGCCCTTACCGGTGTAGGATCCCTCGCCGAAGAGATCCTGGTAGACGTCCGACACCGCCGAGGCATAGGGGTCGATCCCGCACGGGCCGGCCGATATCCACTGGTACACGGAGCCCTTCCGGTCGGGGGGCAGCGTCGGTGTCACGCGCGGCTGAAGCACCCCGTAGCCCTCGACCACGCGCCCCGCGTGCGGATCGTACCGTGCCCGGTTCAAGGGATGCGCGATGGTGCCGATCAGAGCCCGCGCGGAACCGACGGGCAGCCGGGTGTCGGCATCGAGGGTGATGACGTAGCGGATCCCCGATGGCGCCGCAGGCGGCCGGCCGCCCACCGCCACGAAGGTGGTGTCGATCCCGCGCAGCAGGCGGTTGAGCTCATGGAGCTTCCCGCGCTTGCGTTCCCAGCCGATCCACCGACCCTCGCGCTCGTTCCAGCGTCGGGTCCGATGGAAGAGGAAGAAGCGCTCCCGGCCGTCGGGCGCGGGACCATGCCGCGCGTTCAGGCGCGCGATCCCCGCGGCCGCCGCTGCGAAGAGGTGCTCGTCGTCCGGCATCGTCTCGGCCGGGGCGTCGGTCCAGTCCGAGAGGAGGGCGAAGCGGAGGTCGCCATCGGAGTTGGCGAGGTGGTGCACCTCGAGCTGGGCGATCAGTTCCTGGACGTGGGCCTCGCTGGTGAGCAGCACGGGCATCACCACCAGCGTCCGCAGCTCGGCCGGCACCCCGTCGCGCAGCTCGAGCTTCGGCAAGGGCCGGGGGCCAATCCGCTCGACGACCCCGAGGTTGGTGAGCGCGATGGCGAGGTCGATCGCCGGCACGAGCGCAAGCAGGGCGAAGAGGAGGAGCGCAAGAGGGCCGACGCCGGCGTGTGCGGTGAGGATCAGGGGCGGGGCGAGGACGAGAGCGCTCAGGAGCGCGACCGTCCCCATGTACGCTGGCATGGGGGCGGCGAGGTAGCTGCGCGCCAGCCACCGCCCCGCGCGGACGCGAAAGCCGAGCTCGCGCTCGAGCGCCGCGCGTCCTTCTGCGAGCAGGTGAAATCCTGGGTCACGCCAGCGCTCGTGCTCGGGGTCGCCCGCCGCGCCAGCCTGCTTCGTGCGCGCCACCACCCGGCCGGCCACCTCGACCTCCGAGCAGCGGGAGCCCCGCGCCAGGTCCTCTATCGCATGGCGGTAGCGGTCGCGGGTCGGGAAGTCGAGCGCCGCGAAGTCCGTGTCGGCGCGGAGCACCTCGTCGACCCGGCTCACGCTCTCGAAGAACTCCCGCCAGTCGAAACTCGACATCAGGCGCATGCTGGTGATGATGTTGCGCACGGTCACGTTCATGGCGCCTTGCCGGTGATGCTCGAGGCGCACGGTCCCTTCGGTCGTCGTGCCTCGAGCCGCGAACTGCTCTTCGAGCCAGCGCAGCGCCGGTACGAGGTCCGGATCCTGCTCGCGCAGGCGCTGGACCAGCTGCACGGCGAAGGCCGTGGGCAGCCGCTCCTTCTCGACCCGCGCCAGCGCCGCGGTCGCGTCCGCCGGCGTCCGTCCACCGAGGCCGAGCAGCCGGTCGGCGAGCACGTCGGCCTCCTGGCGCGCCGCCCGGTCCCGCACGATCCGCTCCGCGAGCCGCCGGAGGTTCTCGACCAGCAAGATGCGCAGCGTGATGGGGACCGCCCACAGCTCCCCGATCGTGAGCGGCTGCACGCGCTGGTAGGCGCGCACGAACCGCCGCAGGGCCTCGGGCTCGAAGCGGCTGTCGGTATGCGCCACGAATGCCCAGGCGACCCCGAAGACCCGCGGGTAACCCTCCAGGAACCCGGCCGCGAGCTTGGGCAGCTCGCGGTAGAAGCGGTGCGGCAGGTCCTCGCGGATCTGGCGGACCTGGTCGTCCACGATGTGAAAGTTGTCGACCAGCCATTCGGCCGCCGCGGTGATCGCGCGCTCCTCGCGGATCGCTCGTGCGATGGCGCGGTAGGAAGCAAGAAGAACGCGGCCGTTGTCGACGAGCCGTGGCAGCACGCGCCACCCGCGCCGCGGGTCCGCGGTCACGCGCTGCGCGGCCGCGAGGCTCTCGGCGTGCTGCTCGAGTCGTTCGACGCTGAAGAGCTCGGTGCGGATGGGCTCTTCGGGGTCCGGGAGGGGATCGACCGAGGGACGGAGGTTGCCGACGAAGTGTGGGATACGTCGGACTTCTAGCACAGAGGCTCGGCGCGAGCGATCCGGCTCGTGCGCGCCAGCGCGATTCTCACGCTCTCAACGACTGAAGATCAACTGGGTGCCGCAATGGACACAGAACGCAGCCTGCCGCCTCCGCGCTGCCGCGTGCTCGACCTCGCTGCATGACTGCGCGCGGATACCGTCGTTCACGACGCCGCCACACTGCGGGCAGTGGCCGACGGGTGCATTCGCGCGTCGATGATTCATGTTGTCGCATGGGTTGGGCTGCCTGAACCGTGTCGTCATGCGTCAGCCTCCGTCCGCGGTACGTCCGCCATCACCGTTCGTGCGCTTCCACCCGGCGCGTCGGCGCGGCGAAGAGACGGCGCGGGGAGCTTGGCGCGGATCATCGTAGTCTCGCAAGGGAGGACGCAGCGGGCGAACACTGCGCTTCGGCCTCACGCTGTCCCTCGCGCAGCTCTCGCCAGAAGCGGGCCCGCGCCTCCGGCCAGCGGCTGTCCTCCGCATCCGGGTCTCTCTTCGCGGCTCCTCCGCCTTCTCGTTGCCACCACCATCTCGAGCAGCGTGCCAGTGCCTGACGCAGACGTTCCCGCATCCTAGTTCACCTGTACGAACGCGGGAGGCCGCCATCCGGTATCGTGACAGACGGCGCACGTTGGGAACACCATCTTCAGCCGGGCCCGATGGCCGACGAGCCCCCAGGTTTCGCGCCGGACGTCCTCGTCGAGCGGGTGCGCATGCCCGACCTCCGTCGGGATGGACTTGCCGCAATTCGCACAGACGGTACGCAACGTTGCGTTCCCCTCGGCCCGACAAGCACTGCCCCTAACTGGCACGATATGTCTCCCGATCTCCTCGCACCAGGTGCAGCGGACGCGGTACGCCTGGCCGGGAGTTGGATAGCGCCAGCGATGGGACCGCGTCTGCCGCGTGTGGATCGATCAGTCGCCGATCGCGAGCAACCCAGCGCCGGATGAGGAGTTTGCCGCGATCACCGGTGCACCAGA
>WNEZ01011797.1_pt1 | contig 13756 bp, 17 predicted proteins | sample 5400521 | NCBI WGS metagenome assembly WNEZ01 (sample SAMN13153339, study PRJNA577476) | soil metagenome | isolation source: 120 cm saprolite under Douglas fir tree site 2 hole 1 replicate 1 | place: USA:California | collected 2015-04-18 | reverse complement strand
GCCGATCTCGCCGCTCTTGCGAACACAGGCGTCCCACGGCACCGGCACGACGGTCGCTCCGGGACAGAGCCGCACCGCCCGGGCCATGGGCATCGCGGAATGCACACCGTAGGCCCGCGCCTCGTACGAAGCGGACGTCACGACGCCGCGTTGCTCCGGCGAGCCGCCGACGATGAGGAACCGGGCCTTGCCCGCACCCTCCGGATCCGCCAGGCGCGCCACAGCCACATAGAACGCGTCGGCGTCGGCGAGCAGGATGCGTCGAGCGGAGCTCACCGTGGTCTAGGGGGACGGCGCGGGCGGATGGTCCTTGAAGATCTGTGCGAGGATCTGGCGACGCTCGGCAAGGTCGTAGAGGGTGAGCCGGAAGGCTTCGTCATCCGCGCCGCCCAGCACACCGCCGTAGCGGTTGGGCTCGTTGGTCTGGCGCCGCTCGGCCTTCCGCACCAGGCGCAACTCGTCGATCTGAGTAATGGGGAAACGGAACGTCGAGTCGCCCTGCTGCACGGCGAGCGTGTCGCCCCGGAACCGGACGAGATGCAGGTCCCAGAGGATCCGCCCGTCGTTGAGCGTCATCTGCCAGCGGTCGTCCCGCTGGGCCTTGAGGGGCGCGGCACCGAGCAGGACCATCCCCGCGAGCCAGAGGGCTCTCACTGCCCTTCGGCCTTCGCCGCCTTCGCCGCCTCGGCGGCCTTCTTCTTCAGTTTCTTCTTCTTGGGGCGAGTGACGCCATATGTACCGCGGCGGATCTTGCCACGCCTGCTGCGAATGTCGCCTTTGCCCATGAAGCCTCCATTATTTAGCGCCGCCGAGTTTGAGGATGCGTTTGAACTGATCCGCCGATGCCGGCATGACCGATAGTCGACCGATCCGCACCAGTGCCAGGTCGGCGAATGCGCGGTCCTTCTTAATCTCGGCGAGCGGCACCGCCCGCGGCAGTCTCTCCACTGCCCGGAGATCCACCACGGCCAGCTTGGGATCCTGCTGCTTGGGGTCCGGATAGGCCTCCGATGTCACCTCGGCCACGCCCACGACGGCCTTCTCGTCTCCAGTGTGATAGACCAGCACCCGGTCGCCGGGCTTCATTTGCCGCAGGTGTTTCAGAGCCAGATTGTTTTTGACCCCGTCCCAGACGGCGGTCTTCTGGCGGGCCAGGTCATCGTAGCTGTATGTGGACGGCTCGGTCTTCACGATCCAGTAGTTGGGCATAAAGCAGGTTGTGGAGGTTGGTGGAGGTTAGTGGAGGTTGGGGGAGGTTGGGAGTACCTCTACAAGCCTCCCCGCCCAGTCGGCAATCATCCCCACCAGTTCGCCCATCACGTCAGTGTCCGTCCTACCCGATCGCTTGAGCACGTGAAACGAATGATCCCCGCCTTCCACCAGGTGCAGGGTCGCCCGCTCACCCAGCCGCTTCACGACCGGCTGCAACAGCTTCAAGTCGGCGAACTCGTCCCGCGTCCCCTGCAGGAACAGCACGGGAATCTGGACCCGTGCGAGATGCTCGGCCCGTGAATCACCAGGCCGCCCGGGAGGATGCAGCGGAAAGCCGAGGAACACGAGCCCCCGCACGCCCGGAAGCGGCGCCTCGGCCTGCGCCGTCGACGTCATCCGCCCGCCAAACGACTTGCCGCCCGCTACAAGCGGTAGTCCCGGTGCGACGCGGGCCGCCTCCATCACCGCCGCCCGCACCGTCGCGGCGGCCACGGCCGGCGGATCGGGCCGGCGGGCCCGCTGCTCCATGTAGGGAAACTGATACCGCAAAGTCGCGATACTCCGCTCCGCCAGGCGCTGGGAGATTGACTCTAGGAACGGATGCCGCATCCCGGCTCCCGCGCCGTGCGCGAGCACGTAGAGCAGCCGCGCCCCGTCCGGCCGGAGCAGCAGCCCCGCCACCTCACCCGCCCGCTCGCCGACGGCGAACCGCAGCTCAGCCGAGTCGGTCATGCAGCTGCTCGAGCGCGTGGACCAAATCGGGCTTGTGCTCGAGCACCGCGCGCAGCGGATCTTCTCCGAGCTTTTTCATTCGGGCGGGAGCGGTCTTGATCGTGAACTTCTTGATGTCGAGCTTGGGCGTCACCTCGGTCCATTTCAGCGGCATGGACACGGGCGCGCCCGGCAGGGGCCGCGCGCTGAACGGTGCCACCAGCAGTCGCCCGTGGCCGTTCTGGACGTAATCGAGGTACACCTTGCCGCCCCGCTTTTGGACCTGTCGGGTGACCGTGGCGATCTCGGGCAGCTCGGCCGCGATGACCCGCGCCAGCAGCCCCCCGAGGGTGCGCGATTGCTCGTACGTGCACTGGCGGCCCAACGGAATCAGCACGTGCAGGCCGGTTGAGCCGCTCGTCTTGATGCTCGTCGGCAGGCCGATGTCGTCGCACAGCGCCTTCACCGCCTTCGCGACCGTGACGACGTCCGTAAAGGGAGCATCCTTCGGATCGAGGTCCAGGATGCACCAGTCGGGCGCCTCCAGCGTCTCCACAGGATTCGTTGTCGCACACGAAATAGTCGAGCTCGCGCTGTGAGTCCTCGCTCCAGATGGTGATCGTGCGCACGAACGCCTGGGCATACTCCGGAGCGTCCTTCTGGAAAAAGGACTTCCCGTTGATGCCGTCGGGGAAGCGCGTGAGCACCAGAGGCCGCTCGGTCAGATAGGGTAGCATCCACGGTGAAATGGCTCGGTAGTACTCGATCAAGTCGCCCTTGGTGTAGCCCTCGTCGGGCCAGAAGACCTTGTCGAGGTTGGACAACTTGATCTCGGGATGCGCGACGCCAGATTCGCCAGGCGTGATCGCCGGCGGTTCCTCAAGATCCCGCTCCCCGCTCCCTGCTCCCTTTTTCGCGATCTCGGAGACCGGCTTATCGTCGCGAAACCGGACAAACACCGGCTGCCTGAGCAGCCCCTCGTCCGTCCACTCTTTGTATCTGACTTCCGCGATCAGCGTGGGCTCGACCCAGGTATGCCCGGCGTCCGGGGGGACGGGGCCCGTGAAGGCAGGCGTCTCACGGATGCCGCGCTCGAGCGTGGCGGTCACGTCCTTCAGCTCCGCATCGGTGAATCCGCTGCCGGCTCGCCCGGCGTACACCAGCTTGCCGTCCTGATACGCGCCGAGATCGAGCGCGCCGAACCCCGAGCGCGACCCCTTGGGCCGGGTGAAGCCCACGACGATGAAGTCGTCGGTCCGGTCGGCGCGGATCTTGAGCCAGTTGGGCGAGCGCCCCGCGCGGTACGGCGCATCCGCTTTCTTCGCGACGATCCCCTCGAGTCCCATCTTCACGACCTGCTCGTATAGCGCCTCGCCGTCCTTCTCAAAGTGCGAGAGATACTTGAGCGGGCCCACACGGGGCACGACTTGCTCGAGCAGGGCTTTGCGCTGCTCGAGCGGCAGCGGGCGCAGGTCGTAGCCTTCGAACGCCAGCAGATCGAACACATACAACACGGCAGGCGCTTCCACCGCCCCGCGCCGCACTTCGAGCCCGCGGGACACCCTGACGCGATTCTGGAGTCGCTGGAAGCTGGGCCGGCCCGCCTCGTCCGGCACCACGAGCTCGGCATCGAAGATGAATCCCTCGAACGGCAATGCCGCCAGCGCGCGACCGAGCTCGGGGAACGCGGCGGCGATATCGTTCCCTTTGCGCGTCAACAAGCGAGCCTCACTTTCCTCGCGTGCGGCACGCACACGGTACCCATCCAACTTGAGTTCGAACAGCCACCCGGGTTTGGAGAACGGCTGCTCGCGGGTCTCCGCGAGCATCGGCTCCGCCTCCGCGACCGTCACGGCGCGGCGCGGTGCCTTGAGACGCGCGAGCGCCTTCAACACGGGCGCCGCGCGGTCCTTCCCCGTCTTGAGCTCCTCGACCGTGAGCCCGGACAGGACCGACTCCGGCGGCAGCTCGCTGTCCGCCGACACGTAGGCGTCCTTCTCCTTGATGAGCAGCCACTCCTTCTCGCCCTTCTTGAGCTTGACCAGCGTCCATTTGCCGCGGAGCTTGTAGCCGCGCAGCTCGAACAAGAGCTTCCCCTTTTTCATTCCCTCCTCGGGATCCTCGAGCGGTACCCAGCGCCCGCGATCCCACACGATCACCGCGCCCGCGCCATAGTTGCCTTCGGGTATTAGCCCCTCGAAGTCTCCGTACTCGAGCGGGTGGTCCTCGACGTGGACCGCGAGCCGCTTGTCGGCTCGGTTGGGGGAGGGCCCCTTCGGGACGGCCCAGGACCTGAGCACCCCGTCCATTTCCAGGCGCAGGTCCCAGTGGAGCCGCCGGGCGGCGTGCATATGGACCACGAACAGGCCCCCCGCCGACGGGGGTGGGCCTGCGGTCGCCGGACGAGCGCCCGGCTCCGGCGTGCGGTCCAGGGATCGCTTGGCGCGGTACGTGCTGAGCGGATCAGGCCCGGGCTTCCGTTTTGAAGGCATTGGGGTGAAATCTTACCCTATGAGCGCACACCCGCTTGGCTCCGCCACCCTCTCGTTCGGCCTGGTTTCCGTGCCGATCAAAATGTTCTCGACGGGCGAGTCGTCCGCCGCGATCAGCTTCAACTGGCTGCACAAGAAGGACGGTGCGCGCCTGAAGCAGCAGTACGTCTGCTCCAAGGACGGCGATAAGGTCGAGAAAGACGAGATGGTAAAGGGCTACGAGTTCACGAAGGGGCAGTACGTGATCTTCAAGCCGGAGGAGCTCAAGGCCCTGGAAGAGAAGTCCACCAACACCATCGAGATCACCGAGTTCGTGCCCGCGGACCAGGTAGACAGGAAGGTCGTCGAGAAGTCGTACTTCCTCGGCCCCGACAAGGGCGGCGACCGCGCCTATCGCCTGCTGGCGGAAGCGCTCAAGCAGACGCAGCGCGTGGCGGTCGGGCAGTACGCGGCGCGTGGCAAGCAGTATCTCATATCCGTGCGTCCCGAAGCGAACGGGCTCGTCATGGAGCAGCTGCGGTATGCCAACGAAATCCGCGCCATCGCCGACGTGCCGATCCCGAAGATCGAGGTCAAGAAGCCGGAGCTGCAGCTCGCCGTGCAGCTCGTGGAGCAAGCAGCGTCGGAGACCTTCCAGCCCGACAAGTACGAGGACAACGTTCGCAAACGAGTGCTCGAGCAGATTCAGCGCAAGGTCGAGGGCAAGGAAATCACCGAGGAGCCGGCCGAGGCCCCGAAGACGCAGATCATCGACCTGATGGAAGCGCTGAAGGCGAGCCTCAAGGCGAAGGGCACGGGCGGCGAGCGCAAGCCGGCGAAGCGGGTCGAGGGGAAGGCACCGAAGGCAGCTCCGGCGGCCAAGCGGAAAGTGGGAGGGGCTCGGGGCTAGGGACTAGGGGTTAGTACGGGATGAAGGGATACGATTCCCGAGACGTCGCCAGGCTGCTGGGAATGACCGTCGCGCAGGTGCGAGGCTTCGCGCGCGACGGTTTTTTGACGCCGCCCAGTCGGGGCGCGGGTCGACGCAAGCTGCAGTTCTCATTCCAGGATCTGGTGATTCTGCGGACCGCCAAGGCGCTCGTGGCCGCGCGGATTCCCGCCCGGCGGATTCGCCGCGCGCTCAAAGAGCTGCGCCATCAACTTCCCCGGGGCCGCTCGCTCGCCGAGCTGCGGATCACGGCCGAGGGCGACCGCATCGTGGTGAGCGACGGTGACACGGCATGGAATCCCGAGTCAGGGCAGACCCACCTCGACTTCGCCGTGTCGGACCTAGCGACCCGGGCGGCGCCGATCGCCCGGCGCACGGCGCAGGCGGCACGCGCGGCCGAAAGCGACATGGACGCCGCCGACTGGTACGAGCTCGGGCTCGAGCTCGAAGCCGTCGAGCCCGCGGAAGCGCGGGACGCGTACCGGCGCGCGCTGGAGCTCGACGCTCACCACGCCGACGCGCACGTCAATCTCGGCCGGCTGCTGCACGAGCACGGGATGATCGAAGAGGCCGAGCGACATTACCGTCTGGCGCTGCGCGAGAACCCGGACCACGCCACGGCGGCGTTCAATTTGGGTATCGCGCTCGAGGACCTGAATCAGCCGGCGGACGCCATCGAGGCCTATCGCGCGGCGCTGGCGACCGATCCGCGCCTGGCCGACGCGCACTACAACGTGGCGCGGCTGTACGAGAAGGTAGGGAAGAAGGCCGCGGCATTGCGGCACCTGTCGATCTATCGGAGGCTGACCGTCTAGCGTGGCGGTGGCTCTCGCCGGTCGGGCACCCTAACTTAGGAGCCGGCAGGAGCCCGTGAACAACCGCGCGAAGGAGTCATCACCATGAACTGTCCGGCCTGCGGCACCGCGATGACGGAGGTGGCGGTGAGCGATGTGAAGATCCAGGCGTGCAAGGGTGGCTGCGGCGGCTTGTGGTTCGACGAATGGACGCTCCGGAAGGTCGATCAGCCGGACCAGTCCGCGGGGGAGGCGCTGCTCCACATCGAGCAGAACCCCGCGGTGAAGGTGGACCCGGACAAACGTCGTAACTGTCCACGGGACGCCGGAATCGTCATGATGCGGCACTTCTGGAGCGTCAAGCGGGACGTCGTGGTGGACGAGTGCCCCAAGTGCGAGGGGGTGTTTCTCGACCCAGGAGAGCTCGTCGAGATTCGCTCGGACTACAAGTCCGACGCCGACCGGCACAAGGCCGCCGAGGCGTATTATCGCGAGATGTTCGACACCCAGCTTGCGGGCATGCTTCGCCAGGACAAGGCGAAACTCGAGAGCGCCCGCAAGGTCGCGAACATCTTCAAGTTCATCTGCCCGAGCTACTACATCCCCGGAAAGCAGGCCTGGGGCGCGTTCTAGGGACCGCTTGCCTGCCGTCACACGCCTCTCGCTGCTGCGCTGGTACTACATCGCGACACCCCTCTTCTGGCTGGCGGGACTGATCTGGGGAGTCAACGTACGCGTCGCCTTCCTCGACGACTTCCCCGTCGGACGGAACGTCTACTATCTGCTCTGTTGTGTCCTCGGCATCGTGATGGTGCGCGCCCCGGCGTACGCAAGCCGCCTCGCTTTCGCGGAGAGCGCGGCGAACCTCGGTCTGCTGATCATCAGCGTTTTGGCGTGGTACGTCCGTATGCTCGACTGGGCAGCAAGCCCGAGCGTCGCGGTCCGCGCGGTGACGAGCACGGAGCTCGTGAGCTTCGTGCTGACGAGCGTGATCGCCGGTGTGAGTTACGGACTGCGGGGGTCGGCGATCCGATGACCGCGAGCGCAGAGCCCCCGTTCGGTATCGTCCGGGTCGCCCCGTTCGCCGGATTCGTTCACCGGTTCGACGAGCTCATCGAGTCTTCGACCACGATGTCGGTCTACTTCATCCATTCGCGCCGCTGGCGAGAGAATCATGACGCCGCCATCAAGGCCTTCCTCGGCCGGGCCGGCACCATGCTCGAAGCGTTTCTCCCCGATCTCGAAAACCACGAGCTCATGTTCTCGCTCGGCAAGCACTTCGAGGACGGTCCGCTGATCCCAGCGCTGGTCGCGGATGCCTACCGGTTTTTCGCGCGGCTGGCGAGAGATTACGGCAAGCCCGCTCAGGTGTGGCTGTTCGGCCGTTACCCGACCTACTCCTTTTACCAGTTCGATCAGCGCGCGGTGATTGCCCTGTATTCCAACACCGTCGCCAAAAAGGAGCTGCCGGCGTTCGAGATCACCGGGAATGGCGTTCTGGGCGCGTTCCTCGTGGCCGACATCGCCGACCTGAAGAAGGAGTGTCGCAAGCGAGCCCCGCACGATCTGGAAGCCGTGATCGAAAACTCCGCGCCGTGACTCGCCCGAGTAACGACATCGCCCAGCGGCGACTCGCCACTCAACATCTCCTCACCCCCACCCTCACCGACCCGGCTGAGGTCGTGCGCCGGCTCGGGGCCGTTCAGGCGCAGGACTACGGCAGCGCCAAATGGGGCGTCGGGACACGGACCCGCGGGGCCGTGGATGCCGCGGTCGAGCGCGCCGTGAACGAGGGATCGATGCTCCGCACCCATGTGCTGCGCCCGACCTGGCACTTCGTCACCCCGGCCGACATCCGCTGGATGCTGGCGCTGACTGCGCCTCGCATAAAGGCGGCGATGGCGTACTACGACCGCCAGCAGGGTCTCGACGCCGCGCTGTTTCGACGCAGTAACAGCGCGCTCACACGGGCGCTACGCGATGGGAACCAGCTGACGCGGGCCGAGGTCGCGATGGTGTTGCGCCGCGCCCGCGTGGACGCGACGGGACCCGAGCGCCTCGGCCGGCTGCTGATGCGCGCGGAGCTCGAGGGGATCGTGTGCAGCGGGGCTCGGCGCGGCAAGCAAGGCACGTATGCGCTGCTCGACGAGCGGGCACCACGGGCTGCACCGCTCGATCGCGACGAGGCGCTGCTCGAGCTGACCGGGAGATACTTTGCGACGCGTGGGCCGGCCACGGTGCGGGATTTGGCGTGGTGGGCGGGGTTGACCGTGGCCGATGCGGGCAGGGGCATGGAGATCGCCGGGGGGAGGCTCGAGCGCGAGGTCATCGGCGACGAGACCTATTGGCTCGAGCCCGCGACGCGCCCGTCGCACAGGCGATCACCCACCGCCCATCTGCTCCCCAACTACGACGAGTACTTCATCGGCTTCAAGAATCGCAGCGCGATCGGGGAACGGCTGAGCTTGGCGGAGGGCGCGATGGTGGGCGCTGCCCTGAGGGCGCACGTGATCGTGGTCGACGGTCAACTGGTGGGCGGGTGGAAGCGGACCCTGACCAAGGCGGCCGTCGTCGTCGAGTTGACGCTGCTCGTCCGCCTGACCAAACCCGAGCGGGAGGCGGTCGTCGAGGCGGCCCAGGCGCTCGGGGACTTTCTTCAGCTGCCGGTGGAGCTGGGTGGGCTCTAATCAGGAGGCCAGTTTCGCAAACTCCTGCGCCAGCTTGGGTCCGATCCCGGATTCCTCGTGCTTGAAGAAAATGAACGCGTCGCCCCACCCCTTCCCCAACTCCTTCACGGTCGTGGCCCACTGCTCGAGATCCTGCGCCTCGTAGCCTTCGTCGCGCAGCCGCATGTAACCGAAGTCGGCGGTCGCCACGAGCGGGGTGTGCCCCGCCTCCGTATCCGCGACGCACAGCGCGGCGTTCCCGACCCGCAGCGCCGCATACACGTCGTCCGTGAACCACGATTCGTGCCGGAACTCCCAGGCGCACCGCAGGTCCGCCGGGAATTGCGTGAGCAGATCGTTCAGCCGGTCCACGTCCTTTTTGAAATTGGGTGGAAGCTGAAACAGGATCGGCCCGAGCTTCGGGCCGAGTTTGCGCGCGGTCTCGAGGAAGTAACGGAGAGGGTCGTCCACATCGCGCAGCCGGGCGATGTGCGTGATGCGCTGCGGCGCCTTGAGGACGAACGTGAATCCGGGCGGAGTCGCCGCGTCCCAGCCGGCCACCGTCTTCGCATTCGGCATCCGGTAGAACGTGTAGTTGATCTCCACGGTGGAAAGCCGCTGGGCGTAGTACTCGAGCATCTTCGACTCGGGCGTCTTGGCCGGATAAAACGGCCCCTTCCACTCGGGGAAGTTGTAGCCCGACGTGCCGACGCGGACGTTCACGCCAGCCACACCGTCTTGATGTTCACGAACTCGCGCAAACCATACTGCGACAGCTCGCGCCCATAGCCGGAGCGCTTCACCCCACCGAACGGCAGCCGCGGATCGGATTTGACGAGCGCGTTGACGAACACGCTGCCAGCGTCGATCTCTCGGGCCACGCGCTCACCGCGCTTCACGTCCGCGGTCCAGACCGACGCGCCGAGTCCGTAGGGCGAAGCGTTCGCCAGGCGGATCGCGTCCGCTTCGTCTTTGGCGCGGATCACGGCCGCCACGGGGCCGAACGTCTCCTCGTCGAATGCGGGCATTCCGGGCTCCACCGCGACCAGCAGGGTGGGCGGATAGAAGGCTCCCGGGCCGGCGGGGAGCTCGCCCCCGAGAACCAGTCGGGCCCCCCGTTTCACCGACTCTTGCACCTGCCGGTGGAGATTGGCGCGTAAATCGAGCCGCGCCTGCGGCCCGACCTGCGTCGCGGGGTCGAGCGGATCGCCGACCTTCCGAGCGCGCATCTCGGTCGTGAACCGCTCGAGGAAGCGGTCGGCCACCCGCTCCACCACGATGAACCGTTTCGCGGCGATGCAACTTTGACCACTATTGATCAGACGCGCCTCGGCGGCGGTTCCAGGTCGGCATCGTCGAGCACGATGAACGGATCGCTGCCGCCGAGCTCGAGCACCGTCTTTTTCAGGTGCCGCCCCGCCTGCTCTGCCACCTGGCTCCCCGCGCGGTCACTTCCCGTGAGCGTCACCGCGCGCACGCGCGCGTCGGCGATGACGCCGCCTGCGGCAGCATTCGAGAGGAACACCGCCCGGAACAGGCCGTCGGGGAATCCCGCGTCCCGGAAGACGCTTTCGATCTCGAGCGCGCAGCGCGGCACGTTGGGCGCATGCTTCAGGATCCCGGCATTCCCCGCGACCAGGGCCGGCGCGGCAAAGCGGAACACCTGCCAGAAAGGAAAATTCCACGGCATGATCGCGAACACCGGACCCAGGGCTTCGAACCGGACGTAACTGCGCGAGGCTTCGGTCGGGTGGGGCTCATCAGCGAGCAAGGCTTCCCCATACTGCGCGTAGTAGTCGCACACCCAGGCGCACTTCTCGGCCTCTCCCACGCCTTGCGCCAGCGGCTTGCCCATCTCGAGCGCCATCGTACGGGCGTACGCGTCTTTACGCTCGCGCAGGAGACGCGCGGCGGCACGCAGCCGATCGCCACGCTCCGCCACCGGCCGGCGGCGCCATTCGCGCGACGCGGCGTCGGCGCGCCCCAGGATCCCGGTGAGCGCCTCCGATGCGGTCTCCTCGAACGTCTCCAGCACCGCGCCGGTGGCCGGGTTGATCGACTGGATGCTCACGCCACGACCTCGGGCCGATCCCGCATGCGATCGACAGTGCAGAGAAACCCCAGCGGCTCGGTTCCGGTCGCCCGGAACTGGTGCGCCACGCCGGGCGACACGTATACGCAATCGAACGGCGCGATGTCGCAGCTCCGGTCGCCCAGCATCACCCGCCCGCGACCGCGAATCACCACCACCGCGTGCGGATGCTGGTGCCGCTCGAGCGTCGAGTAGCCGCCGGGTTGGATCTCGAAATACCGCGTGACGAAGTTGAACGGCTCCTCGCCGGTGTTCTCGCCCAGGAGCGTCTGACGGGTGACGTCGCGGTACGGTACGTCGCCGGTCTTGTACTCGCGCACAGGGACCCCGTCCCAGCGAAACCCGGCGAACTTGAGGACCTTCGATCGATCATCCATGGGAATGTCGTCTCACCGCCGCGACCACCTGTCCTGCAGCTGCGATCGGGTCGGGCTGCGCGTACAGGCTCCCGCCGATCAGAAAGATCGTGTCCGCGCCGTAGCGCTCAATCCACTGCGGTACCCGCGCTGCGTCGATCCCGCCTCCCGGCGCCGGAAACGCCGGTGCCACCGGCCCGAGCGGCGCGCGCAGCCGCGCGTTGATGGCGGCGCAGGTCGCCGCCGAGAACGTAAACCGCCCCCCGACGTTGGGATAGATCACGGCATCGCTCCCGGCGACCCGGAATAGCTCTCCCAAGAGCACTTCGGGCGCGAAGCCGTGATCCGGCTGGAAGAACGCGCCCGCGAGCGCCGGGTGCGACATGATCGCGAGCCCCGTGGTCGCAGCAATCTCGCCAACGGCGCCTAGGCCCACCGGGAGCGCGTTGACCAAGACGCCGCGGCAGCCGGCGCGCCGCGCGGCTCCCGCGCGCTCCATCATCGCCGATGGATCGCTCGTGACGTTCGGGAAGTACAGCGCGTTCCCCCCGGTCTCATCGTTGGCCCGCACGACGGCCTCCTGGCAGCGCGCGACCCGCTCAGCGAACGGCGCGCTTGTCTGATCGACCAGGCTGTGATCGTCCTTGATGAGATCGACACCCGCGCGGGCGAATCCATATGTGAGCTGGGCGAGCTGAGGAGCCGAAAGACCGAGCGGCTTGAGCACCGTGCACAGGAGAGGTCGATCACGGGCGCCCGTGAGCTCGCGTAGCCCGGCGATGCCGAGACGCGGACCGCGTAGCGCGGCGAGCAGCTCCTCGGGCCACTCGAGATCCGCAATCAGGGTGCCCGATTTGAACGAGATATTGCCGAACAGGAGGTTCAAGAGCTGCGGCAGGTCGCCGCACACCGCCTCCGGGTCGAACGAGATGACTGCGCGGGAGCGGCCGCGGCCCAGCGATTCCACGGACTCGACGCGTCCCGCGACCCGCGTCGCGACCTCGGGAGGCACCGCGTCCGCCGGAAGCTCGACGGTCTGCTCGAGCGCGATGTCGCGCGCCCTGGCGGCGGCGAGCCGGCTGGAGCAGGCGAGGTGGTACGTCACGCGGAGGCGCATGGTGATCGCGGTCACGCTGGATGTTAGTGTCGGAGCGCGGCATCGCAGCCTACTGTGCGACAGCCCGGGCGCCGGCGGTCGTCGCCGACCTATCCCCTATCCTTATAGCACGGGCCGACTTGTCTTGCACGCCCCCCGCCGGGCACACGCTTTGCGAATCGGGGCTATGCGGCCGCACGGTGCGGCCGACGAGGAGTGATGTATGACACAGTCCTGGCGACCTGACGACTGGGCGGACGACGACGACGGGTGGCGCGGCGAACTCCATCGCGACGCCGACGATCGGTGGCGCGGCTTGGAGCACGTCGCCGACTGGCCGGAGGCGCAGGCTGGGCCCGAGTACTGGATGTACAAGCGGGCCGCCGAGGACTCGTGACGGTTCCCATGCGAGCGAGGTCAAGCGTCTAAAGGAGGCAACATGCCTGCTACGCTCCCTCGCGTTGTCGTCGTAGCCCTGCTCACCGCCGTCCTCACTCTGCCGCTCGCTGCCGCCGCGCACCCGACGAAACCGGCCCGTCCGGTCAGCGGCGTCGTCCAGGAGCCGCACCCTCAGATCATGGCCGCGATCCGCGCGCTCGAAGCTGCCAGGCTGCATCTGCAGCGCGCCGCTCATGACTTCGGTGGCCACCGGGTGAAGGCGATCCGCGCGATCGATGTCGCGCTGGTGCAGCTCAAGCTCGCCCTGCAGTACGATAAGGATTGAACACGCCGCAGTGACTTGCCACACTCCTCGGGGGACGGTAATCTGCGAGCCCGGCCCCTCCGAGGAGACACGTGGTGACGTTGGGTACGTTGGCGCTTCTCGCATCGCTCGTCGCGGGCGGCGACACGCTGCACGGCACAGTGGTCGACACCGCTGGTCGTCCCCTCGCCGGCGCTACTGTGAATGTGCCTGAGCTCGGTCTGACCCTGGTCACTCGAGTGGACGGAGCGTTCCAGGTCGCCGACCTACCCGCCGGTCGCTACACACTGGTCATTCGCCACCTGGGCTACGCGCCGACCCTTGCGACCGCCGCCGTTCCCGGCCCGCCACTAGCCCTCGTGCTGCGGCCCAGCGCGCTGCATCTGGGCGCAGTCACGGTGACCGCCACTCGCTCCGCGATCAGCCCGCTCGCCTCGCCGCTGCCGACCGCCGAACTCGCTGGCGAGCAGCTACGGCGCGCCCACGAGGTATCGCTCCCGCACGCGCTGGACGAGCTCCCAGGTGTCCGCACCTTGAGCACGGGCGAGCAGGTCGGCAAACCGATCATTCGCGGCCTCACGGGACCCCGCGTGTTGGTGCTCGACAACGGACAGCGGCTCGAGGACTACTCGTGGAGCGACGAGGATGGCCCCTCCGAGGACGCCCGGCTGGCTGAGCGCGTGGAGCTGATCCGCGGTCCGGCGAG
>WNEZ01008555.1_pt1 | contig 13756 bp, 11 predicted proteins | sample 5400521 | NCBI WGS metagenome assembly WNEZ01 (sample SAMN13153339, study PRJNA577476) | soil metagenome | isolation source: 120 cm saprolite under Douglas fir tree site 2 hole 1 replicate 1 | place: USA:California | collected 2015-04-18 | reverse complement strand
AGGCCGTCGATGTGCTGGGATTGCGCGTCGGTGGCGAAGCGCGGGTCGAGATTGGCGGGGTTGGATTCGATGAGGAAAACGAGCGAAGAAGGATCGGGCTGGGCGCGGCGAGAGCAGCCGGCGAAGGAAAATGCGGCACCGATGAATAGCAAAGAAAAAGATCTAACGTAGAGAGCATAGCGCAGACACAGAGAACGCGGAGAGGATGAGGCGTTATTTAGGAGGGGCATAGGAGATCTTACCGAGAATCGCGGGGCCGCGGGCGCCCGTGGCAGAAGGGAGAGTCGCGGGGCGGCGATGGAACGATTCATAGGCGAGGAGAGCGAAGGCGAAGGCTTCCTTGGCGTCTTCCGGAACACCGAGGCGTGAAGAGGGAAGGATCTCGACGCTGGGCAGCGCAGAAGCGAGTTGCGCGAGGATGAGCGGATTGTGAGCGCCACCGCCTGAAACGATTAGCTGGTGGATTTTTGTTTTGGGCAGGATGAAGCGGTTCAGCGCGTCGACGACGGAGAGTGCGGTGAACATGGTTGCGGCGCGGATGAGGTCATTCGGCTTGGCGCGATGCCTGCTGCCCAGGGAGAGAAGTTTTTTCAGATACGCGTGACCGAAGTATTCGCGGCCCGTGCTCTTGGGAGGAGCCAGTTTGAGATAGGGATCGCTCATCAGGCTATTTAGAAGCGCGGGTATCGAGCGGCCAGTTTGCGCGAGCCGCGCGTCTTTGTCGAAGCGATGACGGCCGCGGGTAAAGCGCGCGACGAGTGCGTCGATGAGCATATTGGCCGGGCCGGTGTCGAAGGCGAACACTTGCGAGGGCTTCGCGGCGGCGGGGATGACGGTAATGTTGGCGATGCCACCAAGATTGAGGGAGGCGCGGCCGAACTTTGGATGGCGATAGAGAAGATAGTCGGCGTAGGGGACGAGCGGCGCGCCCTGGCCGCCGAGAGCGATATCGGCGGGGCGAAAATCACCGACCGTGGTGATGCCCGTGCGAGCCGCGATGACGGAAGGTTCGCCGATTTGCAATGTCGAGGCGGTCGGCCGGCCGAAGTATGGGGCGGGTTTTCCTTGATGATAAATAGTTTGGCCGTGGCTGCCGATCAGCGAAACGCGCTTCGGTGAAATACGAAAACGACGGCAAGCAACGAGAGCGGCGCCCGCGAATGCTTCTCCCAAACGAAAATTCAACTGGCTCAGATCCCCGGCAGTGATGGAATCTTGCTCAGCCACGCGGAGTATTTCCTTACGCAAAGCCGACGGAAGTGTTACGGAAACATGGCCGAGGAGTTTCGCACGAAGATTCGGCGGCGCGCCGGAGATGCGAGCTAGCGCAACATCGATGCCGTCAGCGGAGGTGCCGGACATCAGACCGAGGACGAGCATGGACCCGGCGCTCATAAAATTTGCTTCTTGAGTTCAGCGAGGAGATTGAGTGCGTCGAGCGGCTTGAGCTGATCGAGGTCGGCGTCGCGGAGTTTATCGAGGACGGCGCGGTCGAGCGGAGTGAATAGGGCCTGCTGGTGGCCGTTGCTCTGAGCGGCTTCCGAAGCGCCGGGAGAGAGAGTCTCGCTGAGCTCGTGCTCGCTCTGCTCGTGCTTCTTCAGGACTTCACGGGCGCGCTCGATGACGCTGCGCGGCAAGCCGGCGAGGCGGGCGACTTCGATGCCGTAGCTTTTATCCGCGCTGCCGGGCTCGACGCGGCGCAGAAAAATAATTTCGTTGGGCGTCTCTTTGACGGAGACGTGGACGTTTTTTACGGTGGGCAACAGATCGGCGAGCTCGGTGAGCTCGTGATAATGAGTGGCGAAGAGCGTCCGCGCGCGCGTGTATTTTTGCAGATGTTCGACGACCGCCCATGCGATAGAGAGTCCGTCGAACGTCGCTGTGCCGCGCCCGACTTCGTCAAGGAGAACAAGGCTTGAAGAAGTGGCGTGATTCAGAATCGCGGCGACCTCGCTCATTTCGACGAGGAAGGTGGAGCGGCCGCGCGCGAGGTTGTCGCTGGCGCCGATGCGCGTGAAGATGCGGTCGGTGATTGGCAGCTTGGCCTGGCGCGCAGGAACAAACGAGCCCATCTGCGCCATGAGGGAAATCAGCGCGGCTTGGCGCAAGTAGGTGGACTTGCCGCCCATGTTCGGCCCGGTGATGAGAAGAAGCTGCTGGCGGCCGGGTTCGAAGCAGAGATCGTTGGGAACGAAGCGTTCGCCGCGCTGGCGAAGAAGTTCCTCGATGACGGGGTGACGCCCGCCGACGATGAGCAATTCGCCGGTCTCGTTGAATTCGGGGCGCGTGTACCCGCGGTCGGCGGCTAGCTTGGCAAAAGCGGTAAGGACATCGAGCTGAGCGACGGCCGCAGCGGTGCGGCGAAGCCGCGCGGCTTTGGAGGCGACCCCGGAGCGAATGTCGATGAAAAGCTGGCGCTCGATTTCAAGGATACGCTCGTCGGCAGCGAGGATTTTGCGCTCGTATTCTTTCAGCTCCGGTGAAGTGAAGCGCTCGGCGTTGACCAGGGTTTGCTTGCGCTCGTAATCGGCAGGGGCGAGATGGAGGTTCGGCTTGGAGATTTCCATGTAGTAGCCAAAGACCTGATTGAAGCGGATTTTCAAGGACGCGATGCCAGTGCGCTTCCGCTCGCGCTCTTCCATTGCGGCGATGATTTGTTTGCTGTGCTGGCTGAGAGTGCGCAGCTCATCTAGCTCTGCGTGATAGCCGCTTCGAATCATGCCGGGATCGGTTGCGAGCGCGGGGGGCTCGTCGGCGATTCCGCGTTCGAGGCGCTCGCGAACGTCAGCTAACTCGTCGAGCTCGCCATGAAGGTGGCGCAGAAGCTCGCTGCCGCCAATCGGGGGCGGTGTCAGAAAATTCTTCAAGACGGGAAGCTGCGCGAGCGATTTGCGTAATGCGACTAGTTCGCGCGGAGAAGCCAGCCCCAGCGTGATGCGGCTGGTGAGGCGCTCCAAGTCCAGGATGCCGCGCAATTCCTTGCGTATTTCTCCGCGTACGACGGTTTGCTGCAGAAGATGAGCGACGGCATCGAGTCGAGCTTCGATGGCCTCGCGGTCCAGAAGCGGACGCAGGATCCAGGAGCGGAGAAGCCGCGCGCCCATTCCTGTGACCGTTTCGTCGAGAGTCGCCACCAAAGTCGCGGGCCCACCGCGCGCCGCTTCCTCCGTGAAGATCGGCGCGACTAGTTCGAGGTTGCGAACCGACACGGGATCCAGAACCAGCGCATCGTGCTGTTCGTAATAGCGGACGCGGTCCAGATGTTGAAGAGCCTCGATGCTGGGCACGTCGTCATGCTTGCCTGGCGCCGCGCGATCCGCACCGCGAGCGGCATTTTCCCGCAGGTAATGCACGATGACTCCGGCGGCGGCGAGCGCTTGTGGATGATCGTCGATACCGAGGCTAGTGAGCTCGGCAACGCCGAATTGCTCGCGCAGGATGCGCTCGGCGTAGTCGCGTTGGAAAACCCAGTCTTCGAGACGGCTCTCCACGCCGCCCGCGCCTTCAAGGAGCGAAGTCTTTGATGTTTCAAAAAGCTGCTGCGGACGGGGAAGAAGCGTCTCCCGCGGATGAAGGAGTTGCAGCTCATCGCGCAGCAATTCCTCTGCGAGCGGGCCGGGGAATTCCGTGGCCCGGAATTCGCCAGTGGAGAGGTCCACGAAAGCGAGGCCAATCGGTGCGCCCGACGCATGCGCAGCGACAGCGGCGAGATAATTGTTTTCGCGGGCATCGAGGACAGCGGCGTCCGTTGCCGTGCCGGGCGTAATGACGCGCACGACTTCGCGGCGGACGATCGCTCGCCCTGGCCCGGGCTGTTCCATCTGGTCGCAAATCGCTACTTTGAAGCCCGCCCGGATTAGCCGCGCGATGTAACCCTCTGCGGCGTGATAAGGAACTCCGCACATCGGAATCGGCTGGCCCTTTTCGCGGTTGCGCGACGTGAGGGTAATCTGCAGCTCGCGCGAGGCGAGCATGGCATCTTCGTAGAACAGTTCGTAGAAATCCCCGAGGCGGAAGAGCAGCAGCGCGTGCGGGTAGCGCGTCTTGATGGCGTGGTACTGCTGCATCAGCGGTGTGCTTGGTTCACTCATGGATTTGCGGCGGCACAGCTCATTCGCTGATCGTCGGTTTCGTCATAGAGCAAAGTATCCGGTTCCGTTGACCCAACGATGTGGCGATAAAGACGGTGTGAGCGTTTCGTGGTTTGGTCTTCGATTGTGTAGAAGAGCGTTCGGCTGTCAGCGGCCCACGAGGCGCTGGTGACGCGCTCCACTTGCTCGGGGAGAATCTCCCCGGCGCGGAGATCTTTGACGCGGAGTTGATATTGCCGGAAGCCCGTTGTGTCGATGGAGTAGGCAAGCAGATTGTTGTCGTCACTGACGGCGAAGGCGTCCAGGCTCAAGAAGGAATGACCTTCCGCCAGGCCGTTCAAGTCGAGCAGGATCTCTTCCGGCGTACCCTCCGCGTCGCGGCGGCGGCAGTGGATGGGATACTGCTTGCCCTCCTCCGTTCGCGTGAAATAGAAAAAGCCACGCAAGCGGTAGGGCACGGATAAGTCTGTCTGTTGAATTCGCCCGAGCATTTCCTGGTAAAGCTTTTCCTGGAAGCCCGCGGTCGGCGCCAGCGTGGCGTCGGTGTAGGCGTTCTCGGCCTCCAGAGTGAGCGCTGGCGTCGCAATGTTGGCGTCGGGATTCATGCGCCTCTTGAGACTGAGTTTCCTCGGCGGGGCGGGTGCCGCGTAAGGGCCAATCGTCTTCGTCGGCTATACTAGCGGAACTTGAGGGTTGGAGAAAGCAGGACCAGGAGAGAGTTGGCCAATCATGGCGCGAGAAACCGAAATCAAGCTAAAGATCGACAATCCGAAGGCCTTTCGGCGCGCTTTGAATAGACTCGGGGCCAAGCCCGCCACAGGCGGAACTGGGCGCGTTCACGAATGGAACATCATTTTCGATACGCCCCAGGGCGGGCTGGCGAAACACGGACAACTCTTGAGGATTCGGACGGAAACGCCCGACGGGAAATCCCGGAGGAAGAAAGCAATTGCTGGGAAAGGAGTGCTGCTGACCTTCAAGCGCCCGGCAGATGGAGCACTGCCAAGGGCCAGCGGTTCGCAGACTAACCGGCGGCATAAGGTTCGCGAGGAGATCGAGGTAGAAGTGGCGGATGGGAGTGTGCTGGGGAAGATCTTTGAAGGTCTGGGCTTGAGCGGATGGTTCCGTTACGAAAAATACCGCACGACGTTCCGATTGCCCGGTTCGTTAAAGTGGGCAAAGGGGCTGTTGGTTCAACTGGATGAGACGCCGATCGGCACATTTGTGGAACTGGAGGGGCCGGGGGAGGCCATTGACCGGGCGGCTCGAGAGCTTGGCTTCTCGAAATCGGAGTACGTTTTGAAGAATTACCTGGCCCTATACATCGAAGAGTGCCGGCGCCGGGGACAAGAACCTCGCGACATGGTCTTTAAGGAAAAGAATTAGGGGAGTCGCGCAAAAAAAGAAAATAATTGCGGCAAGAGCGATTCTTTTGTTGACAATTCCACGCACCCGGCTTATGACTTGCTTCGGAGTGTTTTCTCTCTCGATGAACGCGTCCAACGAACTCGAACCTGGCCCTAATCGTCTGTGGAGCAACAAGGTGCGCTGGGCGGGGCTGGAGATGGGCGTTCGAGCTACGCCGCGCGAGGCAGAGCGCCTTGTGCAGGCGGCCGGCTGGGGAGGGTTTACGCCTGGCTAGAGGTAAGTCCATTTTTATGAGGCACTTGCCCGCGGCCGGAGTTGTTCACGGTTCGCGGGTTTTTTTGTTGGCAGTGGGTCACATTGGGTTCAGCCTCCCGAAGATCTGCAATCTCGGGCGGCGGCTAAGGGGATCTTTATGGAACTTTACGCAACGGAATTAATGGGCTCGAAGGCCTACGACGCGCAGGGCAATTTCGTGGGCCGGGTACGTGAATTCTTTATTGAGCCGGCCCAGGCGCCGAATCGATTGTCGCATTTCTTATTGTCCCGGGGACACTTCCAGCCTTTGATCGCGAGCCACGACCAAGTGGCAAGCGTGGTGCCGGGGAAGATTCGGCTAAATGTCGGGGAGCGGGCGTTGCAACTCTACGAGCCAAATGAAGCCTTACTCGCAGTGCAGAAGGACTTGATGGACCAGCAGATTATCGACACCAGCGGCCGGAAGGTAGTGCGCGTGAACGATGTAGACCTGATCGAGCACCGCACCAACGGAAACGTGGAGCTGCGGCTGACGCAGGTAGACGTAGGCCTGCCGGGGGCGGTGCGCCGGCTGCTCCAAGGCGTGGTTTCACCGGGCGTGATCCGCAAATTGCAGCGCAAGCTTCCACAGAGAGCCATCCGATGGGAGTTCGTGAACTTGATCGAGCCGGACCCGCTGCGGAGAGTAAAGCTGCGTATCACGCATGAAAAGCTCGAGGATCTGCACCCGGCAGACCTGGCGGAAATAATGGAAGACTTGTCGGCGGCGGAACGCCAGGGGATCATCGCGTCGCTCGATGAGGAAACTGCCGCGGCGGTTCTGGCTGAACTGGATGAAAGGCTCACCACGCAGATCGTCGAGAAGCTAGATCCCGAAAAGGCGGCCGACATCCTCGAGGAAATGGCGCCGGACGCCGCAGCGGACCTGCTCGCTGACTTGCCGAAGGAAACCTCCGAAGAATTGCTCGAAGAGATGCCGGGGCAGGAGGCCGATGAAGTGCGCGGACTGCTGGCCTTCGACCCTGCGACGGCCGGAGGGATGATGAACCCGGAGTTCATTTACGTGGGAGAAAACTCCGCGCGGGAAGAGGTGCTGAACTGGTTGCGCAAGCAAGAACTGAATTTCGACCAGCTTGACACCATCGTGCTGCTGGGCCCGTCAGTCGAATTCTCCGGCACCGTGCCTGTTGCGCGCTTGTTGCTCGCGGCACCCGAGCAGAAGATGGCCGAGCTGAGAACGGAACCACTTTTGAGCGTGACCGCGGACGCGGATGAGAAGGATGTTTTTGAGATCTTCGACAAATACAATCTGAGGATGCTGACCGTGGTGAACAAAGAGAATCGGCCGATAGGCACGGTGACCGTGGACGACGTGGTCTCGCGGCTGTTGAATCGATAGGAAGGAGAGCGGCCCGGATTGATGGATTGGGGAGCCATATCAACGAGGGTGGAAGGGCTGCGGTCGCGCGGCGAGAGCCTGCAGAAGCGCATCCGCGCTCTGCGGCGGCGTTTGACGCTGCTTTTGGCGGTGGTCGGGCCGGGGCTCATCACCTCCAACGTGGACAACGATGCGGGCGGAATATCCACGTATGCCCAGGCCGGTGCGAAATATGGGTACGCTCTGCTGTGGTCGCTGATTCCCATGACTATTGCGCTGTATGTGACCGAAGAAATGTGCGCGCGGATGGGCGTGATCACGGGAAAAGGCCTGTCCGACTTGATTCGTGAGGAATTCGGATTCCGGCCGACGTTCTTCGTAATGGTGTTTGGTTTTTTCGTGGACCTGGCCAACGTAGTGGCGGAGTTCGCGGGCGTCGCGGCGGCGATGCAAATCTTCGGCATCAGCAAGTATGCCGCGGTGCCGATTGCCGCCATTCTCGTCTGGGTGATGGTCATGCGGGGCACCTCTCGGCAGGTTGAGGTTATCTTCCTGCTGGCTTGCGGTTTTTATTTGACGTACTTGTTTTCGGCAATACTTGCGAAGCCGGACTGGCTGCTCGCCGCGAAATACACCGTGATTCCGACGGTGCACCTGGATTCGGGATACCTGGTCATGCTGATTGGACTGGTGGGAACGACGATTGCTCCCTGGCAGTTCTTTTATCTCCAAGCGGGTTTCGTGGAAAAGAAAGTCGGGCCCCGGCAATACCCGCAAGCGCGTGCGGACGTGATGATCGGGAGCATCAGTTGCATGGTGATCGTCTTCTTTATCATCGTTTGCACGGCTGCCACGTTATACGCGTCCGGCCATAGGGATATTGCGACCGCCGAAGATGCTGCCCGAGCCCTGATTCCTTTGGCGGGCAAATGGGCGGGGTGGACGTTTGCCTTTGGCCTCTTGAACGCTTCGCTCTTTGCAGCGTCCATCCTCCCGCTTTCCACGGCTCACGTTATCTGCGAGGGGCTGGGATTTGAGGCCGGGATTGACCGGAAATTTCGTGAGGCCAAGATTTTTTATGGGCTGTACACCGCACTCATTGTCATCGGCGCGGGAGTGATTCTGATCCCCAATGCGCCGCTTTGGAAGATTCTGATCTTCTCGCAGGTCGGGAACGGCATCTGGTTGCCGTTTGTGGTGATCTTTATCCTGCTGCTAATAAACCGCCGGGATCTGATGGGCGAGCACGTGAATACCCTGACGATGAATGTCGTCGCGTGGGTGACTGCGATCACCATGATCGTACTGACGTGCGTCCTTCTTTACATGACGATCTTCCACGGTGGCGCGGCCGCAGCGCCGTGATGTACTACTCCGCTGCAAGGCATTGCGTCTCTACCGGAGCATGTGTTAACTTTGCGGCATAAAGGAGATTGCGAACCGGGGCCGTGCCGCACAGTAAACTCCACACCACGCTGCAAGTTTCCGCCTCCGGCGCGCTTGGGCCAGTGACCGCCGAAGAGGCCGGCCTGCTCGATAAGCTCGATCTGGAGCGGCTGCCACGTCATATCGCGGTCATCATGGACGGCAACGGGCGTTGGGCACAGCGCCGGCATTTGCCGCGTGTGGCCGGGCATCGCTCGGGCACCAAGGCGGCGCGGACGACCATCGAAACCTGCGCGCGCTTGAAGATTGAGGCCCTCACGCTCTACGCATTTTCCGTTGAGAACTGGCGCCGGCCAAAAGCGGAAATCGACTTTTTGATGCAGCTCTTGCGCGAGTACTTGCGCAGAGAGATGCCCCTGCTGCAGAAAAACAACATACGGATGCGTTTCCTCGGCCGCACCGACGAGCTTCCCGCCGGGGTGCAAAATGATGTTCGCGACGCCATGGAAAAGACGGCCGCAAATACCGGCATGGTGCTTTGCGTGGCGCTGAATTACGGCGGGCGCGCGGAAATCGTCGATGCCATGAATGCAATCCTGGTAGAGCAGAATGGGCACGCTGGCCGGCCGGCGGTCACGGAAGAGCTGCTGGCCCAGCACATGTACACAAACGGTCTGCCCGACCCGGATCTCCTCATTCGCACGAGCGGGGAGATGCGCGTTAGCAATTTTCTGCTCTGGCAAATCGCCTACTCTGAGATTTTCGTCACCGAGACGCTCTGGCCAGATTTCAACCGGGCGCGGCTGCTCGAAGCGCTGGTCGAATTCCAAAAGCGAGAGCGCCGCTATGGTGGAATCCGCGAGGGCGACCCCGCCGTGGAGAAGCCCGCTCGCGTGGCCGGTGAATGAATCCTTCCTTTGATTTGTGATTGTCCTTCGTGATTTATTTCCCCCGATGTGATGAGATGGAGCCCCTGATGTGCACGGAGATCCCTGTTCTATGACGTGGAAGCGAGTGGCGACCGCCGCAGTGCTGATTCCCGTCGTGGCCGGTCTGGTGCTGTGGGGCTCCACAGCAGTGATCTCGCTATGCCTCGCGCTGGTCATCCTTCTGGCACTGTTCGAATACTTTGCGCTGGGAGACGCGATCGGTCACCGCGCCTACCGCTTTTGGACGGCGACTTGCGCCCTGCTCCTGGTATACGTGCAGTGGCTCGCAACCACGGAACCAACGTATGAGCTCGCAGGCGGACTGACGCTTCACAGGGAAGTCGGACGATTCTTGAGCTTCCTCCCGACGGTCCAAGACACGTTTTTTGTTTTCGTTCTCGGCGTGGCCGTGCTCACGCTATGGACTCGGCGCCCGCTGGTCGAAGCGCTCCCGGCAGCGGGGATCAGCGCGAGCGGCTTGATCCTCGTGGCATTTCCCCTGACTTTCGCGATTCGACTGCACGGACAAGGAGCCGAAGGTCCCGGATTGCTGCTCTTTGCCCTTGTTATCATTTGGGTAGGAGATTCTGCGGCGTATTTCGTCGGCCGGGCGATTGGGAAACACCCGCTTGCACCGCATCTGAGTCCGAAGAAGACGTGGGAAGGCACCATGGCCAGCTTTTTAGGTTCTCTCATCGTCGCCTTCATCTTCCAGCGATTCTCGAGCGCTCCTCTGCCGCACCTGCTGGGGATGGCGGCGGCAGGCAACGTGGCAGGGCAGGCCGGGGACCTGCTCGAATCGGCTTACAAACGGAGCGCGGGGGTGAAGGATTCCGGAGGGTTGCTCCCTGGCCATGGAGGAGTGCTCGACCGTATTGACGCGTTGGTTCTGGCGATTCCGGTTGTCTGGTACTATTGGGTATTGATCTATTCTCCCAGAACGTAGGTCATTAACACTCCCCACGCAGACAAGTCCAATGAGAGACTAGCTTCGTGAAGCAGATATCCATATTGGGTTCGACGGGTTCGATTGGCAGGCAATGCCTTTCCGTCGTGGAAGCGTTGCCGGGGCGGTTCGGCATCGTTGCGCTGGCTGCGGGCGGAAACCTGGAGGAGCTCGCCGGCCAGGTCGAGCGTCACCGCCCGGAAGTTGTCTCCGTCGGCGATGCACAGAAAATGGATGAACTTGCCGAGCGGCTCCGCGCGAAGGGAATTTCGCCGCTGCCCGAGATTCACAACGGGCGCGAGGGGATGCTGGCCGCGGGCACGCATCCGAAAGCAGAGATCGTCGTCTCGGCGGCGGTCGGCGTGGTTGGGCTGGAGGCGACCTACGAAGCCGTGAAGCGCGGGAAAACGGTAGCACTCTCCAACAAAGAAGTCTTGGTCGCAGCCGGCGAGCTGGTAATGGCCGCGGCAAAACAGGCCGGACGCGAATTGCTTCCCGTGGACAGCGAGCACAACGCCGTGCATCAGTGCCTGCGCGGCGGAACACAGGGGGAAGTGCGGAGGCTAGTGCTTACCGCGTCGGGCGGGCCGTTCCGCAAGACACAGCTCAAGGCGCTTGCGAGCGTGACACCAGAACAGGCGCTGGCCCATCCGAACTGGCGCATGGGAAACCGCATCACCATCGATTCCGCGACAATGATGAATAAGGGCTTCGAAGTAATTGAAGCGCACTGGTTATTCGGAATGCGGCCGGAGCAGATCGATGTTGTGATTCATCCTCAGTCCACCATGCACTCCATGGTCGAATTCGTGGATGGTTCGATTTTGGCGCAACTTGGACCAACGGATATGCGCATGCCCATCCAATATGCGTTAACCTACCCGGAGCGGGCAGCATCTAACCAGGTGGCTCTGGACTGGTCAAAATTGAAGCGGCTGGATTTTGAAAAGGTTTCGACGCGGCGTTTTCCCTGCCTGCGGCTGGCCCGGCAAGCCCTGAAGAAAGGCGGCGCGATGCCTTGCGCGCTCAATGCGGCGGATGAAGTCGCCGTGGCGGCGTTTCTCGAGCGGCGCTTGCCGTTTCTCGGTATCCCGGAAGTGATTGAACGAGTCCTTGGACGCACGCCACGCGTCAAGTTTGAGAAGATGGACGATGTGCTCACGGCCGATGCCGAGGCGCGTCGAATGGCGAAAGAAGAAGTGAACCGGCTGGCGGCGACGGCTGCGGCGGCGTCGTAAGATTAGAAGAGGAGTAGCACAAGTTCATGGACACACTGATTGGCATCTTCCTCGTCCTGGGAGTCATGATCCTAGTTCACGAGTGGGGACACTTTGTTGTGGCGCGATGGTTTGGCGTCCGCGTGGATGTTTTTTCGATTGGATTCGGCCCGCGCCTTTTCGGCATAAAGCGGGGCGCCACGGATTACCGAGTAAGTGCATTGCCCCTGGGCGGTTATGTGCGAATGGCCGGTCAGGATATGTCCGAAGTGGATTCAGGCAAGGTGGCGCCTACGGGAGCGCCTGATGAATTGATGAGCAAGCCGCGGTGGCAGCGGGCGCTGATTTCCTTCGCTGGGCCGGCGGTGAATCTGGTGATGCCCATCCTACTGCTGGCGGGGTTTTTCGTCGTCAAGGGATTCCCGTATCCAGCTTATCTGGACAAGCCCTTGGTTATCTCTGGGCTTCCGAAATCCAGTCCGCTTGCCAAGGCGGGTGTCAGCGAGGGGGACCAGGTAGTTGCGATCAATGATGCAGCAACGCCATCATGGTCCAAGGCGGACGCGATCCTTTCGCAGATACCGCCTGATGGCACGCTGCGCTTGAGCATCGAGCACCAGGGCACGAAACAAACATTGGAAGTGAAGGCAGCAGAGCTGCGGAATGCGGATCAACCGTTTGGCTACGCGCCCATGCCGCCGCTTGTGGGTCAAGTGATGAGTGGCAAGCCCGCGGCACGCGCGGGACTGAAACGCGGAGACCTGATTCTCTTCGTAAACGGAACTCCGGTAAGGAGCTGGCCCGAGTACGTCGATCTCATCAAGCAATCCGGTGGGCAAGTTCTCAACACCGCGGTACAACGAGGTGGGAATACGGTGACCGTGGTGATCCACCCCGATAAGGAGAAAGACGAACAAGGGCGGCCCGTGTGGAGGATCGGGGTAGGCCCCGGAGGCGAATGGGCCTTCAAACACATGAGCTTAGTGGCGTCTGTAAAGGAAGCCTCCGAAGAAACGGTGGATGCCACCGGAAAGCTGCTTGGCATCCTTGGCAGGCTATTCACTGGAAGACTTTCCATCCGGCAGTTTCAGAGTTTTGTGGGCATTGCAGTGTTGGCCGGACAAGCCGTGCAAGAAGGTCCTGTTGACGTTATCAATCTGATGGCCATGATCAGCCTTAACCTCGGCATCTTGAATCTCCTACCAATCCCGATTCTCGACGGTGGAAGCATCCTGCTGCTCACGCTGGAAGGCATAAGGCGGCGCGATTTCAGCCTGGCGTTCAAGGAGCGCTTCGTGCAAGTGGGCTTGGTGTTCCTTTTGGTGTTGTTTGCGTTCGTTATGTACAATGACGTGGTGAGGCTGCTGCCCATTCACACCTAGCCCGCCGGGAAAGGCACGCCTGGAGCGCGAAGGATGACCGCATCACCGGCCCACCGGGCATCCACCGGTGAGCGAATCAATACCGCAGAGACAACCGGAAAACTGCAGCAGGCCGTGCGCGAGCGCGGAATTCGCGTGACGCGGCAGAGGCGCGTGATCCTACAGGTGATGGACGCGGCAGAGCAGCACCTGGACGTCGACCAGATCCTGGAGCGCGCACAGAAGATCGATGCGGGCGTCCACCTCGTTACGGTCTACCGGACAATAGATCTCCTGAAAAAAGAAGGGCTTATTGATGAGCTGGACCTGCTGCATTTGCGGGGCGACCGGCACTACTATGAGACCCACGGCCCGCGGGATCACATCCACGTGGCGTGCCTGCACTGCGGCAAGGTGCGGGAGTTTGAGAGCCGGCTCTACGAGCAGTTGAAGGAGCAGATCGCGCGGGATTTCAAGATGAAGGTGACCGTTTCGCGTACGGAAGTGGGCGGTTACTGCGCCGACTGCCTCGAAAAATCGAGCTCATAGCAGCGAGTTAGGCCTGCCGAACTCCTACAAAAAAGAAGTTGTAACAGGTCAAAATTCAGACTGACCATCACCCAACTGATTCTGTTCTGTCCTTGACAAGTCCATCACGGACCTGGTACGATAAATACGTAAGAAACTACGCCCCGACGCTGTTCGGGGCTTTTTCTTTTCTGGCGCAGGCGTCACTCCCTGTAGCGCCTTTTGTCTCCGTCTTCCTCTCTGCGGTTGCTGTTCTACGTCATCTCTGTGCTCTGACCTCTGTGTTCTCTGTGTTGC
>WNEZ01003739.1_pt1 | contig 13759 bp, 12 predicted proteins | sample 5400521 | NCBI WGS metagenome assembly WNEZ01 (sample SAMN13153339, study PRJNA577476) | soil metagenome | isolation source: 120 cm saprolite under Douglas fir tree site 2 hole 1 replicate 1 | place: USA:California | collected 2015-04-18 | reverse complement strand
CAGAGGCGGCATCGATAAAGCACGTGCTTCCATTTGTTTCGATGGTTGTTGCGGCACCTACACCTACGAGCGTATTTTGCTCTGCCGGCTGCTCCCAGAAAAAGCACTCTCCCAGCCCCGCCCGCCTGGCGCCGGTAAAGGCCCGGATCGTGTCACACCACTCAACCGGCTGTGTAAAACTAGCAAGTACGGTTCGTTGTTGTTGAGCAGCACGTCTGGCTGCTTCGCGTAAGGTTCCGATCAACAGTTCCTGGTCATTAATCGTGGGCCATTTCCCGGTCCCAGTTGTTTTGCGCGCTCCAGGCGGATTGGAAATTACTACTTTCATGTTTTGTCTAGCTTAAAAGAGAAGCATGGGCTGAGAAGATCTATGACCCAAAGTTAACTATGTTCTGTACATATTGTAGCGGAGTTATAGAGAGACTGCCAGTACAGCCGGATGAGTAAACGAAGCACGTGCGATGAGTGGCACAGATGGGATCTCAGGATGCCTGCCATACTTGTACTGTTTTATCATCGCCAGCGGACGCGATACGGGTACCATCCGGCGACCATGCAATTGCTTGAATGCTATCGGTATGTTTCCGATGGCCGGTACTGCACGGCCTACGCCACGTGATTGGTTGGTGTCACATTTCAGCACACTGTCTCGTCTCCTGGGTGACTTGGGGATAAATATGCAGATGAAAGTATCGAAGGAGGCTTCTATAATGAAAGTTCTGGTTACCGGCGGCGCTGGTAGACTGGGCAGCAAAGTAGTAAATGAACTGACTGAAACTGGCTACAGTGTACGCATCATGAGCCGTAAGCAGCAGCCTACGAACTTGCTGTCCGCTACGGAATGGGCGCAAGCTGATCTAGAAACGGGGCAGGGTATAGCTGATGCTGTAGCCGGTATCGACGTGGTTATACACGCGGCGAGCAGCCCATTCAAACACACTCGGCAGATCGACGTAGATGGCACACGGTTATTGCTCGAACAGGCTCGTGTCGCTGGCGTAGCTCATGTGATCTACATTTCGATTGTCGGGATCGATCGCATTCCCTATTATTACTACCGTGCAAAGCTTGCCGCCGAAGAGTTGGTCAAGAATAGTGACATTCCCTGGTCTATTCTCAGAGCCACGCAATTCCACTATCTGGTCGATCTTTTCTTCCAGGCGGCGACAAAGGTACCGTTGGTGACGCTACTCCCCACCGATCTGCTATGCCAGTCGATAGCCGAAAGTGAAGTTGCCAGCCGTTTATGTGAGATCGCGGTCGCCGGGCCGGGTGGTCGCCTGCCTGACCTGGGCGGGCCGGAAGTACTGAGGGCGGGTCAGATGGCGCGTACCTGGTTGATGCTACGCAGGATGCATCGCCGTGTGCTTCCCTTGCATTTGCCAGGCGAAGTTGCACAGGGCTTCCGTCGTGGCTATAACACCTGCCCTGATCAGCCGGTACGTGGGCACATCACCTGGACTGAATGGGTGCAAAGAACATATCAAGGGAAATAAAATGCAACTACTCATGCATCTCCAGGCGATAGAGAGGGGATGTCCAGTGAAGACAGCAGCGTACACATACCCTCTTTAGCCAGGTTTAGAAATCACCAATTGGTACCAAATAATCATAATTACCTGGACCAGCAGTTTTCTCTAATTGCCTGATGATATGCGTAGCATTATCATATGGTCCTGCGACAAAAAAGGGCTTTCCATTTCTCCCAAACGTCAAATCGTACGGTTCTTCCAGTTCACCGCGAGGCGCAAGCATATATTGTGTGAGCGCATAGTCCTTTTCGGGTGTGAAGCCAAACTGTGCTGCATAGTCAATAGATGCGTAGATCATCTGGTGTGCCAGCTCGACCGGGCACTTCATCGACTTCATCTCGTGGAACAGTTTGCCAGGGACTTCGTCGTGATAACGAGTATGGGAGAAACCCGCCCGGGCAAAGGTATTTTTAAGCCCCAGGCAGTACTTATCTACAAGGTATGTCCCAAAACATATATTACCATCAGGTTGCTGCCGGGCCACAATGATCTCTACCAGTCCCGGGTCATCCTTTTGCCAGCTGGCACTGATCCAGCATTCGTAAAGAGGAAACTCGCGAGCGCGGCGAATAATGGATTGCGCGGATACTGACATGGAAGCTTGTTGATGCGACCTGTGTTGTGAAGCGGCTTTCTGTTTGCTCCGCTTTTTCATAAGGGCTTTCTGGCGTTTACGTGGATCTTGTGGCATATTTTTCCCCTCTCTTGATTGAAACGTCTCAGATTCCCAGGCATCGGGAGTCATGCCCTCATTTTACCAGCCAATGCAACTCACTCATGTATTGACGAGCTATCAATCATCTGAGCACATCCCGGCATCGGGATAGCATGGTGGCAAATAATTCTTGTTAGCCGAGCTTGTAGGTAACGAGGCCCCTGGCAATGCTCTTCCCCGAGACGCTCTGCACTTCGACATCGAGGTAGACCAGACTGCGCCCCCGCTGCAGCACACGGGCAGTGGCCTGGATATCCTCATGCTCCGCTGGCGCGAGATAGGCGACGGTCAGACTCACGGTTGTGCCGCGCATGCTATCGGGCACTGAGGCATCCGACCAGGCCGCAACCATGGCTGCGGTGTCGATCAGCGAAGCGATAGCCCCGCCGTGAATGGTAGTACCAATCGTTATGAGCAAGTCGGCGAATGGGAGCGTGAGCGTCGCTAAGTCCGGCTGCATGTTGGTCAACTGGATACCGAGGTGGCCGACATAGGGCGATGTAGGAAGAAACTGGCGGATGATATCCGCACGGGTCTGTGATGTGTTGCCAGGCATGCTCATCATACCCTCCCTCTTGCTCTTTGACGAGCGTGTTCTGTCGAGAAATGACTACGAGAGGCATCAAAGAACGCTCCTCGTTCTTCATTGTAAGGCAAGGTTCAATGTGAAGAAAAGTCCTTGACCGTTTGAACAGGCACCCCGTGTCATCCTGAGCGCAGCGAAGAGTGTGTCGCGCTAGGCAGAGAGATCCTTCGCTGCGCTCAGGATGACAGGGCTGGGCGCCACTAATCAGCTGGAGAGACTTTATAAGATGCCAGGATACGGTCTGCCAGCAAACCCAGACAACTGAGGTTGGGGAAACCAGGCCCCTGGGCGATACCCGCGAGCATTGGCAAATGTAATTTGGGTGTGAAACCTTCAAGGGAAAGATCTGCAGCAATAGCGTGCTCGACGGCTCTCGCATCAAAAGATTGCGTGACCGCAGCCATGCGCGTGTGTGTTTCCTCGTCGAGGAGATTTCTAAACCAGAGAGCATCGAAGCCGCGCGCTACTACAACGTAATCGTATTCATCGTGTTTCATCTTGCCATCGTATTCGCTATCGACCCGCACTGTCGTCTCCTTCGCATGAATGCGCCGCACTGTGCCGAGAACGGAGCGCACATTCTCGGCGTTGCTGATCTCTGCCATCGCCTTGAGTGAGAAGACGCCTCTATCCGTGCGTTTCAAAAATTCGCGCCGGTCACGCTCGCTCAGTTGTAGCCAATTTGCCGCGTGCTGGTGATCACTGTACAAACTGGCGAGCTTGCCATCGGGGTCGGAGAATAACCTGTTCTCCTCGAAGCCCTCATCGCGTGAATAGATTACCCCATATGGACTGATTACTTCGATGAATGCCGAACTTCTCAGGATGTCCACCAGGGCCACCACAATGGCAGCGGCAGTTTCACCTGTGCCGATCACACCAATATTTAGTGGCTTTTTGACTTGCAAGCGGAGTTTCACGAACTCCTCAACATGCAGCCAGAATGATGCGCCGTCCATGATACAAGGATGCTCCTCTGGCTGACCTGGGATGGTGAGCGGCGTCCCAGGGCCCGTCATCACCAGGCCCTCACCGGTCAGAGTAAATGGTGTGCCACCTGCTGAAGGTTGGCATGTCAACTGCCAGTGGTTCTGATCAGCGCTTGTGCCGATACTTGTCACCTCGGCCATGCATAGGTCAAGCCCCACTTGTCCGGCAACCCATTGAATATATTTTGACCACTCCGCATGCGTCGGTCGTGTGCGCCCGCGATCAATCCAATCGGCATAACGCATCTGATTGATGAGATAACTCTGCCAGGAGAGGTGCAACATTTCCTTCGCGACTGCTCTGCTGAGCGACTTGTCTCCCCAACAGGCGGAGAGATAGGGAAAGCCAACATCCTTCTCCGGGCGTGTCCCCAGGGATTGATTGCCGTCGGTGAATCCTGCCTGGCCAGACCAGTGGGAAGCTACACCTTGCTGATCAATAATACGCAAGTGCGGCACGGGATAGCCCAACTTCGCCAGCATGTATCTTTTCGCTGCGATTGCGACCCCCTTTGGGCCAGCTCCCAACACCAACAATGTAGGTGTAGACTCAACTGTAGATTTCATTAATGGCGCGGCAGTGATAGATTGATCCATAGAAGCATTATTGCCTAAACGGTACCGCATGTCAATCGAAATCCGGCAGTTTCCAGATTGTCGCAGGCCTCACCCCCTAGCCCCCTCTCCATCAAAGATGGAGAGGGGGGAAGAGGTGCTGGCGCATGGCTTCTGAGGTTGCTTGCGGCCAGATAGGGCGCAACTGTGGCGCATTTGCGCCGTATTTTTTTGATTTTTCCCTTTCCTCGCCTGTTGAGACGGTATTCAAAGGTGTGCAATTTGTGCATATTACGCTCAGTTTAGATCCAAAGGGCGACCGCTGGCACTTATCCGTCTCACCAACGCTGCTGCGCAGCTACCCTGCGGGTCAGGTGAGACGAAAGGAGAAGGGTCGCCCCTACCATAGACGAACATGGCGACCGCTGGCACCCATCCGTCTTGCCAACAATAGCTGTATGTGGTTGTACCACACACATGGGAGCGGGAGGTAAATCCCTCTGCTCCTATGTATTCTTTCCCAGCTCTGAGAAGTGGCTCACCCCCGTCATAGCTCGAATCGGGGAATATACCCAGGCAGAGGCCTATTTACAAGAAGGACTCGACTTGGCGTTCACGAGTGGCTTATACCCAGGTGTGTATGGTTTTGGAATCCTCGACGTTGCGCTTGTCAGCCAGCTTTTCGGAGTCAACGCGGGGGACTTCCACGTGAATATCGATACGGTCTAAGAGGGGGGCGCTGATCTTCTTCTGGTAGCGGGCGATGGCCATGACGCTACAACTGCACTCTTTGACCGGGTCGCCGTAGAAGCCGCAGGGGCAGGCGTGCGGATAGCTGCTGCAAGTACTTTCTTATACGATCTCTGCACATGTCTCGATAAGAGATTAGTAGAGAAAGCACTTACTAATTATGGCTATTCAGAAAACTGCATTTTATAGATATCGTCTTGACTGCTGACTTAAACGAGAAAGGTACACTTTATACCTTGTGATGCCCATACAGTCTGCGCAATTGATCCCCTGGTATATATGTCACGATATCATCCACGTATTTACCATTGACCATATTCAATTGCATAGAAGGCCGAATAGGTAGATGGAGTTGTCGGGCGGTCTCTGTCACAAGGATTTGCCCAGTCTGTGCAGCTACGGCTATCGCAGCATGTGCTTGAAGGTTGATATAACTAAACACGAGATCAACCGGTTCGAATCGCTGTGCTAGCAATTTTAACAACATCACTGCTATTTCTTTATAAAGCCCTTTGCCACGGTATTCTTTCCGTATGACTGCCCCTGATATTTCGTAAGTATCGAAGGTGACATCTCGACCATTTCTTTTCAAATAGGTAATATCTCGCCACGCATATGCTCCACCTAAGACAGACTTTCTCCCGTTCTGCTCTGCTAAAGCTCCAATAAGGATTGTATCATCATCGAGGGAAAGTCCCAACTCTTCAAGTCCATAGTCAAATGTCTCTTCTGTCAGGCTGCCGTACTCTGCAAGCAACTTAGGGTCGCTTTCAGCTGTTAGGCGCTCAAATAAACAAATTTCTTTTAACTGATCTGGAGATGCTGGATAAAATAATCCCGTTTTTGCATCAGCAAAGACCTGTTCCGCATCAGCTACTTCTTTGAGAAGTACCTCTCTTGGAGTTTCTCTGCTTGTAAGACGACGGCTGAAAACAACCTGATAACAATCTGCCAGTTCTGCATTGCCGCTATCTTCTAAAGCTATGATGGATTCTATATCGGTAGCAAGCAACGGCTTGAATCGATCAGGTGGATGTACTAAAAGCTCCTTGGTAATGATCGCACGTGCCATATTTATCTTGATCGTCTCACTAAAGGGGGCATTTAGGACATCTAAAAGTGATGCAATGTCATCCTGTGTCTGTATAACTTCCCGTAGGACACCAATGCGATAGTTGTCTCCTTCTTCAGGATATTCATATCCAGCTACATCTTCCCTAAAATTCCAGTTTTCTTCGGAGTCTCGTACATAATATCCGTCCGGTATAGAGCCTATTTCTGTCATCTCATCTGCCATTCTAAGGGAATACTTGCCATCCTATCAAACACCGTACAAGTATAACATTTTCCCAGTCTATAGAAACGTATTTACATCCTCCTAGATTCTAACACGAATTGGGGGATGAAAGGTGAGCGCTGCAACATCAAATGGATGCCAGCACCTCCATCTTTTCACAACCCACCTCTCATTTTTAACCTTCGATTCTTGTCAAAACCTTTTACAAGTAGTATTCTACTCTTCAAAGCATATAGGGTGTTTTCTAGTAATCAGTCTCCTGTTGGTACTAAAATTTTTACTTGATCGTTTCCGATTTTAATGCTTTCTAAGAAGGAGTCTTCCAGGTGCCAGATTCACGCCATCAAAAGTTGGCAAAAGTATTAATTCATTACTCACTTGCCCTCAAGCCAGGTCAGAAGTTAGCAATTGAGGGTACCACTATCGCTGCACCACTTATACGAGAAGTGTATCGCGAAGCAATCCGTGTAGGCGCACATGTATCGACCTATATCTCCATAGATGGACTGAGGGAAATTGAATTGCGCGAAAGCAGTGATGAACAGCTGATTTACATCTCAGAACTTGAGAAGTTCGAAAACGAGTATTTCGATGCGGAACTCACCATCTGGTCTGAACAGAATACTAAATACTTGAGCGGTGTTGATCCTAAACGCATAGCGAAGAGGGCGGGCTCACGTTCTGATCTCTCCAAGCGGTGGTCGGAACGAGTGGCAAGCGGAGCATTACGATGGTGTGGCACGATTTTTCCAACAAATGGCTATGCTCAAGATGCCGGTATGTCGTTGAGCGACTATGAGGATTTTGTGTTTAAAGCTGGGATGCTGGATCAAGAAGACCCCATAGCAGCATGGCAGAACGTTTATAAGGAGCAACAGCATATCACGGATTTTCTGAATCAGCACGATGAGATTCGCATTGTTGCCCCAGAAACAGATATCACTTACAGGGTCGGTGGTCGCAGATGGATCAACTGCGCCGGTCGAGAAAATTTCCCAGATGGAGAAGTTTTCAGTGGACCTATTGAGGATTCGGTGAATGGCAGTGTGCGATTTAGCTTTCCAGCTGTCTATGAAGGCAATGAGGTTGAAGATGTATGTCTCACTTTCCAAAATGGTAAAGTGGTTGAAGCCAGGGCCAGTCGAGGCCTTGATTTTCTCAAAACTATGCTCGACACTGACCCAGGTGCACGTTTCGTAGGCGAGGTAGCCTTTGGCCTCAATTATAATATCAAGCGTTTCTCCAAAGAGATATTGTTTGATGAGAAAATCGGCGGCACAATGCACATGGCACTCGGTGAATCGTATCCCGAATCTGGCGGTGTGAATGAGTCGGGTTTGCACTGGGATATGGTTTGTGACTTGCATGAAGGCAAGGTGTATGCCGACGGTCAACTTTGTTATGAAAATGGCAAGTTTATCATTTAGCAGAATTTATCACATGGAGGCCGAGTAGCCGAAGCCGCTAGTTGGAGAGAAAATCCTGTTGAATTGAGGGTGCTGACTCAACATTAAACTCCACTACTGATCTCGTGATAAGAAACTAAACCAAATAGCCACATCGTCGTGAAGTCAAGAACTGCCCGCGACTGCAAAGCGTCATCCCTACTGTGGTTGGGAAAAAGGGGAGGCATTGCGTATGTGAGGATTCAAGGTGGTGCCGAGTGCTACCAGAACCAACACAGCAGCAGCACTGAGGATAGCCCACCTTACTCCAACCGTTTGGATGAGCACACCCGTCAACGCCAGTCCAAGAGCCCGTAAACTGAATGCCAGGAGACGAACGACGCTGTTGACTCGTCCTTGTAAACCATCCGGGATCAGGGCAAGTCGAGCGCTCATATGAACGACATTGTAGATCGGGTCGATGAAGAACAAACCGACAACCACGGCGACGAGAACGAGTGGGGTCGATGCTACTGCGAGAAGAGGCCAAAGGACCGCTTTTCCCCAAGACGCACCAACCATGATCTGCCCAAAACGGAGCTTTTTCTGAAACCAAGGAGCCAGGACTGACCCCACCACGGTCATCACTCCTCCCGAAGCAAATAGCAGGCCAATCAACGCCGGGGTCATGCCCAAGCTCTGGGCAACCACGATCACGATCAGTGAAATTCCATAGTACGCGAAGAGGCCGAGTATCCCCAGGAAGGTCATCGAGCGCACCAGAGGATGATACCACACCCATCGCACGCCATCGCCAATCTCCTGGTGCAAACGTCTTGCTGGAGCAGTCCGCTCGCTATGAAAAGGGGTGCGAAGAAAGAGCAGGGAAGCCACCGAGAAGAGATAGGAGATCGCATCACAGAGAAAGGGGATGCCCTGTCCCAGGCTGTACAACACACCGCCCAAGGGGGGACCAAGCACGGAGGTGGTTCCCTCAGCGGCGGTGTACTGAGCAATGGCCATAGGAAGTTGCTCGCGCGAGATCACAGACAGCAACCCTGCGGTCTCGGCCAGATTGAAGGCCACGAACAAACTGCCCTCGATGAGGGCATTCAGGGCAAGTTGAAGGCTCGTGAGATGGCCTACAGCGAAGGCAAGGGGAATGCTCAGCAGATTGAGTGCACGGCTGGTGTCGCACAACAGCATCACGCGTTTGGGGTTCCAACGATCAACGAAGGCTCCCAGCGGCAGACTGAAGAAGAGGTATGGTACTGATTGCAGCGCTCCAATCCCTCCCGCCAGCGCAGGAGAATGCGTTCGTGCCAGGATCAGGAGGGGAAAGGCCAGTTGAGAGATGTCCGAACCCAAAGAAGAGATCGTTTGCCCTCCCAACAGAAAGAGATAGGTGCGGTTGCGCCAGAGCGATGGCATGAGAGAGCTCCTTGATCGACCTCGTCAAACGATACTACACCGAGTAGCCACATTGCCGCGAACAACTCTGGATGATTTCCCGTTTGTGCCGCAAGCGTTCTCTAGCTCGAATGAGGGCGGTGGACAAGTGATCTAGGTCAGTACAGCAGACATTGCCCAACTCGACCCGCTTGAGATAGTTCCAAATGCCCTCATCGGGATTCAGATCAGGGGCATAGCCGGGCAGTTGCTCCAAATGCAAGCGTTTGGCGGCCCCACGCTTGAGAAAGTCCTTGAGCGCGTTCGCCCGGTGAATAGGCGAGCCATCCCAGATGAGGATGATTTTGCCTGAAATCTTGTGTAAGAGGACGCGCAGAAATCCCACCACAGCTTCTGCATCATACGACGTGGGGCGCACTTGCAGAAACAGCCTTCCATCCAGGGTGATGCCACTGATCGCCGAGAGATGATCACGGGTCAGTTTGACCCGCAGCACCGGCGTCTGCCCTCGTGGAGCCCAGGTGCGCACGGCCATTGGCAACAAGTAAAAACCCGCTTCGTCTACCCAGAGGATGGTAGCTTTCTCCTCGTCGGCTTTTTTTTTATCTGTGGCCAGCGCTCCTCATACCACTGCTTGATCGCCTCTTCGTCCCGTTGGCTAGCTCGCTCCACCGGCTTCTGTCGGCTCCATCCCGCCTCACGTATCAGCTTCCCGACGTGATCGCGGTGATAGCGCACCCCAAAGGTTCGCCTGATCACTTCGGACACCCGGCTCGCGGTCCATACGTCTCCACGAAACCCATACGCCTCGGCTCCCTTGGCTAATAACTCTGGAATCTGCCTCTTCTGTTCTGTTGTCAATCTCGGGGTCATCCCTTTGGGCGGATGCGCGTTGAGGGCCTCTACTCCTCCTTCTCGCCCTCGTTTGAGCCACTGACTTACCGCCCCCTCGCTGACTCCCAATGCGATCGCAATGTCTTTTTGCTGCCAGCCTTCCTCTTTCAACTTCCACGCTCGTTTGCGTCGTTCTGCTCGCCAATCGGCTTTCTTTGGTGCTCCCATACTTCCTATTCTATCACACTTTACTTCTCCCTGCCGACATCAGTAAAAGAATATGAGTTCGTGAGTTCTAGTCACATCGAACCACTTAATCCTCCCTGTTTAACCATTACAAAGACAAGATGCGAAAGACGCGCTCAATCTGCCCAAACAGGAGCAGAAAGCTCAGTTTGGTATCAAAGCCAGGCGGCTCAAAGCTGATTGGAGTGAAGGCCATCTCTGCAAAATGTTCGCCATGTAAGGTGCGATTGCCCTGGAATTCCAAGTGCTCCTTTAATTATTAAGTGGATTTTTACTGAATGAGGCATTCAACTTTAATGGACTAGAAAAAGGATTGACGGATATCCAATGCTAAGCTATAATGCCATTAATTAATATTGTACTATTTCTCTGATCTATAGGGGGGGGTAACGGGGAAAAGCTGCTCATAAAGAACGATATTTACATATGCGACATGTTATTCCCCATAGATTCTAAGCATTTCTTACAAGCTAGGACTACGATCGTAAAGACAGTTCAGTGGCACCAACAAAACCTCTGTGAGATACCTGAGGTGATTAAAATTCTTGCTTCACAGAAACTGAATATTTTTTGTCCTTACTGCTCGACACGAACTCTACCCGAGGAGAACTAAGAAAAGATGGATATTCTTGGTCAGCAAACAGAGCCAGCGTCTCCCATACAAGTATTTTTTAGTTATGCTCATGAAGACGAAAATTTGAAGATCGAGTTAGAAAAACACTTGAGCTTTCTGGAACAACAGGGATACATTGCTGGTTGGAATGATCGTGACATCCAAGCGGGACAGGAATGGCAGGAGGAGATTGATAGCCACCTGAATGCCGCTCAAATCATTTTGTTGCTCATCAGCTCAGATTTTATGGCATCAAAGTATTGCTCTAGCATTGAGATGACAAAAGCCATGGAAAGGCATCAGGCAGGAGAAGCCCGTGTCATCCCTATCATTCTGCGTCCCACGGATTGGCAGGGAGCTCCATTCAGCAAACTCCAGGCACTCCCCACAAATGCTAAGCCTATCACAAGGTGGACAGACCGTGATGAAGCGTTTTTAGACGTTGAGCAAGGTATTCGAAAAGTTGTTCAAAAATTCCGTACACAGCATGATCATCTAGCTTTCAGCAAACTCCCTCGTCTTAGTGAACTCCCCGATCTTAAAGAAGACTGGGGGGAAGCTCCCGATCCCGGGCAGTTTTATGGACGTGAAAAGGAACTGAACGATTTAAAGCAGTGGATTGTGGATGAGCACTGTCGTATGGTGGCAGTAGTAGGTATCGGTGGTATTGGCAAGTCAAGCCTGGTAGCAACCCTTGCAAAGCCGCTGAGAGAAAGCTTTGAGTATGTCTTTGGACGTTCATTGCAAAATACGCCATCTTTACAAAGCATTTTACAAGACTGTATCCCATTTATTTCTGATCAGCGACAAATAAGGTTGCCAGAGGATGTAGACGAGCAACTAGACCTCCTCATTCAGTATTTGCGTGATTATCGTTGTTTGATAGTATTGGATAATTTCGAGTCCATATTGCAAGCAGGTAGCCATAATAGTCAGTACAGAGAGGGCTATAAGGAGTACGGAAAGCTCTTGCAGCATGTAGGACAAAGTCGCCATCAGAGCTGTCTCCTGCTGACCAGTCGAGAGAAGCCAAAAGAGGTGGCAGACTTAGAAGGGGTAGTGGGGCCTGTCCGTTCGATGCCACTTGCTGGCTTGAGCCCAGTAGAAGGACAAGAGATTCTCAATAGCAAGGGCTTGTTTGGGGCGGATAATACGGTGGCAGAATTGGTTCATCGCTACTCAGGCAATCCCCTCGCTTTGAGGTTAGTCGCTGAGCCGATTCAAGAGCTGTTTGAAGGTGATATCGCCGGGTTTCTGAAAGAAGGTCAGGCCGTTGTAAGTGACATCAACGATCTCCTGGACCAACAGTTTCACCGCCTCTCAGAAGCAGAACATGGCATTATGTATTGGCTTGCGATCGAGCGCGAACCCGTTTCGCTTGATACCTTGCTTGAAGATATTGTGGATCCAAGCTCAAAGAAAGAACTGTTAGTAGTTTTGCAATCCCTGCGTCGTCGCTCTATGATTGAGACAAGTCGGACCGCGAACTTCACATTACAACCTGTGATTATGGAGTATGTCACCGAGAGCCTCGTGAAACACGTCTATCAGGAGATTGCTAACGAGACAATAGGGTTCATTGGCAGCCATGCGCTGATGAAAGCGCAATCTAAAGACTATATCCGAGATAGTCAAGTGCTCCTCATCCTCATGCCTGTAGCGAATCGGCTAATCTACGTTTTAGGAAGAAAAGGCCTTGAAGAGAAATGTAAAAAGATGCTATCTCATCTAAGAACAGCACAACTTGAGCATCTCGGTTACATAGTCGGAAATGTATTGAATTTGTTGATTCAATCACAATATGATCTGCATAGGTACGACTTCTCGCATTTCACAGTGCGACAAGCCTATCTGCAAGGAGCAATGCTGTCTGATGTGAATTTCGCAAATGCCACGTTTGCAAACTCTACCTTTACCGATACCTTTGGAGGTATCCTATCTATAGCGTTTAGCCCTAACAAACACTTATTAGCAGCGGGTACAGCTAACGGTGAGATTCGACTCTGGTATGCTAATGGCGCACCAGCCCTAATTTGCAAAGGCCACACAGATTGGGTGAGATCTGTCGCCTTTAGTCCTGATGAAAAGATCCTGGTTAGTGGGAGTGAGGATCAGACTGTACGCTTGTGGGAAGTCGAGACTGGCAAATGTCTGCAAACGCTCAAAGGCCACACCTCTACAGTCACCTCCGTAGTTTTCAGCCCCGATGGAAGTATGTGCGCTAGCGGCTGCCAGGATAAAACGATTAGACTCTGGAATAGCAATACAGGCGAACATCTTAGAACTATGCAGGGTCATAACGATTTGATCTGGTCTATCGCTTTCAGTCCTGACGGCAAGACACTTGCTAGTGGAAGTGAAGATAAGACGATACGTCTTTGGAGAGTCAGTAGCGGCAAGTGTCTGAAAATACTAAAAGGACATTCAAAGAGTGTTTACTCAGTCGCTTTCAGTCCTGACGGCAAGACGCTTGCCAGTGGAAGTGAAGATAAGACGATACGTCTTTGGAGAGTCAGTAGCGGCAAGTATCTGAAAATACTAGAAGGACACACTGATTGGATCTGGTCTGTTGCTTTCAGTCCTGACGGCAAGACACTTGTCAGCGGAAGCGATTACGAGGATGGAACGATACGACTCTGGGATGTTGAAAGTGGTGCTTGCTTCAAGACCATGACAGGTCACACGAATACCATATGGTCCGTGGCCTTCATCTTTGATGGCGAGAGCATTGCCAGTGGCAGTAGTGATCAGACGATACGCCTTTGGGAAGTCAGTAGTGGCCGCTGCACCAAAACTCTGCAAGGCTACAGAAACACAGTTCACTCAGTAACCTTCAGCCCTGATGGT
>WNEZ01003377.1_pt1 | contig 13760 bp, 18 predicted proteins | sample 5400521 | NCBI WGS metagenome assembly WNEZ01 (sample SAMN13153339, study PRJNA577476) | soil metagenome | isolation source: 120 cm saprolite under Douglas fir tree site 2 hole 1 replicate 1 | place: USA:California | collected 2015-04-18 | reverse complement strand
CGTTTGTAGCCGTTCCGCCTCCCGAAGAGCGGTCGTAATCAGCATCTTCAGCATTTTGATAGCGATTTTTAGCCACGCCGCCAACAGAAGCGGACTGAAAGCGGACTGAGCGAGAAGCAATTCGAGTTTAAGTCCTTCACCATCAACCGAACCGGATCTCGCCGAAAAATAGCGGACTGGAGGGCAAGACGCGATGCTGCTAAGTCTTTTGGAATGATGGTGGCCAGCGACGGAGTTGAACCGCCAAGAGTCCTCTTATATTGCATGAGCGCCCTCGCGGTCTGATGCTACGGCACATGTGTGCTCCCGCGCGAACTTGCTTTTCTGTCGTTCGGCAGCACGCCCAAAGATCTTTGCGACAAGGCCTTCTGAATCAAGTTCTCGTATCGAAATACGGTCCCCGACGGTGGCTCTTGGCCGGAGTATTCGGCGACTGCCTTTCCATCCCGTTACGAACTCAGGCGTGCAGAACGCTCAGGGCAAGTTGTTGCAGTAAGCGCCTCGTTCGAGAAAACTCGATGGACTCCTAGAGTCGGATCCCGAGACTAGACTTTGTCGTCATCTGCGCTCGCCAGCAACGACAAAACTAATCAAGACAGGAGGAGCATCATGAGCACGCGAGCCAGATATCAATTTGGATGTTTGACCAGAAGGAAGCGGATTCGGAGTGCAGACGTGTGGCAATTTCGCTTCTACGAAACGACAGCAGAAGGTCGGCGATGCCGCCGGTCCAGAATGATCGGCACTCTGGCGCAGTATCCCACCAAAGGCGATGCCTTGCGCATCGTTGAGCGATTTCGGCTGCGGCTGAACCTTAAGCACCGATTTGCCAGACCAGTAACGCTAGACGCATTGTTGGATCATTACGCGGAACAAGAATTGCCAGCGTTGCGCTATGGCACTCAGCAAGCGCATTTGTGCATCCTGAAGCGCTGGATCCGGCCGCGCTGGGGTGCGTACTTGCTGGAAGACATCAAGCCGGTTGCTGTAGAGCAGTGGCTGCGTTCGCTTGTGCTATCGCCGAATTCCAAGCAAAATCTTCGAAGCCTGCTTCACGTTCTCTATCAGCACGGACGGAGATGGGATTTGATTGACGGCAATCCGATTGACCTGGTGCGCCAGAGCAGTGGACGTCGAAGCATACCGCGTGCACTAAACGTCGATGAGATCCGGCGCGTGTTGGAGCAACTGGTTGAACCCTACCGAACTATGGTTGTGATTGCCGCTTGTCTTGGCCTCCGTGCCAGCGAGATCGTAGGGCTGCAGTGGGGCGACTTCAATTGGGAGGAGTTAAGTGTTCTGGTAAAGCGGAGCGTTGTACATGGCCGGGTTGGCGATACTAAGACCGAAGCTTCCCGGCTTCCGCTTCCCGTCGACTCCCGTCTCGCCGACACGTTACAGCAACAGCGGAGGCGCAACTTGTATGTCGGCCCGCAAGACTGGGTATTTGCCAACCCTGCTGGCAGGCCACGGTCGCAGGAGAGCATCCTGGCGCACCAGCTGAAGCCGGCGGCGGTCCGGGCCGGCGTCGGCAAGATTGGCTGGCACACGTTCCGCCACTCGTATTCCACGCTGTTGCGAGGTGCTCAGGTCGATCTGAAGGTGCAACAGGAACTGCTCCGGCACTCTACGATCCAGAGCACGATGAACATCTATACGCGGGCGATCCCGAAGCAGAAACGAGAGGCGAACAGTCTGGTGGCGGGCGGTGTCCTATTGTCGGCCGATGTGACCGAACCAGGATTCGTAAGCTGTTGCCTGTGAAATGGGACCCAAAGGGTACCGATTGCAACCGGCTTGCTGTTCCTGCAATCGGCTTCAAATGATTAGAACTGCGGAGCTTGGAGTTGGTTGCGGGGGTGGATTTGAACCACTCCGTGTTATTGAAAACAGGCAAGTTATTGATAATACGAAACGATAGAAACGAAGGAAACTGGCGATTGCCGAATTGTTAGCACAAAATTAGCACAATCTGCTTGGCGGGATCGCAGTCGCCCTGGCAGCCGTCGAACGAATTTGTCGGCCATCTTCATTATTATTGATGTTTCACTGTGACATCGCTTTTTTGCGAATACGAAAATTGACCACTGCAGGACTTTCAGCTCCGTAAAATATTTTAAGACGCGCCGCAATGATGTCTGTCGGCGACCAAGGGCCTGTGATCGATCCCCAGAAAGGCGCTAGCGAAATCGTTTGTTGCGGATTGATCTTAGAGGGTACGTTGCCATAGTTGCCTGGGGGCATATAGAACGCAGACGGAAATTCGGATTCGTCGCTTGCAGTGTCTTGCCATGCGCCGCTCTGTGCTTGTCTTGATAGATAGATTTCCGCCGAAACATCGCCAGTAATCTGAGAGTTCAGGTTCTCAACGCGAAATTCAGAAAGAGAAAAATTCTCACCTGCTCCGACCATTGGCTTGCCATCTACTGTCGAGTATCTTGTGGTTACAGGAATGGTTTGTCCTTCCAGATCTGCTCTGCCATACATAATCTTGAGACCGTTATCAGTTTGTGGAATTCCGCAACTCGCCGTGCTGCGGATAATCCCGTAGCCTGGATTCCTGGCGGGAACGCCCTGCCACTGAACGCTTGTAGGCGCAAAGGGAGTATCTGTCCAGTTCGCGATGTTGGTCTCTTCACGCTTGATCGGTATTTCGCGTTCTGCCTCGTCTCCAGTCATTTTTACCTTTATTGTTGCTGGCGGGAGAAGCCAGACACATGATTTTGTTTGATTGATGGCAACAAACCGAAAGGCTTTCCCTTGATCTAGCGATGGAAGCGACACAAAATCCTCTTGCCTAGTTGCAGACTTTGGTGGCGGCATACAACCACCACCAAAGGACTCGTTGTACGTCAATGTAAATATTGCCCTTCCGCTTTCTATTGTGAATTGAGAATGATTGGTGACCTCGACTGTCCGCACTTCTTCGTAGCCATTTTTCGGCTTGCTGTTGATCTCGTCCTGCGTTGGCCAAACATGCTCCTCTCCGCATGGATTATCAAATATGTGAAGATGGCCGGCTCTGTCAGTGAAAGTCTGATACGGGTGAAGGGGCAGAATTGACAATGTGGAATGCGGAGACACCGAAATAGGGAAGACAGCCGGAGTGATTCCTATCGTTATAAAGGGCGAAGTGGCTTGCGGTGGAGTGGTTGATGCTCCGGGCGGGACCGTAGTATCCTTTCTCGGCCAGGCGTACAGGCCCAAGAGCACAGTTATCCCAATCATTCCCACCATCGCAATAAGCCTGAATCCAACTCTTCGCAAGAAGTGCAATATCGGGTAAACCGCTAGACCCACCATCACCACGAGCCACCAAACAACGGTTGCAGGCGTCCGCTCGATAAGCCACAGAATGATGGCCATGATTCCCGCCAAACACGCAAGGACAACGGCTAGTTTGTCCCTAGGACTAAGCCCCGTTGTTAGTTCAACCTCTTCGGCTACAGGGCGAAAGACTTCCTCCTTCGGCCTGAATGCCTGCTGCTTGCGTATCCTTATTTCCAAGTCACGGCGAATCGAAGCCACTATGCTGTCCATCCGCCTTCCAACTTCACTTTGAACACCAGCAGTGTTGCCAGGAAATTCATTCGCTAGGTTACTCTTCCGATCGGCCGCCGTCCCCATCACCTTTTGAGTGATGAAGTCCACATTTTCCCGCGTCAATTGACCGCCGTTTTTAGCCTCCAGCAAACCCTGCCATATCCGTCCGTACTCTTTACATATCTGCTCCGCATAGTCGAGTTGGACTTGCAGTTTTGTGTGTTCCCTAACTCCGCCTGACGGCTTCCCTGCCAAAGCGTTCTGCATTTTTTCCTGCATTTCGCGCGACAGTCGCTCGATGGCTTTGCCGAACTCTAGGTTGGCAATGATTTCAAGGTCATCCATGATGGAAGCCGAGAGTATGTCACTGTGGCAACTGCCTGGGCAAATCATTCTCGATCAGAAACTCACTCCCACAGTGCTCGCAGATCGCGCGGCCAATCAGGATCGTGTCCATGGGCGACTCGACGGCCGTCTCCTTCCCGCAATAGGGACAAGTGAAGTCGCGTTCTTGGAAGTCTATGGTTTCTTCGTCGGTCACGGTGGTTTCAGACGCCCAAAGGTTCGGCAACCATCTGCGCGAAGCTAGACTTCGGGCTTCGGTTTGAACTGGGGCTGATCCCGCTCCGCCAGCTTGCCGCAATAGTCAATCAGAGCGTCGATCCTTTCTCGTATGTCGTTTTTGTCCTGCTGAGTCAACTCTCTTTCCTCAGCATATCCTTCTTTCAACTTTCGCAGTTGCGCAGACACATGATCGTCGATTCCGATCGAGCCGGCGTGGAATATAGCTTGATCGATAGCGTGGAGCATTTTGGGCCTTCTGTTCATGTCAGCCAGGAGCTTGACACTGTGAAGATCACACGCAAGCCACCACACGTTGCCGGACTGTTGCCATTTGATCTTGGACAGTTCCTTCACGAACCAGCGTCGCCCACACAACCAAGCAACAAACACCGCTGTCAAATCGGCACCGGTGATTACGAAATAGTCGATTAGATGATCATTCATCATTTATTTCGGCTTAACATCCTTCAGAGGCGGAAAGCGGTACTTGACCGGGTTCTCAACCTCCAGAACTATGTGAACGTTCTTGGCGTCGTAATCTTTGACTCCGCGAGGCGCAATTCTCGGCTGTACGGTTCTCAGTTCGTAAGTGCCGGTTGCTGTGGTGTCAGGAATCTGCCCTTCCACATCAAACTGACCGGGACCTATCCTTTTTGTTTGATTGATACTGAAATCCGAAGACAGGCCCGCTTGGTCTGAAGATGGTGTAGAAGAGTTGAAGTACAACGTCACGGTAGTGAAATTGGGATCGCCTTCGAAAGTTACTGAGTAGCGCAGCGTCTGTCCAACTGTGTATTTCGGCTTTACGCTGTTCAACCCGTTCTCATTTTGGGCGAGGGCAGCGATCGCCAGCGAGATAACGAGCACTAAACTCTTCAACATTTGGAAACTCCTTCGGCCAGAATAGTCGTGAACGCCAACAGCAGAATCAGTATCCATCTCAAGACCTTTCTCCCCTTTTTCATCCACTTTTTTTAGTTGCCAGCCTTTGGTTGAACTGGCTGGACATTCCGGCGCAGATCAGCGTCTGGTATCTTCATCTTGCCGATCAGATCGTAAACGTACTCGGCTGGTGTCATACCCGCTACGTCCCAAGGGATGAACGACAGAGATTGAATACCGAGGAACATCGGGCGATGATTATTGCCCAACATGATCATCTGTCCCCAACCGGCCGGAACATAGTAGATCGGAGATCCACTATTGCCGGGTGCCAGATTTGCGGCTACGAACCACACTTTCATTAGTCGGGTTCCCTGCCCACCAGGGCAACCCGCTTCAGCAGGTTCATCGGAGATACTGGAGATGTTCCCGAACTTAAAGAGCGGATAATTGCGCTTCTTGCCCGACAACCCCGGAAAGAGTCCTGCCGATATGATGGCGTCTCCCGAATTAAGCGCCTTCTGTTCTTCCGGCGTCGGAAAGTCAGTCATGTGTATGCCATCAACGTCATATTTATCCAGCAGAGCACCATCGATTGGGATGATCGCGGCATCAACGTCCGGGTCGTCGCTAAAAAACCAGGACATTGATCCCACGTTGGCCCCGGTAAGTTCGAGGTCTACCGTTCCAACCTGTTCCTTGGCCGGGTCGAAGTTCTTCTTGTTAACGCGCATGAACAGTTTGGTCGCACTTGCCGGGCACTGAGCCCACTGGGGATCAACCACGTGTCGGGCGGTGACGAGTAGCTTCCAGGCCTTTCCCGGATCTGAGATCTTAGGAACTTGAATGATAAAGCCGGTACCCAACGGCTTGTTGGGATCAGCGTTCCCTGCGCCGTCAGCAGCGTAGATGAAAACCACCGAGCGACGCACATACTCGACGTTGATGTTGATGGCTCCAGACGAAGGCGACGATTGAGACAGGACGGTCGCGAGGCCGATGATTGCGGTAGAGTTAAACAATGTTTTTTTCCAAATAGCAGTGCGCATACGCTTCTGTACCCCTCTTCTGTGATCAATTTTTAGGCTAGGGTCGTCGGGCGGTTGGCGAGGTGGCTTTGCCAGATACAATCAACTGCGGGCACGGCACGTAAACCTATTACTCACCAGTGTAACCGAAACTGCATAGGCGTGTCAATGGGTAGGGTGTCTGCACGGCATGCCACAACCGGCAGGAGTACGTTAAGCATCCCACCCAACTTTCGGGTCGCGCTTTTGGCTCCCCACGGTGGTTGGCGAATGAAAGGCGAAATATGGTACCCTGCCGGGATGGACGAGGGGCGCAAGCGCGCGCTGCTGATTGCCGCCGCCATTCTCGCAGCACGGAAGCTGGCACAGTATCCAGCCGGGCCAAAGGTTCCGGCGACCATTTGCGCGATCGCGGACGCCGTCATCTGGGCCGAGCAGATCATGGCGGAGATTGACCACCGCTGGCCGGTGAAGGAGTTGTGACCATGCTACAATCCGCGCGAATGGAGGAGGCACGTCTTGGCTCAAGATTTGTTCTACTTAGGCTCTTATAAGAACGTTGGCACTCTGTTTGACAAAATAGAGACGGCCAAAGCTCCAGAGGCGTTCACTACTCGTTTTCTAGCTGATGTAATTGGATTGAAGTCCCCCGCCGAGCGAAGTCTGATTAACATGCTCAAGAAGATGGGATTTCTTGATGCGACCGGACGCCCAACTGAAACCTACGGCTTGCTGAAGAACAAGAGTGTTGCCAAGAAAGCTATCGCTGACGGTCTTCGCCAAGTCTACGCGCCTCTTTTCGAGGCAAATGAGAAGGCCAATGAGCTATCACCCGAAGAGTTGAAGGGCTTGATCGCGCAGATCACTGGGAGTGACAAGAACATAGTCGGACAGATCGCTTACACGTTCAACGCTCTTGCGAAGAACGCGGACTTTTCACAATCGCCGAAACCCGATACAAAGAAACCCGATGACAAGGGGGAGGACAAGCCGCCGCTTCCGCTGCTTCCCCCAAGCGGATTGCGCTCGGATTTCCATTTCAATATTCAGGTTCATCTGCCCGCGAACGGTACCGAAGAAACGTACCTGAATATCTTCAATGCGCTGCGGAGAACATTCAGTTGAAGGATGATCGATTGTCGCTGTTTTTGATGCTAGGGCAGTCTTCGCAGAGGGCCGTCAGCAAGCTCCCTGATACTGTTCCTCCAGAAACACTGCTGCTGTCTCCCACAGAAGACTTGGCATTAGTGCTCCCCAAAGAGGTGCGGCGCGCTGCGGCGGCAGCCGAAGTGTTCAAGCTGTTCTTCGTGTTCGAGAACTTCATTCGCGATTTTGTACTGGAGACCCTATCGGAGCTGGACAAGGTCAACTGGTGGGACAAAGTTCCGAAGGACGTTCAGGACGAGGTTCAGAAGCTTGAGGAGACCGAACATCAGAAGCAGTGGATGGCGCTGGATTCCCGATCCAAGCTTGCCCTGACTACTCTCCCTCAATTGCTTAGGATCATGGACGAGAATAAGAACTGGACCGACGCCTTCAAAGCAATAGTTCGCGACAAGTTCCTGATTCAAGAGGGCCGTGGTATATCGCATCTTCGCAACACGGTTTGCCACATGTCCGACATCTCCGCCGAAGAAGTGAATCGCATCAAGCAAGTCATGCGGGATTGGTTTCGAGTGGTTGCTCCTTAGCTAACAACCTCTCGTGCGACTTGAATCGCTGCACGATCTGGCAGCGCTTTGGCTACGCTCACTTCAGACGATAGAGGCCACGGTCTACACGAACGAACAGTTCCGTAAATCCACCCGGATTGCCTACCCGATGCTTTGGAAGGAACGTGCCAGCCCAATCAATGCCAAGGACGCGATTTACTTCCGCTGGCGTGAATCGGATTCCCAATCTGCCTGAACGCACAGCGTCTCGTATTCTGCGGATCGTTTCCCTGTCCATGCGCGGTCAGAGCCTACCACTGCACCATGGCGAAGCACTAGACTCAGGCGCTAGTTGTCATTGAGGCCAAACGGTTGGCGAGTGTGGAGTCGTTCCTTCCACGTGCTCTCTAGTTTGATCACATTGTCAGCTTCCATGTCTGGCGACACCCTTTGGAGAATAGTGAATCGGAAGGTGTTGGGATCACGTTTCCGAAGCTGACTATTCCCGCCATGACCGGAGGCAGCATAGTTCAACCATCTTCCGAGGAGATTTCCGTCGCCGTACGCAGACCCCACGTAGCCTTTACCGTCACAGGTGTCGAAGATGTAATAAATCCCCCGCCACTGAGACAACACCGACCTCCACCGCGTCGGAAGAACGCCAAGCTGCTCCCATGTAAGCGCGATTTCATCCCAAGGAGGCATGGCTGCATCCAACGCGCTGTCTTGGAGGATAGAGAGCACTGGCATTTCGTTGCGATGCGCCCGACGCCACCACGACCGCTCGGGTGGAGGCCAGCGGACAATCAGTTTGCCCTTCCACTCAGCGTAGAAGGCTTTTGGCTGGAGGTCGAACCAAAGCACATACGATCTGCGCTCTTTTTCGGGGTTGAACCCCAATAGACCAAATTTCTTCAACTCAACGTAGGCTGGAACCTGCCAGTATTGCTCGAAGGTCATAGGCTTCGATTCACCGATAGCGTACAAACCGATGAAGAGGGCTTTCCCGGCTTCGCGCCCGACGAAACTGGCGACGTATGCGGCACTCAGCATAGCCTTCTGCACTTTCTCGCTTTGGGTTTGCTGGTATGCGTTGAATACATCCGGTCTCTCAGCAGCAAGCCACGGCAGCACTTTGTTCAACTCAGGTTCGGAGGGGCGATGTCGGAGTACCAAAACCTCCTGCGTGTCGATACCCTTGCTCTGCAACAGATCGTTTAAGGTCATCGAGTAGTAGTCTTTTCTATCGGGTCAGAAAAGGACCCAATTGAACCCAGATTGAACCCAATGGCGGTCATCGGCCCTTCTGCCAGGGTGACTGCCTGAGCAGAGCGTCTAGCATTCCCAGACTGTGTGTCAAGCCGGTGAATCCGCTCGTCACGGGCGCGTAACGGTCAGTCGCGATAGTAAAGCCCAAGTTCTTGAAGGTCTCATCCGCCCCGTTCGGACTGCCTGACACAATCATCAGATCTACATTGTCAGGCAAACCTGTCAGCCGCGATCTAAGCATCTCCAAGAACTGCTCTTCAGTCGCCCGCCAACCGATGGTGATCATCTTGGTCACCCGCGGAATTATGGTCGCGAGAAGTGCAATATGTTCCTGAGGACATTCAAAGGAATCTTTTTTTCAACTGGAATCGCGAGAGCCGGAAACAGCAGTAGATCATTGTGCTGGAGCATTGGACTGTTCTGGTCCAGCACGTAGGTATCGCTAATTTTCAAATCGGAAGCCACATCGATGAGTTGCTGTTGCGTTCGTATGGGCGGATTGGGAAAACCTCCCTCAATCACGCGCCCCCAATTCACGGAGCCATGTAGCTTGAGCAGCACGTAGTCTTCTCGATCAACGTAGCTCGCCATGCTGCCAATATTGAACTGCAAGACTTGCCTCATCGCCTCCTCTAACATCGTGTCGTAGTTGAACGTGACGAAACAGACTTGCTCTTTAGCCTCGACTCGCCAGCGGTCAATTTCATCAAGAACCGTCCCATAGTTTGTAATGCCGTGGTGCTGAAGGAGCCAAGCAGCCTGGGTGTCCAACAACATGCGTTGAAGGTAATAACGAATAGCAGCGAGCTGTCGGTACCGCTTGGGATATGTTTCCGCTTCTTCTTGGAATCTCGCTAGTATTTGCTCTACTTGCACTTCGCCTCTCAGACGAGGAATCAGTGGTAGGAAGTCTCCGTACAACTGCATCACCTCAACGAATGGGCGCCGATCACCGAACAGTTCATTAGCGAGCGGTGGGCGAAAGATTTCATAGGCTGATGCTCTTAGGGGAAAATGGGGAACTGAATCGAACGACGCCCCGGCGCCGAACACAACGAGCAGCATGAAGCGATCTTACCAGATGGCGAACACAAGGCGAATCTGGTATTCTGCGCCGATGGACGAAGGCCGCAAGCGCGCCCTGCTGATCGCCGCCGCGATCTTGGCAGCGCGGAAACTGGCACAGTATCCGGCCGGGCCGAAGGTTCCGGCGACCATCTGGCCATCGCCGACGCGGTCATCTGGGCGGAACAGATCCTCACGGAGATTGACCGGAAGTGGCCGGTGAAGTAGTTGTGTAATCGCCTGTAGCTGTTGAAAAACTCGCTCGCAGAACTTCCGCCGAAAATGCGTCGCGTCAGGATGCCCTATAAACGATTTTCTCCGATCTCCGATACATTTCTGGTCACCCCTTTTGGGTCGGTTTTCAGACAAATCGAGTTTTTCAACAGCCACGCTCCCGTTACTGCAGCTTCGCCTTCGCATCCAGGCAGGCTTTGACACCTAAGAATTTCTGAAGCCCTTCAGGGAGAGCATATAACCGGTAAAGCTGGCCTCGCACAAGGCACTCAATTCGATGATGCTTCCAATCATCTTTTGAATTGCCGTCGCACCGCCAGTAGGAATAGTGCGCCCAACGTGGAAGTAAGCAGCACCTCTGCCATCGCGAGCAGCCTTCCCCAGGGATAACTGGGCTGATAGGTCAAGTCCTTCTGGAAGGCTGCAACGTAGAGGGTGGTCACGAAGCTGTGCCCCACAAGATCTAGCCGGGCCCGCCAGAGCGAATGCGCGTCGCCGCTATTCTGTAACGGATGCCAATACGTAAGTTTCTCCACACTCGCTGAAGCCGTCGCCGGGGTGCCGATCCGGCCCGCGTCCAAATACAAACCCGTGACCGGATAAAGAAGCATGAAAACCAAAAACACCAGCACCAGCCAGCACGTGGGCCTCACGTAGCTTTCGCCGTGCTCGCTGGCGTACCTGTACCACGCCACTAACCCCAAATTGCTATGCAGCCAACGCCAAACTTTGTTGTGGTGATGGCTGGCCAGCCGCTTCATCTCCATTTCGCCGTAGTGGAAGTCGCCCGCAGTCCAGTAGTCACGCCGGTCGTCGTAGTTCTTCTTTAGTTGTTGGTAGAGTTCGGCGATGAGGCGGTAATTTCGCGCATTGGGATCGCCTTTCATGGGTCGTAGATCTCTCGCCACCTCATGCTGTGGATTCACGGCCTCGTCGAAAACCATGGGCTTGCCGTTGGCTCGCTTGCACCAGGTGACATCGGAAAAATTCACCTTGGAAACGTCGCAATTGTGGAAGAGCGCAAATTCAAGATGAACCCCGTAGAAGGCCACTTTCTCGGGCTCTTCAAACACTGCCGCAGAGAAGACCGGGCCGGGTTCGCCGTCTTTGTCTTTGTCGTGTTTGAATTTCGTTTGGTCAAATTGAATAGTTCCCGCGAAACTTGCGCACCTAAAGTCGGCAATCCCCGCAAAAGTGGACGCCTCGAAGCTGGCGCCCTGCTTGAACACGGCAAGGAAGCGGGCATTCTGCATAAACGTGGCATCTACGAACACTGCTACCTGACCAAACGTGGCGCTCCAGAAGTTGGCATCTTGAGTAAACGTGGCACCGCCGAAGTCGGCATCTTGCGTGAACGTGGCGTTATCGAAGACGGCCTCCTGCGTGAACGTGACATTCCTGAAGTCAGCATTCTGCATAAACGTGGCACGAGTGAAGTCAGCATTCTGCGTGAACGTGGCAAAACCGAAGTTGGCACGCTGCTTGAACGTGGCCTCACTGAAGTCAGCGCCCCGCGGAAATTCCGCCCTGAAGAAGTTGGCGTCCTTAGCGAACGTTGCCAAACTGAAATCGCATTTGGTCTCGAAGGTGCGATTGACCTCGAAGATTTTGAACTCACCATAGTCCGATCTTGGAAAAATGAATTGAGAAAAATCCGCCAGTCCATCTCCGGCCTCTCGCAGGATGCGCTCAAACTCTTCCTGGAATTCCGCATCACTCTTCCAAATGTCGCGGGAGTGCATCAGGCACACCGGCGTCGGGTCCACATCTGGAGCAGCACGGTGTATGGGCCTGCTGCATGGCTTGCCGCCACTCATCAAGATTGGGCAACGCTCTTCCGACCCCGATCCACCCTTGCCGCTGCGCTCGCCTTGTCCATGGCCCGCCATTTCTGGCTCAGGAGTTTAGCACGCTTGGCTCATGGCATTGCCGCATAACCTATCCGCGTCTACCGCGAGTTAGAAGGCGCGCTAGCGGTTTGTCCGTACGCTAATCCTGCTACAACGACAAGCGACAGGGCCAGCCCTTTCAGAATCTGGGACATGTTAGAAACACGGAACATTGTTCTACTTCTTTTCCGGCGCTATTGGACGCCACCCGCGCTTTGCGATGCGAAATTTATGAGCAGAGTACGCATGTGCTTGATACGGTCTGGTGTCATAGGGTGGTCGCTCCCGAGCGCGTTCAGTCGCGCAAAGATACCGGTGGACGTGTCTCCCATGTACATTTCGAGACGCCCGAAAGCCCCAGCGGCAGCGTACGGACTGTAACCAGCCTTCGTGAAGATTCCGAAACCAATCTCATCAGCCCTTGCTTCACAGCCCCGCTGCTGGGATACCTTGCTGGCCGATACTGCTCCCTGCGAGCCGCCGACCAAACTACCGAAGAGCGCGCCGAGAGAACCACGTGAATTGGCAACTGCGAGACGCCCCGATTCGGTCTTACACACGTCATCTACAGTGTGGCCAATCTCGTGCGCGATGATGAAGGCCAGTTCCCCTTCGGCGTCGCCCATGAAGTGAACCATCGCCACTGGAACGCAAATCATCGAATGCGTCATATCAAAGTTAGTTGCCCACGCATTGATGTCATTGTTGTCTGCGAGTGCCATGTACACAACGTGCGGGTCCTGTTGAATTACTGGAGCAAGTTTTGCGAAGGCACGATGGAAAATATCGAACTCCGGGCCACTTGTAATTTCCGAACCACGGCACACCTTCTGAATAACTTGTGCCTTGGTTAGCTGGTTAGGCTGCGATGATACCTGTGCAAAAGCGCATGACATACAAAGGAACATAAGGCAGAGCAAGACCAGTTTGTTCATTTACTGACTCCTGCTCAAATTGTAAAGTGGAGAGTCCGGAGCGCAGTGATTACCGTGGTCACGTCCGGCATACCGGAGTTTGAAGGGATTTGTGCGGGACGGTGAAACCTATCGGGATCGAAGAAGCACCTATGGGCTATGCAGTAAAGTCCATGGGCGCCCTGGTCAGCCTCGACAGGCAAGACGCCCTGTGGTATGCAGAAATTCCATCCGGGTGGCATAAACAACGGAGAAGTCTGGCTTTCCGGTCGATTCGATCTTCTTGCAATTGATACCTTCGATTGGCCGGTTTCTGCTTCTTCCACTGCAGGTTTGCCGGTACAATCCGGTCGGCATGCCTCGACTGCGAACTTCTATTCTCACGCGACTGTCTGCCGTTTCAGAGCTGTCCGGCGACCTGCTCCGATTGGTGAACGCAGCGGTGCGCTCCCAGGGCTCACTGGTCGCCGAGAACCTCTTCCTGCGGAAGCAGCTGGCGTTCTATCAAGAGCGTGAGGTAGGGCGACGTCGTCTGACGGACGCTGCCAGACTCACGTTGGTGTTTTGGTCTCGATGGTTCAATTGGAAGGATGCTTTAATCATCGTCAAGCCGGAGACGCTGATCGGCTGGCATCGGAAGGGATTCCGCCTGTTCTGGCGCTGGAAGTCCAAGCCGGGAAGACCTCGATTGCCGAAGAACATCCGAGAGCTGATTGTGCG
>WNEZ01003601.1_pt1 | contig 13763 bp, 10 predicted proteins | sample 5400521 | NCBI WGS metagenome assembly WNEZ01 (sample SAMN13153339, study PRJNA577476) | soil metagenome | isolation source: 120 cm saprolite under Douglas fir tree site 2 hole 1 replicate 1 | place: USA:California | collected 2015-04-18 | reverse complement strand
GTTCCAACGCTCCGAGGACCAACAGGGCCCCTAACGCGGCCAACCCCGCCAGCACTGTTGTGGAAACTATTTTGATGCCTCGTTCGGCGTGCTTGTGTTCAGCGATGTCCTCGGTGAGTCTGAGAGAAGACGTTGGGCGTACATCGTCGCCGCGGATAAGAAACAAGTCGCGGTTCGCACCGGACGCGCGTTCGCTGGGTAGCAACGTGGCCTTATCGCGCGACTCTCTGCCGTTTGGCACAAACTGGCCCATTCCAATTGAAGATGGTTCCTGGGTTCTTTTACTTCGCATGCCTGAACTCTTTCAGGTGGGCGCCTCTTGGGAAGAAGGGGGGAGATGTCTCTAATCACCAACTGCAAGTGCGCAATCAACCGGCAGCAAGAAAAGCCTGAGCTGCAAAAACAATTTCCTGCAAGTGCGCAATCAACCGGCAGCAAGAAAAGCCTGAGCTGCAAAAACAATTTCTACATCAGAGCTGTTTTTCAATCAGGGAGAGCGAGAGGTTTGATAGGTGCGTGAGTAAGCAACGAACAAGTTCTGAGGAAACCAGATCATCCGGTTCATATTCAGATGACGCATCAATACCCTCTTGTCTGGACGAGATTCTAATCTTCTAGTTAGCTAAGTGCAACAGTGTTTCTGGTAACGATCACAGAATTTCAACCGCGAATAAACTGGCACAAGCATTGCCATCCGCTATCAGAGATGCGTCGCGCGCGATCTTTGCGCATTTGTGCGGCGAAACGCCCCGCCATTGTGGGAGTACCGTTGGCGGAATAGGCCAGCTTCGACAGTCCCGCCGGGACGGATTGACAGTCCGAGACACCCTTGCCACATCAATTTCCAGAAGCAGACAACCGGCGCATTCTCATCGTTGACGATGAAGAGGCGATCACAACTCTTTTCGCCCTCGCCCTGAGCGAAAGGTACGAATGCGTCACGGCGGCAGATACGCCGGAGGCTTTGAAGCTTCTGGCCGCGCAGCAATTCGCCCTGGTCATCTCAGACGTGCAGATGCCCGGGCTCAGTGGCGTCGAACTCTTGCGCAAAGTCATCAGTGATTTCCCCGACACCGTGGTCATTATGGTGTCCGGTATCGATCGCAGCCAACGCGTCATCGACGCCCTGCGCATCGGGGCCTTCGACTATCTGCTCAAGCCCTGCGATCTCGATGTGCTCCAATTGAGAGTAGAACAGGCGCTCGAACGCCGCACCCTCCTGCAAAACGGCAAACGCTACAAAGAGGAACTCGAAATACACAACGCCGAACTGTCGGCGCAAAAAGCAAAACTGACCAGCCTGCAGGCGCAGTTACTGCAAAGTGAAAAGATGGCGTCGCTGGGACAACTGGCCGGTGGTGTCGCTCACGAACTCAACAACCCGGCTGGTTTCATCTACAGCAACATGGAGAGCCTTGACAGGTCTGCCACTGGCTTAAGGCGCCTCCTCAACGTTTACGATGGCGCGTTGCTTTCACCGGAGCTGAAGTCGCAGGCGAATGCGATCAAAAAAGAAATCAACTATGAAGAGGTGCTGCCCGAGCTCTCTTCGATCATCGCCGATTGTCAGGAAGGCGCCCGGCGCATCCGCGACATTGTGATGAACCTGCGCACCTTCTCTCGTCTTGACGAAGCTGAGGCAACCCAGGTCGACCTCCACGCCAGCATCGACTCGACTCTTCGCATCCTTTCGCAATACTACAACTCGGATCACATCGCGCTCAGACGCGAGTATGGGCCGTTGCCACTAATCCATTGCTTCGCCGGCCAACTCAACCAGGTATGGACGAACCTGCTCATGAATGCGGCGCAGGCGATTGGTAGTGGCCGGGGCGAAGTTCGAATTGGAACCGGCGTGCAGGACGAAATGGTGTTTGTGAAAATCAGCGATACCGGAAGCGGCATCAGGCCGGAAGACCTGGAAAGGATCTTTGAACCTTTCTTTACCACCAAGCCCGTGGGCGTGGGAACCGGACTCGGTTTGTCTATCAGTTACGGCATCATCACCAGCCACGGCGGTACCATCAAGGTCGAAAGCACCCCTGGCAAAGGCACGACATTTACGACGCTGATACCTCTGGTCGCGCGACCCGGAATAATCGCGCCAGTACCTATGAATCACCAAAGGGAGAATACACATGCCTTACAAAATTCTTATTGTTGACGACGAGCCGGCCAATTTGCGCACCCTCGCCAGAATGTTTCGTGATGACTACGAAGTCCTCACGGCGGCATCCGGCGACGAAGCCCTGGCTTTGCTCGGACAGCATGACGTAGCGCTCTTGATCACGGACCAGCGCATGCCCGGCATGACGGGAATTGAACTGCTCAAGAAAACAGTGCCGCTGCGCCCGCGCATGGTGCGCATCATCCTCACGGGTTACACGGACGTCGACGCTCTTGTCGAAGCCATTAACTGCGGGCAGGTCTATAGGTACGTAGCGAAACCCTGGGATAATGAAGACCTGCGTCTGACCGTCAGACGAGGGCTGGAACATTTCGAAAGCCATAAGAGGAGCGCCGAACTCGACTACACCAATCAGCGCCTGGTTTCGCGCATCCGCGGAATTCAACAACTTGCGATGCTTGATGATGGCCGCGGACAGGACCCGCAGTTCGTTGCCACGAGTGAAGCGGCCCTCATTTCCTAAGCAAACGTTTTAGGCGCCGAAGCGACGATAAAATCTCGCGCATCCCACACGATTCTGGTTACCTTCTGTCGCTCAACACTATGAAAAAGATCCGCAACCTCCTCTCATTTACCGGCGATTCCAATCTGGGCGTAAGGCTGGGCCTATCGTTCGCGTTGCTCATCGGCATCATGATCGCAGTTGGCGGCTTAGGCCTGCGTCAACTTCATCGGATTGACGACGGTCTTGCCAAAATCGTCAATCAGCAATGGGCCAGAGTGCAAATGTCGCAGCGAGCCCAGGCTTACTCGAATCTCAACAGCCGAATAACGATGCAGGTCTTCCTGAGTGAAGACCAAAAGGAAATCGACTCGTTGCTGGCACAGAACTCGAGTAACAGCAAAGAGATTTCCATACTGATCGAAACGCTCAGAAGCCGGGTTGACTCCGCGGAAGAGTTGGCATTACTTGAAGCCATCGACAGTACGCGTAGCCCATATCTCGCGAGCTACAAGGGCGCGTTACACATGCTGGTTGTCGATAAAAAGCCGCAGGCAGCACGTGAGGTGATGGCGCAACAAGCTATGCCTCGGATAATTGAGTATCACAAAGCCTGGAATGCCTATGTCGATTACCAGGGCCACCAAATGGACCTGGCGCAAAACCGAGAGGCCGCCAGCAGTGCCGCAGTCCGCAGAACTACCGTCTTGCTGATTGCGCTTGCGGTACTACTTGCCGCCGCTATTGCAGTCTTCGTCATCCGCAACGTCACGCGACACATGGCGAAACGCAGACTCGCCGAGGAGGGTTTGCGGAAAGCACACGACGAGTTGGAAAGGAAGGTGCACGAGCGTACTGCAGAGCTCGCCGAAGCTAATCACGTCCTGAGAGCGGAAGCAGAGGAACGCAAACAGGCGGAAACTGAGCTTCGTGAAAGCGAAGAACGATATCGAAACTTATTTGAGAACGCTAACGACATCATCTACACCCATGATCTCGAAGGTAATTACACTTCAGTTAACAAGGCATGTGAAAGGATTGTCGGATATACAAACGATGAAGCCACAGGGATGAACCTCGCCCAGGTCGTCGCGCCGGAATACCTCGAGGAAGCCCGGCAGTTGCTCGCGCGTAAGATTACTGAAAAAGCACCGTCTGCGTATGAGCTTGAGATCATTGCCAGAGATGGCCACAGAGTTATGCTCGAAGTGAACTCTCGCCTCACATACGAGGATGGAAAACCAACCGGAGTGCAGGGCATGGCCCGCGACATCACTGAGCGCAAGCGGGCTGAAGCTGAGCGTCAAATCATTTCTGAAATAGTCCAGGGCATTGTGACTACGGCTAATCTGGATGAGTTGCTCCACCTCACTCACAGTTCAATCTGTAAACTGCTCTCCGGCGAGAACTGCTTCGTTACTCTCTACGACCCCGCCACCAGGTTGATGCATTTTGAGTTTTGGGCCGATAAGTTTGATCCGGTCCCGGAACCGCGCCCGGTCGGCACCAACTTCAGCAGCTATGTCCTGCGAACGAGCCAACCAATACTATTGACGGGAGCCACCAAGAAGCGAATGTATGAGCAGGGCAAGGTCGAGCTAAGTGGGACCGACTCTGCTTCATGGCTGGGCGTACCACTGCGAACACCGTCCGGCACCATCGGCGTACTGGCCGTACAGCACTATGAGGAGGCCGCCGCCTATACCCAGCGCGATCTGGAGTTTCTTTCAGCGGTCGGCGACCAGATCGCGCTGGCGATCGAACGCAAGCGAGGTGAACGCGAACTTGAACAAGCCAGAGATGCCGCGTTGGAATCAACACGCCTCAAGTCAGAGTTCCTGGCCAACATGAGCCACGAGATTCGCACGCCGATGAATGGCGTGATCGGCATGACCGGGCTTTTGCTGGACACCGACCTTGATGAAGAGCAACGCGACTGTGCCCAGACGATTCGCGCCAGTGGCGAAGCGCTTTTGACGATTATCAACGACATTCTGGACTTCTCGAAAATTGAGGCGGGCAAGCTTCAGTTCGAGACGCTGGACTTCCTGCTGAACAACGCCGTCGAGGACACGATCGAACTGCTCGCCGAGCGGGCCCATCGAAAGAAGATCGAGTTTGCCTCCCTAATCCACAGCGACGTGCCGACGGCGCTCCGTGGTGATCCCGGCCGGTTGCGCCAGGTGCTGACTAACCTGATCGGGAACGCCATAAAGTTTACCGAGCAAGGCGAAGTCATTGTGCGGGTTGAAAAGGAGAGCGAAACCCAGGATAACGTGGTAGTTCGCTTTATGATCAGCGATACCGGCATCGGCATCAGCCCGGCCGCACAACAAAACCTTTTCCAGGCCTTTACCCAAGCCGATGGTTCGACGACCCGAAAGTACGGCGGCACCGGGCTGGGCCTGGCCATCTCGAAACAATTGGTCGAATTAATGGGCGGGCAGATGAGCGTCACCAGCACGCCTGGACAGGGTTCAACTTTCTGGTTCACCGCACGATTCGATAAACAGCTCGAGAACGCCGTTATGCCTCAACCGCAGATGGTAAGTCTCGGGAAGCTGCGGGTTCTGATCGTTGATGACAATGCTACGAATCGGAAGATTCTTTCTCATCAGCTTGGCTCGTGGGGGATGATTCACCAGGAAGCCGAATCAGGATTTCACGCGCTCGAGCTGCTCCGCTCGGCCGCAGCTGAAGGCGTGCCTTACGATCTGGCGGCGATAGATTTGATGATGCCGGGAATGGATGGTTTCGAGCTGGCTCGGATTATTAAATCTGACTCGAGCATTGCCGGGATGCACCTGGTGATGTTGACATCATTCGGCGAGCGCGGACACGGAGCCACGGCGAGTGACGCCGGGGTGGCCGCCTATCTAACCAAGCCAGTGCGTCAATCTCAGTTGTTTGACTGCCTTGCCAACGTCATCAGCCCGGCGACCGTTACCCCGGAACGCGATGTCACGTCGTCGAAACTGGTTACCAAACATATGTTGAAGGAATTAGAAATGAGTTCGAACAAACTTATTCTGCTCGCCGAAGACAACATCGTGAATCAGAAAGTGGCCGTCCGCCAGTTGCAGAAGCTGGGTTACCGCGCGGATGCGGTCGCTAACGGAAGCGAGGCAATCGAAGCCTTGAGCCGCATCTCATACGATCTGATTTTGATGGATTGCCAGATGCCGGAAATGGACGGATATGAGGCCACCGCAGAGATCCGTAGGCAGGAGGGCGAGACCAGGCACATCCCGATAGTGGCCATGACTGCGCACGCGCTGACCGGCGACCGGGAAAAGTGTATTGCCGCGGGGATGGACGAGTACATAACCAAGCCCGTTCAGCTCGAAGAGTTGAGCCGCGTGCTTGAACTCTTCTTGCGAAGTCCCAGCACCGATCCAGGAGAACAAGCCGGCCTCATCACTGTGCCATTGGTCGACGTTGAGCGAATGCACGAAATGATGGGAGACGAACCGGAAGAGTTTCGGGAGATTGCGAATCTGTATCTGGATCAAATGAGTAAGAACCTTCACCAACTGGACGCGGCAGTTGCCTCAGGCAACCATGTCGAAGTTGAATTGATCGCCCACAACTGTGCCGGTACCAGCGCCAACTGCGGCATGAATGCCGTCGCGATTCCTTTCCGCGAACTCGAAACCGTGGGCCGGAACGGTTGCCTGGATAACGCGTCTGTCATGCTGGCCCAGGCTCATATACTGTTTGAGCAAACGCGCGCGGTGCTCGCCCAACATGTCCCCCAAACCCTGATGCAAACGGAGGTGCAATTGTGAAAACCATAGTAGTAGTCGAGGACCAGACAGTGCTTGCCACTGCTTATAGTAATAAGTTCAAGGGCGAAGGATTCAACGTCGAAGTCGCCATGGATGGCGAAGCGGGCCTTGACCTAATCACTCGAATAAAACCGGATCTGGTGTTGCTGGATCTGTTCTTGCCAAAACTGAACGGTCTGGAACTCCTCAGGACGGTCCGCTCAAACCCCGCCCTTCACGACATGCCGGTCATCGTCCTCTCGAATCTGGCAAAGCCGGGCGCGGTAGAAGAAGCATGGCAAGCCGGCGCCACGCTGGTGCTTTCGAAATTCAATACCAGTCCCAAGCGCGTGTTGGAATCTGTTATCACCCTCCTGGCCGCCGGTGCCGCCAGGGCCCAGGACACTCCCGCCATCGATATCGTGCCGATCTCTTCTGTGGCCACGCGCCCAGCCGGCAATGGCCCCGCCCAGGGACACATCCTGCTGGTCGAAGACAATTCAGACTTGAACACGCTCCTGGCTTTCATGCTGCGTAAGGCCGGGCACCTGGTAACCGGAGCAGGGAGCAACGGTGATGCGCTCCAACAGATTAGTGCGCAGAGTTTCGATCTGTTTCTGTTGGGCGGTAACGAAGAGGATCGCGGCCGGTTATCTTTGTGCAAACAGCTTCGTCAATCTCGCGTCACCAAACCCATCATCATCTATTCGACCGCGGCCCTGTTCTCAGAACAGCAGGAAGGGCTAAGAGCAGGCGCGACTGCGTACCTGGTAAAGCCGGAGGATTTGTTCAATGTGGGACAGATTGCGTCGGACCTGTTAAGAAACCAAGCGGCCAGGCCAGGCATCCGGGCCGCCTGAAGATTTCCAACTCGGATCACTTCATCTCTCAGTCAGCGGAATCACCCTCACCAACTGAGCGGTACATGAAAACCGAAAAACGGCTCATGAGAATTCCCGTGGTAGTCGTTACCGACGAGCGCGAACCAAAACAAATGGTTGATAGCTTTGCTGCGGGCGCCACGGTCTTCCTTCAGAAACCTTTCACGACTGAGCAATTGCAGCGCACGCTGCGCGTGGCGCTCCTGAGCCGGGAAGTTCAGGAGAATCGACTGAACTAAGCATCGACTGAACTAGAGCGCCGCTCGTCCCCCTGATGACGACCAGGCTAGCTTACCAGGCAAAAATCTTCATCCAGACATCGTAACCTCGTCGGTCGTTGAGACAGGTTTCTCAACACAGACGGCAATGCGATGCCCTCAATCTCGAGCGCTCCGCCTCTGCGCGCGACGGCTTGAGTGCTGACTTCCAATGCTATGCGTTGCCCGTTTTTCGCGATGATATCGATTTCGTAAACTGTTCCCAGTCTCTTGCTGGAATTGCCCGCCAAACAATCGTGCACTCTCTCGGCGAATTCCGGGGCTACAAATTGTGTGATGTTCATTCCACAGGCTTCCTGCCGTGAATAACCCGAGACCAGCTCACCCGCCTTATTCAGGAAAGTGAGCTTGCCCGCAACGTCATATTTGAAGATGATCTCGCGGTCTTCAACGTCAAACTCGGAACCGCTACGGCTCTTGCCTGCCCTTGGATTCACGGCTGCATACGTCTTGTCCAAATTAAGCATGAAGTCCTCTAGATAGTTTTTTGGGTTGAGTCGGGGAACAATGGGAGAGCCGGGGTCGATTGACTGCGGCTAAACGCCTCAAACCAACTCGTGGGAGCCGGTTGGGGCGCCTGGCTGATGGATCACTCGCATTGCGCGTGCCGCCGCGTAATATCGATTAACTCGGGCGATCGATCAACCTCCGGAACGCAAACTCTCCGGCGGCACAACGGTTGCTCAGTTGATCGGCGACAGTTCGCCGTGCGACGTGAAAAGAAAACGGCGATCACGTCACGAAAGAGTTGCCACTCTTTCGCCAGGCAGACCCAAACCGAGATGACCCTCGGACTGCTCGGTCGAAAAAGCCAGTCAAAACGGTCTGCCCAGACCTCACGACGTTCAACTTAGAACCACTTGCCTTCAACGCCCTGCCACTGACCCGATTGATCAGACGATCGCCAGCGCCCACCGATCCACGGTGACCAGCCTGAAAGAGTTACACGGAGAAATTACATGACCCGCTCTAATAGGCTAATCCTGATCCTGTCTCTCGTTCTGGCTTTCGTTCTGTGCGGCCTCATCACTAACAGGGTCGCCATTGCGAGCGCTGACGGATACGCGGTTCCCGAATCAAGAGCCGGCGAGAGCTTCGATTCGGCTGAGGCCGAGAGCACCGCATACAGATGGAATGTAGATGATAAGCGGTCGCCACTGCTCGGTCTGCCTGATGCGACTTTGAAGCCGGGGCTGGATCGGTCAATCACCTATCCCATGGCGCAGTTCAACTTTCCGATCTTTCAGTCCCTGAGTTACGACGAAGAAAATGGGCGATACCTCTTGCCGTCAATCTCTCGGGAAAGCAAAGGCGTCCATTTCATTGCGCTCGAACCGACCGAAAGCAAGAACACCTATGCGTCAACCGATGGCACGAACCTCAAGCTCATCGACAACGACAGTCTCAAGACTGTGCGCGCCGGCGACGGAACCAGATACATCTTCGTTCGTTATCCCGATGGCGAATTCCGGTGCGCCAGCATTAAGGATGCGGGCGGCGCTAACCTCAGCATGCTTTACACCGCGAACGGTTTGATGCTGCACGGCGTCGTTGACTCCTCCGGCCGCACGCTCACCTTTAACTATGGCGGCGCGGGCATCGAGTCGGTGACCCAGACATGGATGGCCAACTCGGAGGGTCTGACGAAGACCTGGGCCGTCGGTGATTCGACGATCGTCGAGACGAAATCAGTGAAGTATTCGCACGTGGTAGGACTCAACTCGTTGAAAGTCCTGCCTAACAACGCCATGGTTCGTCAGTACACGGCGGAGATGGGAGCGTCGGACAAGATGCTGGCCCGGTTATTCGGTGGTCCGAGCGCCGTCGCCGGCGCCAATGGATTCGAGCCTGCCGGACTCGCCGGAGAGTACCCGCTCTATCGCGGCGACATCGCCGGCGACGATGGCCTCGTGCACCGCGGGCATCTTTCATACGCGATGCACCTCTACGGCAGCGCGGACGGCCGCGGGGATTCGCCCCTGTATGTGCCCGCCGGTTTCACTTCGCACAGCGCTCAACCGTCGCCCACCGACGGCGTCGTAACTTTCTACTATCCCCGGCTCGGAAATTTGTCAGACGTCACGCTGGCCGTCTTTCACGTCGCCGATTTTCAAATCAGCAACGAAGGCGAGCGCGTCAGGATTGGAAATATCGGCGGCCCGGGCGGTGCGACTCCCGCTTACAAACATTCCCATATTGAATTCTACCGGGGCAATGCCGGCCTACCCGCACTTTCAGCGCGACCTGGTCTGCGCATTGATCCCTCAACAGTTTTTGGACCGCAATCATCAGAGAGCGCCAGATCGGCGATCGGAACGAACTAGCGATCAGCGGTCGCAGCGGGTTGTCTGTCAGAGTGGGCGAATTTCATATCGTGACTTTCTCTCGTACACAACGTGCACTTTTGCCTTCTTGCCATCTGCGGTGAGCCCTGATCCGACTCGGGACATATGAATTATGCCGTTCGACTCTTCAGTCATGTCCTGCTGCCGAAGAGGAAATCTCCCTGAGAGTTCGGTTTCTATTTCGCCGCTTTCCGTGATGAGTTCTGGCGTAATTGGCAGCAACACATCCCTGACATTAATTGAACTTCGCACAAAGATATGATTGTTCTCCACCTTTTCAAGCGTGCCGCTCCCAGTAATTTCCTGCCTCCCACCTTGGGAGCCAATCTCCTTCAGTAGTTTCTTCATCGCATCGACGCTTATCGGCCAACTCTCTCCGATTTTCTTAGGCGTTGAGGTCCCATACATGTCATCATCAGCAACACTCGCCAGATGCAAGGTAATGACTGATCGAAGGGCTCCTGCCACTGCTTCGTCAACCAGCTTTTGGTTTACTTCATAAACAGTTTGCCCATTCTGAATTGACGCGATCACCTGCGTGCCATTAGGTAGTATCGGGCCGGTACTATCCGCGCGGGTTATCTTAGAACTCAATACTGTAAACCGCTTACGCGTTGCCCAGTTGTTCGACGCAGCCTCGAGTATGGAAACATCGGCGGAAATTTCCACGGTAACGACATCTTCATTCTTCTTAAGAACCTGGTCGGAAACCGTAATGTCAACCGTAGTTTTGTCAGTACTCGTTGCGACGAGGTGATAGCTCTGCCCTGCTTTCTCAGATCGATCTAACCTGATGGGGTATTTTTGAGCTGAAACAGTTAAGGATATCAAAGTTACGAATACAACCGCGGCGAGTACGCGTAGAGTTTGTTTGAGCATAAGTGAACAACCAAATACTGGTGCCCCGGGGCGATTATATGAACAGCACGAGAAAGGTCGCAACCACGTCCTTTGGATTGCAATCGCCACCGTGAGATCACTATAACGTTGACAACCGCCGAATCGGCAATCGACAATCGCAAATCGGAAATGCCATATGTATCCGGCCGGAAACCTTTTCATTCCCGCGCCGCACGGGCAGCTGGAAGCAATTCTTAAAGAGCCACGCGCCGGCCTGGGTCGCGGCGTCGCCCTGGTGCTGCATCCACACCCGCTCTTTGGCGGCACGATGCACAACAAGGTCGTGTTTCGCGCGGCCGCGGCGCTTAACGATGCCGGGTTAGTTGCGCTCCGCCTCAATTTTCGCGGTGTCGGCCAAAGCACGGGCGCACATGATGAAGGCCGTGGCGAACGCGAAGACGTCCGCGCCGGCTTGGATTACCTGTCGGCGAACTATCCGGGTGAGGCGATCACGCTGTGCGGTTTTTCTTTCGGTGCGCGCGTCGGATTGGAAGTCGGGAGCGCCGATGAACGTGTTCTGCGGCTAATCAGCATCGGCACGCCGGTCAACAACTACGACTTCAGTTTTCTCAAGCAGTGTCGCAAGCCAATTCTTTTTGTGCAGGGCGACGTGGATGAGTATGGCGACGTTGAGCGTCTGCGAGAACTGGTTGCGAAGATCCAGGCGCCGGTTCAACTCAGCATCATCAAAGGCGCAGGGCACTTCTTTGATGATCAGTTGGAAGAATTGAAGGCGGCGATTACCGAGTGGGCTTTGCGGAGTTCCGAGCCATCGGCTTAGTCAGTTCGTCGGTTGTATCGAGATAACCGATGATGCAGTCACGAATCAGTTGGTAACAGTGTTCATAAACGACGCTGCCATGGCTGAAAGGATCGGCGATCTCGGCACCGCGGCGCTGCGGGTCGAAAGTGCCCAGTAGGCTGATGCGGCTGGGTGAGATGCCGAATTCGCTCGTCAGCACGTCGGCATGATCGTGCTCCATCACCAGGAAACGATTGATCGAGTCGAGTGGGAGGTGACGTACCCAGGTTGGAGTTTCTTTGGGAGGCGGTGTGTTGTGCTGCAAGCAGGTGACAGAAGTCTCAACCAACGGCGGCTGGTCTGAGAAATCAAAGACTCCGGCCGAATAGATTTCAACTGCTAGCGATCGTTTCCTGGCTTCAGCCACAAAGATCGCATGCGCCATCACACTCCGACACCGATTCGCACTGCAAATAAGTGCAACTGAAGCCATGACAGATTTGGAGTGCGCTGACTTGTCAGCGCTTTGTCAGGCCGCGACTTGTCGCGGCCGCGGCACCTTGAGCAGGCTCGATGGAGAAAGCGGCGACAAGTCGCCGTACTCCAAATTTGCTTACTTCCCCAGATACTTGCGCGCCAACAGCAACTCCGCATTCAGAATCGCCGCGCCTGCGGCGCCGCGAATCGTGTTATGACCCAGCGCCACGAAGCGATAGTCAAGCACGTTGTCGCGCCCGATGCGTCCCACCGTCACGCTCATGCCGTTTCCCGCATCACGATCGAGTCGCGGCTGTGGGCGATCGGCTTCAGCGCGCACAATGATTGGTTTTAGCGGCGCTGAGTGCAGCTTCAACTCCTGCGGCAGCGAAGTGAACGTGGCCAGCGCAGCGCGCACTTCATCGAGCGACGCCGGCCGTGAAAGCTTCACGCGCATGGAAGCCATGTGTCCATCCGTCACGTTCACGCGATTGCATTGCGCGCTCACCTGCATCTCCGCTCCGCTGATCGCACCGCCATTAACCCGGCCCAGAATCTTCAGGGTCTCGCTTTCAATCTTCTCTTCCTCGCCGCCAATGTACGGCAGCACGTTGTCGTTGATATCGAGGGATGCCACGCCCGGATAGCCGGCTCCAGAGATTGCCTGCATCGTCGTGGCAACGCACGATTCGATTCCGAAGCTTGCGTGCAGTGGCGCCAACGCCATCGCAATCACAATCGTCGAACAGTTCGGATTCGTAACGATGAATCCGCGATCATAACCGCGGCCCGCGCGCTGCGCATCGATCAGCGCGAGGTGTTCGTGATTCACTTCGGGAATCAACAGCGGCACATCCGCATCCATGCGATGTGACGAAGAGTTCGTGATGGTGGGAAAGCCGGCGCGCGCGAAACTCTCTTCCGCGTCGTTGGCGACGTCACCCGGCAAACTTGAGAAAACGAAATCGCAATCGAGGGGCGGCGCCGGCGGCTGCACCATGATTCGCTTCACGCCCTCGGGCATTTCGCCCGGCAAACGCCACCCGCAGGCTTCCGCATAAGTCTTGCCGGCCGATCGATCGGATGCCGCTAACGCAGTGACTTCAAACTGCGGATGCTCTTCCAGCAGCTGAATGAAGCGCTGACCGACAGTGCCGGTGGCGCCTAATATTCCCGCGCGAAGTTTTCTGTTCATCGGCTCAGTTGGTGTTTGGGTCAGTTCAATTTTAACGCAGAGGTTGCAGAGGATTTCGCTGAGGGACGCAGAGGAAATCCCCTTTGCGCCCTTTGCGAAATCCTCGGCGTCCTCTGCGGTTAATTCTTTTTCTTCACGACAACGATTTTAGCGCCGCTCCCAAGCGCCTTACGCCTTCCGACAGCTTTGCTTCATCGGCACAGAATGAAATGCGCAGGAAGCCTTTGCTCTCGCTGCCAAACGCCGACGCCGGAATTGTAACCACACCCTGCTCCAATCCGGCCTCGGCGACGCGCAATTCATCGCCATAGCCGCTTATATCAACCATCGTGTAGAAGGCCCCGTCGGGCTTCACGCAGCGCAAACCAAGTCCGTTACGAAGCAAGCCGAGCAGATGATCGCGCCGGCGATGGAAGATAGCGCGATACTCTTCGCGTGACGCCGCCGCCTCGTCCGTCCACGCTGCCAGCGCGGTTTTTTGCGATATGCTTGAAGCGCAGGTCACGACATAGCCGTGCAACACCAGCGCCGCGCGCATTACGGTTTCG
>WNEZ01003374.1_pt1 | contig 13764 bp, 10 predicted proteins | sample 5400521 | NCBI WGS metagenome assembly WNEZ01 (sample SAMN13153339, study PRJNA577476) | soil metagenome | isolation source: 120 cm saprolite under Douglas fir tree site 2 hole 1 replicate 1 | place: USA:California | collected 2015-04-18 | reverse complement strand
CGGCGCATCATCCGTGAACAGGGGGTGAACGCCTACGACTTTAGCCACGAGAAATTGCGTGAAGGCGCGTACGCCGCCTTGCATACAGCCCAACGCTGCCTCCTGCACCGGCATGTAGCAGAGGCGCTCGAAATGGTGTATGCGCAGACACTGGATTTGGTCAGTGGGTACATCGCAACGCACTACGAGCAGGCAGGTAAGGTCGAACAGGCGGTGACGTATTATCAGCGGGCGGCGGAAGCGGCCCAGCGCATCTATGCCAACGCGGAAGCGCTTGCCTTGTCTCAACGTGCCCTGGCGCTCCTGGCAATGGCACCGCCAGCGCCATCCCAGCAGGAGTGGCAGAGGATGATGAGCGTCCAACTGTACGAGCAGATGGGCGATATCCTTGCGCTGACCAATCAGCACGACGAGGCGAGAAATGCTTATCAGTGTGCTTTGGCGCAGGCCGCACCGTCTGATTGGGTCAGCCAGGCACATCTTTATCGCAAGATCGCTCAAACCTGGGAGACACAGCGCCGCTTAGAAGACGCCTTATACTGTTTCATGATGAGAACGATATGTTATTGCGCTGTACAATGCTCCGGCAGGCTAGGATCACATACGCTATCATATCTTTTCCCTCGTGAAACAGTATTACAAATCTACAGCAGAGCTGAAGCTATCCTCGATCGGGACGCGGCTGACACCACTACCGAGCGGTGGCAGGAATGGATAGAGATCCAGAACGGCCGAATATTCATCCATTTTTGGCTGGCCCAGGTCCAGGAGATCACCGAGCTGGTAGAAAAGACCCGACCGGTGGTAGAGCGCTATGGCACACAAGTGCAGCGTGCCACGTTCTTCCAAAACTTGTTCCTGATGAGCATCAGGCGTGACCGCGGCGTCGTCCCGGAGGAAACGCTGGGATATGCTCGATCCGCGCTGGCAGCCCGCCAGGAATCGGGAAGCGCGACCGAGATCGCCTTTGCGCGCTTTCAACTGGGTTTTGCCTACCTGTTTTATGGTGATCTAGATGAAGCGGAAGCGCACATACAGGCTGCTCTGGCAGTGGGGGAGAGGGCCGGGGACGTCGTGCTGCAATCGCGTTGTCTGACGTACTTGACCATCGTGTACAGGAAACGCGGGCAGGTGGAAGAAACCAGCCGCTACGCTTCGCGCGCTTTGAGAGTAGCAACCTCGCTGCATTGGCCCGAAGACGTCGCCATGGCCAGAGCCAACCAGGCATGGGTGGCCTGGCGCCAGGGGAATCTGTCCGAGGCCCAAGCCAACGCTCGAGCTGCGCTGGACGGATGGAAGGCCTTGCAGGTCGACTACCCGTTTCATTGGACGGCGCTTTGGCCACTCATCAGCATCGCACTGGCGCAGGATCAGTTCTCGGAAGCCATAAACTATGTGCGCGGGCTGCTCGCCCCTCAGCAACTAGCACTCCCAGACGCACTGAGAACCGCCATAGAAGCAGCCACGCAGGCATGGGACTCCGGTCGGCTGGAAGCTGCTTGCGCCCACCTCCAACAAGCGGCAGCTCTAGCCGGAGAGATGGGCTACCTCTGAGAAGGTCGGCTGTCCCCCGTTTGACAACCTGCTCGATTTTCCCCTGAGTAGATGCTGTGCATCCACGCTTACCACTCTTTCTCTCCCGTTTCACCCTCAGCTATCAAGGTCTCTTAGGCTCGTCGGAGCAATGTCCAACGTTAAGCGCTCAATTGGCTTGGTGAGCCAGTGAAGAGGAAGGGTTTTACCAGTGCTCACGAAGACTCAAGAGCCCTTTTGCAGCGGTTGATGGCAGAGTATCACCCTTTCTGCTGCCATCGAAGTTGCTGGAATGGCTTCACGTTGTCTTTTCCGTCGGTGGACCTAAGAGGCTATCAAATGCAATGCCCCACACAACGTTTACACAACGCAGCTTGTAGTAATCTTTGACCAGCACGAGAAACAATTCTTCCTTCCTATTTGTAAATTGTAAAATTGGCTGTCCAATCTTTTTTGACCATTGTATATCGTAAAACAAACGTTCTGCTTGGCTCTCCAGGCTCACTATCAGCGCATCGAACACAGCCACATTACGACATACAATGCGTGCAGAACTACGACACGAAGCGATCTAATTTACAACCTGGGGCAGGCCGTCTGCGGCTGCCAAGTCGAGGATAGTTGAGCAACGCGGCAAGGGCGTCGGGATTTGCGTCCGCGGCACGTTCTCAAGTTAGTGGCGCATCTTAGCCGAGGAGAAACCCATGGAACAAACGACGCAACCAACCGAAGGACCTGAGCTATACGGGCTCCAATTCATTAGACACACCGGCATGCTTGTGCTATGGCATCAGTCCAGTCGCACGTACCAGGGCACCTACGAACAGTGCATGGCCGAATATGCAAGTGCGCAGCGCCACAACCTGATCTTTGGGTGGTGGAGTATCACCTCGATTATTTTCGGCAATTGGTTTGCGCTCATCCAGAATTTTCGCCGCGCATATCAACTCAAGAAAATCGCGGGCAAAGCGTAGGACAGTTCGAGCGTGCTCCAGGGGCGGACCCTGCTGACGGCTTTCCGCCATGGTGGAGAGAGCTTGCCAGCGCGGAGAACCTCTACAAGCTCCGTGATGCCCTTAAAGCCGTGGTACCCTACCCCCACGAGGCTCTCTGTAAGCTTGAGCAGATGATGCGGCGGCGTCTGGGTGGCTGAGGCACGATGGCGCGTAGAGTCTGTTGGGTGAGGCCCATCCAATGGCCTCACGTTGTATAGTTTCCCCTGGCAGCAAAGGGAGAAAAAACCATGGAGATGAAACGACAGCAGCCCTTTTCGCATCTGTTCACGGTGCGACTCTGGCAGGAAGAGTTGGGCAATGGTCAGACCGAGTTGCGCGGCAAAGTGCAGCATGTTGCCAGTGGTGAAGCGCGTTACTTTCGAGACTGGCCGACACTGATCGCATTTCTGCTGGCGCTGCTGTCGGCTCCTCGATCACCCCACCAGTCGGATTGAACGCTGTTGTAAATGAGAGGGGCGGGCTGTTGGGCAAAGTCCAGGTTGCCCCTCTAGACTGAGACGATCGTGCCTTCTGGGGAGCGTCGGCAACCAGGGAGTGAAGCTTTTTTTCGCGTTGATACATTTAGGCGGCAGCTAGCTTGGCAGTCAAAGGAGTTGACAACATGGCTCTTTCTTCCACCTCTTGCCCCTCTTGCAACACGCCCAATAGAGCGGGATCAGCATTTTGTAATAACTGCGGAAGTTCTCTAACTGGAGGAGGCTCACCTTCAGGTCTCACAGGGCGGCTTGCCTCTGGTCAAGTGCTTAAGCAACGCTATCGTATCATACAAATAGTCGGACAGGGAGGAATGGGAGCTGTTTACAAAGCAGAGGATACTCAGCTTGGCAATCGCCAGGTCGCTCTCAAACAGATGAGCCAGAGTGGTTTGAATCCTCAAGAGCAAAAAGAAGCCGCCGATGCCTTCAGACATGAAGCACTTATGCTCGCACGGTTGCAACATCCCAACCTGCCCAATATCTTCGATCATTTTGAGGAGAACGGACGCTGGTATTTAGTTATGAGCTTTATTGAAGGAGAGACGCTCGCCGACTATCTCAGCCACGCCCAGAGCGGGAAACTCCCGCTGGACGAAGCATTGCAGATTGGCATGCAACTGTCTACAGTGCTGGACACCTTGCATAATAGGCAGCCCGCGATTATCTTCCGTGATCTCAAACCAGCCAACATCATGCGTGCGCCAGATAGGCATATCTATCTGATCGACTTTGGCATTGCACGCCACTTCAAACCCGGACAGGCAAAAGATACGGCGTATTATGGCTCAATGGGCTACGCGCCACCGGAACAATATGGCAAGGCGCAAACCACACCTCGCTCCGATATTTATAGTCTGGGGGTAGTACTGTATCAACTGCTCTCAGGACACGATCCTTCGTCCTCTCCGTTTCACTTCCCTCTGTTACAATCGCTGGTACCCACCGTGCCTACCAACCTGGCAACGCTAATTACCCAGATGCTGGAACTGGACGAAGATAAACGGCCTGCAAACATGGCAGTCGTCAAACAAAACTTAGAACAGATAGAAGAAGATCAACGGCCTCCTCCTGTGCCACAGACCCCTCCTGTACCACCGACCATACCTGCGCTACCGCCTCCTCATGTGCCACAAAAAAAAGGAGTAACACGGCGAAATGTCATCATCGGCCTGATAGGTCTGGTTGTAGTCGGCGTCATCGTACTGGCAGCTACTCGCGCTTGCACCCCATCAGCCACATGGCTTGTTACTTATGATAATTACGAGAATGGGACAACACTCACAAATGGCTATCGAGTGAAGGACCCAGTAAATTACCATTACATAGTGGTTCACTTCACTTTCACCAATAATACCTCACAAGCACAAGAGCTACAAACAGGACAAGTCATCTACCTCCAAGGGAGTGATGGCCAGCGTTACCCCGAAGACCAGGGTTCTAATCCGTCTAACGTTCTCCAATTCGCCGCAGGAGAAACTCAGCATGTAGATACGGCGTATGTTGTGCCAGATTCGGTGTGCAACTATACATTGGTTTATGCTAATCCTGATGGCCGGGATCTTACCTGGCCTATTACTGTGACGGAGAGCAACTATTGTCATACTTAAGTGTTGCATGTTTCCTCAATGTGAGGAAATATGCAACAGGCCGGGAGAGAGCCAGGATACAACGGAGACATCCACGAGTGCGACCCGGACGGTCTGTATCTCATCGCGTTTGGACTGGTAGCCCTGGCGAAAAATGTCAGGCCACGTTATCTGGCAGATGCGATCCGCTGAAAGCGCCTGGCAGCGTGGCACTAATTCTGGCAAGACGTTCTCTAGAGAAAAGAACGTTGAGGCGAGGAAAGAAGCCGTCTCATCGATTCTTCACGAAGAAGGAACGGCGTGTCGATTCTCGAAAAGATTGATTCGTCCAGCTTGGGAGGCTCAATGCTACATCAATTGTTTCTCAGAGAGACGCAGAAAGGACGACCCGATGTTTTTGACAATTTAAGTGGGACCCACCCACGTGTTTTTCTGCTATCGTTAGAGCAAGAAATTGTCTCTGCTAACGATAGGAGGGAACGGAGATGATAACCGTGGAAGGCCGCGAAGCCATACGCAAAGCCTACTATCTCGAACATAAGAGTATCAGGCAGATCGCACGAGAACAGCACCATTCCCGCAGAACGATTAGAAAAGCCCTGAAGGATATCCAACCACAACCGTATCAGCGTGCCAGACCCAAACCGGCTCCTGTCTTTGGTTCATTTCAAGGTCGTGTAGATACGTTATTAGCAGAAAATGAGACGCTTCCAAGGAAACAGCGATATACCGCACACAAAATCTATGAAGCTCTTGTCGCAGAGGGCTACCAGGGTAGTGATTCACGGGTACGAAGGTATATTACGCAGTGGAAGAAAGAACACCAGACCCCTGATTTTTTTCTTCCCCTGGAATATGAACCAGGCCAGGAAGCGCAATGTGATTGGGGGGAAGCCATCGCCATCATTGGTGGAGTTCGGCAAACCGTACAGGTGTTTGTGATGCGCTTGTGCTTCTTGAGTTTCTTGGGGAGTCCTACCGCTTCCGGCAACGAATGCACATGGAAGAGCAAGCAACTTCAACAGAAACAGGATAACAAACATTTCCCCCGCACGACTTGCGCTTCGCTCTACTCCGACCATTGTTTGTGTTGTCCAGCGTTTCCAATAACGCCCCCCTCCAGTCTCACATCCAACTCTGTAGTTTTGATAAGTAGTCAGTGTTCTGATACACTACATCGGCTTTTGAGAACGAACCGAAGCATTGCAGCTTCAGTGTGGTTTGCCCTTGAGAGCATATCATTCGCACATTGACAACCTACGGAAACAGGTACCTTCTATCACCCAGGTGAAGCAGAGGATGAGAAATCCTTTCTCTCTTGTGCTTCACCTATCTATCCGGCAATTGCCAAAAGATGTAATTGGGTGATTATGGAGGTACCTACCAATGGAACAAAAAGCTTTCTCTGTCATCGTTAATGTTGTATGTCGTAATGCGTTTTCGCTAGTCGCCCCGGAGGTGTAGTAATGTCTGACAAAGTAGGCCAGCAGATCGGAAACTATCGTCTCGTTCGGCTCTTAGGAAGCGGAGGCTTCGCAGATGTCTACCTTGGACAGCATGTGCATCTTGCCTCCAAACAGGCAGCAGTTAAAATGTTGAAGCTGTTTGACGTAGATGTAGAGAAATTTCAGGGGGAAGCTGAAACAACAGAGAAACTGGTACATCCTCACATCGTGCGTCTCCTGGACTTTGCCTTGCAAGAGGGGACACCATTTCTTGTTCTGGACTTTGCTCCTGGCGGCTCACTACGCACTCGTCATCCCAGAGGAAGTCAACTTCCACTTGATACTGTAGTAGGGTATCTCAAAGAGATAACTCCTGCGTTACAGTATGCTCATGATCAGAATACTCTCCATCGGGACATCAAACCGGGAAATATGCTGATCGGACGGCAAGGAGAACTCTTACTTTCTGATTTTGGCATTGCTGTTTTGTCACAGACAGGACGCACATCGCTTCAAAATTATACTGTAGGAGGAACACCTTTCTATATGGCTCCCGAGCAATATAGTGGCAAGCCTGAAAAAGCAAGCGATCAGTACTCACTGGCGGTCGTGGTATATGAGTGGCTTTGCGGCACAGTTCCTTTTCAAGAAGGAAATTTCATTCAGCTGGGCTTTCAACATACCTATGTTCCTGTCCCACCAATGCGTGAAAAAATACCAGCCATCCCTTCCGCAGTTGAAGCGGTTGTCATGACAGCTCTTGCCAAAGACCCTCATCAACGGTTTGGAAGTGTGCGTGAGTTTTCGGCAGCGTTTGAACAGGCGTGTACTCCACCCGCTCAACCAGCGCCGTCGATAACAGAACCTGCGAGACCTCAAAACATACCAGCGAAAGCAGTACCGGTGTCACAACAGTCACGGCAAAGTGTTCCGGAGCCTATTCGCCCTTTGCCATTGCGAAGGTTGCTGCCAATCACTCAAGTACTAGTAAACCCACGCAATATGTTGCTGCTAGCACTGGTGATTATTGTAATCCTTGCAGGATTCATTACTGTAGGAGTTCATCAAAGTAGCCAAGCAAGCTCCGATGCTACAGCTACCACTGTTGCTGAGTCGATGGTTAATGCTACAGCCACCGCTGTTGCTGAGTCGATGGCTAATGCTAATGCAACCGCTACCGACAATGCCGCAACTGCCGCTGCCCAAGTGAATGCCACACCTACCGCAGAAGCAAATCCATATGGCGGGGGCGGGACGTTGGCTCTTAATGATCCCTTGCAAGACAATAGCATGGGTAACAGTTGGTATGAAGGATCTCTCCCTGCTACAATTGGCATTGGTACTTGCACATTCACCGGAGGAGCCTACCATGCCACTAATCCACCCAATGTGAAATATACCGCTACCTGTACGTCTACCGGGGATTTCAGCAACTTCGCCTTTGAGGTGCAAATGACCATTCTTAAAGGTGATGCTGGCGGGATCCAAATACGTACTGATGCTCAATCTGATAAGGGTTATGTGCTCTTGGTTGCACCAGATGGCACATACACCCTTTCTCGCATTGATAGTTTCACAAAAAGCACAACCTTAGTAGATTGGAAACAAAGTTCTGCAATAAACCAGGGTTTATCCCAAACCAATCTCATTGCAGTGGTGGCAAACGGCGGTACTATAACCGTCTACGTGAATCACCAGCAAGTTGCAAGTGTAACTGATAGCACGTATAGCAATGGGGTAATTGCAGTTGTTGCAAATGCATATCCAAGCGGTGGTCACCCGACCGAGGTCGCATTCAACAACGCGAAGGTGTGGACATTCTGAGTCTTGTTTCCGTAGGAACATGTTAATTGTAGTGCGTTTTTAGTAACGCGGGCGGCGCAAGCCGAGTTCTCACCATTAAGGTGTAGAGTTCTGCCATTTGGCAGCGCTCTACCTTAATGGTAGAATTTATCTGAGTACAGGTACCCGCATTTTTCATGCTTTCACATCTCAGCCACTATGAAAACACTAGGGGGTGGGTCCCTTTTTGAGTATCACTGGTTCATCGAAAGATGGAAGGCGGGTCCCTTTTTCGGCTCTCCCGCACTTTAAGTGAAAGCTCTAGTATATCTGAGGTGCCAGTATTGCTCGATTGGCTTCGCAGCCTGCCATCACTTTTTGAAAGCTACACAGTCAATGCTTAGGCGGCAACTAGCTTAGCAGCCAAAGGAGTAGGCGACATGGCTCTTTCTCCCCCCTCTTGCTCTTCGTGCGGGGCGGCTAATAGAGCACAATCAGCATTTTGTCATCGTTGCGGAAAGCCCTTAACTGGAGGAGGTCCACCAAGGACAGAACGGGCACCAGCACCCTCAATTGAAGTCAGCACGAACACGAACACGCAGAGAAAATCCTACTCGCTCAGACCCGATAAGCAAGAAATCAGTATTGGGCGTGCCCTATCAAATGATATCGTCATCGATGAGATGGTTGTTTCCGGATTTCACTTAGAGATCAGGCAAGACGGTGGCCAGCTGGTATTGATTCATCCTCATCCGTTACAGCCACAACACAAAACGACGAATGGCATCCTCTATCAGGGGAAACACTATCACGGCGACGAGCCGTTTACGCACATCCTGAGCACTGGGGACGTATTCCGCATCGGGAACCAATACGGCACGCTGGTCACACTGACCTATCATGACAGCAGCAGCATCGCACGCCTGCCCGTGCCCGATATTGCACCGATTCTACTGGGTGCGCCGTTGATCACCATCGGACGCGGCCCCGGCAACTCCGTCGTGCTGAATCACCCACAGGTGTCGGGCAATCACGCACGCCTGGAACGCTCTGGCAATACATACCGCATTGTTGACCAGAACAGCACCAACCACGTCTATGTCAACGGCCAGCGCGTTACCAGCTACTCGCTCATGCCGCAAGACGTGATCCGCATCGGTCCGTATGATCTTGTCTTTACCGGCACACAGCTAATCCAGCAGAGCAGCAGCCGCAGCATTCGCATCGACGCCCTCAACTTGATACAGTACGGCGACAAGCAGAAAATCCTACTCAATGACATCTCGCTCACCATACCGAGCGGCAAATTTGTCGCAATCGTCGGCGGTTCCGGCGCTGGCAAAACCATGCTGATGGACGCCCTCAACGGCACGCGACCGGCGAAAGCTGGCCGCGTCCTCTATAACGGTCAGGATTACTACTCCTCGCGCGCCTCTTTTAGCGCGCAGCTTGGCTATGTGCCGCAGTTCGACATCATTCACAAGAACCTGACCGTCGAGCGCGTGCTGTACTATGCCGCGAAACTCCGTCTGCCCAGCGATACAACGGACCAGCAAATCCAAGAGCGTATGCAAGAAGTGATGGAAGCGGTGGGCATCACCCAGCGCCGCAAGCTGCTGATCAACAAGCTATCGGGGGGGCAGCAGAAGCGCGTCTCGATTGCCCTGGAGTTGTTGGCGAAGCCCAACGTCTTCTTCCTGGATGAGCCGACATCGGGACTCGATCCCGGCCTGGATCGCAAAATGATGGCGATGTTGCGCAACATCGCCGACAAAGAAGGACATACCATCATTTTGGTGACGCACGCCACGAACAATATCAATAACTGTGATTATGTGTGCTTCATGGCCCCTGGTGGTTACCTGGCTTACTTTGGCCTGCCCAACGAGGCCAACGTGTACTTCAACCAGTCCGATTTCGCTGACATTTATAGCACGTTGGAGTCGACCGACACCGAGCCGGATATTCCCAAAAAGGCCGAGGCCCGTTTCAAGCAATCGCCACAGTTCAAGCAATATGTGGCGCTGCCGGCCAGTCAGATGCCGCCTCCACAGCCTGGAGCAGGAACGAGCAAGCCACCACGAGGCGATCCGTGGAAACAATTCAGATTACTCTCAGCACGCTACCTGGAATTGTTGAAGAACGACCGCGTCAATCTGCTTGTGCTGCTGCTTCAGGCCCCGATCATCGCGGTCATTCTGATGTTGCTCATTCAATTCATGCTCAAACCAACGGTGTTTACTGCCAAGCCACTACCAATCACTGCCGAGCAGGTGCTGTTCATCATGTCCTTCGTGGCTGTCTTGTTCGGCTGTAATAACTCGGCACGTGAAATCGTCAAAGAGATACAGATCTACCGGCGCGAGCGCATGGTCAACCTGGGAATCATGCCCTACCTGTTCTCAAAGGCCCTCGTCCTGGGCATCCTTTGCCTGCTGCAGTGCGCTATCCTGGTCATCGCCGTCAATGTCATCTCGCCGTTCCCGCAAACGGTCTTGCTGCCGCCTCCACTGGAAATTTACATCTCGCTTTCGCTCACGTCGCTGGTAGGCCTGATGATAGGTCTCATGATCTCGTGCCTGACGGCCAACAGCGACCAGGCCAACAGCATCATCCCCGTGATTCTTATATTCCAAATCCTTTTCTCCGGCGTGATCTTCAAGCTGGCAGGCTTTGGGGAGGTATTCGGCGGATTCTTCGCTATGCGCTGGTCGATGATCGGTATGGGATCGTCGGTTGGTTTGACCACGCTCACGATGGGGTACGCTCCCAACGATTCCTCTTTTCCTTATGCTCACGACGAAATACATGTTCTGGGTTCCTGGTTCGCCCTGCTCGTGATGATCGCCATCTTCGGCGCTCTCACCACGTACTTCTTGAAACGCAAGGACCGGTTAGGAAGGTAGGGACACAATGCATTGTACCCAGGAATCAAGCCGATTTGCTATTGGTGGGCGCACGTGAGGAGCAATGCCTTGTGCCCCTACAAGGAGACCATTCCAGAACAGGGGTAACCGTAACTATCGAGAAACACAGCAGTTAGCCCCCGAAATGGAATGGTCTCGGTTCTCGTCCAATCATGATAGTTGGTTTGTTAATCGGAAAGATGCCTCCCGCGTGTTCCCCGCTCAAGAATTGTAGAAACCCTAAGCCGACTGGTTGGTGAGCTATATCCATATGCTCCCCCTCTCCTCTAGCAAAATGCTTCCTGGTAATCTGTATCTGACCAATACAAAGCCGTGCGGTTGTTGGGTGAGCTTCTCTTGAATGAGATGTGGATGATCTCCCAAGATGTGATTAGCTTGCGCCTCTGCATCATTCTCATCTATAGCATATAACGTAAATAATTGCCACCAGTAACCCTTTGTGTCTCTGCATTCAAGCAACCAAAGCGTTTTAATCATAGCTTTCCTGCTTTCTTACCAATAATTATACTCGTCCTCTAAAGGGTAACCTGTAAAGGGCAATTTTGTCAAGAGGTTTATACTGCTACAATCCGCCCATGAGAACACGCCTGAAAGTAGCTGAAATAGCCAGATCAAAAGGCTTCAACCAATCCACACTCTCAAGAGCCGCAAACGTGGATTTCAAAACTGTGAAACGAATTTACAAAGACCCTTATCGAGATGTGAATACTTCAACACTTATCAAAATAGCTCTAGCTCTTGGTGTATGCGTAGATGATCTAGTCGAAATATCAGACTAAGTACAGCGTATCACAAGTTCTTTCCGAGCTTTGAGGTTCTCGATCGGCCTCAGGCCTAGAATCGTATATGAACACATTTGTGGAATCCTGTACTAAGTTTACAAGAAGATCACATAAACTTGACATAAAGATAACAATAAGGAATATGTACGGCAGACCCAGGAGCGGCTGATCGTGGCTCCCCTGCTGGCGAGCCTGCAGAGCGTGGGACATTCGCGAGCCGACGTGGAGAAGCAGTTGTGCGCCCTGCTCGATCAGGTGCGCCCCTGGGACGCCTCGGACGGCACGCTGCTCAAGCGGCTGCCGGGACATCAAGGCAGAGTGAACGACGTGGCCTGGAGCCCCGATGGGACGCGGTTGGCCTCGGGCGGCGGCAGCCAGGGGCAGGGAGACGGCGGGGAGCTGTTCGTGTGGGATATACGCAGCGGGGAGCGTGTGCGAGCCCTGGCAGGGCATCCTGGGATGGTCTCTGCCGTGGCATGGAGTCCGACCGGCGCAGTGCTGGTCAGCGGAGGCAGTGACGGCGTGCTGCGCTGGTGGGAGGTGCATAGCGGGGAGTGCGTGCGGATGCAAAAGGGGCATCAGGGGACGATCCGGCGGCTCCAGGTGAGTCCCGATGGGGGCCGGCTGGCCAGTTGCGGGGATGATGGAGCCATCACGCTCTGGAACCTCGAGCGTGGCGAGCATCTGCGCACACTGCGACGAGATCGACCCTACGAGCGACTCAATATCATGGGAATCAGGGGCCTCTCCGACACACAAAAGGCGTCACTGCGCGCCTTGGGGGCGTTCGAGGATTTGAGAGTATTGACTTCGATATATATTACCTAAAACTACCTAAAACCTGGTACCCTTATCAAAGGTGTCAGCAATGACTTCGTACCCTTTATCCATGGGATGAATATCGTGGAAGCTACTGCATATCCAGGTATACTTGCAGATATGCGGATTGGGTACTTTTGCGCCACCAAAGGCATCAAAAACGTCCACAATGCTACCAAATCCGCTCACATCATTGGCGAGGTGCTGGTTCTCTCCCTCCACGAATGGTACCGTATTTGGGCAGATATTCTGAAAGGGGTCATAGTAGTTCATCATCACCAGGTCGCCTGTCAACTGGCCGTTCACCGTCAATGCGGCATGTAATTGCGGCAAAATGACCTGAGTCAAGTTGGCGTCGAGGGTTGCCAGATCAGTAGCAAATTTGACCTGATTTATCGTACAGGTAGTCGGATCAATATCCGGAAGTAAGTCGTTCGCTCCGATATCGAGCGTGACGGGACTCACCGTCCCGGCCTTTGCCCGCAAATAGGCCAAAGCAGAAGCAAGTTGTGGCGCACTACCGCTAGGTGCAGCGGGACAACCACCAGTGAAGAAGGTAGTGCTCGTTTCACCAGGACACCCCAGATTCAAGAAATCCTTGACACCATCCTTCTGCAGGTCCTGCTCGAAGAAGTCAACGACGTAGCCATGGCTGAAGTCCTTATTGGGCTGAAAGCCAAATGCGAGCGAGTTCCCCAGTGCCAGATAATGCTGCTTGGGTCCAACGAGCGAGGACCGTCGGCTATTAGACGCAGCCGCTACAGCAGGTTTTGTAGCAAAAAATACCAGGGTCCCTACAAATGTAAAGGTAAGAAGCAGGAAACAGGAAAGGGTGAGGGATACAAGCATTGGTCGACGAGCATACACGTCCTTGAACATAGATACCTCCCTTGTAGTGCTAGAGAGTTCAACGTGACTTACCACGCTCGAAAACGAGCCACAAATAGACGGGACTACTATAAGAGAGAGGTAAGAGCAAGCAGGTTAAGATCAGGTTTAAGAAGTGGTTATGATTTGATAGTACATGGTGTAGGTTTCTCCATGTCCAGCCAGAGAGGGAAGGTAGAATCGCCAATGCGACAATGCCCCTATAGACATTGTGCAGGTAGTAGAGGCTGCCACCTGGTCTCCTCTGGCCGAGCAGCACCAGAGTGATAACAAGTAGCGCCTGCAATGCGCCCAAATTAGCGGTAAATCAATCCCCCATTTTGACACCCACTCAGCGTTATTCTACAATAACAGCAGACCCATCCTTTTCGTGCTTTTCTGTATACCGAACGCTATACCCCAGACCGCAACGAAGCACAACAGGAGGTGCTCACCCATGCAGGAGTCACTCGAAGCCTCGCTCGTACGTATCCGCACCACCGATGGCCACGTCGTCGGCGCAGGCTTCCT
>WNEZ01007227.1_pt1 | contig 13769 bp, 12 predicted proteins | sample 5400521 | NCBI WGS metagenome assembly WNEZ01 (sample SAMN13153339, study PRJNA577476) | soil metagenome | isolation source: 120 cm saprolite under Douglas fir tree site 2 hole 1 replicate 1 | place: USA:California | collected 2015-04-18 | reverse complement strand
CCGCCAATTCCGTGTCCGGCTCCATGACAATCTGGCGCGTGTCGAAATCGCGCCCGACGAAATGCCCCGTGCCTTCCAACCGCAAATGTCGGCCACCATTGCTGACCGTTTGAAGGCCGCTGGTTTCACCTATGTTTCTCTGGATCTGGAAGGTTACCGGCAGGGCTCTCTCAACGAGACCATCATGCCGCCCCGCAGCGGCTCCGCAAAGGCCGCCTCGGGAACTTAAGGGCCCGCTTTTGCGTAACTAGAGATACTGGGCCATGGAGAGAAGTTCATGGACGTAGCGGAGGACGAATGTTGCGCCAGCGCCAATTCTTGATCACGCTGATTCTTACGATGGCCGCAGTTTCCCTCGTCGCTTGCAACGTCGGTCCAGCGGCCAGCGGCAGCTTTGACCGCAGTTACACCGTGACAGGCCCCGTTCGACTGGAGATCACCAACGCCTCCGGCGACGTGGACATCGCAGGGAGCGCAGACGGCAAAGTGCACGTGCATGGTATCGTGCGCGCTTCGGGAATGGGTTTCGGCGACCCGCAGAAGCGCTTGGATGAGACTCTCGCGAATCCTCCCATCGAGCAAAAAGGCGATACCATTCGAATTGGAAAGGAAATGTCTGGTCTGCGTCACCTTTCCATCGCCTACACCATTCAAGTTCCTCATGACACGGAAGTCAGCGCTACCGTGGCTTCTGGTGCGCAGGCGGTTCGTGGAGTGCGCGGCCCCGTAAAAGTGCAAGCCGCTTCCGGCTCCATCCGCGTTGAAAAAATCGATCGCGATGCGCAGCTCACCACGGCCAGCGGTTCCGTCTCTGCAAATGACGTCGGCGACGACGTCCGCATCTCCACTGCTTCAGGCAGCGTAAATGTTTCGGACACCAAGGGCGACGTACGCATCAACGCGCTCGCCGGAACAATTCAAGTCCTTCGGCCGGGCGGCCGCGTCGAAGCAGACACGGCGAGCGGCGCCGTTGACATTCAGGGCGCTTCGAAGGACGTAAAAGCGCATGCCGCTTCCGGCCGCGTGTCCGTTCAGGGAAATCCTGGACCCAATGGCTATTGGGAGCTGAAGACCGTGTCAGGTTCCGTACTCTTGAAAGTTCCGGTCTCTGCCAATTTCCATCTATCCGCGCAAGCCGTCTCTGGCGAGATTCGAACCGATATTCCGATCATGATCGAAGAGCAAGGCAAGCGGGTCCTCCGCGCCCGCATGGGCAGCGGGGGCGCGCGCGTCGATGTGCAAACCGTCTCCGGCGAAATCCGCGTGAGCGGTTCGAACTAGGCGCGCCCTGCTGACATTCTTCCTGTGAGAAGACGGCTAAGAACTAGCGACAATTTCCCTTGTTACGCTTAGAATTCCCTCGTATGGCTACTTTGAATTCCCGGGCATCAGCAGGCTTTTTGCTTTTTCTCTATGCCGCCGCGGCGCCAATCCTCGGACAGGCCGGCACACAAGCTGAAAGTACGCAAAGCGCTCCGCAGAAACCGGCAAGCCCGTCCCTCTCCAAACAGCCCGCGGCCATCAAGCAACCCACCGCGGAAGAAGAATTGCAGCTGGCCGTCTCCACCGCGGGAAATGACCGAGCCATGCTGGTGCGCAATCTGGAAGCCTTTTTAAGCAAGCATCCGGAGACTGAGAACCGCTCGCAGATCTATCGTGCCCTCGTGGAAGCCAGCCTCCAGTTGCGGGACGACGCGCGCGCCTCCGATTACGCCGAACGCATTGTCGCTCTAAACCCCAACGATATCCCCATCACCATGCTCACTATTCAGCTTCTCGAGCGCAAAGACGACGAAGCTGCGCTCCGCCGCGCGGTCAGCTACGCAACTCGCGTCCTTGACTTCGTGAACCGCACCTCTGCCTCCGGCCGGTCTCCGCGCGTCTCCGAAGAACAGTGGCAGCGCGAGAAGAAAACCGACCAGGCGTCCGCGCTTTTCATTCGCGGCAATCTATATATGAAATTGAAGGATTATCGCTCCGCGCAACAAGACTTCGAGACCAGCTACCAAATCGCTCCGACTGCCGGCGCTGCCGAACGACTCGGGGAAACTGCGGAACTCAAAAAAGATTGGAATTCCGCCATCACGGAGTATTCTCTCGCCTTCGCCATCGCCGAAGGACAAAATGGCAATGTCAGCCGCAAGGAAATCCGCCAAAAACTCGGCAATGTCTGGCGTATGGCCCACGGTTCCGACGAGGGTCTGGGTGCGTATATGCTTCGTACTTTTGATGATGTCTCGCAAATCTCCAGCAGCGTGAAATCCCGGAAAAACGCGGATGCCCGCGAGCCTTTCGAATTTATGCTGCGCAAGACGCCCGAGGGCACGCCGTTTTCCTTACGAAAATCGAAAGGTCAGATTCTCGTCCTTGATTTCTGGACCACGTGGTGCGGTCCCTGCCGCGCGCTTGATCTGCTCTTCGGGCGTGTGGCCATGGAATTCAACGGCGTGCCGGATGTGACTTTTCTGGCTGCGAATTGTGACGAAGACGAAACGCTCGTGCCGGCCTACCTGGTGGAATCCAAACCGCACACCTCGGTTGTCTTTGCCGATGGCCTCGACCGGCTGTTCGGCGTCAACTCATTCCCCACAGTCGTCGTGATTGATCGCGATGGCAAAATAGCCTATCGCGCAAATGGATTCAGCCCGGACACGTTTGAACAGGAGCTTACTGCTGCCCTCCGTCGCATCCTGGAAGTTCAGAACAAGAATCCTTAGGGAATGCGGAGACTATCAGCTTCGCGCGACAGACGCGGAGGGAAATGCGAGCGCGACATCGCGGGCAGCGAGAATGGTATTCACGTGAATGCGCACGGTATCTTCCACGCGCCGCGCGTACCCGCCCGCAAGAACCGTAGCCACTGGAATCTTGCGCTGCCGCGCTTCCTCGAAAACGCTACGGTCGCGCTGTTTCAATCCTTCCTTCGTGAGCGATAGTCCGCCCAGTTGATCCTCGCAGTAGGGATCCGCGCCTCCGACATAGAAAAGAATCTCCGGCTGAAATTCATCCATGGCTTTTTGCACAGCTGGAATCAGCGCCCCGAAATACTCATCGTCTTCGACGCGGTCCGCCATATTCAGATCGATATTCGACGGCGGCTTGTGCGCCGGATAGTTGTTTTCCTGATGAATGGAAATCGTAAAGACCGTTGGATCATTTCGGAAGATGGCCGCCGTTCCGTTGCCGTGATGCACGTCCGTATCAACGACCATGGCTTTTTTTACCGCGCCATCCGCCTGTAGCCTTCGAATCGCCACCGCCACGTCGTGAATTGCGCAAAATCCTTCCCCGTGCCCCGGATACGCATGATGAAATCCGCCACCCAGATTCGAACCAAATCCGTCGCCCAGCGCCGACTGTGCCGCGAGAATCGACCCGCCCGCCGCAAGCCACACCGCTTGCACCAGTTCGGCTGAATATGGCACTTCGAGTTTCATCACGTCGCTGGCCGTGAGCGTGCCGGTTTTCAATTTGCGCACCCAGTCCGCGGTATGAACGCGCAAAATGTCTTCGTCGCTCGCAACTTCCGGACGCAGAAAATCTTGCGCCGCAGCTATGTTTTCGCGGAGCAGCATTTCGTGGATCAAGCGGAATTTCTGTGAAGGAAAAACGTGCGCGCCGAGATTCAGGTCATAGCGTTCGTGATAGACCAGTTTGAACGGCAGCATGGAATCGCGTGGCTAGTTTTCGCGCTCGAGGATAAAGTCCGGCAGCGTGGCGAGCGCGCGATGATACTCGGAATCGGGACCGCCATTCAAGCACGCCTTGGCGCGCCGCGCATAGTCTTGCGCCAGATTCCGTGTGCGATCCAGCGCTCCGGACTCGTGCACCAGCGAAACCAGCGTTTCCGGACGGACCGAGACAAACTCTTTTTCTTCCAGAACCCGCGCCACCATTTCGCGCGCGTCGCGATGACCGTTTTCCATTGCATAAATCAGCGGCAGCGTGACTTTGCCTTCTTTCAAGCGCCTGCTCTTCTTTGCCTTCGAGGCCGCCCAGCACGGCGCCGAGTCGCGCACAGCCGCTGAAGAGACATGCGGTCTTATACGTGGCCAGCCGCAAGGCGTCTTCTTCGGTCACGTCGATGCGGCCAATTTTTGCCAGTTGGATCAGCTCCCCTTCCACCATTTTTTGTGTCAGGTCGATGAGGATATCAAGGATGCGGAAATTGCGTTCCTCGAGCGCCATTTGAAAAGACTGCATGTACAGCCAGTCGCCGGTGAGCACGCTGCGATGATTCCCCCATCGTGAGTTGGCGGAGGGGCGGCCGCGGCGCGTGTCGGCGCTGTCGATAACGTCGTCGTGGATCAGCGTGGCGCTGTGCAGGAGTTCTACGACGGCAGCCAGACGGATGGCGCTGCGATCAGTGCGTCCGGCATGGCGCGCGGAGAGAAGCAGGAGCGCGGGCCGCAGCCGCTTTCCGCCACCGCCGAGCAAGTACGCAGTGATTTCAGAAACCGGCGGAAAGGCAGCTTCGCTTTGCCGCGCGAGTTCTTCCTCGACCAGCGCGAGATCGTCGCGGACCAGATCAAAAATCTCTTTGACCGTCAGCAGCGCGATGGTGTATCCCCCAAATTATTCATCTGCCTTGAGACCTGACGCCGCGAGGCTCGCCGGCCGGGCAAGGCCAAAAAAGCGCCGGAAATTTTCCGTCGTGGCCGCGGCGATTTCTTCTGTGGTCAAGTCTCTCACAGTCGCAAGCGTGCGCGCCACTTCCGCCACGTAAGCCGGCTCGTTGCGCTTGCCGCGATACGGCTGCGGCGCGAGGTACGGAGCGTCCGTCTCGATCAGAATGTTCTTGAGCGGCAAAGCTTTTGCAACGTCGCGAAGGTTTTGCGTTTTCGGATAGGTTGAATTTCCCGCAAAAGAAATCAGAAAACCCATGTCGATTCCGCGCCGCGCATCTTCGAGCGTGCTGGTGAAGCAATGCAAAATCCCGCCGAGGCCGGTCGGCCGCCAATGTTCTTCAAGCATGTTCAGGCAATCGGTCCAGGCGTCGCGGCAATGAATGATGATGGGCTTCTTCGCCCGGCGCGCCAAACCCATCTGGTCCCGGAAAACACGCGTTTGCGCTTCGCGCGGCGAATGATCGTAGTAATAGTCGAGTCCGACTTCGCCCCAAGCAATGACCTTCGGATGCTGAGCCAGCCGTGCCAGTTCTTCCAAGTGCTGCGGTGTGACTTCCTTCGCCTCGTGGGGATGAATGCCGACGGTGGCGTAAATCCAGTCATGTTGCTCGGCAAAGGGCAGCGCGGAATCGAGCTTCTCGGGTCCTGGGCCGGTGCCGATGGCGAGGAGCGTGGTCACGCCCGCGACGCGCGCGCGTTCGAGCACGGCGTCGCGATCTTCCGCGAATTGCGGAAAATCGATGTGCGCGTGTGAATCGATAAGCTCCATCACATGAGAGTCCCGCTCGCAGCAACCGTACGGGCACGATATATCGCGCCCTACTTCAATCTGGCGCCGATTTCGACGTCTTCGTCGGGGAAACCGGCGAGAACGGGGCGGCCTTCGGGGCCGACGGAGGCGGCGATGATCATGCCGTTGGATTCGACGCCGCGGAGTTTGCGCGGCGCGAGATTCACGACGACCGCGACCTTGCGGCCGATCAGTTTTTCCGGTTCGTAGAATTGCGCGATGCCGGCGCAGATCTGGCGGATCTCCGTGCCGATGTCCACGGTGAGCTTCAACAATTTGTCCGCGCCGACGATGCGCTCGGCGGTCTTGATCTGCCCGACACGCATCTCGACTTTGGCAAAATCCTCGATGCCAATTTTTTCCGCGGGAGCGGGTGCGGCGGCAGCGGCAGCGCCACCCGCAACGGGCGCGCTTGCAGGCGCGGGCGCCGTGACCGGCGAGGGTTGCTTTTGCGCTTCGTTTTCCATGGCTTCCATCCTCTCAATGGCTTCCGCTTTTTCAATGCGCGGAAAAAGTGACTGTGATTTGCCCAGCGGAGTGCCCGGCTTGAGCTGGCCCCAGCGGAGTGCGTCCAATTCCTGAGAACTAACGTGGCCCGTCTGTCCCAGCAGGGCCCAAACCTTCGCGGTGCTTTCCGGCAAGACGGGATGCGCCAGCGCGGTCGCAACGCGAAGCACTTCGGCAGCGGTCCAGAGAATTGTGCCGCGCCGCTGATTGTCCGCATCGGAGCTGCTTAGCGTCCACGGCTGCTCGGAAGCGAGATACTTGTCAGCGGCGGCGATGAGCGACCAGATCAGTTCGAGCGCTCGTGAAAATCCAAGCTTGTCGTAAAGTTCCAGAACTTCGCCGATCGCGGCCTGCGCTTGCTTCGCGAGCGCTTCGTCCTGCGGCTGCAACGCCCCTGGTTGAGGAACCTTCCCGCCACAATTCTTCTCGACCATCGCCGCGGTGCGGCTTGCGAGGTTGCCGAGGCCGTTGGCGAGGTCGCTGTTGTAACGCTGGACGAGGGCGTCGTAACTGAAATTGCCATCCTGGCCGAAAACCGTCTCCCGCAGAAGATAGTAACGAAGCGCGTCCATACCGAGGACGTGCACGATCGGACGCGGGCGAACGACATTACCCACGGACTTGCTCATTTTGGCGCTGTCCATGAGAAGCCAGCCGTGCGCCCAAATCTGCTTCGGCAGCGGCAGACCCGCGGCCATCAAAAATGCCGGCCAGTACACAGCGTGAAAGCGAATAATCTCCTTGCCGACGAGATGGATATCGGCGGGCCAGAAGCCCTGTTTTTCATAATTCGGGCCGCCAACCGCGCTCAGATACGCCGTAAGCGCGTCAAACCAAACGTAGAGAACGTGCGGCTCTTCGCCGGGAACGGGAATGCCCCAGCGAATCGTGGTGCGCGTGATGCTGAGATCCCGGAGGCCGCCTTCCACAAAACTGAGCACTTCATTGCGCCGCGATTCCGGCTGAATGAAGTCGGGATGCTTGGCGTACCAGTCCAGCAGCGGTTTTTGAAAAGCAGAAAGTTTGAAGAAATAATTTGGTTCGGTGACGGTTTCCGTGGGCCGGCCGCAATCGGGACAGTTTTCGCCGGCCTTCACGTCCACGTAGGCATTGTCGTAGATGCAGTATTGCCCAGTGTAGTGCCCTGGGTAGACGAAACCATTTTCGCGGCATAGTTTGAAGAGCCATTGCACCGTGTGCGCATGTTTCAGGTCGGTGGTGCGAATAAACTCGTCCCCCTGAATGCCCAGCTCAGCCCAGAGGGCCTTCCACTCCGCTGCCATCTTGGCTACAAATTCGGCTTCGGACACGCCGGCCTTTTTTGCGGAGCGCTCGACGTTGACGCCGTGCTCGTCCGTGCCGGTGGTCATGATCACGTCGTAGCCTCGCATGCGTTTGTAGCGGCGGATGGTGTCGCACACGATTGTGGAGTACGTGTGGCCAATGTGGGGCAAGCCGTTCGTGTAGTAGATCGGCGTGGTCAGATAGAACTTGGGCTTGTTGGCTGGCATAACTAGTGTGTTTTCCCGCCCGCTTCATAAGCGCGAAGGGCCTCGCTGATTACACACTGCAGAGGTATATTCTTCTCGACGGCCAGTTTGCGACAGTCGTCGTATTCGGGCGCAACATGCAGGACGCGGCCGTTGACGCGGGAAATCTTGATGCGCACGTCGCCGAAGGCCGTGGCGACACTCAGAAATTCGCGCGGCAAAGTGCGGCGCTGCGCGCGATAGGTGCGCGCCCCAAATGTCGTCGTCTCGGCAAAGATCAATGACATCAGCGTATTGGTGTCCGACGGCTTGCACAAAACCGTGAGCAGCGTGCCGGGACGGTTCTTTTTCATTTGCACAGGCGTGGTATAGACGTCCAGCGCGCCGGCGGACAATGCTTTTTCCAGGAAGTAGCCGTAAATCTGCGGATTCATGTCGTCCAGATTCGCTTCGATGACGGCGATCTCCTCGTCGAAACCGGCGACGGTCTTTTCCGCCGTTTCTCCGATCATGATACGCACGACATTCGGCTGGCCTTCCAGGTCCGCGGTGCCTGCGCCGTAGCCGATGGAAGAGACGGTCATCGGCGGCTGCGGCCCGAAGGAATCACAAAGCGTCGCGACGATCGCCGCACCGGTCGGCGTGACGAGTTCTTTCTGGACGCCGTTGGAATAGGTCGGCTTCCCTTGCAACAAGTTTGCCGCTGCCGGTGCCGGCACAGGCAAAACGCCGTGCGCCATTTTCGCGGTGCCGCCGCCAACGTTCAGCGCCGAGCACGCAAACTTTTCAATGCCCAGGGCGTGGAACCCGATGCAAGCACCGACGATGTCCACGATGGCGTCCACGGCGCCTACTTCGTGAAAGTGAATTTTTTCGAGCGGCACGTCGTGGACACGGGCTTCGGCTTCGCCGAGCTTCGTGAAAATGGCGGCGGCGCGCTCACGTACCTGCGCGGCGAGTTGCGATTTCTGAAGGATTTCGAGGATGGCGCCCAGCGATCGATGCTTGGATTGCTCTTCGGTCTTCACCTTGACATAGGTGGCGGCCATGCCGTTCTTCCATACTTTTTCGGCGGAGAGTTCCCAGCCCGGCACTTGCAGGCCGCGCAATTCGGCGCGCAGGTGGTCCACGGCGCAGCCGGCGTCAACCAGCGCGCCGAGCGTCATGTCACCGCTAATGCCCGAAAAACAATCAAAATAAGCGAGTTTCATGGGATACCGCCACCGGACGGTATGACTGCAAAGTGGAAATGTCTCTCCGCCGGATGCGAATTGATACTATCGGCGGAGGGTGAGGGTGTCAAACGGGGGAGGTGACTGGTGATTGGTGACCCGTGATTGGAATTGGGCGGCGAGAAGCCCGGTGGAGCCGCGAGGTAGTCCCATTTTGGGAAGAGTTGGGCCACACCCCGGTTGTTTTCGTAAGAGTGGCAAGCAAAGGACTTACAGGATACGGAAAATGAAAGAGTGGGCAAAGCTCTGAATTGAAAAGGTTTGGGCAGCGCACATTTTTCAGAAAGTTTGAGGACTGAGAAAATTGAAAGGCCCAGGCTGCTCTCGTTGGCGATTTTGGCCCCGAATTTCAACGACACCCGGCAGTTTTCGTAAAAGCGGATTCTTCGCGCAGAAAACGCGCGAAGGCGCAGAGGTCTAAAGGGGTTACGAGCATCACGGTTTGTAAGTGTGGAAGCTAAAGGACTTGCAGTGAGGGGATTTCCGTCACGGTGACGGAAGCCGAGGGAGCGGATGCTACGTCGAGGATAGGATCGAAGGTTCACCCTTGATGGTAGCACGAATCTGTTATCTTGTCAATGATGATAACGATATGGTACTAGAACTGAGTTGGGCGGTTCCCCCATTCCTTTGACCCTTGTTGCCAGCATCTCCTATACTGATTTGATTGCATTTATGAGATTTACGTTCACTGAGGGCACGTGTATCAGACACTGACAAACCGGTTGCGCGAGGGGCTGGCTCGGCACATTCGCGAAAAATACGGCGTGGAGCTGACGATTGTACTGGAACGGCCGCCAAAGATTGAAATGGGCGAGGCGGCCTCTCCGGCTTGCTTTGAATTGGCGAAGCGGCTGAAGCGCGCGCCGCGGCAGATTGCGCAGGAGATTGCGAACGGGCTTGGCAACATTAAAGGCATCGCCAGAGTGGAAGTGGCGGGCGGCGGATATCTCAACGCGTTCTTCGACCGTGCCGCGTTCTGGGCGGGCGCGAGAACGGAAGCAAGCGGTAAGTCGCCGGTGGTAGGCGGCCAGCAAGAAAAAAACATCGTCGAGCACACCAGCATTAATCCGAACAAGGCAGCGCACATCGGGCACGTAAGGAATTCGGTGCTAGGCGACACGATGGTACGAGTCCTGCGCCAAGCCGGAAACCGCGTGCAGATTCAAAACTACATTGACAACACTGGCGTGCAGGTGGCGGACGTGGTGATCGGTTTGCTGCGAATGGAAAAGGTCACGCCGGTTTGGGTCAAGAACCGTGCGATGGAACCGAAGTTCGATTATTACTGCTGGGATCTGTACGCGAAGGCGACGACTTTTTTTGCGGAGGACAAAGCGCGCGCGGAGAAGTTGCGCGGCGCAACGCTCAGGGCGATCGAGGAAGGCCAGGGTGAGGACGCGGAAGTGGCGCAAGTGGTGGCGGACGCGATTGTGACCTGTCACTTGCGCACGATGGCGCGGCTGGAGATCTATTACGACCTCCTGGCGCGGGAGAGCGAAATTCTGCACCTGCATTTTTGGGATGCGGCGTTCGAAATGTTGAAGAAGTCCGGCGCGATTCAATTGGCGACGACAGGGAAAATGGCGGGCTGCTGGATCATGCCTTGGAAACAGGAGGTACACGAGGGAAAGGAAGTAAAGGAGGCTGAGGAAAAGAACGAAGCGGAAGACGACGAGAACATACAGGACAAGATTATTGTGCGTTCGAACGGAACAGTGACGTACGTCGGAAAAGATATCGCGTACCAGCTTTGGAAATTCGGGCTGCTGAGGAAAGATTTTCATTACCGGAAGTGGCTGAATGCGCCGCAGGGGCACACAGTCTGGGCAACGACGAGCGACAAAGGCGATCCAGAAGCTCCGCACTTCGGCGAGCCGGCGGCAACGGTTTACAACGTGATTGACGCGCGGCAGGCGTATTTGCAGAAAGTGGTCGCGATGGGATTGCAGGCTCTTGGCCACAGCAAGGAGGCGGAGCGGTCGATTCACTTGTCGTACGAAATTGTGGCGCTTACGCCGCGTTGCGCCGCGGAAATGGGCTACGAACTTTCACCGGAGGAGGCGAAGAAGCCCTACGTGGAAGTGAGCGGGCGCAAGGGATTTGGCGTGAAGGCGGACGACTTGCTCGACAAGCTCGAAGAGGCGACGCTGTCCGAAGTGCGGCAGCGGCATGCGGAAATGAGCGCGGACGAGCAGAAGCGAACGGCGCACGCGATTGCGGTGGGAGCGCTGCGTTTTTTTCTGCTGAAGTTTACGCGCAGCTCGATCATTGCGTTTGATTTCAAAGATGCATTGAGTTTTGAAGGCGAGACCGGGCCTTATTGCCAATACGCGGTGGTGCGTATCCGCGGAATTCGCCGGAAAGGCGCGGAAGCAGGAGCGACGAACGTTGAAGTGACCGCGGAGAATGTTGGTCGGTTCCTTGCGGGAACCGAAGGAAACGGACTTTGGCAATTGCTGGCGGCAGCGGGATCGCTCGACTACGCAGTGGACGCTGCGATCGCGACACAGGAACCCGCATTCGTGGCAAAGTATGCGTTTCAACTGGCACAGGAATTCAACAATTTCTACCACAAACACCACATCTTGACGGAAGCGGATGAGCAGAAGCGGGCATTTTTGCTGCGTCTCACGGAGTTAGTGGAAGCGCAACTGGTGGGAGCGCTTTCGTTGATGGGAATCGAAGCGCCCGAGAAGATGTAACGGTAGGACAGGCATTCTTGGCTGTCCGCTTTCTGGCGGAGTACAAGAGCTGAGGACAGACAGGAATGTCTGTCCCGCCTCATCTTACTTTCCCGCCCTGCTAAAACGACAACACGAGGTGAACTAGCGTGCGCAGGGCCACACCGGTGGGGCCTTTGGCGAGCCAAGGCTTGGCGTCGTCATTCCAGGCCGTGCCGGCGATGTCCAGATGGATCCACGGTGAGTCGCCTGCGAATTCCCGAATGAACCAAGCGCCGGTGATGGAGCCGCCGCCTTTGCCGCTGCTGATGTTCTGAATGTCGGCGAAGCTGCCCTTGATGAATTCGCGATACTCGTCGTCCATCGGCAACTGCCACATTTTTTCGCCGACGGCTTTGGCGCTGGCAAGGAGCTTGTCCGTCCAGGCCTGGTCAGAGCCGAAGACACCGACGTTGATGTTGGCGAGCGCGACGACAATGGCGCCGGTGAGTGTTGCGGCATCGACGAGATGCGTGGCGCCGAGCTGCTTCGCATAGTGGACACCGTCGGCGAGAATCAGGCGGCCTTCCGCATCGGTGTTGAGAACTTCGATGGTCTTGCCGGACATGGCGGTTTGAATGTCGCCGGGCTTTTGCGCCGTGCCACCGGGCATGTTTTCCGTGGATGGAACGACGCAGATTACTTTCACATTGGGTTTTAGGGCAGCGAGCGCGCGCATGACGCCGAGCATGGTCGCACCACCGGCCATGTCGTACTTCATTTTTTCCATGCCGTCAGACGGTTTAATCGAGATGCCGCCGGTATCAAACGTGACGGCTTTGCCGATGAGGCCGATGACCGGCGTTCCCGGCTTCGCATTCGGCGGATTGTAGGTGACGACAATCATGCGTGGCGGCTCGGGACCGCCCTGAGCGACGCTGAGCAACGCGCCCATCTTGAGATCGGCGATTTTCTTTTCATCCAGAATTTCGACGGAAAGGCCGGCTTCCTTGGCCATGGCTTCCGCTTTTTGGGCGAGGATTCGCGGCGTGAGTTTGTTCGAAGGCTCATTGACGAGGTCCCGCGTAAAATTTTGCGCGTCGGCGATGACGCGGCCTTTCGAAAGCCCCTTCTCCCCTGCCGCGCGTTCCGTGTCGGAGTAGCCCGCGATCGAAACCGCTTCGATGTTCTTGTCGTTCTTCTTATCGGTCTTGTATTTGTCCGTTTCGAAATTGGCTGCGAGGGCCCCTTCGACAATTGCCTGGGCATTTTCGCCGGTAGCATCACTCTCGCGGACGAGAAATGCAAAATTTTTAACGGAGCGCCCCTTCAGATACCGCAACGCAGCGCCGGCGATCTTCCGAAGCGTGGTGCCATTGAACTGTTCGCGCTTCCCTGCCCCGACGAGAAGCAGCCGCGCGGCTTTTAATCCCGCTGGCGCGTGAATCAATGTGAACTCGAGTGTCTTGCCGGTCAATTCTCCGCTCTTTGCGAGCTTGCGCAGCAGGCCTGCGGCGGCCTGATCAAGTTCCGCAATGCGGCCCTGAACGGGGTCGGTCTCTTCAAATACATACGAAACCAGAGCATCAGGTTCGATTGCGGCGAACGGCTTGGTCTCGAGCGTGATCTGCATGATTCGTTATCGCCTCCGATTGCGATACATGGATTCTTCCACTTCTCTGCGAGCTTCTTTAGTGCGTTCGTCCTGACGGCGGTCCCAAGACTTTTTGCCTTGTGCGAGGGCGATTTCGATCTTGGCAATGCCGTTGCGAAAATAGATCTTCAGGGGGATGACGGTCAAACCCTTGGACTCGGTGCGGCCAGAGAGTTTCAAGATTTCACGCTTGTGGAGAAGAAGTTTGCGCGAGCCCAGCGGCTCATGGTTCCAAGGTCCACCCGCTAAGTACTGCGCAATGTGCGCGTTAACAAGCCACGCGCCATTGGGCCTGAAGTCCACATAGGCATCGCGAATATTGGCCTTGCCTTCCCGAAGAGCTTTTACCTCCGTGCCGTGGAGCACCAGCCCGGCCTCATGTTTCTCAAGAATATGATAGTTATAGGACGCGGCGCGGTTCTGCGCGACGATTTGCTCGCCGGATTTCGCGGATTTCTCTGACTTCTCAGTATTCTTCGCAGGCTTGGTCACAACTCCCCATCATAACCGCCGCGTCAAATCTTAACCAGCCCGCATTAGCCGATGCAAGACAGCCAACCTTAGCATCCTTGCCGGGCCTCTAAGCCGAATGTTAGACTGTTTCGGCTTCGTGTCGAGGCCTCGGAGAGTGCATGCGCCCGTGGGGAAGCCTAATTCTAAGTGTCGGTTTCGGACTGCTCGCCGCGGGCTGCCCGAAAGGAAACTCGGATTTTAACCAGGGCAGGAAGGCGGAAACCCTCCAGGACTACGATGCTGCCCTCGGCTACTACCAGAAAGCCCTCAAAGCCGACCCGTACAACGCCAA
>WNEZ01005556.1_pt1 | contig 13775 bp, 12 predicted proteins | sample 5400521 | NCBI WGS metagenome assembly WNEZ01 (sample SAMN13153339, study PRJNA577476) | soil metagenome | isolation source: 120 cm saprolite under Douglas fir tree site 2 hole 1 replicate 1 | place: USA:California | collected 2015-04-18 | reverse complement strand
TAGACCTTCCCTTTCGAGGGAGTTGCGGCGGGGACCATCGTGGAGGCGATGATCCTCGCCCTGCCGTAGCCGCTTCGGTTTCCCCGACCGTTACTCCGAGCGGGGCTTGAGTCCTTCGGAGCGGCTGTGCTGCGAAACCATCACGCTGCGTGAAAGCGTGATCGCCACGAATCGAACCAACGCGAGTGCAAGCAGCGAGTAGATGAGTATGGCGAACACGACAGACAGCTCGAAGACAGATTGGCCGCTGACGAAGTTTGGCAACAGCCCTCGGAAAGGCGCGAGCAGGAAGTCTGTCAACCCGTAGGTGAAGCTCGCGAACCCGGCGTGCGAGTTCGCCCCCAAAAGCTTGAGCACCAACCGGATCAGCAGGAGGCCGTCGATGACTCCGAACACGAGGTAGATGACTTCCATCGCCCGCCGCGCCGGAGTTGAGCTCTTGACGAGGGACGCTTCGCGCACCGGCGCTACGCCCGTGTCGTTGACGACCGTCGATTCCTCGCGGACGGTGCCTGACGACTCGTCGCGAACGAAGTTGGTTTCCTTGTGCTCCATTGCACCTCCTCAAATCGAGAAAGAACGCAGGTCTAAATAGATAAAACACGCGAGCGGTAGCAAGTACCTAGGAAAATCCGGGAGCCCTTTCGAACGTCCGTTCGCCTTAGAATTAGATGTCCCGTGACCTCCCGCTTTCGTGTCGACGCACCCTTCAAGCCCGCCGGGGACCAGCCCGAGGCCATCGCACAGCTGGTCAACGGCGTCCAGTCCGGGCTGACCCAACAGGTCCTGCTGGGCGTGACCGGCAGCGGCAAGACGAACGTGATGGCCTGGGCCGTGGAGCAGCTGCAGAGACCGGTCCTGGTCTTGAGCCCCAACAAGACGCTCGCCGCGCAGCTTTGCGCGGAGTTCCGGCGACTCCTGCCGGACAACGCCGTCGAGTACTTCGTGAGCTACTACGACTACTACCAGCCCGAGGCTTACATTGCGCGCACCGACACCTACATCGAGAAGGACTCGAGCCGCAACGACGAGATCGATCGCATGCGCCACTCGACCACGCAGTCTTTGATCACCCGTCGTGACGTGCTGGTGGTGGCCAGCATCAGCTGCATCTATGGTGTCGGCTCTGTCGAGGACTACATGGGTGAATCGTTGAAAGTCGAGAAGGGCCAGCAGATTCGCCGCGAGGTGTTCCTGCGCAAGCTCACCGAGATGCTCTACGAGCGCAACGACTACGACCTCGCGCGCCTGCGGTTCCGCGTCCGCGGCGACGTCGTCGACCTCGTGCCCGCCAACGAGGAAAAGGTCTTTCGCGTGGAGTTCTTCGGCGACGAGGTCGAGCGGATCCAGGAGTTGGACGCAACGACGGGCGAGATCCTCGGCCCGCGCGACGAGTTCACGGTGTTTCCCGCCTCTCACTACGTCACGCCGGCGGACAAGCTCCGGCTCGCGATGGTCGACATCGAGGCCGAACTGGAAGAGCGGTGCAAGTGGTTCGAGGAGCACGGCCGCCTGCTCGAGGCGCAGCGCCTGCGCCAGCGCACGAACTTCGACCTCGAGATGCTGCGCGAGACGGGCACGTGCGCCGGGATCGAGAACTACTCGCGGCACCTCACGCGCCGGCAGCCAGGCGAGGCGCCGTACACGTTGATGGACTTCCTCCCGGACGACACGATCATCTTCGTCGACGAGTCGCACGTCGCGGTGCCGCAGATCGGCGGCATGCTGGGCGGCGACCGATCGCGGAAGGCGGCATTGGTGGAGTACGGATTCCGCTTGCCCAGCGCTTTCGACAACAGGCCGCTGAGCTTCGACGAGTGGGAGGAGCGCGCGCAGAACGTGGTCTACGTTTCAGCGACTCCGGGCGATTACGAGATGCGCCGGTCGCAGCGCACCGTGGAGATGGTCGTGCGGCCGACTGGTCTTGTCGACCCGACGGTCGAGGTGCGCCCGACCAGCGGACAGATCGACGACCTGCTCGCGGAGGTCAAGAGGCGGGCCGAGCTAGGGCAACGCTCACTCGTGACGACGCTGACAAAGCGGTTTGCGGAGGACCTCGCGGACTACTTGCGCGAGTACGGGGTGAAGGTCCGCTACCTCCATTCCGAGCTCGATGCGATGGAGCGTATCGACGTGCTGCGCGACCTGCGCACGGGCGCGGTGGACGTCGTGGTCGGCATCAACCTGCTGCGCGAGGGCCTCGACCTACCGGAGGTCGCGTTCATCGGCATCCTGGACGCCGACAAAGAGGGCTACCTCCGCGCGTACCGGTCGTTCATCCAGATCATCGGCCGGGCCGCGCGCAACGTCGAGGGCCATGTGGTCATGTACGCGGACCAGATCACCGATTCGATGCGCTTGGCGCTCGACGAGACGGAGCGGAGGCGCAACCGGCAGATCGCGTACAACGCCGAGCGCGGCATCACCCCCGAGTCGGTGAAGAAGGCGATCTACGCGATCGACCTCCAGGACAAGGACATCCAGGCCGACGCGGTCGAGCTGATGATCGGCGCGGGTGTTCCGCGCGAGGATCTGCTGGCCATCGTGCGCGACCTCGAGAAAGAGATGCGACGGCTTTCGAAGGAATTGCAGTTCGAGGATGCGGCCCGCGTGCGCGACCGGATCATTGCGCTGCGCAAGCGTCTGTCGGGCGAGGAGTCGGTGAAGGAGGACGACGCCGACGTTTCGCTTGCCATCGCCGCGGCCCCCAAACAGCGGACGATGGTTAGGAACTGGAGGAAAACGCGACGGGGCCCTTAAAGAACGTTCGCCGCGCGCAGGCGCTCCTGGAGGCCAAGCCTGATGGATGGATGCAGACCCTGGGCGCACGCATAACCGAAGCCGAGCCGGGTCGAGTCGTGCTGGAGCTCGAGGCGGGTCCGCAGCACCGGCACGGCGGCGGCGTCGTGCAAGGCGGCGTCATCACCCAGATCGCCGATGCGGCCATGGGCATGTCGCTGGCGACGCTGCAGGAAGATGGCCTCTGGAATACGACCATCGAGCTCAAGATCAACTTTCTCCGCCCCGTCGTTGAAGGACGCTTGCGGGCGGAGGGCCGCGTCATCGAGATGAAGCAGACCCTGCTCTTCAGCGAGGCCGACGTGGTCGACGACCGCGGCCGCCTGATCGCCCGGGCGTCGTCGACGTGTATGCCAGTGCCGGAGGGTCAGGGCCGTGAGTGAGACAACTCACGCGCCGTCCCGCGCGTGGGAGTGGCTGGGTCTGAAGCTCGTCGAGACTGGAAAGGGCACAGCGGTTGTCGAGATGGCGACGACCGAAGACATGGCCAATCACTCCGGTTTCGTGCATGGCGGCATGATCAGCACCCTGGCAGACTCCGCCATGGGCCGGTCGTTGCGTACCCTGAGTCCTGGGGTCGTACGGGCCATGAGCTTCGACCTGAAGCTCAACTTCATCAACGCGGCGAAGGTGGGCGAAACGCTCCGGGCCACCGGGCACGTCATCCATGCCGGCCGGCGCACGGCCGTGGCCGAGTGCCGGGTCGAAGGGAGCGACGGCAGGCTCGTGGCCACGGCCAGCGCGACGTTTGCGGTAGCGCGAGAAAAGGAATAACGCAAGGTTCGAATGCCGACTGACCAGATAACGATTCGAGGGGCGCGCGAGCACAACCTCAAGAACGTCACGCTGTCGATCCCACGCGACAAGCTGGTCGTGTTCACCGGCCTGTCCGGGTCGGGCAAGTCGTCGCTCGCCTTCGACACGATCTACGCCGAAGGCCAGCGTCGGTACGTGGAGTCGCTGTCGGCGTACGCGCGGCAGTTCCTGGGTCAGATGGAAAAGCCGGACGTCGACGTCATCGAGGGGCTGTCGCCCGCGATCTCGATCGACCAGAAAGGCACGTCCAAGAACCCGCGCTCGACCGTGGGCACGGTCACGGAGGTGTACGACTACCTTCGGCTGCTCTATGCGCGTGTCGGCGTGCCGCACTGCCCGGTGTGCGGTCGGGAGGTCCGGCGGCAGACTGTTGAGCAGATGGCGGACCACGTCGAGAAGCTGCCCAAGGCAACGCGCGTGATGGTCCTTGGGCCGGTGGTCAAGGGCCGCAAGGGCGAATACAGGTCGCTGATCGACGACGTCCGCAAGTCGGGCTTCGTGCGTGTGCGGGTCGATGGCAGCCTGTATGAGATCGGCGAGAAGATCCCGATGGACAAGAACAAGAAGCACGACATCGAGGTCGTCGTCGACCGGATCGTGGTCGGTCCCGACCAGCGAACTCGGTTGGTCGATTCGATCGAGACCGCGGCGAGGCTGGGCGGCGGGTCGGTGATCATCGTGCCCGCCGAAGGTGACGAGATCAAGATGTCTCAGGACTACGCGTGCCCATACGACGGGACCAGCGTGTCCGAGCCCGAGCCGCGCAACTTCTCCTTCAACAGCCCGCACGGGGCGTGTCCCGTCTGCACGGGGATCGGGTTTCAGCTGGTGGTCGACGGCGACCTCGTCGTTCCGGACCCTTCGCTATCCCTGCGGGAGGGCGCGATCGCGGCGTGGAGCAAATCGCAGTTCTTCTATCCCGAGCTCCTGGAGACGGTCAGCAAGTACTTCGGAATCGACATGGACAAGCCGTGGTCGAAGGTGAGCAAGCAGCACCGCGACGTGCTCCTCAACGGGACCGGCGACAAGAAGATTCGGTTCGGATACAAGAACCAGTACGGGCACGAGCGGTGGTACGAGGCGCCTTTCGAGGGCGTCGTCGCCAACCTGCAGCGCCGTTATGAAGAGACCCAGTCCGACTTCCTGAAGGCGGAGCTGGAGCGCTACATGTCGGACAAGCCCTGCCCGACCTGCAAGGGCCAGCGGTTGAAGCCTGAATCCCTGGCCGTGACAGTCGCCGACCGCAACATCGCCCAGGTGTGCGAGCTCTCGGTGAGCGGGGCCATCGGCTTCTTTGAAGAGCTGGCGCTCACGGAGCGTGAGCAGCTGATCGCGCGTGGAATCTTGAAGGAGATTCTGGAGCGGTTGCAGTTCATGATCGACGTCGGGCTCGAGTACCTGACGGTCGACCGCGCGGCCAACACGCTGTCGGGCGGCGAGTCGCAGCGAATCCGGCTGGCGACCCAGATCGGATCCAAGCTGATGGGCGTCCTCTACATCCTGGACGAGCCGTCGATCGGACTCCACCAGCGCGACAACCGGCGACTCATAAACACGTTGCTGCGCCTGCGCGACCTCGGCAACACGCTGATCGTGGTCGAGCACGACGAGGAGACAATTCGATCGGCTGACTACATGGTCGACATCGGGCCGGCCGCGGGCGAGCACGGGGGCGAGATCATCGCGGCGGGCACGGTCGAGCAGGTGATCAACAATCCGAACTCCGTCACGGGCGCCTACCTGCGCGGCGACCGAGAGATCCCGATGCCGTCGAAACGGCGCGAAGGCAATGGCAAGAAGCTCGTTATTCGAGGCGCTCGGGCCAACAACCTGAAGGACATCGACGTCGCCATTCCCCTCGGCACCTTCGTGTCGGTGTCCGGCGTCAGCGGATCCGGCAAGTCGTCGCTCGTGACCGACATCCTCAGCCGGAAGGTGGCGCAGTACTTCTACAGGGCGAAGGACAAGCCCGGCCCGCATCGCGCGGTCGAGGGGCTCGAGCATCTCGACAAGGCCATCGACATCGACCAGTCGCCCATCGGGCGCACGCCGCGCTCCAACCCGGCGACGTACACAGGCATGTTCACGTACATGCGCGAGCTGTTCGCGAGCCTGCCCGAGGCGAAGATGCGCGGATACAAGCCGGGGCGGTTCAGCTTCAACGTAAAGGGCGGGCGATGTGAGGCGTGCGAAGGCGACGGCATCATCCAGATCGAGATGCACTTCCTACCCGACGTGTACGTGCCGTGTGAGGTGTGTCACGGGACGCGCTACTCGCGCGAGGTGCAAGAGGTCAAGTTCCGCGGTCACTCGATCGCCGACGTTCTCGAGCTCACGGTCGACGAGGCCCTCGAGGTTTTCGAGAACGTGCCGAGGATCAAGGTCAAGCTGCGCACGCTGCACGACGTCGGCCTCGGCTACATCAGGCTCGGCCAGCCGGCGACGCAGCTGTCGGGTGGTGAGGCGCAGCGCGTGAAGCTCTCGGCTGAGCTTTCGCGTCGCGACACCGGCCGCACCCTGTACCTCCTCGACGAGCCGACCACCGGCCTCCATTACGCCGACGTGGAGCGACTGCTGCAGGTCTTGCACAGGCTTGTCGATCACGGCAACACCGTGGTCGTCATCGAGCACAACCTCGATGTGCTGAAGACCGCCGACTGGCTCATCGACCTTGGCCCCGAGGGCGGCGACAAGGGCGGGTTCGTGATCGCCGAAGGCACGCCCGAGGACCTCGCGCGCCGGCCCGACTCGGCCACCGGCCAGTACCTCCGCCGCCTCCTGGAGAAGGCGGGAAGGCTGAACGGGGCCGCCAAGGTCCGGCGCCCGGTCCGGGCCGCCGCTCGCAGTCGCGTCGCCGTCTGAGCACCTCTCCGCCGAGCACATCCCAGCCCGAGGGATACGGCGGGCTGATGCGCGTGCCCGGCTTCGCGCGCCTGTATGCCGGGCTCCTGCTCGGCCGCATGGGCGGCTCGATGACCTTCGTCGCCCTGATCCTCTTCGTGCTGCAGCGCTACCACTCGCCGAGCCTCGCGGGGGCGACGGCTTTCATGGCGTTCCTGCCCGGCGTGGTCGTATCGCCCCTGGCCGGCGCGCTCCTCGACCGCTTCGGCCGAGCCCGTCTGGTCGTTCTCGACTATTCGGTGGCCGCGGCGGCGTTAGGCCTCATCGCGACGTTGTCCGCTCTGCACGCGCTGCCGCCACTATTGCTCCTCGCGATCGTCGCCGTTTCGTCTCTGACGAATCCGCTGAGCTGGGCGGGCGCCCGCTCGCTGTTTCCGATCCTGGCGCCGCGTCACCTCTGGGAGCACGCCAACGGGCTGGACAGCAGCGGGCACGTGATCGCCACGCTCTTGGCGTCGCCACTCGCGGGGACGCTCGTGGGTCTGTTCGGCGGCGAGTGGGCGCTGGCGACGGCAGGCGCGGTCTACATCGCCGCCGCGGCCGTGATGCTGCGGCTGCCGGATCCACGCAACCAGGCCGCACCGGTGGGATCCGTGCTGCGCAACGCCTGGCTGGGGCTCAAGTACACATTGGGCAACCCGACCCTGCGCGGCCTCGCGTTGACCCTCAGCACATTCAACATCGGCAACGGCCTGCTCGCGATCGCGGTGCCGGTCCTCGTGCTCGGCCGGATGCACTCGAGCCCCGCGATTGTGGGCGTCCTCTGGGGATTGATGGGAGGGGCGGGGCTGGCCTCCGCCCTGGTCGCGGGCCGGATGTCGAGCCAGGGTCGCGAGCGCCAGATGATGGTGGTGGCGATCCTGATCGCCACCCTGGCCACTGCGATCCTGCCGCTCGCCGGCAGCCTGGTCGTGGTGGCGGCGGCGATCGTCCTCCTGGGGCTTGCCAACGGGCCGTTCGACATCGGGCTCTTCACGCTGCGGCAGCGCCGCACCGACCCCGCTTGGTTTGGGCGGGCTTTCGCGGTTTCGATGTCGCTCAACTCGGTGGGGAACCCGATCGGCTCGGCGCTGGCCGGTCCGCTGATCGCTTGGTCCGTGAACGCGGCGCTTTGGGCAGCCGTGGCCGCGTGCCTTCTCGCGGCCGTGTTTCCGATGCTCTTGATCCCGGCCGGCGACGACGGCGCCGCCGCGAGGTCTAGTGGATGAGAGCCAGGCTGACGCTGATGATGCCGCCGAGGACGTTGAGCACGATGCCCACGATTCCGCCGATCACCTGGCCTCGGGTGGCGGCCTGGACCCCTCGGATGAAGCCGAAGATCGGCAGGACGTAGAAGTAGTAAGCGCCGCCGTTGCCCGTCAGGCCGGTGACCAGGGGCACCCCGACCGAGATCACGCCGAGGATGATCGACCACATCGCGATGCCGGTGAACTGGGACGTGAGGCTGATGCCCGGCCGCGCCTGGGGATAGCCGGCCGGCGGGACATTGCCGTAACCCGGGGCGCCGGGTGGCATCCCGTAGCCCTGGGCGCTGGGCGGGATGTCAGAGAAGCTTTGCGGAGGCGGCTGGTAGCCGGGAGGCGTGGGGGGAGGCGACCCTGGCGGTGGAGGCGGTATGTCTGCCATGGGCGGAATGGTAACCGCGAGGACCGCAGGATGACGAGATAAGGTTGGTCTCGTGGTGAGGCTCGTCACCGGGGGCACGGGGTTCATCGGCCGCCACCTGCTGCGTGAGCTGGCCAAGCGCGACGGAGACACTTACGTGCTTGTGCGCCAGCCGTCGCGCGCGCGCCTCGAGCGCCTCATCGCATCGTTCGGCGCCGCCGACCGCATGCGCGCGGTGGCCGGCGACATCACGGCTCCGGGACTTGGGCTGCCGGCGGCAGACCAGGACAGGCTGCGGGGCGCCGACATCTATCACCTCGCCGCCGTCTACGACCTCGAGGCGTCAGACGAAGCCAACGAGCGGGCGAACGTCGGCGGCACGCGCAACGTGGTCGCGCTGGCGGAGCAGCTGGGCGCCCGACTCCACCACGTGAGCTCTATCGCTGTCGCCGGCGGGAAGTGGAAAGGCAAGTTCACAGAGGACATGTTCGAAGCGGGCCAGGCCCTGGACCATCCGTACTACAAGACCAAGTACGAGGCAGAGAGCCTGGTACGCGCATCGGGCGTTCCCTTCCGCATCTACCGGCCCGGCCTCGTCATTGGCTCGTCCGAGACGGGCGCGGCCGACCGCATCGACGGCCCTTACTACGCGTTCAAGCTCATCCAGCGCCTGCGCAACGCCATTCCGCCGTGGGTGCCGCTGGTGGGGTTCGAGGGCGGCGAGCTGAACGTCGTGCCGGTCGACTTCGTCGCCCGCGCCTTCGATGCCATCGCCCATCGAGATGGCCTCGACGGCATGACGTTCCACCTGACGGACCCGAACGTGCGCAGCCTCGGCGACGTCACCAACGAGCTCTGCCGCGCGGCCCACGCGCCGCAGTTCACGCTCCGCGTCGACAGCCGCGCGGCCGCGATCCTGCCGCAAGAGGCGAGGGCGATGCTCGAGCACTGGAAGGTCGCGCAGACCCTGAAGCGGCGGCTCCTCGAGGGCCTGCGCATCCCGGAGGAGGCGCTGCGCTTCGCCGCGAGCCGGGCTCGCTTCACGTGCGACAAGACGCTGGCTGCGCTGGAAGGCACCGGGATTCAGTGCCCGCCTCTGCACACATACGCGTGGAAGATCTGGGACTACTGGGAGCGGCACATGGACCCGGAGGTCCCAACCGAACGCAACCTGCGCCGCGTGCTGCAGGACCGCGTGGTCGTCGTGACCGGGGCATCCAGCGGCATCGGCCGTGCCACCGCGCTGCTGCTTGCCCGGCACGGCGCGAAGGTGATGCTCGTCTCGCGGACAAAGGAGAAGCTCGACGCGCTGCGCGACGAGGTCGAGAAGGATGGCGGCCTAGCTTTCGTCTACCCCGCCGACCTTGCGGACCTCGAGGCGTGCGACGCGATGATCCGGAAGGTCCTCGCCGACCACGGCCAGGTCGACATCCTGATCAACAACGCGGGGCGCTCGATCCGGCGGTCGATCGAGGCGTCGTACGAGCGCTTTCACGATTTCCAGCGGACGATGCAGCTGAACTACTTCGGCGCGGTCAGGCTCCTGCTGGCGGTGCTGCCGGGAATGCGGGAGCGCCGGCGCGGCCACGTCATCAACATCTCGAGCATCGGGGTGCAGGCGTTTCCGCCGCGCTTCGGCGCTTACGTGGCCTCGAAGTCGGCGCTCGCGGCGCTGAGTCGGTGCATCGCCCCCGAGGTCGTCGACGACGGCGTCGCCATCACCAACATCCATATGCCGCTCGTGCGCACGCCGATGATCGCGCCGACCGGTATCTACAAGAACTTCCCGACTAGCTCACCGGAGGACGCGGCGGAGATGGTGGCCGCGGCCATCCTGAGCCGGCAGCCCGAGGTCTCGACGCGGTTGGGCAAGCTGGGGGAGACGGTCAACACGGTGGGCCCGGGATTGCTGCAGTTCGTGATGACGGGGGCGTATCACCTGTTCCCGGAGACGGCGCCGAAGGACGGTCAGCGCTCCGCGGCGCCCGCCGAGGAGGAGATCTCAGTCGAAGCCGCGACCATGGCCTATCTGATGCGAGGAATCCACTTCTAGCCCGCGCTGCGATGGAGGCCGGATTCAATCCCGCCGTTTAGCGCGTTTTGCGCAAAGTGGGCCTTTCGTGGCCGTCCGATGCCCCCGCTTTGCGCAAAGGTTGACTATCGCGCGAGATCTAGCCCGAAACGACGGGCGACGGCATCGAGCCGCCCCCGTGCGTCGAGATGCCGAACAGCGCTATGCCCGCCACGAAGATCAAGAACAGGATGAACAGCACGATCAAGAATGCAAGGGCGAAATGGATGAAGCCAAGGGCGATACCAACGTTCGCCATCCACATCCCCTGCTCGCCGGTCCGCTTGATCTGGCCGCGGGCCATGAACCCGGTGACGATGGCGATGATCGCGACGGTGAAGCCGCCGACCACCGGGATGATGTGGGCGAAGAACGACGCGATGCCGGCCACGAGGCTGACCACCGCCATGTTGTTGGTCTGTCCAGCGGTGGACGCGTAGCCGGGCATGGGGAGGCCCGGGGTGTGGGGCACGGTCGAGGAGGGGGTGGACTGCTGCCCGGTCATCTGGCCTGGATCGTTCGAGCTCACACCGCGAGTCTAGCTACGGCGAGGGCGAGGGCGTGGGAAACGGATGCGTCGCAATGAAGGTGAAAAAGAACACGAAGAAGGCGACGTACGCCGCGATGAACGCCAGGAAGAGCCCGATGGCCACGTAGCCGGCGATCAGCCCGGCCAGCGCGAGGGACCCGCCCGCCTCGCCGGTTTGCTTGATCTGGTGGCGGGCGACATGTCCGGTGACCACCGCGACGATGGTCTTTCGGCGGGTCGCCGCTCATAGGTCGAGTCTAGGCATTCCTAGAATCGCTTACAGCGTGAGCGCAACCCTCGAGGACACCATCAGACGGCGGCTCCAGGCCGTTCCCGACAGCCCGGGCGTCTACATGTTCCGCGACAAGAAGACGCAGGTGATCTACGTCGGCAAGGCGCTGCGCCTGCGCGACCGCCTGCGCTCGTACTTCACGCCCGGCTATGCCGACACCGGCCGGATCGCCGAGCTCATGCAGAGAGCGACCGACTTCGACTTCGTCACGACGGCGAACGAGGTCGAGGCGCTCGTCCTCGAGAACAACCTGATCAAGAACTACCGGCCGCGCTTCAACATCCGTCTCAAGGACGACAAGAACTACCTCTACCTCAAGCTGCCGGTGAAGCTGCCGGTGACGGAGGTGTTCCCGCGCGTCCATTACTCGCGCCGCGTGCTCAACGACGGCGCGCTGTACTTCGGCCCTTACACGTCGGCGCAATCGCTGCGCTCGACGGTCAAGTCGATCCGCCAGCTGCTGCCGTTCCGCACCTGCAGCGACGAGATCTTCAAGCAGGGCAAGGTGTGCCTCGACTTTCACATCAAGCGCTGTCCCGGTCCCTGCGAGCGGCGTATCAGCTCCGAGGATTACAAGGCGCGCATCAACGAGGTCGGGCTCTTCATGGAGGGCCGCTCGGACCTTCTCGTCCGCGAGCTGGAGGATCGGATGGAATCCGCGGCCGGGCGCCTCGATTTCGAGAACGCCGCGCGGTACCGTGACCAGCTTCAGTCGATCGAGCGCATCGCCGACCGCCAGAAGGTGCTGACGCGCGGCCGCGACGACCAGGACATCGTCGCCTACGCGCGCAGCCCCAGTGACGTGTTCGTCGAGGTCGCATACATACGCCAGGGGAAGATGGTCGGGCACGACGGCCACGCGCTCGACGGCGCCGCCGATGTCACCGAGCCCGAGCTGCTCCGCGGCTTCATGCTGCAGTACTACTCGAGCGCGACTCACGTGCCTCGAACGGTCATCCTTCCTGGACCCGTCGACGAGCCCGAGCTGCTTACGGGTTGGCTGAGCGAGAAGCGCGGCCGGCCGGTGACCCTCGAGATGCCTTTGCGCGGGCGCAAACGCGCGCTGGTCACTCAGCTCCAGGAGACCGCGAGCCAGGAGCTGGAGCAGATCCGCATCCAGGCCGACTACGACCGCAGCCGCACTGAACCGATGCTCGCGGCGCTGGCCGAGGCGCTCGACCTCGAGAGCCCGCCGAAGCGAATCGAGTGCTACGACATCTCCAACATCCAGGGCGACTCGGCGGTGGGCTCGATGGTGGTGTTCGAGGACGGCCGGCCCCGCAACGACCACTACCGGCACTTCCGGATCAAGTTCACTCGCGGCCCGAACGATTTCGCGATGCTGCAGGAGGTCCTGCGGCGCCGCCTCGAGAGGCTCGAGTCGGCCCAGCGCCGCGAGGAGGCGGACATCGTCGGCGACCGCTCGTTCACGAGCCGCCCGGACCTGATCCTGATCGACGGCGGCAAAGGCCAGCTGAGCGCCGCCCTCGAGGTCATGGAGACGGCGGGCTACGCCGACATCCCGACCTTTGCGCTGGCCAAGGAGCGCGAGGAGATCTTCGCCCCCGGACGCACGGAGCCCATCGTCCAGGAGCGCAACTCGCCAGGCATGTTCCTCGTCCAGCGCATCCGCGACGAGGCCCACCGTTTCGCGATCACCCATCACCGCAAGGTTCGCTCGCGCAAGGCCCTGACGTCGCCGCTGGATTCGGTCGAGGGCATCGGTCCGGCGCGCAAACGCGCGCTCCTGCGACACTTCGGGTCCGTGCAGGCGATCCGTGAGGCGCCGGTCGACGAGATCGTGAAGCTCGGCATCCCGGAGCGACTGGCAGCGCGCTTGAAAGAGACCCTTTGACACTCGTGATCGTCGGCGCGTCTAACCGTAAAGGGATGGAGGGCGCGGTCGCCGCCTTCGAGACGGCCGGCTTCGAGCGCATCGACCACCTCGACGGCCTGCGCGACACCGACCTCGTGCTCGGCGTGGACGACGGCGGCGCTGAGCTCCTGCGCGAGGCCGACCGCCGCGGCATCAAGTACGTCCTCGTGCACGACGGTGAAGACGATGGCCACCCGGGCGGCACGTACGAGCGCGCCCACCACCGCATCGAGTCCGAGCAGCGCGAGGGGCTGGCGAGGCACCTGCGCAGCCGGTCTCGCCCGCTCGTCACCTGCCTGGCCTTCGCCTACAAGAACGGCGCACCTGCAGAGGCGGCGCTTCTCATCGACGCGCGCTTCCTCGACAACCCGTACTGGGTGCCGGAGCTGCGCGACCTCTCGGGCCGCGACCCCGAGGTGGCCGACTTCGTGCTGAAACAGCCCGCGGCGCGGCGCCTGCTCGACGACATCGAGCGCCTTGTGGGCGAGCTCCTTCCTCTTTATGAGGAGAAGGGGAGGATGCACGTCGTCGTAGCGTTCGGGTGCACCGGCGGGCGGCACCGTTCCGTCGTGCTTGCGTCGGAGCTCGCGCGGCGCCTCGACGAGAAGGACGGGATCGACGTCGACTTCGTGACCCGCGACATCGAGTGACCAGGGCCCTGGTCATCGGGGGCGCCGGGTTCATCGGCGTCGCCGCGTGCAAAGAGTTGATGCGCCGCGGGGTCGAGACCATCGCGGCGGGCCGCAAGGAGCGGCCGTACGGGACCTTCACCAGCTACGTGGCATTCGACCGCAACGACGAGAGCCAGCTCGCGCACACCATCGTTCGCACCGAACCTGACGTCGTGCTCGACCTCGCGTGCTACCAGCCGGGCCAGGTCGAGACG
>WNEZ01006334.1_pt1 | contig 13779 bp, 10 predicted proteins | sample 5400521 | NCBI WGS metagenome assembly WNEZ01 (sample SAMN13153339, study PRJNA577476) | soil metagenome | isolation source: 120 cm saprolite under Douglas fir tree site 2 hole 1 replicate 1 | place: USA:California | collected 2015-04-18 | reverse complement strand
CCGCGCGCGGCCAGCTGCTCCGCGATCTGCGCCTGGTGGGGCGCGGTGGCGATGATCAGACACGCCTCGCCCCCACCAAGGGCGGGGCCGATGAATCGGCCGATGACGTCCAGGAGGAAGGTCTCATCGTCGTAGAACTGGACGACATGCGCCGAGCCATCGGTCGCGCTCCCCTCGGCGGTCGACGGGCTCGACGGGAGGTCCAGGTCGCTCAGATCAGTCCGCTCCATCTTTCTCCCTTCCCTTCAGTCAAGGTTACGTCGACTAGAACGTGGCTTTCGAGGCAGGCATGCGTTGCGAGATGGATGCCAGGACGCATTGTCCTTTTCGTCGTTCCATCGGGCTCCGAGCAACCAATCTTTCACATGGTTACGACGAGCGCGGCTGACCCTTGAGTCTACCGGGAGGAGAGCTCGGGAAGATGCGACGCGGTAACAATTGCACGCGGGCCGCTGAAGGGCCGAGCCCGTCCTGCCCCTGCAGGACAACGGCGCCGCGGCCGGCAAGGAGCCGAAGTAGCGGTTGCGCCGCGGGCCCCGGGATTGCGCATCCGGGGCCCGCGGTCTTCGATTCGGGCTATTCTCTCGTCAGGGCCAGCCGGCGGCCTCGGTGATATTCGGACAAGGTGGCGTTGGCGGTGACGATCGTCGGGAGCTGATCCGCGATTCTCGCGAGGTCCTTTCCGGGAACAGTGCGCCAGCGCGGCGGGCAGCGCCATGCAGGTCGGCCGCCCGAGAAACGGTGCGGACACGCCGATGCCGGCGCGCTGCGCGGCCTCCTGGAGGAGCATGAGCCGTCCGGGCCGGCCGATGAAGAGGACCACATCAGGGTCCACCGGCGATTCGCCGAGCGGCGCGTACACGACGGCGCCCGGGGTGGCGGACAGGCGAGGGATGGCGGGGACCTCCTCCCTCTTGATGTAGCCGCTGCCCGTCATGAACGACAGGGTCTGCTCGAGCTCCTGGGCCCGCTCTGCCGGGAGGGGAATCGAGTGCGTATGGCTGCCGATCGCGCAGTTGTAGTGGTCGCTCGGCACAGTGTAGAAAGCCCGTCCGGCCGCGGCCAGACGCCAGAAGCTACAGCCGGAAGGCTCCGATCCCGAGAATCTGGCGACACCCGCGGGCGGCGTATCGCGAAACGTGACGGCCACGGGACGGCGCCCGAGCCCGAGGGCCTCGGAGAGTCGCTGCTCAAGACCGTGATAGTCGATCATCGCTCGTCTCCGTTACTCCTGGTCGATGAATGAGCTGCTCGGGCATTCCGCGATCCCTCATCGCGCCAGCGGATCGGGGCGGAGCTGGAACTTCACGACCTTGCTCGTCGTCCCCCTGCCGCCCTCGACGTGGAACGGCGTTCTCGTCGCGTAGGTCGACCACAGTCCCTTGCCCTTCCAGCCGGCGTTGGGATCGTCGATGCGCCCATCCATCCACTTGGCGTAGAAGCCCATGGGGTACGGGACGCGCAGGTTGATGAAGGTGCCGTTCACGAGCGCGATGAGCGACTCGTTGGCATTGCCGGTGGCCATCGGCACGTTCCTGCCCAGCCCGAACGTATCGTGCTGGTCGACCCAAGTGTAGTAGCTCGCCTCGGCGCTGCCCGACTCCATGACGCCCTGGAGCTGCGGACCAGGGAACGGATAGAGGGTCCAGCCCTCGGGACAGTGCTTGCCCGTCGCGGTCGGGCCGTTGAGCGGCCCCTTGCAGAGGCGCCGGTCGAAACTGGCGAGATGTCCGCTCGAGAGCGGAGTCCACACCACGCCGTTCCGATCGATGTCCATGCCGCGCGGACCGTACCCCGGCAACGGCGGCTCGAAGACCTCGGCCAGCGCCGTCGCCGCGGGATCCGGTCCCGGATTGACGCGGATGACGTAGCCGGGGAAACCGAGGACCGAGCCCCAGATGGTGCCGTCGGCCGGGTTCACGGCGATGCCGTAGAAGGCGGCCACGATCCGCTTGTCCTTGGAGGGATCGACGGGCTGATTGGGCTCGACGTACTCGTCCCGCTCGCCGTTGCCGTTGGTGTCGAGGACGATCGCCGTCCAACCTTGCGATCCCGCCTCGTCGCCGGTCTCCTCGAACATCTTGCGATTGAGCCAGCCGAGGACGCCGCTCTGCGGGCCGCCCGCGCTCGTCCACAGCGTGTTGTTGGCATCTTCCGCGAACACCAGATGGTGGGTGGGGAAGCACGTGCTGATGAGGGTGACCTTCCCCGTCCTGGGATCGTACATGGAGAGGTGCCGGTTGGCCTGCTCGACCGGGAAGATCTTGGCCGACGGATGATCCGATCCCTTCTTGCAGAAGTCCGGATTCTCGGGCGCGCGCACGCGCGAGGTGAACCAGACCCTCCCCTTCTCGTCGAACATCGGGTTGTGCATGCTCGTCTGGCTGTCCCAGATCGGTTCGGGCCCCCAGTAGGGTGACGGTGTCGTGGCGTTCGCCTTCGACGAGGGCGTGTTCGGATCACGCACGGGCATCTTCACCTGAGTGGCTTTGTGCCTCACCGGGTCGAGCACCGGGAAGAGGTCGCGGCTCTCCTCGGGAGTCCCGTAGATCAAGCCGTTCGGATTGACCCTCGGATTGCGCTTATCGGTCGAGATCTCGTCGTGCAGGTAGTCCTTGGGGCCCGCCCAGTCCCAGAGCGTGATGACGATGTTGCGCTCCACGCCCTGCGGTCGCTGCGGCTGCGAGTGAGGCAGCTCGCCCGCGGCGATCCGGTCCGTCCAGTCGGCGAACAGCTCCGTGGCCCGCTTCGGATCGAGCCGGCCGAGATTGTTCGCCATCTGGGTCATGGCCTGGCCCGACACGACACGCCTCGCCCATGCCTCCTTCGAGGATGCGAAGTCGCCCAGCTCCTTCGGAATCGTGCGGGTCGCCTTGTTGCCGAGCTGGTGACACGTGTAGCAGCCATTGGTCTTGACGACATCGAGCCATCGCGCCTGACTCTTGAGCGTCACCGGAATCCCATTCCCGCTCGGGCCGGTGCCGGGGAACTCGCTCTTGTCCGGCACCTTGAGCATGGAATACCAGTAGATCGCCGGGTAGTATTCGGCCGCGGCCGCCGGGCTCGGCGCCACCGACGCCTTCAGGTCGACGATCTTGCCCGGAGCGGTTCGCACCTTGGGCGAGTCGACGAGCCCGTAGCCGCGGACCCAGACCCTGTAGGTCGCCTTGGGAAGATCGGGCAGGACGTAGCGGCCACGATCATCGGTGACCACGATCTTGGCGAACTTGGTGGGTAGGTCGGTCGTCTCGGCAATGACCCACACGCCCGCCTCCGGCCCGTTCGCGCTCGTGACCACGCCGCCGAGGTCCCGGCCGCCGATGCGGATCGCCGGATCGGCGCTCTGCGCGCTCAGTCGGGCCTGGCCCGACACCAGGAGCACCACCACGATGCGCTCTGGTCGTTTTCATGTCCCCGCTCCTCTCATGTCAGCCCGACGCTTGTCCGATACGATGCGGCCTTCCTTCAAGACGAGCAGCAGCTGGCGCAGGTTGGTGATCTCGTCCAGGGGATTGGCGCCCACCACGATCAGGTCGGCGAGCTTGCCGGGCTCGACCGTCCCGAGCTCAGGGCCCACCCCGCAGAGCTCGGCGGCGTGCCGCGTGGCGGCCAGGAGCGCTTGCCACGGAGTCGCGCCATCCTTCACCCAGAGCCCCAGCTCGAGCAGCGCGGCCTCCTTCAGCGGCCGGATGTCCGAGCCGAGGGCCATCTTGACGCCCGCCGCGAGCGCCTGCTGAAACCATTGCCGGTGCTCGGCCGCCGCGGCGTCGGCGCGGTGGCACAGGTCGGCGGCGAGGCTGCGCTGCTCCACCCAGCGCTTCTCCCAGCGATCGCCCGCCTGATCCGGAGTCAGGTGGGTGATGGCCAGCGTCGGGACATACCACGTCCCCTGCGCGCGCATGGCGTCGATGCACTCGCGGTTCATGAGGTAGCCGTGCTCGATGCTGTGCGCGCCCAGGCGGACGGCGGCCTGGACGGCCTCGGCGCTCGCGGCATGCGCCATCACGCGGTAGCCGCGCTTGGCGCAGATGCTGAAAGCCGCCTCGAGCTCGTCGTCGAGCAGGAATGACTGCCAGTGACGGTCCCACGCGGGCCCCATGATGCCACCCGTGAGGTTCAGCTTGATGTGGTCCACGCCGTTCTTGATCTGCTCGCGGATGGCGCGCACGAAACCATAGGGGCCGTCACACTCCCGCGCGTGACCCGAGGTCAGGAAGTGACCGCCCGTCGTGGTCAGGAAGTAGCCCGCCGCGAACACGCGGGGCCCGATGTACTGCCCGCTCTCGAAGGCGCGCTTCCACGCGACATCCATGAAATGCGCGGCGCCGGCGCATCGCACGCCCACCACCCCGCCCTCCGTCAAGGCTTCCATCAGCCGATGGCCGAAGACGACGGTCTGCTCGACGACCGAGGCGCCCGTGGCCGCCAGGTAGTCGGGATGGATGTGGACGTCCAAGAGCCCGGGCAGGAGGTAGGCCCCGCCGAGATCGGTGACCTCGGCTCCCCGTGTATCAGGTGCGCGGCTCGCGTCGAGAACCTCCGCGATGCGTCCATCCTCGATGGTGACGCTCGCGCCGGGAATCGGCCGAGGGTTGACGCAGTCGATGAGGGTCGCATTGGTCAGCACGCGCTTCATGGCTCGATCGTCCCTTCCCCGAGTCGTCTTGCCATCCGCAACCATCTAACACTGCGCGTGGCCCAGAGCAACCAGGGGGTGACAAAGTTTGGCGGCCGGGATCAAGTGTCGGCATGCTTTCCGTTTTCGGAAATGAAGGTGTCACCACGCCTGTCAAGTGTCTGCTTTCCCGACCTTGCGCTCCGTGGCACGGCTGTTGCGGCAATGAGATATTTTCCGCCCCACGCACATGGGAGACCGACAGTGAAATCTCTCTTCGACACCCCCGATAGCTGCGCGGCCTGAGACGATGATGCCTCTCGGGCGTGGAGCGCGTCTGTGGGGATCGATCACGGTTCTCTCCACCATGACGGCGCTTGCGTCGCCGGCCGGCGCCGAGCTCTCGAAGGACTGGCGCTGGTGCACGGGCAAGGACAACGTGTCGATCGAGCTCGTGATCAAGAGCTGCACGCTCGTGATCAAGTCGGCGCGCGAGCCCGCGGAGCATCTCGCCACGGCCTTCTACAACCGCGCAACGGCCCACCGCATCCAGGGCTGGTACGATCGCGCGATCCACGACTACGACGAGGCCATCCGCCTCGATCCGGAGTACGCGCTCGCCTACAATGACCGCGGCACCGCGTACAGTCGGAAGGCCCAGCCCCGGCGAGCGATCCAGGACTACGACCGGGCCATCCGTCTCGACCCCGCCATGGCCTTCGCCTTCAGCAATCGGGGCAACGCGTATGCCAGCCGGGGCGAGCTGGACCGGGCGATTCAGGACTACGACGAGGCCATCCGGCTCGATCCGAGCAATGCGTCGGCCTTCAACAATCGCGGGTACGCCCATCGCAGCAAGGGCGACCTGAAGCGGGCCCTCCAGGACTTCGATCAGGCGATCCGGCTCGATCCAGGCTATGCGCTGGCCTTCAAGAACCGGGGGCTCGTCCTCACCATCACCGGAGAGCACGAGCGGGCCATTCGCGATCTCGACCAGCTCGTCCGACTGGAAGCGAAGAATGCGACGGCGTGGACGGCCCGCTGCGTGGCCCGCGCGCTCGCCGGGCGGCTGACGCCCGCGCTCGCGGACTGCAACGAAGCGCTCCGCCTGCAGCCCGGCTCTCCGGAGGCTTTCGAGGCGAGAGGATTCGTCTACCTCAAGCTCGGCCAGCCCGATCGCGCCATCGCCGACTACGATGCCGCGCTCCGTGTCGATCCCAAGTCCCCGCGGTCTCTCTACGGGCGCGGCCTGGCCAAGCAGAGAGGGGACGTGACGGAGCGCCAGGTCGACCTCATCGCGGTAAAGTCGATCACGCCCGCCGTCGCCGCGGAATTCGCGCGCGTCGACGAGCGGCCGTAGGTCGTCCCCGCCTCCACAAGCGCTTCGTGGCGAGCGCGGCCCCCTGCGCGAGCGACTGGAGCTTGGCCCACGCGATCAGAGGATGCACTCGCCCCCCGAGGCCGCAGTCCGTCCCCGCGATGACGTTCTCTCGCCCCACCAGCTTCGCGAAGCGCTCGATGCGGTCGGCCACCAGATCGGGGTGCTCGACCACGTTGGTGGCGTGGCTGACCACGCCCGGGATGAGAAGCTTGCCCTTCGGCAGCTTCACGTCTTGCCAGACTTTCCATTCGTGCTCGTGGCGGACATTGCCAGCCTCGAACGAATAGGCCTGACAGTTGACGGCCAGCATCACCTTGACGATGTCCCGCATCGGGATATCCGTGACGTGCGGACCATGCCAGCTGCCCCAGCACAGGTGGAACCGGATCCGCTCCCGGGGCAATCCCCGCAGCGCGTGATTGAGCGCCTCCACCCGGATCATGGAGAACTTTCGGTACGCGCTCGCCGAGGGCGCCGGGTTGACCATGTCCCAGTTCTCGGCGATGGCGGGATCGTCGAGCTGGAGGACGAGACCCGCGTCGACGATGGCCTTGTACTCCTCCCGCATGGCGTCGGCGCAGGCGTAGATGAACTCCTCCTCGGTCTTGTAGTGCTCGTTGCCGATGCGGGAGGCGCTGCCTGGCGCGATCGAGGTCATGAAGCCTTCCTCGACCCCGGTGGCCGCCAGCGCGCTCTTGAAGCGCTCGATGTCCGCCTGGATCGCCGCCTGGCCCGTATACGTGAGCGGGCCCGTGCAGACGGGAATGTGCATGCCGGCCCCGCCCCCCGGCGTGGTCGAGACGCCCGCCTGGGGATCGGCATAGGTGGCGGCGAAGAGCTGGCGGTCGCGCCGATCCGAGAAGCTCGTGAGCCTGACCTGTCCTGGGTCTGAGCGCCGGGGTGGCAGCCGGTAGAGCTCGGTGCCGAGGATGAGACCTCCCAGGCGCTGGAAGGAGTAGCTCCACCACGCGCCGTAGTTGACCCGTTGACCCATGGCCTTGCCGTACTCGCCGTCGCCCGGCACGTCGAGGCCGATTTCGTGCTGACGTCGGACCACCTCCTCGACCGCCCCGCTGAGCCGCGCCTGATAACCGCGCTCGTCGTCCAATTCGCCCGCCTGGCGCGTCCGGTTGAGCTCGATCAGGTCGTCCGGGCGCGGCAGGCTTCCCGCGTGGCTCGTGATGATGCGCGCGCTGCTGTTTCTCATGTCGCTCCCCTCAGATCTCGGAGTAGCCGCTCCCCCGCGTGTCCACGCCGCGGCCGCGCGCCTCGCTGATCCAGCCGAACTCGCGGAGGAGCGGCTGGCTGTAGGTGACGCGGCCCGTGACCTTGTCGAGCGGCTCGGTGGCGAGCAGGAGCGCCGCGCGGGCCATGAGGAGGGGCGGCTCTCCGCGCGGATCGTCCATGCCCTTGACGAGCCGGTGATAGACGGTGCCCGGCGTGGGGACGACCTGGGACGGCGCCACGCTAGTCACCGAGATGCCGTACTGATAGACCGCGGAGGCCAGCCCCTGGGTCATGCGCTCGAGGGCGGCCTTCTCGGCGCCGTAGCACGTGCCGCCGCGGGCGCCCACGGCGGCATCGGCGTACGGGCCCCGCCCGGGTCCGATGGCGGAGCCCGAGGAGATGTTGACGATGGCCCCGCTCCGGCGAGGAATCATGTCGGCGAGGGCGAGCTGGCTCAGGACGAACGGCGCGTGAAAGTTGACGGCCCACGAGCGCATCCACTTGTTGACCGGGTAGTCCTTGATCTGCACGTAGTAGGTCAGCGCGGCGTTGTTGACGAGCACGTCCACGGGCCCGTAGACCTCGCGCGCCGCCCGCACGAGCCGCTCGCACTCTGCGGGCTCCGCGATGTTGGCGGCCACGGCGTGGGCGGTGCCGCCGGCCGCCCGGATGGCCGCCACCGTGGTGTCGAGCGAGCCATCCAGCGGATGGTCGCCCTCGCGCAGCGTGCGCGCGGCACAGACCACTCGCCCGCCCTCCGCGGCGAAGAGCCGCGCGATCTCCGCGCCGATGCCGCGGCTCGCCCCCGTGACCAAGACCGTCTTGCCGTCCAGCTTGCCCATGACGTGGCCCTCACAGAGCCCGGTTCCTTCGGTCGTGAATCGGTCGCTATCTTAGCGCAACCAGATCGTTACTGAGCGCTCGCGATGCGGGATCGCCTTTTGCTCCCCGCACGTATGCGGGCGCTGCCCGCGACGATCAGGGCTGAAAACATTTCAAGGCGGTGGCAAAAAATACCAGCAGCTGTGGACGCATCACCGCGCCGATGACGGCGAGAATCCTACGAGCTCGTCACGTCGCGGCGCGTTTCACGGGGCCCCGGAACATGTGACCGGGAAGATCCAACATGTCGCTCAGGCATTTGTGCTCGCTCGTCGCATCGCGCCTGCGTGGCATGAGCGATGCAGCCGCGGGGAGCCACCGGCAGGAACCGAAAGGAGGACACCATGGTCACGATCACGGCACGAGCAAAGGACACCCTGCTCCAGCTGAGGGCACAGGCCAACATGGATGACCCCGAGCTGGGACTGCGGCTGGAAGCGGACAACTCCATCCTCGGCCTCTTCCCCGATTGGCAGAAGCCCGGGGATCAGGTCGTCGAGGTAGCGGGCGCGACCGTCCTCCTCATCGCGGATGACCTGGCTGACGCCTTGACGGGCGTCACCATTGACTCGCAGACCGCCGACGACGGGACGCAGATCGTCATTGCCACGGCCGAGCTTCCGAACGTCGAGACCGACTTGGACGGTCCGGACATCGATGACAACGACGATGGCGACGAGAAAGACGGGAATCCTGCCCTTGTGTGAGACGCGCCGCGGGGCGCCGAGGAGAGCGGGGCTGGACGTCACGACCGGAGGGCCTGGACGCCCTCGACACCTGGGCGGAAGCGAGAATCGTGGCGTGAGGCCTCCAAGCGTCTCTTGAACCTGCGTGACCTCAGTCCTCGCCCGCCACACCGCGAAGGTGATGATACGTGCTCCGGGCAAGTGTGCTCTACTTCCGGCTGCCGGCTCCCAGAGGGCCGAAGTGGAGGACTCCGTATGCGAGCGCTGGTGCTTGAAGAGTTCGGCGGGCCCTTCACCGCCAAGGACGTACCCACCCCCACCATCGCGCCGCACGAGGCGCTGGTGCGAGTGCGAAACGTGGGAGTGTGCGGGACGGACGTGAAGATTCGAGCCAACAAGATGGGGCTCGGGGTGATCCCCCTCATCATGGGCCACGAGATCGCGGGGGAAGTGGCGGAGGTGGGCCGCGAGGTGCGCGGCTTTGCCCCCGGTGACCGGGTCATCGTCAACTTCTACCTCACGTGCGGCCGCTGCCAGTACTGCCGGGCGGGCCGCGACACCCTGTGCACCGAGGTCCGCCAGCACGGCTTCAGCACGGATGGCGGATTCGCGGAGTATCTCAAGACGCCGGGCGTCAACCTGTGCAAGGTCCCGGATCACGTTCCCCTGGAGCATGCCTGCATCCTCGGAGACGCGGTGGCGACGTCCTATCATGCGATCACCAAGCGCGCGCGCGTCGTGCCCGGCACCACGCTCGCCCTGATCGGCGTGGGCGGCGTGGGCCTGCACGCCCTCCAGATGGCGCGGATGGCGGGGGGCTGGGTCATCGCGATCGATGTCAACGAGGCGAGGCTGGAGCTGGCCAGATCTCTCGGCGCCGACGCCGTGATCGACGCTCGCCGCGGGCCCTTCCACGAGACGGTGCGCCAGCTCACGGACGGCCAGGGGGTGGACGTGGTGATGGAGTTCGTGGCCAATCAGCAGACGCTGCCTTCCAGCTATCAGAGCGTGAAACGCGCCGGGCGACTGGTCTTCGTCGGCTACACGCCCCAGCTTCCCCTGTCCGTGATGCCCCACGAGCTGGTGCGGAACGAGCTGGAGATCGTCGGCTCCCGCGCGAACACGAAGCAGGAGCTTCAGGAGACCATGGATCTCGTGGGCCGCGGACGCATCAAGCCCATCGTGGACCGCGTCTTCCCGCTTGCCGAGATCGAGTCCGCCTTCGACGCACTCCGGGAAGGTCGATCGCTCGGCCGGAACGTGCTCGCGATCTAGACCCTTGCTCGGCGTGCGGCCTACGACTCCCGATTCCAGTACACGAGCCGCCACAGGGGACCGCTGAACGGGCTGAAGTCGAACCCTCGGAGGCTGTTGGCGATGGCGAAGACGGCGTGCCGGATAACCACGGGGATCACGGCCACGTTCTGGACCACGAGGTCGTTCATCCGGATGAACATGCCCGCCCGCTTGACCGGATCCATCTCGGCCTCGGCGGCGCGCCAGAGCCGATCGTACTCGTCGTTCCGCCACCGCGTCACGTTGACCCCGGCCCACTTGTTGGCCTTCTGGGCCGCTTCCCAGGAGCAGAAACTGCGCATGAAGGCTTGCGGGTCGGGATGGCGAAGGATCTTGGTGGAGAGCTGCAGATCGGCGTAGAAGTGGGTCTCGGTGTCGGGATTGCCGGGATCGGACGCGAAGAACACGGAGGCCACCACCGACTTCAGCTCGCACTCGATTCCCGCCCGCGTGCACGCCTGCTTGATGATGGCCTGCACCTTCTGTCGAACGGGCTGGTTGACCGTCTGGAACAGGATCTTCAGGCGCTTGCCGTCCTTGGCGCGGACACCGTCCGGGCCGCGCTTCCATCCCCCCGCGTCGAGGAGGGCATTCGCCTTGTCGGGGTTGAATTCCCATCGCATGTTCGGCGAGGCGAAGGGGCGCCGGTTGAGAAAGTTCGCGGTGGCTTCGGCCTGTCGCCCCCAGATCTCCGTCTGGATGGCGCTCCGGTCGACGAGAAGGGCCAGGGCGGATCGAACCGCCGGATCGGTCAGGAACGGATGGGTCGTCTTGATGCTCGACCGCTCGCCGTCGACGTCCTTCCCCGGATCGGTCTGGTTGACCTGGAGGTACTCGATGTTCACGGTGCGGCCGATGACAACGCGGCCCTTGGCGCTCTCCTCGAGCCGCCGCAGGATCTCGTCCTCCATGTTCAGGCCCCAGGCGTAGTCGTACTGGCCGGTCTGGAGCACGGCGCGGGCGGCCGAGACGGGATCGCCGCCGCCCTTGAACTCGACCGTGTCGAAGAAGGGGCGGTTCGGCACGTGGTAGCCCGGGTTGATTTCGGCCCGCAGCACGTCGCCCGGCTTGAAGTCGACGTACCGGTACGGGCCCGTTCCCACCGGCTTGAGGTTGGCAGGCGCCTCGCGGGACCGGCCGCCGCGGTACGCGTCGAACACGTGGCGAGGCAGGATCATGCCCGCGGCGCTGCAGAAGGCGTCGGCCCAGAACGGCATCGGGTGCTTGAAGACCAGCTTCACCGTGTGATCGTCCACCCGCTCCACGCGATCGATTTCCCGATACGACCCCGTGGTGGTCGTGGCCGTCGCCATGTCGGAGGCGTACTGCCAGGTGAAGATCACGTCGTCGGCGGTGAACGGACGCCCGTCGTGCCACTGCACGCCCGGCTTGAGCCGCCATGTGATCGACGTGCCGTCCCTGGCCACGCCGCCGTTGTCGAGCGTCGGGACCTCTCGCGCGAGAACGGGCACGGCGTTGCCGTCGGGATCGAGGTCGGCCAGCGGCTCGTAGAAGAGCTCGGATGCCTCGAGATCCTTGGGGGCCACGGCCAGGTGGGGATTCAGGATGGTCGGGGCCGCCCAGTACAAGAGCCGGACGGGCCCGCCTCCTCCCCGCCGGGTCGGGGCGACCCCGGATGGACGCGGCTGAGCGTGGGCGACGCCGGCCGCGGTCAGCATCTGCGCGGCGAGCGGCGCCGTGAGCCCCAGACCCACCATGGCCTGAACGAACCGTCGGCGGGGAAGGTATCCGCGCTTGACCTCGTCGATGAGCTCCCGAAGCACGTATTCGTCCATGTGGCCTCCGGCGCCGGCGGCGCTCCTGTCCTGCTCGACGGCTGCTGAGCAGAGCTTATGAAGCTCAACGAAGCAAGAGTCAAGCGACTTCCTGCCCGTGGCGACATTGACAAGGAGACGACGACCGCCGAGACTATCGCCCCAGGGAGGACCTGACCATGCGAGCCACCGACGAACATCCCCTTCTGCCCACGCTGAAGCGCCAGCTCGTCGAGCGCCAGATCGAGCGCCGCGAGTTCCTGCGCTACGCCACCCTGCTCGGTATGGCGGCACCGACCGCCTATGCCTTCGTGGCCAAGGTCACGGGCGAGAGGCTGATCGCGCCGGCGGAGGCCCAGGGCGCTCTGCCCAAGGGCGGCACCCTGCGGCTCGCCATGCGCTGCCAGGACATCAAGAGCCCCCACACGTATAGCTGGGTGGAATCGTCCAACTCCGCGCGTCAGGTGCTCGACTACCTGACGGTGACCGGCGTGGACAACATCACCCGCCCCGGCCTCGTCGAGAAGTGGGAGCCCAGTCCCGACCTGAAGACCTGGACGCTACGTTTGCGCCGAAACGTCAAGTGGCACAACGGCCGCCAGTTCACCGCCGACGACGTCGTGTGGAACCTGAAGCGCGTGCTCGATCCGAAGACCGGCTCTTCCGTGCTCGGCCTGATGAAGGGCTTTCTCCTCGAGGACGTCGAGACGGGGGAGAAGGACGACAAGGGCAATCCCAAGAAGTCTTCCCGTCTCTGGGACGCCAACGCCATCCAGAAGGTGGACGACTTCACCGTGAGGCTGAACGGCAAGTCGGCGCAGCTCGCCGTGCCCGAGCAGCTCTTCCACTACCCGCTCCTCATCCTCGACCCGGCGGAGAACGGCGAGTTCAAGGTGGGCTCGAACGGCACGGGCGCGTTCACGCTGACGGCCAACGAGGTCGGGCGCAAGCAGGTGCTCAAGGCGCGCAAGGAAGGCTACTGGGGCGGCGGGCCGTACCTCGACCAGCTCGAGTTCATCGATCTCGGTGACGACCCCGCCGCCGCGGTGAGCGCGCTCGCCTCCAAGCAGGTGGACGGCCTCTACGGCGCCGACATCGTTCAGCTCGAGGCGCTGCAGAAGATCCCGCACGTCCAGATGTACCAGGTGGCCACGGCGTACACGGCAACGGCGCGCATGCAGCCGGTGAAGCCCTTCGACGACAAGCGCGTGCGCCAGGCCATGCGCTACGCCATCGACTCGAACGCGGTCCTCCAGATCGCCCATCGCGGTCTCGGTCAGCCCGGCGAGCATCACCACGTCAGCTCCGTGCATCCGGAGTACGCGAAGCTGCCACCCCCGCAGCGCGATGTCGCCCGGGCCAAGAAGCTGCTCGCGGAGGCGGGCTACCCGAACGGCATCGACGTCGAGATCGTCTGCCGGCCGCAGCCCGCCTGGGAGCTGCTCGCCGTGCAGACCATGGTGGAGCAGTGGAAGGAGGCGGGCATCCGCGTCAAGATCAACGTCATGCCCTCCACGCAATACTGGGAAGTGTGGACGAAGGTGCCGTTCGGCTTCACCACCTGGGCCCATCGCCCGCTCGGAATCATGAGCCTGGCCCTGGCCTATCGCTCGGGCGGCCCGTGGAACGAGTCCAAGTACTCCAATCCCGAGTTCGACCGCTTGCTCAGCCAGGCGGAGGGCACGCTCGACGTCGCCTCGCGACGCGAGACCATGGCCAGGCTCGAGGCCATCCTGCAGGACGACGGCCCCATCGTGCAGCCGGTGTGGCGGTCGATCTTCACCTTCCACGACAAGCGCGTGCAGGGCTTCCGCCCGCACCCGACGCTCTACATCTTCGCTCACCAGCTGGCCATCCTGGCGTGATGGCCCGCCGACCCCGCAAGACCGGAGGCGCTCGCAAGACCGGGACCAAGAG
>WNEZ01037855.1_pt1 | contig 13782 bp, 10 predicted proteins | sample 5400521 | NCBI WGS metagenome assembly WNEZ01 (sample SAMN13153339, study PRJNA577476) | soil metagenome | isolation source: 120 cm saprolite under Douglas fir tree site 2 hole 1 replicate 1 | place: USA:California | collected 2015-04-18 | reverse complement strand
GCGGTGCACGAGATTCAACCGCCACACCCGTCCACCCAGAGTCTTCCTGCTCTAGTGCGCTCGGCCAAAACCCGCTCGAAAGCCCGGCATAGGCCCTTGGATGTAGGGGATGAGAGCTATTTAGCGGCTGCTGAAGTTCTCGCCAGCGCTCGGTTAAATGCTGTTCCTCGGCGAAACGCGGTTCTATCCAGGAAGGGTACCCCATCATCGGATCGCTCCGACCCGTCCAGCGCCGCAATTTTGCTCGAAATCCTCCGCGGAGAGGCGGTATTCGCCCATGTTTGAGTACGTACGCGCCTAAAGTGCGGGTCATTCGGCTGAAATGTGCTCCACGGAATAGATAGACCCAGTACGGCCAAGCCTGCCCAGTGAGAATGTCGTCTCCTCCGTACCCGGACCAAACGACCTTTCCGTGAACTGCGACTCTTTGATATTGCCGTTGGTGCAGAGCAAGAAAAGGCTCGTTCAACGGCTCAGGCATTCGTAACGCCGGATCGTCCCAACCTTCATAAGGCAGGCAGGAAGCCGCGGAAACAATTTCGATTGGTACATTAAGATTCCGTGCAGCAAGGGAAGCGTAATCCCCCTCTTCATCATCGAAGAGCGGCCGACAATCAATCATGTATGCGCGTAGCGAGAAAGGCGGTCGTGTGTTCCTCGCGATCCTCGAGGCCACTCCTGCAACGGTAGTCGAGTCGAGCCCACCGCTCATGAAAACTGCTATAGGTCCTTGCGGCAGACGCTCGCAAACGACTTGCTCCAGGATCTCGCGAAATCGCTCGACGTATTCTTCATCTCGCTTCAACCATAGCGGCTCTTCGATCGGCAGCGACGTGTACCGGCTTACGTCCAAGGCGTTGCTTGAATGCCGCAAAACGTAGCCCGCTGGCAGGCGCGAGATCTCGCGAAATGCGGTCCGCGCTGGGTTTTGGCACCAATCTGTCAACAAGAAGTCGCCGATGAAATGACGATCGAGCGCGCTGGAAATGTCCGACGCGCATCGCACGGCGTCCAGCGTATTGCTGAAGTAGAGGCGATTGCCCGCTTGCGCGTAGAAGAAGGGACGGGCACCCATTAGGTCGCGGGCGCAGCACAGTTGGCGGGCTTCGGCGTCCCACAGAGCAAAAGAATAATCTCCAATCAGGTCCGGAAGGGCGTCTTCACGCCAACGATGCCACGCTCGCAGCACCAACTCCTCGTCCGTGACGTTCTCCCTGATTTCATCGCCGTGTTGCTCGAGCTTGCGCCGCAAATCGTCGCGGCCGTCGAGGCGCACGTCGCCGAGCAACCAGACTCGCCCGTCAAGCGAGCACGGTTGCGAAGGGCACTGCGGCGCCGGTCCCGTTCGCAAAAATGTGAAGCAGAATCCTGCGCCGGGCTTCGTTGTGATGTGCGTGCCGTCGGGGCCGCGAAAGGCCAGCGTTTGAGCCATCCGCTCCAGCAGTTGTGGGTCCGGAGGCGCTCCATCCAGTGACACCATTCCGGCGAAGCCGCTCACAACGTCTCCGAACTCTGCAGGGGAAACGCGGCGTCGAAGGTCGCGTAATGACGATGTTCTTGCTGTGGTTCGCTAAGGGCCGCGCCGTCGCGCTCCACCCAAGCGTGCGCCTCGAACTTACCTTCCAATTTTCGCGCGCCGATACGCAGTTGAGATGCGATTCCCTGGCGTCCTAATAGCCACCATAAAGCCAGCGATTTCTCCAAACATGTCGAAGCGCACCAGACGTGCCGAATAGCCGCATTGACCATGCGGGAGGTCAGCTCCGTCCGCTTGAGATCGCGGGCAATGTGAATCGAATATTCCTCAGAAGTCTGACGAGCAACCGGAAGGGAGCGAAGAAGGAATTTCTGTGTAGGTCGAAAACCACGCATTTTCAGATTTACGGAAATTACCGGCAAGACTGCCGCTGCGCGCAGAAAGATTCCGCGCGCCTCCGCATCCATGACGCTAAACCGTCGAAGACGTTCCCACATCGGAAGAAGTCACTTGGAGCAAGCCATTTTCAACCAAGCGGCTCAACAGGTCGGTCAGGTTCTCGCGCAGCAGTCCGGGCTCTACGTCGTACTCGTCGAGTAGCTGTTGATATGCCACTTCGATTTTCGGCGCCGCCGTCACCAACTGCCACATGCGCGTGCCCGTTTCATCCAGACCAAAATAGCGTTCGGTCTCAATGTTCAGGAGCACAGACTCTTTGTCCAGAAAGCGCACCAGGACATGCGAGGGCACCACGACGCGATCCATAAGCGATACCATCACTTCGGCTCCGCGACCAGAGCTTAGGATTCGGGAATACAAGGCAAAGTCCAGCACACCCACTCGTTGCTACACTGCTTTAGATTCTACAAGCGATTCGCAAGGTTGGCTACACATCGAGCCGCAACGGCCCGTCGTTCAAGAGCAGAAACCTCTTTTGAGTCGGCAGCCAGCAAGAAGGAAGCCGGGTGCCAAACAAAGGGTCCACGTTGAACACAGAAAAAACTAAGATTTTTTCCTTTTCGTCTTAGTGTCGATTCCGGGAGCGATCTGCTGCAACGCTTCCAAACCTTGCTTGGCTTGCTGACCGTAAGGGCCGTTAGGATCGAGCTCCGCAGCCTTCTGATAAGCCTCCACGGTGCCCGGCTGCACCACAACTTCCAATTTGCTGCCGACCTGTTTGTAATCCATGGAGCCGACCAGTGAGGCGCCCAGCAGATACCACGCTTGCGCGCTCTTGGGATCAAGCTCGGTCGCTTTCTTAAGCGGCTCGACCGCCTCCTTCATCTTCCCGGCATTGTAGAGGGTGATTCCGCCATTGCGATAGGCCTGCGCCGCATTTGTCGGATCCAGTTCCGCGCTCTTTTTGTAGGCTTCCATCGCCTCTGGAATTTTGCCCGCGCGGCCGTAGATGCCGCCCAGATTGTTGTAATAGGCCGCCGAGGGCTTTAGTTCGATAGCCTGCTTATAGGCGTTGATGGCGTCATCCGTTCGGCCATCGGTGTCGTAGGCATCGCCCAGGCGCGCCCAGATCAAATTTAGATTAGTATCTTTTTCGCTGGCCGCGGACTTCGCCGCTTCCAGTTCGGTCACCGCCTGATCCGCAAACCCTTTCACTTCTTGTTTCTTTGCGTCACGTTGGTCGGCAGTAGCTTTTGCCAAATCCGCCTTGGCTTGACCGGCTTGGTTTAGGAGCCCAATACCTTTCTCAAAGTGCTCCTTCATTCCCTGAAACTTTTGCTTCTCTTCTTCCTGCTTTTTCGCCGCCTCTTGTGTGGCCGCGCCCTGTTTTGCAAGTATCGCCTTGAAATTAGCGTCGGCTTTTGCGTCCTCGTTATTCTGCACACGGACCTTGGAGACCTGATAGGCCGGTTGCTTATCGTTCGGTGGAGGAAAGGCGGTGATCGTGACGTCGTAGATGCCAGGCCGCAAACTACGAATGTTGTATCTTCCTTCGTTGTCGGTCTTCGCTTCCTGTTTGAAACCTTGATCGCTCACCACTTGAACGGTCAGGCCGGCCCAGGGCTTCTCGTTCACGTCCAAAATCACGCCGCTAACTGAGCCCATTTGTGCTGAAGCGCCTGGGGCGAGGACCGAGATCAAAGCTCCAAAAATGAGTGCGGCCAATGGAAAGAATTTAGTAGCTCTCTTCATGCCCTTTTCTCCCTTTAACAAAAGCAAGCCAGTGTAATCCGGCCCGCCGGCGTGCGCCTATTATCTCCAAACCGGGCCGATTGCCAAGCTCAAGACTTCGCTGCCACCATCCGCCGGTAGGAAATTTGGTCGGCTACTCCAGCTTCGGCGAACGCGCGCAAGCGCAGCAAACAACTGTCGCAAGCGCCACAGGCTGCATCTTCGCTCTGATAGCACGACCACGTCAAATGCAGCGGCGCTCCCAGCTCGACGCCCCGCCGGATGATCTCGCTCTTCTTCATTGTGATGACCGGGGTAACAATTTCGATTCTGGTTTCCGGCCGGGTCCCGGCTCGCACCAGTTCCTGAAACGCCCGGTAATATTCCGGCCGGCAATCCGGATAGCCGGAGCTGTCTTCCGCAACCGCTCCAATATAAACGGCCCCGGCGCCGATTGCTTCCGCCCAGCTTACTGCCACGGAAAGAAAATGCGCGTTGCGAAATGGCACGTAGGTCACGGGAATCTTTCCGTGCGATGCTTGCGTGTGTAACTCACCTTCCGGCACGGCAATTTCCTTGTCGGTCAAAGCTGACCCGCCAATAGCGCGGAAATGGTCCAACCGCACGACCAACCTCTCACGTATTCCGTAACAGTCGGCAATCTCTTCGAAGGCTCGCTGCTCGCGCGCTTGTGTGCGCTGCCCATAGCCGGCATGCAACGCGGCGACGTTGCCCACACCATGGCGCTCGCGTGCGCTGCCCATAGCCGGCATGCAACGCGGCGACGTTGCCCACACCATGGCGCTCGCGTGCGATCGCAAGCGTCACGCAGGAGTCCATTCCGCCGCTGAGAAGCACCACCGCCTGTTTAGATTTGCTTTCCATAGAGCATCAATGTCGATTCATTCGCCTGCTACGTTTAGAGCGCCAGTTTGGGTTGCCTGCTAAACCCCCTTGGTAGCCGGATCCCACACAAATTTGTGAAGCTGCAACCCCAGCCGCACCGGCAGCCCATCCGCTAGGATCCATTCCACCAACGCGCGCGGCTGCAATCCTTGCCACTTCCCTTCTGGATCGTCAAATACCGGAGAAAAAAGCACGGCCCGCACCCGTTCCGCCAGCCGGTGCTGCCGCGTAAAGTCCCGGGCGAACTCATAATCGCGCCGCGTGGAAAGCACAAACTTCACCTCATCCTGCCCGCCAATGACATCCAGATTCTTCATCTCGAAAGTATCGGCTTCTCCGGAATCCGGACACTTCACGTCCACAATCTTGATGACCTCTGCTGGCAGGCGTCCAACAAAACGCTCCCCGCTCGTTTCGATCAACACCGTATACCCCAAGGCCAACAGTTTCCCCGCAACCTCGTAGATTTCTTCTTGCAGGAGAGGCTCGCCACCAGTCAACTCCACAAGCGGCACAATCGCATTGGAAGCGTCCGAACCTGCACGTCGCCCGGCGAGTTCGTCAACGCGCGCCAGCACTTCGTCGACGCTCATCTTCTTGCCGCCATGAAAAGCGTAAGCGGTATCGCACCAGGTACACCGCAAATTGCAGCCTGTCAGCCGCACAAAAACACAAGGCAGACCGGCGCGCGTGCCCTCTCCCTGAATCGATTTGAAAATTTCCGTAATGAACATGAAGTTTAACGCACCGGGTAATCGGTCGGCTGTTACGGCTCAGTCGCTCTCCTACTTCCCAGGACGGTATTGAGCGCTAGCCGTATCCGTTTCCCATACAACAATGTCGCTAACCCGCGCGCCGGCCGGCAACTCCCTCACGTTCCCGGTGACCTCGTCATAAAAATATTTCGCCAAATTTTCCGCCGAAGGATTCACAGTTCGAAAGGGCTCCAAATCGTTCATGAACTGATGGTCCAGCCCGCCGATAATCTCGCGAATCACGCGCTTCAATTCCGTAAAGTCGCACAACAACCCAATAGAATCCAGCTGCGGACCTTCCACCGTGACACGCACCCGGTAATTGTGCCCGTGCACGTTTTCGCACTTTCCGCGATATCCGCGGAGCGCGTGCCCGGCCGAAAATGTCTCTTCCACGCTGACCTGAAACATAAGTTCTTTCTTGTCTGCTGCCTGTGTGCTGCCTTGGCTCTAATTTCCCTTTTCCAAAAACCTAGCCACGTCGGTCAACTCCTGCGTGGTCGCATACCCAGGGAGGGACTCCAAGAAAATTTTACCATAGGCCATCCGCTGAATCCGGCTGTCCAGCAACGCCAACACGCCTCGATCGGTCTTAGTCCGAATCAGCCGCCCAAACCCTTGTTTCAGCGAAAGCACTGCTTGCGGAACCTGAAATTCCGAAAACGCATTGCGCCCATCCTCTTGCAATGCCTTTACCCTGGCGGCCACGATGGGATCACTAGGGACGGCGAACGGCAATCTATCCACGATCACGCAAGAGAGTTGATCGCCGGGCACATCGACGCCCTGCCAGAAACTCGAAGTCGCAAACAGCACCGCACCCTGCGTGTTCTTAAACCTTTCCAGCAGCACCGACCGTGGCGCGGTGCCTTGCAAGAGCAACGGAAAAGACACGCGCCCACGCACGCGTTCGAATAAATCGTTCATCTGCGCGTAACTGGTGAATAGACAAAATGCGCGCCCCTCGCTGAGCTCAAGCAATTTCACAATTTCATCCGCCGCCGCTTGCGGAAAAGCTGGATTGCGCACATCCGGAATTCCGCGCGGCATATAGAGAAGCGCTTGTTGGCCCCAATCGAACTCCGGAGGCAGCGCTCCCTCTTTAGCGTGATCGAGTCCCAAGCGCTGACGGATATATTCAAAGCGTCCGGCAACCGTGAGAGTGGCTGATGTCAGGACAATCGAATCGAATTGCTCGAACAGACGTGCCCGCAAAACCTGGCTGACATCAATGGGCGTTGCGGCCAGAAAAACACCTTTGTTTCGGCGCTCGTACCAATACACGAAATTACGCTCGTGCGACTCGAACAAAAAGGCTAGTTCCTGCCGAATCTCGAAGCTTCTGCGAGAGATGCGCAACAACTCTTCCGGTTTCTGCGCCAGCGCCGCAAATTCGGTTTCCAGCCCTTTCAACGCGTTCGTCAAGGCATCATATGCGTCGCGGTGCTCCTCAAGGAATGCCTCGCGTTCGTTTCTTTCGAACGGATAGCGCCCATCGCGCGCGGGGAAAACATCAAAAAAAGCGCGGCTACGCTCGCGAATCCGCTGCGTTCGCCGCAACAGGGCCGGCGTTCCAAGGTGCAGCAGCCGCATGCTGATATCCGCATCGCGCGCCAGTTCCTCGAAACGGTAATTTGAAATCTGCCGGCCAAAGTAATCGCTGGCCACGTCTTCCATCTCGTGCGCTTCATCAAAAACTACCGCAGAATATTCCGGCAAAATACTCCCGAAATCGTCCTGTTTCAGTGCCAGATCAGCGAAGAAGAGGTGATGATTCACGATGATCAGGTCCGCTTCCTTGGCGCGCTGCTGCATCGCGGTAATGAAGCATTGCTTGAAGTCCGCACACTTCTGCCCCGTGCAGGTGTCGCGCCGCGCATCCAGGCGCGTCCATAATTCTGAATCGTCCGCCAGAAACGTAAGCTCCGCGCGGTCTCCGGTTTCCGTCAGCTTGGACCATTCCTGAATCTGCCGAAACTCATCCATCTCTTCCATTCCTTTAAGGATGGGCTGATCCGCGATCTGGTGCAGCTTGGCCCGGCACAGAAAATTCGAGCGTCCCTTCATGACCGCCACTTTCAATTCCGGGGCAAAGTGTTTTTGCAAAAATGGAATATCTTTTTGATAGAGCTGCTCTTGCAAAGACTTGGTGGCCGTGGATATCACCACGCGCCGCCCGCTGCAGATCGCTGGCAGCAAATACGCCAAAGTTTTCCCGGTACCCGTGCCGGCCTCCACTACCACATGATGCCGGCTTTCAAACGCATCCTGCACCAACTCCGCCATCAACAGCTGCGCGCGCCGGTGCTCATACCCGCCGATCATGCAGCGTTCGAGCAAACCGCCCGGCCCAAACACTTCCTGCATGTTCGGCGCTGACTTTTTGTCAGTTGCTGCGCTATCTATTTCTGCATGATCAGGCCGTTGCATTGGAATTTCATCGTCGGCCTGAGTAAATCCACGCTCGTTCGGAAGCTTCTGCCGCTGTACCGCCGCACCATCCATGCCCGCCGCAGCCGTGTTGCGTTTCCCCAAATGAGGTAGCCCGGACGCGGCCGTGACAACGCTCCCTGCCGTTGGACGGTACATGAGCAAGGCTAATGCTAGCCGGTCCTTTCTCGTATTGTGCTTCATCGGAGCTTGCGCCGCATTTAGGAGTTGAACAATCAGCTCGCGGTTTGCATCTATATTCTTCGCAGGCAGCGCTAGAGTCATACCTAGGCGTTGCGCCGTGGCATCCGGCTTTGGCTCGACGCTCAATCTGCCGTGGGGGCCGCATGAATTTCCGGAAGATCTTTGCTTTACTGCCGTCCGTGTGCGCTGTAGGTCTGGTCGCCTGTAGTGGCAAGCCGACACAACCCTGCACAGTGAATTGTGGCGGAAGTGGAACGGCGACGCTCAGCGTGACACTGACAGCAGCTCCTCTCACGCCGCCGCCCAACACCAACCTTCTTTCATTTCTGGTCGATATCAACACCATCACACTGACCCCCGCTACGGGAGCCGCCGTAAACATACCTTTGAACGCCACTACCATCGGTGTCGATCTCACCAGGTTACAGAGCGATTCCATATTTCTTGGCACGTCCGCGGCGGTTCCCGCCGGTTCCTATTCCAGCATTACGGTAAGCATCTCGAATCCGGTAGTCACCTTCTGTACGCAAACGCAAGGCAATACCGGCTGCGCACCCAACAGCGTAGCCACCATCTCCGGCGGAGCAGCCGCGGCACCCCAAATCACCTCCGCTCCGTTTCCTCTAACATTGTCGGCAAACCAGCAGACCGGACTGGCGATTAACTTCAATCTTGGCAATGCACTGACCGTAAGCGCTTCTCAGCCCCAAGTTGTCACGGCGGTCAATCTCGCTGCTACGAACGTCCTCAGCGCCAATGCTCTACCCTCGACAGCCAACAGCCTCGCCTCTGGACAACTCGACTTTGTGGAAGACGTCACAGGAGTGGTAACCGCGGTCAACTCCACAACTCAGTCGGTGACCGTGCAAACGGCCACGCGCGGCCCGCTCACCGCCATCGCAAATTCCTCGACCGTGTTTTCGCCCAACTGCACGGCCTTTAATCTAAGCCTGTCATTTTCCGGCTGTATCGTGCAGGGGCAGGTAGCCAGCCTGGATACGGTTCTAAACTCCGATGGTACGTTCACCTTGCTGGAGTACGACCCGCTAGCTACCGCTACGGGCGATTGGGTTGAGGGCATTGTCACCGTAATACCCTCCTCCAGCACTCAATTTCAAATCATCACCAACGACTCCGTACTGGCCACCTCCAACAGTAAGCTCGGCAGCAATCTCGCTCTGGCCACGCCGGTAAACGTCACGCTCGTCAGCCCCAGCCCCTTTCTCGTGGATACCAAAGGCTTGACCGTGCCCGTCACGACCTTTGGGGGCACCGATGCATCCATCCTGCTCCCTGGGCAAACCGTCGCGGTTCACGTCACCGCTTTCACAGCCGCTTCCGGCACGCCGCCAACCGCGGCGGTCAGCGCGGATGCCTTGTATTTGCGTTTCACGCGTGTGACCGGAAGCCTAACTAGCCCAGCGGCTCCAAATGTTTCGATTCAGTCCCTGCCATCATTCTTCGGTGTGACCACACAGGTACAGGTCCAATTGTCAGCCGGAGCAGTCAACACGAATTACGATGGCGTCAGCAGTTCCGCAGGTCTGACCTCAGGTCAGACAGCGTCAATCCGCGCGCTCTATTTTGGTTCGACAACCGTTCCGGCATTTAGCGCCGCGAAGGTTCGCACGCACTGAATTTCCCCGCCTCCGCAAAAGGCAAAACGGGTCGGCCCGACTCATCTCGGACCGGCCCGTTCACTTTTTTGCGCTGCTGTATTCTTACGCCGGCTGCATTCCGCCTACCGTGGTGTTGGGCGGCAGTGGAGGCGGCATATACGGTCCCGACGGCGCACTAGCCGCGATGGTCGGTTGGAAGCGATTGTAGAGCGCCAACGAAATTGCCCCCAAACCCCACAACATTACCCCGAACTTTACCCAGCCTCCGATAATCGGGACAACTGTCGCCAAACGCACGATCACTATTCCCACGGCCATTCTGCCGATCAGTGGCCAAGTCTCCTCCGTGCGTCCCATCAGCCATTGCCCCACCAGCGCTCCTACAATTAGTTGCGCAAAATAAAGAGCTGCGTACCAAATGAAAAATGCGGATATCCCCACGAACAATCCCACCACTGTGACGCAAGCGATCACTGCGGCAATCGGCACGCCGAAGAAAACAAGAACGCCCAATCCAAACGATGCGCCGTAACGTTCCGCGCTAGCCACAGCTTCCGCAGCAAATTTCGGCATCAACTGGAACAACACCAGCCCGAACAAAACGAATGCGGCAAGCCAGATCACCTGCCACACGTAATAGTGGCCTAAGCCAGATGCTTCCCGAACATGAACAGATCTTTCCCCAGGCTTCCTTCCAGGTTCAAGGTCTCCACAAACAACGTCAGGCTCCCCCCGATCTTGCCCGCCGATTCGACGTTCACCACCTCATCGAACGTCAAGACGTTTTTCGCCACGGTTCCGCGGATCGTCAGCGTGTTGGTAAACGCGCGGACATTTCCATCCACTTGGCCATTTACCTCCAGGGCCTGCGCAAAGGCGATGACGTCGCCCTTCACGTGCCCGGTGACGCTAGCGTTGTGGCCGAAGAGGAAAACATCTCCTTCGACCGTGCCATCCACGCGCACGCGGTCGCCGAATAGGAAGATATCGCCCTTAATGGTTTCCTCTTGCGCCACTCCGACGGATTCAGCGTGTCGCGTCTCCGAGGCCATCGCGGACGCCGGCTGCAACAGGAGTGACGCGCAGAATCCGGTCAACACCAAGGCGAGAGCGGAGCCCCGGCGCACGCGCTTGCGGAAGAACGCCAGCGCAAAGCCCGCCAACGTCACTAGCGCCAGCACCTCCAACAAAGTGATCATCGATTGCCATCCTTTCCAGAAGGCGCCTTGAAAAATCAGCAAGCTCAAAAGATTCGATCCGCCAAACCCGGCCTGCTCCAACTGCCGCTGCCAGGGCTCAACGTAGCCGGTGTACAGCGCATACACTCCTGTTGCCGCCAGCCCAAACGCTACGGTCCAAATCCATTGCATCGACCGCCGCGCCCGTTCCTGAAACTGCGCCAGCCTGGCCGGCAGCGCCTCCTCTTCCTCCAGCATCGCGCGTGTCAGCAAGCGCGATTCGCGTTCCAGCGCGCGCAGCAATGTCCTGCAACCGGCGCATTCCTGCGTATGCGCGGAAACTTCTTGTGCCCGTGCGCGGTCCAGTTGCCGCTCGATATACAACAAACAAGTCATTTCGTCGAGATGCTGCTCTGCATCTCCCGACAAATTTTCGTCTGCCCTCACGTGGTCCCTCCCGCGGCCAGCGCGCCGCTTTGCCCCAGCGCCTGCCGCAGTTCATGCCGTGCGCGCAGCAGCACCACGCCCACAAAGGCGCGGCGCACTCCCAGCGCATCGGCAATTTCGTCGTAGCTCATATCCGAGTAGTAGCGCATCACCAGCGCCATGCGTGCGCGCGAGCCCAGCTTGTCCAGCGCCCTCCGCACTTCTTCGCTGGTCTTCTGCTCGATGAGCCTGTCCAGTTGATTCGGATCCGGATGCTCCAGTGGCACGTTTTCCAGATCCTCGGTTTCTTTATCTTGGCGAGTCTTGCGGCGCCGCAGCACGTCCCAACAATGGTTGGCGGCCACCTTGTAGAGCCAGGCCGTGAAGGAACGGCTCTGGTCGTATTGTTGCAATCTATTATCCCGCATCAGCTTTGCGAAAATGTCCATCGTCGCGTCTTCGGCGTCTTCACGGGTTGGCAGCGCCCTCCGGCAGAAGCGGAAGATCGCGGGCGCGTACTCCATATAAAGCTCTCCCCAGGCATCGGCATCCCCTGTCCGTGCCCGAGATATCGCCCCCGTGGGCTCTGGCTTGCCTGGCGCGCTCATCCGGTCTGATCTCGGCGCATCCATACACTAGTACGCAGGAAACCCCGCAAAAATTACACATTGCTATGCCCTCGCACTTTAGCAGAACTCTGAAGTTCTGAATAAGGAACTCAGTCGATTTGCTCGACGGTTGCCGATTTCCAAAACTGCTCCCGGCAGGTATACTCCACCCCGACATTTTGAAAAACTAGGCTGTAAGTCCTTGAGCAGTCGGGCGATACGGCAGCAGTACGCCGCAGCCATACCTGAGGGAGTGCGCAACTATGACGTTCGGTGACTGGATGCAGGGAATCTGCGCGATAGGATTTGCGCTTCTGCTGTGCGCCACCAGCGCAACTGCGCAGGATCAAGCCAAGCTCAACCTGATGCCCATGCCGTCAAACCTGCAAACCGGCACCGGCGACTTGCGCATTGATTCCTCCTTTTCCGTAGCCCTAACCGGGCACACGGAACCGCGCCTCGATCGCTCAGTCCAGCGCTTTCTCCGCCAACTCTCCCGTCAAACCGCCATTCCTCTTTCCACCAAGCTCTCCACAAAGCCCACCCTAACCGTGCACACCGACCACGCCAGCAGGGAAATCCAGGAACTCGGTGAAGACGAATCTTACACGCTCTCCATCGCCCCCGACGGCGCGAGAATCGATGCCCCAACCCCGCTAGGCGCCATGCACGCCCTGCAAACTTTCCTGCAATTGGTCGAAGTCTCCCCCAACGGCTTTGCCGCTCCCGCCCTCACCATCCAAGACAAGCCGCGTTTCCCGTGGCGCGGCCTCATGATCGACGTAGCGCGCCACTTTATCCCCCTCGATGTCCTCAAGCGCAATCTCGACGGTCTCGAAGCGGTGAAGATGAACGTCTTCCACTGGCACCTCTCAGAAAATCAAGGCTTCCGCGCGGAAAGCAAAAAGTTCCCCAAGCTGCACACGCTAGGCTCCGACGGTCTCTACTACACCCAAGACGAAATTCGCGACCTTATCGCCTATGCCCGTGATCGCGGCATTCGCGTCGTCCCCGAATTCGACATGCCCGGCCACAGCACCGCCTGGTTTGTCGGCCATCCCGAATTGGCCAGCGCCCCCGGCCCCTACAAGATCGAGCGCAAATGGGGCGTCTTCGATCCCGCCATGGATCCCACCAATGAGAAAACCTACAAGTTTCTAGACGAATTCGTTGCTGAAATGACTAAGCTCTTCCCCGACCATTATTTTCATATCGGCGGCGACGAAGTGAACGGCAAGCAGTGGGACGCCAGCCCCAAGATTCAGGAGTTCAAGAAATCGCACGCCCTGAAAGATAACGAAGCCCTCCAGGCTTATTTCAGCCAGCGAGTACAAAAAATTGTCACCAAGCACGGCAAAGCTGTAGTCGGCTGGGACGAAGTTTTCATTCCCGGCGTGCCCAAAAACATCGTCATTCAATCCTGGCGCGGCCAGGAATCGCTCGCCAAAGCCGCCGCGCAGGGTTACCACGGCATTCTCTCCAACGGCTACTATCTCGATCTCGGCTGGTCCACCGCCCGCCACTACGCAGTCGATCCCGCCAGCGGTCCCGCCGCAAGTCTCACCCCAGACCAGCAGCAGTTGATTCTCGGCGGCGAATCCTGCATGTGGGCAGAGTACGTAAATTCAGAAAACATCGACTCCCGCATCTGGCCGCGCAATGCCGCGATCGCCGAGCGTCTATGGTCGCCGCAATCCGTCACCGATGTCGCGTCGATGTACGCGCGTCTGCACGCGGTTAGTGCGCAGCTTGAATGGCTCGGCCTGACCCATCGCGCCTATTACCCGCAGATGCTGCGCCGCATCGCAGGCCACGCCGCAACCCCGGAACAACTGACCGCCCTCCGCACGCTAGCCGATGTAGTCGAACCGGTGAAGGATTACACCCGCGAAGCTTCTGCTCCGGCTGAGCCAACCAGCGCAACACCGCTAAATCGTCTGGTAGACGCCATTCCGCTAGAGAGCGAGCCGGCCCGCCGTTTTAGCGAGCAAGTAGACAAATTTGTCTCCTCTGCCTGCCACGACGAAGACGCCGCCGCGCAACTACGGG
>WNEZ01007160.1_pt1 | contig 13785 bp, 9 predicted proteins | sample 5400521 | NCBI WGS metagenome assembly WNEZ01 (sample SAMN13153339, study PRJNA577476) | soil metagenome | isolation source: 120 cm saprolite under Douglas fir tree site 2 hole 1 replicate 1 | place: USA:California | collected 2015-04-18 | reverse complement strand
GCCGGAAACCGTTCGCAGCCGCGTGTTGTCTCTGCCCGCTTGGTTTGAGGTTCGGACGGTGCAAGGAACTCACGCAACTACGTTTCCCGTCGCGTTGCATCGTGGCGAACGGGAAGCGATTCTCCTAGCGGAGGCACTGCGGCCGGACGTGCTTTTGATCGATGAACAGATTGGACGGACGATCGCCCTGAGCCGGAATCTCCCGGTCTCGGGAACACTGGGTGTCCTGGAACGCGCCGACAAGATGGGGTTCGTTAGCGATTTCCCGCAAGTCCTCCAACAACTGAAGGCCAGCGGGTTCTTTATCACGGATGTCCTGGAGCAACAGCTCCTGGAGCGTCATCGTGCGCGACGAGGCAGCTCGCCGTAGAGGATTTCCCGAATTTCATCGTCATCACGGAAACAGCTTTGGATTGGGCACGTTTCCTTCCGCTTTGGCACTAGGGGACTTCAGGAATTCGTCGAGGCGCAGGAATTTGCGGCCGAGGGCGCCCGAGTACGCAGACCATTCTTCCTCACCTGAATCGAGCGCCAGCGCGGCGCGGACAGCCGCAAGCTTGGAATCCAGATCGTCGAGATAGTGAAAAACCATCGCCTCTCGAATCATGGGCAATTTTGGCGAGCCAAACTCGTACTGACCGTGGTGGCTGATCAGCAGATGCTGAACGACGGTCTTCAAATTAGCTGGAAAGCCTTCGATGGCATCGATGGCCTTCGTTATGGTTTCCAGCTCCATAACAATGTGACCCAGGAGCTGCCCTTCCGTCGTGTAGCCGATGGCGCGGTCGTAGCAAAGTTCGTCGAGTTTTCCAACGTCGTGCAGTATTGCCGCGGCCAGCAGTAGGTCCAGATCAAGTTCGGGATAGTGTGCGGCGACTCGCTTGGCCAAATCGCAGAGGCCGACGGCGTGCTCAAGCAGACCGCCCAGGTAGGCGTGATGCATCACTTTTGCAGCAGGCGCGCGTTTGTAGCGCGCTGCGATTCCCGGATCGGAAATGATCCCGTTCACCAGTTTCTTCAGCCACGGATTCGCGATTGAGCCGGCAGACTCCGACAACTGCGCGTACAGCTTTTCGACATCAGCGCTGGTATGGGGAAGAAAATCGGCCAGGTCCACTTCTTCCGGCTTGGCGCGGCGGAGCTGCTGCAACGAGAGCTGGGGCTTGTTGCGATAAATTTCCACTCGCGCGTGGACTTTGACGAAATCGTCGCGGTTGACGTCCTTCGCGGCGGCCTCGAACTGGTCCCACATGCGCGCCTCGATGGTGCCGCTGCGATCGCCGAGCTCCAGCCGGAGATACGGTTTTCCTTCGCGCGTATTGCGAATCTCTTTTTCGTGAACGAGGAAAAAGGTGGTGATGTTCTGCTCGGAGCCCAAATCGGTGACAAAAGCCGTCTTCATCCGCCGGATGCTCCGCGCTTGCCGAACAAAAGGAATTTCTTGTGACCCTTCTTGGACTTGGTCACTTCGGCTGTGGCGCTGACTTCCTGAATCTCAGAGTTTCCGCCGCCCGCCAAATCCTGATACCCGGGCTTGATCACCACGTAGCTCTGTTCGCGGAGCGTCTTCAGGTATTCCCGAAGCGCGGGTTCCATTTTCTCTGAATACAGCTTGTCCGTGATTTCGTTTTCGACCTTGGCCAGCGACTGCTCGCCTTCGTCGTAATGTTCCATCACCTGCAGAATCAAAAAGTTCTGCTTGGTCTCTATCACGTCCGTCAGCTCGTTCTTCTTCATCTTGAAGACCACGTCCTCGAGTTCTTTCGAAAGCTCGCCCCGCTTATAGAGACCCAAGAAACCGCCCTGGCTTTTGGTCGTGCCGTCGGAGAAGCGCTTGGCGATCTCCCCAAAGTCTTCGCCGTCTTTAACCCGCTTCAGGGCCGTCTCCGCCTTCTTTTTCAGATCCGGAATCTCGCCCGCATTCTTTCCAGCGGTGCTGACTTCGATGGAGCGGAGCGCCACCTGCTCCGGGCGCACATAATCTTTCTTGTGCTCGTTGTAATACTTTTCGACTTCCTCTCTGCCGACGGTGATGTGAGAGCCGACTTCGCTGCCAATGACGCGCTGGGTGAGCAGACCGTTGCGAATATTGTTCCTGAAATCTTCCCAGTTCAATCCCTGGCTCGAAACGGCCTTTTCCAAAGCCTCCATGCTATCGAGTTTGTTCTGCACGCGGATTTGGTCGAGCCTCTTGATGACTTCAGGTTCAACGCTCACGCCCATGTCCTTGGCGCGCTGGACAAGCAGTGACTGGTCGATCAAATCGCGCAGCGCGTTTTTCTGGCGCTCTTCGACATCGGCCTTCAACTGTTCCGGCGTGCAGCGGTTCTGGCATTCCTGCTGGGCGTCTTCCTCCGCGGAGGCACGAGCGCGCTGCAGCTCTGACCCGGTGATGATCTCGTTGTTGACGCGCGCGATGATCTCCTCAACCACTTTCCCCGTCGAGTTGGATGGCCTCGGCGTGGCCGGGGCCGCGGCTGCGGGGGCCGGCTTCTCCATCGCCGGAACCGCGGGCTTCGCTGGAGGCGTCGTGGGCTTCTGTTGGGCGGCCAGCGATCCATGTAGCATCAGGACGGCAGCAAGGAGCGCCGCAGAGACTCCAAGTCTACGCATGCATTTCCTCATACCTAGAGTTTAGCCCTGCCCTTGAAGGGCGAGCAATACGTTTCTCACGGCGAGCTGCACGGGTTCCCCGCGCGTTACCTCCAACCAGAGCACCCCGCTGGGGTCCAGTTTGATGCCCTTTCGCGAACGAACCACTTTGACGAGGGTGGCAGGATCGAGCGGCGTCTCCGGATGGAAGCGAATGGCGATGCGGGTCCCCTGGCGCTCCACCGCCGAGATGCGCAGCCGCTCACACATCGATTTGAGGACGGCATACTCCAAAAGGTTTTCTACCGAGGAAGGAGGCGCGCCGAATCGGTCTTCGAGCTCGCGATAAATATCCTGCTTCTCTTCTTGTGTCGCGATCGAAGAGATCCGTTTGTAGGTGCGCAGCCGGAGGTTTTCGCTGGGGATGTAATTCTCCGGAATACGCACGTCGAAGCCAAGACTCAATGTAGTGCGCAACTCGGGAGCGGCCTCCTCACCCTTCAATTTGGAGACGGCGCGCTCCAGCATCTGGCAGTACATATCGAAACCGATGGCTTCGATGTGCCCGTGCTGCTGGCGGCCGAGCATGTTCCCTGCGCCGCGGAGTTCGAGGTCCAGCGCGGCGATTCGAAAGCCAGCGCCAAGTTCGCTGAATTCCTTCATTGCGGAAAGACGTTTGCGCGCAATACCCGAGAGCGCAGCTTCCGGCGGAACGAGCAGATAGGCATAAGCGCGCTGGTGAGAACGGCCGACGCGTCCGCGAAGCTGGTAGAGTTCCGCGAGTCCCAGCCGATCCGCGCGGTTGATCAGGATGGTGTTCGCGCGGGGAATATCCAATCCGTTCTCGACAATAGTCGTCGCGACCAGCACATCCGCCTCATCACGGATGAATTTCAACATGACGCTCTCGAGTTCTTTCTCGCCCATCTGCCCGTGGCCCACGACGACGCGGGCCTTGGGCACCAGCCTTTGCAACAGTGTGGCGAGTGAATAAATGGACTCGACCCGGTTGTGAATGAAATAGACCTGGCCCTCGCGCGCCAGCTCGTTTTCGATGGCGCGCTTCACGAGCTCTTCCTGAAACGAAGCGACGACCGTCTGGATCGCCAGGCGGTCCCGAGGAGGCGTTTCGATGATGCTCATGTCCCGCAATCCGACGAGCGACATGTGCAAGGTGCGGGGGATCGGCGTGGCGGAAAGAGCCAGCGCGTCAACGTTTTTCCGCATCTCTTTGAGCCGCTCTTTGTGAGCGACGCCGAAGCGCTGCTCTTCGTCCACAATGAGCAGCCCCAGGTCCTGGAATTTCACGTCTTTCGAGAGCAGGCGGTGAGTACCGATCACGACATCCACTTTCCCGGCTTCGAGATCTGCAAGGATTTTTTTCTGTTCCGCCGCGCTGCGGAACCGGCTCAACATCTCGATGCGCGCCGGAAACGGAGCAAACCGTTGCTTGAAGGTTTCGAAGTGCTGAAAAGCGAGCACGGTCGTGGGCGCCAGGAGGGCGACCTGCTTGCTGTCCGCAACCGATTTGAAAGCGGCGCGCATGGCCACTTCGGTTTTGCCATATCCGACATCACCGCAGAGCAGACGGTCCATCGGCGCGGCGCGCTCCATGTCGCGCTTGATGTCGGCGATAGCGGTGTTTTGATCGACGGTCTCCTCGAATTCGAAAGTGTCCTCAAATTCGCGCTGAAAATTGCCGTCGGCGGAAAATGCGAAACCCAGGGCCGTTTTGCGCGCCGCGTATAAAGCGAGAAGCTGGTCCGCCATGTCCTCAAGCGATTTGCGGACGCGGGTTTTCCGCGTGTTCCACGCGGTGCCCCCGAGCTTGTCGAGCGCCGGGTGCGCGCCCTCCACGACGCGGTAGCTCTGCACCAGGTCCATGCGCTCGAGCGGCACGTAGAGCCGCGCGTCCTCCGCGTAGCGCAGCAGCATGAATTCACCGCGGTGGCCGTCCGATTCGATCTGCCGTAAGCCTTCGAATTGGCCGATGCCGTGATCGACGTGAACGACAAAATCCCCCGGCTTCAACTCGGCAAAATCAGTGAAGAAACCGGAGGTGCGAATCTTGCGGCTGGGCCGCTCGACTGTGGGAGTGACGTCGAAAAGATCCGCGTGTCCAAATAAAGTAAGCTTTGCACCCGGGAAGGCCGCGCCTTCCGCAAAGGGCGCGCGAATCAAAAGAAGCCCCGCAGTTTCCAGAGCGCCTTCCGCGGTGAATCCGGCCGCCGCGTTTTCCGATTCGCCCAGAACATAGGGCACGTCATATTCGCGGCAAATGTCCGCAAGCCGCTCCAGCTCACCGGTGCTTGCCGCAGTGAGAAAAACTTTCCCGCCGGAACCGAGTTGCGACTTCACATCGCCCATGCAGGCGACGACGTCTCCGTGGAAGCGGGCGCTGGGCCGGGAGGAAAGCTCGAATTGCGCCGCCGTGCCGATGGCGAGGGCGAGTTGCTCGAGATGAATTTGAGAGGTCTTGCGAATCGCGGCGGCAAATTCTTCTTCATTCCAGAAAAAATGCGAGGCGGGTGGAGCGTTTGCGCGGCCGTGGCGTTCGTAGTTCTCGGTGGCCCGGGCGAGATGCTTCTCCGCGGCGTCGCGCAGTGATTGCGGCTCATCCAGGAAGACAATTGGTTTGAGAGAACTTTCTGCCAGCTCGAAAAGCGAGCTCTGCCCTGATTCGTCAGCGGATTGGAAAAACGGCGGTGCATCCCAGGAATCTGCCCCGCCCTCTCCGGCGGCAACCAGGGCCGCGACGTTCCATTCCGTTAGCGGGAGAAGCGTTGTTCGAACGACAGGCGCAATGGAACGTTGCGTTCGCGGATCAAACTCGCGGACCGATTCCACCGTGTCTCCCAAGAGCTCGATGCGCACGGGGCGCGGCGCTTCCGGCGAGAAAACATCCACGATACCGCCGCGCTTTGCGAACTGCCCCGGGAGCTCAACCATCTCGGTGCGCGTGTAGCCGACACCCCCAAGATGAGAGATTAATTCCTCCAGCGGAACTTCGGCGTCGGTGGCCAGCGTGCGCGCGAGCGACAAGTAAATAGTGGCGTCCTGATACCTCCAGAGCGCCGCCGGGACCGGCGCGATGACCAAGGAAATCTGGCCGTCCGCGAGCCGAAAGAGTGTTGCCGCGCGCCGCTCGAGGATGTCCGGATGGGGACTCTGCGCTTCCCAAGGCAGCGTATCGAAGGCCGGAAGCGTGGCCGTGCCGCCGGCCGCGCCCGGAAAAACATTTGCAAAGAATCGGACGGTTTCCGCAAGGGCTTCGGCGCGCCGGTTGGAATCGGTGATGAAAAAGGCCGGACGCCGCAGCGCGTGAGTTACATAGGCAGCGACGAGCGCCTTGGCGACATCATGCAGGCCGGAAAGAGAAACGTGTGGCCCGCCGGCGCGCAAGGAATTGACGGCGCCTTCCATCGCCGGATGGCGAAGCACGGCCTCCAATCGTTCGCGGACGGCAGGGAGAATCATGCGGCGGCGGTCAGGATTCCCCGCGAGAGGCAGGAACGCCCTCGCGGATTCTTCGCAGAATTTCCGTCGTCGAATAACCGGGAACGAGGGGGATCGAAAGGACGCGGCCGCCGGCGGCCTCGACTTCTTCCCGGCCCACGATTTGATTTCCGGGCCAGTCGCCGCCCTTCACCAGCACATCGGGGAGCAACCGCGCGATAACTTCCCGCGGCGTGACCTCATCGAAAATGACAACCGCATCCACGCACTCGAGCGCGGCGAGAATCTCTGCCCGCTCGCGCGCCGGCAAGACAGGCCGACCCTCCCCTTTCAGTTGGCGCACGCTTGCGTCACTATTCAGGCCGACGATCAGGGCGTCACCAAGCTCGCGAGCCTGTTCGAGAACACGGACGTGGCCCGGATGCAGCAAATCGAAGCAGCCATTGGTGAAAACGATGCGGCGGCCGTTGCGTTTCGCGGCGCCAAACCGCACAATCGCTTCCTCCAGAGTCAGAATCGCAGGTGGCAAAGCATCTCCATGCAGGCGCAAAGCGAATCAAAATTATCGCCGTTCGAATTGGTAGTTTATCACGCGCAAGAGGCGGGGGGCGCAAAGGCCCGCGGTGCACGATGAAAACGCGCAAAGGAGTCCGCGCGATTGCAGGAATCGCGTTGTGTGCGGCGGGGTTCGGACTGGTGTTCACCAGACCTCTGCACCCGCACACATTCTTGATGGACGCGGGCGGCTGCCGGATGGTCACGGACGTCGTGGAGCCCGCGGGAGGCGCAGCCAAAGGATTCGTCCTGCTGTTACACGGACTCGCTGCAAACAAAAAAATCATGTCGTATATAACCAGCGGCTTTGCGGAACAAGGGCTTCGTGTTTTCGTACCGGACTTGCCGGGGCACGGCCGCACCGCCGGCCCTTTCTCGCCTGAACGTGCCGTTACGTGCAGCGAATCGCTGCTTCGCGAGCTGATCGCTCGCGGGCTTATCGAGCAAGACCGGACAATTCTCGCGGGGCATTCCCTGGGCGGCGCGATTGCCGTGCGCGTAGCGAATCACACTCCAGTGGCCGGCGTGATCGCGATTTCACCCGCGCCGATGAGAACCGCGCACGGCGTACGAGAAGAAGACTTGCTGTTTAAGGATTCTGCCCCGGCACCGTCGAATTCGCTGCTGATAAGCGGAGCCTGGGAGCCGAAGTTGATGAGCGAACACGCGGCGGACCTCGCGGCATCGCGCGAGGATGGTTCGGCGAAGTACCGCGTCATCCCCAGAGCGACACACGCGAGCCTGCTATTCAATTCACTGGTGGTGCGGGAATCGCAGAAGTGGGCCGCGAACGTGCTGCACCTGGGAGAGCCAGCCGGGACACCCACGCGGCGTGGCGCGCTCGGATCAGCCGCGGGATTCATAGGACTGTTACTCCTCGCGGCGCCATTCTTGCGCGAAACGCTGCGAAACAAAGAATTCGCTGGAGCGCCAGCGGCGCTGGCTGCCGCCCCTGGCACGGCCCGCCTCTTCCTGGAATTCATTCTTCTGGGCCTCGGAACGGTCGCAATTCTCCACTCCTGGATCCCGCTGCGGAAGCTGCAACTTTTCGAAGGCGACTATTTTGGCAGCTTTCTCCTAATCCTCGGAGCCGGGCTCTTGCTCTTTCATGCGAGGTCGCTCCGCGAGTTGTTTGGGAACAAGATAGCCGCGGCTCAAACAGTCATGAGGTGGCTCAGCAGCCTCTTCGCAGCTTGCTTTGCGGCTTTTGTGCTGCTCCTTCTGTTCACCGCATGGCTGGATTTGAGTATGACGGAAGCATGGCTTACGGCGTCGCGCTGGGCGCGCTTCCCCGTTCTGCTCGCGGCGCTGCTGCCTTATCACGCCGCGGAAGAACTGGTCCTGTGCCCGGCGCAATTCGCGAGTGGATTGCGGCGCCTGGTTTTCGCGCTCTTGCTGCGATTGGCGGCTTGGGGGACGCTCCTGGCGGGCCTTTTCGGACTGCGCAGCGGTGAAATCCTACTGCTGCTCTTCGCGCCCTATTTCGCTTTGTTCTGTTTGCTTCAGCGCCGCGGGATGGACATTGTGCGGAAAGAGACAGCTTCACCGGCGGCAGCAGCTCTTTTCGGTGCTATACTCTTCGCAGGTTTGTGCTTGGTGATTTTCCCCATCACCTGACAAAATCCTGATGCTAAACGCGGCGGGCTTGTCTGAGATTCCGCGCGCAGGCATGGAATTTGAGGCCTTTAGCGGCACGCGACCATGGCAGAGATAGCGATCGTCGGCGGCGGACCTTCGGGCGCGATTTGCGGAGAGCAACTCGCCCGGGCGGGGCACAAAGTGGAAATTTTTGATGAGCACCTGGCTTGGGAGAAACCCTGTGGCGGCGGCCTGACCCACAAGGCCATCGAGTGCTTTCCGTTTCTGCTGGATAATTCATATCCCAAGAAGCTGGTCAATTCCGTCGAGCTGATCAGCAGCAATGAGCAGCACGCCAGGCTCGAAATGTCGCATCCCATCGTCATCTATTCGCGCAAGGTCCTGAACGGCATGCTCTTGGACCGCGCCCGGGCTGCGGGCTGCGACGTGCAGCAATCGCACGTGATCGCCGTGGACACGGCATCTCCAAAACCGCGGTATTGCGTCGACGGCGAGTGGAAACCGGCTGATTTTCTGGTGCTCGCGGCCGGCGCGCGAAACCAGCTCGTGCCGGAATCACGTCCGCTGCAGCGCGATGAATTGGAAATGACCCAGGGTTATTTCGTCCCCCAAACCGCGGATGCCATCACCGTGAAGTTCCTTCCCCATTTCGAAGGTTACATCTGGTCTTTCCCGCGCTGCGATCACCTCTCGGTCGGAATCTGCGGCAGTATGGCCGCGCACACCAGCACCGAGCTGAAGACGCATTTGAACGCGTTCGTCGGTAAGCAGAATATTTCCACCGAAGGCGCAAAGTTTTACAGCCACGTGCTGCCGTCGCCGAAGGAGCGCACTTTCTCCGAGCGGACTGTGCTGGGCAAAAACTGGGCGCTCATCGGCGACGCCGCAGCCTGGGTCGATCCGCTCACCGGCGAAGGGCTTTTCTATGCGCTGCGCTCGGGCGAACTGCTCGGCCGGTCCCTGGCGGAAGGCTGCCCGGAGAAATACACCGCCTGGGTTAAAGCCGCTTTCTCTGCGGAATTGGAGTTTGCCGCGAAGATCGTCCGTCGCTTCTATCGCGGGTCATTCCTGGGGACTGCGGTCACGACACGGTTGGTTCAATTCATGCGCCGTAGCGCCGTGTTTCGCCAGTTGATGAGCGACCTGTTCAGCGGTACCCAGGATTACACCAGCCTCAAGCGCCGCCTCTGGGGCCACCTCGGTATCACCCTCAGCGACTTTGTCTCCAGCGTCCTCAACCTGGAACGCCCGGCGACGGCTCAACTCCCCCGCAGCGGCGTCACCGGCGATTAGGAAAACGACCCCGCAGGATTTCAGAATGCGTAATGCCAGATTCCGGGCTTGGCAGCCGCGTGGCCACGAATGGAGAGACGTCTGGGCGTTGATCAAGCCTCGCCGCGGCCTGCTGGCCCTAGGATTCGTACTGATGGCCATCAACCGCGTTTCCGGGTTGGTGTTGCCTGGCTCCATGAAATATTTCGTGGACAACGTCGTGCTGCACAGGCAGATGCAGCTATTGACGCCGATCGTCCTCGCCGTCCTCGGCGCGACGATTGTGCAGGGCCTCACTTCCTTCAGCCTGACGCAACTGCTTTCCAAATCGGCGCAAAAGATGATCACCGACCTGCGCCGCCAGGTGCAGGCGCATATCGGGCGGCTTCCCATCGCGTTCTACGACGCAAACAAGACCGGGGTGCTGGTTTCAAGGATCATGAGCGATGTAGAGGGAATCCGCAATTTGGTCGGCACCGGACTGGTGGAATTCGCTGGCGGACTCATGACGGCGGCGATCGCGCTGGTGTATCTGATTCATACGAGCGTCACAATGACGGGCCTGGCCTTCTCGATTTTGCTGGTGTTTGGCTTCGGGATCAGCTGGGCCTTCAAGACGATTCGCCCGATTTTCCGGGCGCGCCCAAAAATCACCGCCGAAGTTACGGGGCGGCTGACGGAATCGCTCGGCGGCGTGCGCGTGGTAAAGGGTTACCACGCCGAGGAGCGCGAAGAAAAAATCTTCGCGTCTGGCGTGCAACGATTGCTCGAGAACGTGCTGAAGACACTGACCGCAACCTCACTGATGAGCCTATCCGGCGCCTTGTTGCTGGGCATTGTCAGCGTTCTTATGATGGAATTTGGCGGCCACAAGATGCTTTCCGGGAGCATGACCCCCGGCCAATGGTTCGCCTATAACGCTTTCCTTGCGTTTCTGATTGCGCCCGTATTTCAAATCGTGGCCATCGGCACACAAATCACCGAAGCCATCACTGGCCTCGAACGCACGCGCGAAATCCTCAATGAAAAGCCCGAAGACGAAGCCCCGGGCCGCACGCGGACGTTAGATCGCATCCAGGGCGAAGTAGTGATGGAAAGTGTGAGCTTTTCTTATGATTCGGGGAAAGAAGTCCTTCATGAAGTGAGTTTCGCTTCCCAGCCGGGAACGGTGACAGCGTTGGTCGGCCCTTCCGGCGCGGGAAAATCCACGATTATTGGCCTCATCGCCGCCTTCTACGTGCCATCAAGCGGCCGCGTCCTTGTCGATGGAATTGATCTCTCGACCGTGAAGCTTAACTCCTACCGGACCCAGCTTGGCGTCGTATTGCAGGAAACGTTCCTTTTCGACGGCACCATCCGGGAAAATGTCGCCTTCGCTCGGCCCGAAGCCTCCGAGGAAGAGATCCTCGCCGCATGCCACATCGCGCGCGTCGACGAATTCGCAGAATCCTTCGAGAAAAAGTATGACACCGTGGTCGGAGAGCGCGGCGTGAAGCTCTCGGGCGGGCAAAAACAGCGCGTCTCGATCGCCCGGGCGATTCTTGCTGATCCGCGCATTCTGATTTTGGACGAAGCCACTTCCAGCCTCGACTCCGAATCCGAGGCGCTCATCCAGGAAGGCCTGCGCTACCTGATGCGCGGCCGCACGACCTTCGTGATTGCCCATCGCCTGTCCACCATCCGGCGCGCCGAGCAAATCCTGGTTGTCGAATCCGGCTGCGTCATCGAGCGCGGGACGCATGAATCTCTCTACGCCGCCGGCGGCCGCTACTACGACCTCTATACCAAGCAGCACGCCGTGGAAACGAATCTTTTTCTCGCTCCGGGTGAAAGCTCCGCGGAGGCCGAAGATGCCGAGGCAGCAAAAGCACAGCCCGGAGGAAACGGGCGCGCCACTTCAGCGCTCCCCGAAGCCATCCGGCTCATCCGCGGGCAGAGCAGTTGAATCGTTGAAGGCCAAAAAGGAAACGCGCGACTATTCAGCCGCGCGTGTTTCTTATTGGCACGTCTAGTGAGTGTTTAGGCCGCGGGCCGCCGCACAATGATTTTCTTCGGGGTTGGCGGCGGAATCAAACTGGCCATTTTCCGAATCATTGCCAGGACCAGCCGCTTGTCTCCTTCAGAAAGCGTGGTGCTGTACTTCTTGATCTCGCCCAGAAAGCGGATCTCGTCCTGAGAGAGCTCCCCCAGCATCTTCTGCGTTTCGCGGTCGCGCGGCGTTTCCGTGCCGGGGAAAAAGTCGGCGAGCGAAATGTCCATGGCTTCCGCGATCTTGGCCAGCGTCTCCAGCGACGGAACGGTATGGCCGTTCTCAACCCGTGATAAGTAGCAACGCAAGAGCCCGGTCCGCCGCTCGATGTCCCCTTGAGAAAGAGCGCGCTGGCTTCGGTACGTTTTAATGACTTCGCCGATATTTACTCTTGGCTTTTCTTTTGGCATATTGTTTCTCCCACTTCGAGGGGGTATCTTAGTCACTAACAGTAGGAGTGGCAAGAGGAATTTTTCCCCGTATGAATCCAACTTGATAACGTGGGGGTCCGCAGTTGAAACGCCGCAGGGCGGCCCTCGCCTGCCCTGCGAGATTCCATTGAAAATACCGCCAAAAGCGACCTATCTCTCCGTTGGCGTGACCATGGCAGGCTGTTGTAGGCGGAACTCCAAAAGAGTCTCGCTGGGCACTTTGACTTGCTGCCCGCGGGTGAGCACCTGCACGCCCGCGCCTGCCGCTGAGCCTACGCCCGCGCCAATGGCCGCGCCCTTCCCTCCGCCTGCTATCGCGCCGATGATCGCGCCGGCAACGGCGCCGCCTCCCACTTTCTTTGCGGTATCCGAGCCACGGCCCTTCCCTTGCAAGCTGTAATCGCTGCTGACGACGGGATAGTCTCGGCCATCGATCACAATCCGCGTCAGCTCCAGTTGCAGCTCGGCGCTGCCGGACATGTGGCCAGCTTCTTTGGCCTCCGCCAGGCGGCCATAAACATCCGTGCCCTTGCGGGCCACCACTTGATCATTCACAGTTAGGTTGGTCTCAAGGCTCGCGTGGAAGACGTCGCCCACGTGGTTTTTTGAAGAATCGACGCCATCGATCATGCGCACCAGGAGCGTCTGACCAGCGGGAATCGTCAGGGTGTCACTCTGCGGCGATGCACTTGACACAGCCGGAGCAGGCGTGGGGGCCAGAGCAGCGGCAGGCGCGGCTGCGGCGGTCTTCCCCGTAAAGGTCACCGCGACCACATCGCTCACGCTAAACGTTTGAACCTCTCCCCTCACCTCGAAACGCAGCACGGCCACCGTGCCGCCGAGATAGCGGCCTTGCAGAACGCGGCCATCCTTCAATTCCAATGTGTCCGCGGAAGCCACGCCAACAAAAAACAAGGCTAAGATAACCGTGGCGAACAATCGTCCCCAACTCTTCATCATGTGCCCTCTCTCCACCGGGAATCGTCCTCGGAGCGATGATTCCGATCGGCCCTTCTTCTTGGCCCGATGATTCTTTTCATTCTACTCCCTTGGATGAGGCCGGATAGCTCAAGGTTGCGCTGGGTTGCTTGCCATACTCGCTGGCTTCGCTCGCCAGAGATGCGACGGCGCCAGTGAGGCGACGTGCAGCGGGGGTGTGAATCTTGCCGGAGATTTCTGCCGCTTCGCCCGAAGAAGTCGACTCAGGTTGTTTGCAAATGAATGACCCCGTAGGCTTGGTCCCGGAGGAGGGGGTCGAACTTTCCGCTTGTTTTCCCAATGTTTTTGATGTATGATTCGTATTGTTGCCAGATTGTTGCCACTTGGAGACCAGCCCCATGAGCAAAGCCAAAGTGACGATGTTGGCGCGAATCAAGAACCCAGAATTCGGGTTTCCGTATGCGCCGGTTGAATTCAAGCGGAACGCAATCAAGTTCCCCATCACATGGGAACGCCGGGCCGACAAAGGCCGAGGCCACGTTATCGGAGTCCATGAGTTTGAGCCTGATGCAGTCATGGGATTCTATGCTCGATTCCAGAACAACGGCATCGACCCGAAAGAGCCTATCGGCAAGCGTCTGATGCCGCCCCTTGGTAAAGACCCTGTCGCGGCGTACATGGAATTCCAACGCCTTGACCAAGACTTCGAACGAATCGAACGCGGCCTTGCCCCGGTGAATGTTCCTGCCGACCTTCCGAATGCTACACCCAAAATGACCCTCACCCAAGCCGTTGCCAAGTTCGAGCGCGATCTGACTGCCGAAGGCAAAAAGCGCCGTGCTGTTGAGAGCTACGTCGGGCGTGTTCGAAATTTTCAACGTTTCTTTGCAAAGCGTCCTGACATTCGCTTGG
>WNEZ01012371.1_pt1 | contig 13786 bp, 14 predicted proteins | sample 5400521 | NCBI WGS metagenome assembly WNEZ01 (sample SAMN13153339, study PRJNA577476) | soil metagenome | isolation source: 120 cm saprolite under Douglas fir tree site 2 hole 1 replicate 1 | place: USA:California | collected 2015-04-18 | reverse complement strand
AATCCGCCAAGCTCGACGTTCACGGCAGACCCATCGCCCGCGTCGGGATGCGGCTACAAAGTCAGCGCCAGCTACGCATTCAATTTCCTCACGGAATATTTCCCGAACCCCACGGTGACGATCAGCGCGCAATCCTGCTTTCCGAAATGAACGGGACTGCGGCCTGAAAAACCAGACGGGCGGCCGGTTGTGGCTCATGCATAGCCGGCCATAACCCGCTGAACTGCAAGCAGATTCCCGTGCAGTCGACCGCCGGTCCGGCGCTCGGATCACCCCGTGGGGAATTTTGGCGAAACTGTGACCTCGGTCACAGGTACCTTGGTAGCGCCGGTGCATATTGGCACCAGAGACAGAAGCCCGGCGATCCTCGAATCCGGCTCTGCCACCGGGGGCGTATCATGACTTCTTCGCTCATAGGCGCCGACAAAGGCACCCACGGCAAGATCGTGGGGACGGCGCTGGTTGCGGTGCTGGTATTCGTCGCGGTGGGGTTCTGGGCGCATCTGACCGACGAGGCGAATTCCGGCAGACCCGTCGTGGTCAAGGCCTCGACGCCCACCACCTACACCAGTCGCGACGGCGTGGCGGTTCGCTGAGAGAGTTCCCAAGTCCGGCTGATGAAGCTCGTGCTCTACGGCAGCTTTCCGGCCTCGGAAGCCGACCGGGTCGCCCGGCATTTGACCTCGAACTGGGAGGTGGTGCCGGTATTCAATGAGGCGCCGGCGCAAGACAAGCGGGAACGCCTCGCCGACGCCGAGGTGATGGTCACCAGCGTCTATCGCTCCCGCGATCCGCCGGCGCCGAAACTGCGCCTGTTGCAGTGCTCGAGCACGGGCACCGAGCGGATCGATCTCGAGCATCTGCCGCGCGGCTGCATCGTCTGCAACGTGCACGGCCACGAGATCGCCATTGCCGAATACGCGATCTGCGCGGTGCTCGATTGGGCGATCGGCTATCGCTCGCTCGCCGCCGCGTTCCATGACGGCTCCTGGACGCTTGCGGAATGGGTCGACGGGCCCAATCACGGCGAGGCGTTCGGCAAGACGCTCGCCCTGCTCGGGTTCGGGCGCATCGGGCGCGAGATCGCGATCCGCGCCAAGGCGCTGGGCATGAGCGTTGCGGCGCTCTCGGCGTGGCGGAGCGCGCCGCCCGATCCAACGCTCGTCGATCGCGCCTATCGCGCCGGAGAGTGGCGCGCTTTCGCCGAAGCCGCCGATTTCCTCGTGGTCAGCTGCCCCTTGACGGCGCAAACCCGCGGCATGATCGACGCGGCATGGTTTGCCGCCATGAAGCCGGGCGCGGTCGTCATCAACGTGGGGCGGGGTCCGATCATCGACGAGGCGGCGCTCCATGCGGCTTTGGCCGAGCGCCGCATTCGCGGCGCGACGATCGACGTTTGGTACAAATATCCACCGGCCTCGGGCGAACGGGTGCGTGCCGCGCAATTTGCATTTCACGAGCTGCCGAATGTGGTCATGACCCGGCACGCCTCGGCCCATACCGAGGAGACCTGGGAACGTCGTTTCCGGGCCATTGCGCGAAATCTCGAAGCGTTCGCACAAGGCCGGCCGCTGGCGAACGTGATCTCGCAGGAAGACCGCTAGGCGAACGTGATATGGGAAGGAACGACGATAGAGCAGGGGATGGCGGAGCGACGGTCAGTGGGCGAATCGCCGCTCATCCGGCATGATCCCCGCGGGGAACCTTCTACAACCTTGTTGCGTTGTCGTTTGCTCCGGCGGACCCAGGACGCGGTCATGCGGCGAACCAGGATTTCGATCCTTTGCGTGGCGGTGCTTGCCGCGATGCCGGCTAGCGCGGAGGCGGGAGGCCTCGGATCCGTGGTGGGTGCGGTAGCGAGCGCGCCTCGAGCCCTCCTGGGCGGGCTGTTGGGCGGCGGGCGCGGCGGAAGAGCGAGCCACCACCGCCACCATGCTCGTCACGCAGCTCCCGAACGATCCGTGGCCCGTGCCGGTCCCGAACGTGCCGGTCCCGAACGGTCCGTTGTCCGGGCCGCTCCCGCAATTCCAGCCGAGCCCAGGCCCACTGATCACGGGCCCGCCCCGTTCTGGGCCTCGGCGTACGACGATGCCTTCGGCTACGTCCTGGCCTCGGCCGGCTATGAGGCCGCGTTCTGGGGGCGCGGCTATGCGGACGTGATCGACGCCATGTTCGTGCCGAATGCGGCCAATGCCGCCGGCAGCAAACACGGGCAGGCCGGCCCCTCTCCGGAGGCCGACAAATCTGCGGGTTTCGCCTCCGCCTCCGCCTCCGCCTCCGCCCCCGCCTGCGCCGAACCTCAAAATGCCGACGCGGTGAGCGAGCGAATCGAGCGCACGGTGCAGCCCACCGAGGCGCAACGCGCGGCGCTCGACGGACTCCGCAACGCTCTCCGAGCGGCGGCCGAGCGCGTGGGAGCGGCGTGCACGATGGATGCGCCCGCCGGCCCGGGTGCGCGGCTCGAGGGGATGTGGCGGCGTCTGCGCGCATTGCGCCAGGCGGTCATCATGGTTCGGGCTCCGCTCAGGAATTTCTACGACGTGCTCAATGACGAGCAAAAGGCGCGTCTCGACACCGCGGCACGCGAGGGTGCCGGCCTGCGGACAGGCGCGGCACGCGAAACCCGCCCGGCATCGTTGCGCGCCTGCGGCGAGAGTGCGCGCATGCCCGAATGGCCGGTGGCATCGATCGCGCAGGCGATCCAGCCCACCGAGGAGCAGCGCCCGATGTTGGAGCTGTTGATGGGCACTTCGCTGCATTACGCGCACGAGCTGCGGGCCTCGTGCCTTGCCGGACCGGCGCCGCTCACGCCGATGGCGCGGCTCGAGGCGGTCGACGAGCGACTCACCGCGATCGTGTATGCGGTGACGGTCCTGCGCGGGACGCTGAACCGATTCTACGTTTCTTTGACCGAGGAGCAGCGGGCAAGATTCGATGCCATGAGCCCGCCGCGACGACCTGCCGGGGGTCGCCGGGTCGAGCTGCACTAGCGCGCGGAGGCGGCGGAGGCGGCGGAGGGCGAGCCGGGCGTCCGCTCGATATCGATCGTTCGACTTCCCTCCTCAGACGGCGAGCGGTGCCAGCGCCTCGATGTCGGTGACCACGTCGAGCACGACCGGGCGGTCGGCTTCGACGGCGCGGTAGAGCGCCGGCGACAGCTCGCTCGGCCGCTCGATCCGGATCCCCAACGCGCCGATCTCCTCGGCGATTCGCGCGAAATTGACGGGACGAAACGTCCACAGCTCGCGGGCCTGCTCGGTCTGCTGCCCGCCATAGGCGCGGTCGAACCCGCGCTTCGACTGGTTGCCGCCGCCGTTGTTGTTCACCACGGTCACGGCGTTGATGTTCCATCGCACCGCGGTTTCGATCTCGGCGATGTGATACCAAAAACCGGAATCCCCGGTGAAGACCACCACCGGGCGCTGCGGTGCCGCGCATTTGGCGCCGAGTGCGGCCGGGAACGCCCAGCCGAGGTGCCCGGCGCTGCGCAGGTAGCTTTGGTTTTCGCGGTTCAGATCGAACATGCCGCCCATCCACATGCCGGCATGTCCGGTGTCGGCGAGCACGATGGCGTTGTCCGGCATATGCTGGGTGAGCTCGTTGCACAGCCGTTCGGGACGGATCGGCACGGCATTGGATTCGAGCATCGGTCGGTATTTCTCGCGCCAATCCTGGCACAGCGTACGCGCCGTTGCGATCCAGGCCGATCGCCGCTTGGCGGTCGCGGCATCGGCGTGCTCGACCATGCGCGCGAGCACGGCCTTCGCGTCGCCGAGCACGGCGGCGCGGAGCGGGTAGTTGCGCCCGAGCGCTTCGGGATCGATGTCGATCTGGATCGCCGCCACCCCCACCTTCGGGCAATTCCAGATGTTGGTGGTCATGCCGCCGGTCGCCGTGCCGATGAAGCACACGAGATCCGCTTGCGCGACCAGGAGGTTCGCGCTCTCGCGCGAATAGGTCCCGACGACGCCGGCCGCGAGCGGATGATCGCCCCGGATGACGTCTTTGCCGTTGAGCGAGGTCGCGACCGGGACGGCAAGCTTTTCCGCAAGCGCGACCAGTTCCGCCGCGGCGCCGGAAGCCCGCACGCCGCCGCCGGCGACCAGGACCGGGCGCTCGGCTTGCTCGAGCAGGGCCAACGCTTGGCGCACGCTGCCGAGCTCGGGCTCCGGCCGGAACGGCGGCACCCGCGAGAACATGGGCTCGCAGATCGCCTCGATCTCGGCTTCATCGGCGTCGACCTGACCCTCGTTGCCGCGGAACTGCAGGTGCACCGGGCCGGGCGCGCCCGAGACCGCGACGCGGAACGCCTGCCGCACCAGGTCGGGAATGCGCTCGGCAGCATCGACCGTGGCATTGAACTTGGTCACCTGCTCGAACGCGGGGACGTCGTCGACTTCCTGATAAAGCTTGCGGAACTTGGTGCGCGAATCGCGGCCGCCGGTGAACGCCAGCACCGGCGAGTGGGCAAGATATGCGTCCCGCAAACCCGCCGCGAGATTGAGCGCGCCGACGTGCTGGGCCATGCAGATGCCCGGCCTGCCGCAGGCGCGGGCGTAGCCGTCCGCCATATAGGCGGCAGCCTTCTCGCCATGGGTCTGAATGCGATGGATCGCGGTACGGCGCTCGAGCTCCGCCATGGTGCGTCGCAGCACCGCCGGAACCATGAACACGTGGCTGACGCCGTAGCCTGCGAGCATGTCGGCAAGCACCCGGGCGCCGGTGGCCTTTTGGCCGGGGTTGGCCGCGATCGCGAGCTTGCGGTCTGCCGCGCGCGCTGTGTCCATGGGGTCCCCCTCCGGGCCGGCTCCGCTTTCCATTATTGATTCACGTTGCCGAGCGCCATGTCCAGCATGGCGCTTCGACCCGACGGGCGATGTTTCGTGGAAAAAAGGCAAGGCCGGTGAGTTGCGGGCGCCGTGGCCGGTGCAGAGCGCCGGCTCCACCCTATGGGAAGCAGGCCGTCGCGCTCAGGGGGACCTTCCAGCTTGCCAGAGCCAGGCTGAACGCGACGTTCACCGTTGCGCTGACCTGATGCCCGCAGGAAGACGTGGACGCGGTGAAGGTCGGGACGTTGGCGCCGTAATAGCGGCTCTGGGCGTAGCTCTGCGCGGCGGATGCGCTGGCGCATCGGCTTTCGACCGAGTAGCACCGCGCCGCCCCTTCCACGGCGTAATGCAGGCTCGCGGCCGAGTAGGCCAGCAGACTGGCCCAGATGATGCCGAGCAGCGTGCCGACGAGTGCGGGAAACAGCACGGCGAATTCCGCGGCCATCGCTCCGCGCTCGCATCCGACAAGGCTCGTGGCACGAGCGAAGCGCATGGTTTACCCCAAACGCATCCAGCTGGTCATGGTGATGGATGAGATGCCGGTGGCGCTCATCACCGTGATTCCGGGGAACAAAGGCGCATAGCTGTAGTTCACGCGTACTTGGATGTAATCGCCGGGCGTCGCGCTGGCGTTTCCCGCCGCCGAGCAATCCGCGGGCCTGCTGGACAGGCTGCCGACGGATTGCAGCGCGTCCGAGCCGTTGACGCAGTAATAGCCCTCCGCCGGGTAGCCGGATGCCAGTCCGACGGCGGTTCCCAGCGACGTGCTGTGGATCGCCGCGGCGATGGCCATATTCAGTCCCGAACAGTTTTGCGTCGCCGGCAGCATGCTCTGAGTGCAGGTCTTCCACGCCGCCTGCGCGCCCACCTGGGCGGCATTCTCGACTTGCATCCGCTGATACATGTAATAGCCGACATCGACCGCATTCAGCAGGCCCACGCTCAGCAGCGAGGCCGCTCCGGCGAATTCGATCGCGGCCGTTGCCCGCGTTTCGCCGCGCAGCGCACGAGCCTTACGGCGGAGCGCTGCCCATCGTCTCTGCATCGGCGTTGCTGCGGGCTGCATCAGTTTTCAATCGGTCAGGGTGCCCCGAGCCCCTCCGGAGGGCAGCACGAGGCCGGTGGAAGAGCACTGATTGTCGCCGGCGAAGATGTCGGCGGTACCGTTGACGGTGATGTTGTCGACCACCATGCCGAAGCAATACGAGCCGTTGCTGGATTTGCTGACGGCGCCGCTGAAGGTGACGCTGGCATGGGGCAAATAGACCATCCCGCTGAGTTCCCACGTCGGACTGTTGCCGGCGTCGCCGGTCGGGATGTGTTGGTAGCTTGCATTGTTCGACCCGGTGAACACGACGGTCAGTCCCGAGCCGCTCGGCGTCTGCAAGGTGTAGCCGTTGGTGTCGAGCTGGCCGTTTTCGATCACCAGGAGGCCGTTCGCGACGTTGATCGTGGTATCGCCCGTCAATTGCAGGTCGCCGCAGATGATCTTTTGGCTCCAATTCTGGGAACCGCTCATTTGGTTCGACGACGGCAGCGCCGGGTCCTTGTTTTTCGCCGGCTCCTGGTAATACGTGCCGCCGCAGTTATCCGCCGGAATATACGATGCGCGGCTGGAATATGGATCCATGATCACCGGCACGTTGGAGTTTTGAACGATGCCGCAGCCGTTGTTGGTCGAATGCGCGCTGCCGACGTTGGCGTTGAGATTGTGGCCGTTGCAGGTGGCGCTGGTGTTCGACATGACGTCGCAGCCCCGCAGGTTCGCGTTCGGAACGCCGTTGGAGGTGATGCCTTGGGCGCCGCTGCCGGCCAGCGCCAGGATGCAATAAGAAATGGCATTCGCGCTGGTGGCGACGGCCGCGGCGGAAAGCCCGGTAGCGCCCTTCTTGTTCGCCGTGGCATTTCCCAGATAGCCGACCACCTCCGAGAGGAAGAGCGGCACCTTGTCGGATATGGTGACGCTGTAGCAATTGGACGTGCAGCCCGCCGCGGTCGCCGGGTTGCTGACGGCGACGACGATGTTGCCGCTGCCGTCGTGGAATCCGTATTGCGCCGCGACCGCCTTGGCCTCGGCGGCATATCCCGAGGTGCCGTTGGTGGCCGCGGCGATCGCGGCGGCATCGGCGGCGTTCTGCATCGCTCGCTGGCGCAGATACCAATAGGAAACCTCGGCGGAGAGCCCCATTGCGCCGACCAGAGCCGGCAGGCAAAGCGCGACGAGGATCATGGTCGCGCCGCTCTGGTTTGCGGCGAACGCCCGAACCATCCCGGTACCGTTGCGCAGGTGCGCAACGGTTCGGGAAAGCCTTGCGATCGACGCAATGGGAAGCCTGGACATCGGCAGACCGGTCAGAGATTTGCGCATGGGTTTAGCGGGCAACGTCTGCGCTACCGGCGATTGCGCGCCGGGCGCTTTCTTCGCCAAGCCGACCCAGAGCCCGTTCATGGCTGACCCCCTGAGCGGACGTATCCGTGGCGGGAAGATACCTATCTCCCCGCTAAGGGCGGCTTGAGCCAGCAGTTCAAATCTTCGGAAAATTGGCGGCGATGGGTCGCCTTGCCAAGCGCCTCATTTGATCGCCAGCGGATTGGTCGGCGAGCCGACCGCGCCGGTGATCGGGATCGCCGGGGCGACGAACAGGAATTCATGGACGCGGTCCTCGGCGCAATCCTTGGCCAGGTCGGCGACGTAGAAGATCTCGCCCATCGTCAGTCCCATGATCGGGATCGTGATCCAGTGCCAGGGCTGATTGATGCCCGGCTCGGTCTCGTTCGGCCGCACCTCGCAGCCCCAGGTGTCGCTGGCGAGCGCGGCAATTTCGGCGCGGTGGATCCATTCGAGCGTCTCGAACGAGAACCCCGGGGCATCGCCGCCCGGATAGCCGTCCCAGCTTCCGGTCTTAAGCTTCGCCTCCATCTGTCCGGTACGTACCACGACGAAATCCCCGCGCTTGACCTTCACGCCGCAGGACGCAGCGGTGCGGTCGAGATCCTCCCCGGTGATGGCGTAGCCGTCCTCGAGCACGTCCTTGCCGAGCGCGCGGGCGACGTCGAGAAATATCCCGCGGCCGACCATCTTTTGCTTGGTCTTCTCGATCCCGCATTTCTGCGCGCCGGCCGAGGTGACCTCGCGGCAATCGTAACCGTTCCACATCGAGCTCTCGTAGAACACGTGGCCCAGACCGTCCCATTGCGTCCCGCATTGCAGCGGCATGACGACGAGGTCGTCGGCGGCGCGGATGCCGCGATGGTCGAGCACGCCCGAATAGGCATCGGTCCCGGTGCGCAACATGACGTGCAGCGGGTTGATGCGTCCCATTGCCGGATATTTGCTCTTCGCGCCCTGCGGTCCATGCTGATCGAAATTGAGCGCGAGCGAGATCACTTTGCCCTTCCTGACGAGGCGCGCCGCCGCGACGATGTCTTCGGGCTGCGTATAGTTGAGGGTGCCGATCTCATCGTCCGGCCCCCACTTGCCCCAATTCTTGTATTTCTCGGCGGCCTTGCGCAGGTCGTCCCGATTGAGCTTGCGGCCCGACATGGCATCTCATCTCCGTGTCTGCGATCGGCAAGCCGAGTTTGCCGCCGATCGGCTACCGGGTCCAGATCGCCGGAAAATCGCAAACCGCGCACGGCCGACGACCGCTCACCGCCGAAGTCCATGGCTCGTTCCGCGATGGCGGATCGAGCCCGGCAGGAAGACCGCTGGTGCGATGACGGCAGGAAGTTTGGACGCCGAAGCGCCGACTCGGGCAGTCGCGATCAGCGCCGGTTGGCGCGGGGCCGCCAAGCGATGGGTTCCACCGCGAGCGCCGTGTTGGTCTCGGCGTTCACCCAGCCGGACTTGGTCAGCCGGCAAGGGAATTTCAGCGCATAGCAACCAAAACCATCGGCGACCTGGACCTCCAATGCATGGTCCAAAGGCGCGCTCGAGATCGGATTCCACAGCGGCTTGACACGACTGCCGGGCCATATCGGCATGTGCGGCTCCATCAGCAAATTACCAACGACGGACAAAGCTGCGGGTTCTTCCGGATTCCATGCTCCGCAACCGAGCCTGGAACGCGCCGGTAGCGCCCGCACGCATGGGGCTCATGCCTTCTCGAGTTCGCTTTCCTTGGCCACCCGCTCGTGCGCTTCGCGCGAGCTCTTGATCCGGTAATAGAACTCACCGGCGTTGTCCGGAAGCTGGCGAACGACCTCGTAGAAGCCGTCCGCTGCCATCCGGAACGGATAGCCGCGGCTCAACTGAACTTTTTGACCCACCCGAAACCGATGCGTGGTCATGCGCATCTCCATTGACGGCGAGGGCCGCGCGCGGATGAGCTGCTCTCTGCTCGGCGCGCCGGGGCTGCAGGAACGATACCGTTGCAAGCTCGCGCCGGGCGGACGCAGGGCTTTGCGCGCCGGCGTTCGCACTCGGATTTGCCCTCGATCACACGAGGGATGATCGCGGTGATTCTAGCATACGCCTTGGGTTTGGTCGCGGATTTTCCGCCTCGGGACTCGCCCGGGTCCCCGATCCGTTTCCCGTCGCCCGCGGAGGCGGCCCCTCGGTGCCAGGCTTCCGGAACAAGCAAGACGATCACGACCGAGAAAGTGCGCGTACATCCGGCGCTCCGGACTCGAGATCGTGACCGCTTCCGACGGCGAGCCTTTCGGCACCGTCCTGGCATAGATGGGGGCTCGGCGGCACTTGCGCAAGCACGAAGCGACGGGCGGAACGCCTCGACCGTCCCGCGGCCGCCGGCCTTTCGCCTTCGTCGGTCGAGATGGTGCGCCTTCGTTGAACGGTTCGCCGATCATGTCTCGGCGAAAAAATCACTCGTTGGGCAGGGGTCTTCTCGCGGACTGCATGGCCGCAATGGCCAAACGTCTCATTTGACCTTGAGGTTCTCCGCGGACGTCTTGCCGCGATTGCTGACAAGCTCGTACTCGACGTGCTGACCCTCATTCAAGGTGCTGAGCCCGGCTCGCTCGACCGCGGAAATATGCACGAATACATCTTTGCCGCCATCGGTCGGCTGAATGAAGCCATACCCCTTCGTCGGGTTGAACCATTTCACATTTCCGGTCGCCATCATTGCTCTCCCGAGAGTTCCAAGACCTGCTGTACTAGCCCGGTTCGTTGCGGCTTTTCAACAAGAAATTCCATGCTTCCCGCAGGGAACGCAGATGCCTGGCCGACCTTCCGGATACCGACAGAGAGCCTCACGTCCTTGGGCTGGGAGAAGGTGGCGGACCTGCAACGGTTCGCGCCGAACGAAACCATGCGCGTCGACCTGCGGGCAATTTCAGCGGCCAACGAAATGGTCTGGTCGGCCACCGCCTCGTCGTGCATCGGCCGAAGCCCCTGCGCGGATGCACCCGACGCGCTTACGCCGTTGCGCACGGGACAGGTATACTAATATACTAGTCCCGAGTTGGCGCGAATTCCTCGCATGAGACCGCACAATCCAATCGAGGCGCTCGTTTCGTCCGCAGACATCGGGCTTCAGGCGCGAATAGCCTCCGGTGAGCAGCCGGCGCCGCGCGCGGCGCCGAACGGAATCCTGCTGCGTACCGTCGACACATTAGCCGAGTCCATCCTCGTGGCCGCGCTGCTCGGCGAACTAGGCTTGGTTTTGGCCAATGTCTTGGCGCGGGCCTATTTCCAGCAATCGTTTCTCTGGGCCGACGAGGCCGCGCGACTGTCGCTTTCGATCCTGGCGTTCATCGGCGGCGCCGTCGCCTACCGTCGCCGCGACCACGCGTTCGTGCGCGTCGTGCTCAACCTCGTCTCCAGGCGCGGCGAGCGCGCCTGCCTCGCCCTCGCCGACATCGTCGTGCTGTTCGTCGCCGGGCTGACCGGGATCGCCTCGGCGGAATTCATCGCCTCGAGCTGGAACGAGCGCACCCCGATCCTGCAGCTCCCCGCGGCATTGATCGCGCTGCCGCTCCCGGTCGGCATGGCCTTGCTCGTACTCTACGCCTTGGCCAACCTGCGCGGCGAGCACGGCAGAATGGCTTGGGGCGTCGGCGCCCCCTTTGTCGGACTGATGGCGGCGGCCGCGGCGACCCGTGATTTTTGGCTGCCGCAGCTCGGGGGCGACGCGGCGATCCTCGCGGCGCTCGCGCTGTTCTTCACCGCGATCTTCGCCGGGGTACCGGTCGGCTTCGTGCTGCTGCTCGCAACCGCCACCTACCTGTGGGGAACCGACGCCGCTTCGCTCGTCGTGCTGCCGCAGACCATGGTGAACGGGACTGGCAATTTCATCCTGCTCGCCGTGCCGTTCTTCATCCTGGCCGGCCTCATCATGGAGCGCGGCGGCATCAGCGTACGGCTGGTCCGGTTCGTCTACACGCTGGTAGGTCATTTGCGCGGCGGGCTGCTGCAGGTCACGGTGGCGAGCATGTACGTCGTCTCCGGCCTGTCCGGCTCCAAGCCCGCCGACGTCGCCGCCGTGGGCACGGTGATGCGCGATGAGCTGCGCGAGCGCCACGGCGCCGCCGAGGGTGCCGCCGTGCTGGCCGCGTCGGCGATCATGGGCGAGACGGTGCCGCCCAGCATCGCCATGCTGATCGTCGGCTCGATCACCAATGTGTCGGTGGCGGGCATGTTCATCGGCGGGCTGGCGCCGGCGGCGGTGATGGCGCTCTGCCTCATGGCGCTGATCTACTGGCGCGCCCGCCGCGCCGGCGCCCCGCGGGTTGCGCGCGCTCCGCTCGACGCGATGTTCCGCGCCGGCGCCGGCGCGGTGCTGCCGCTGCTGATGCCGGGCATGCTGATCGGCGGCATTCTGCTGGGCGTGGCCACGCCCACGGAAGTGGCGGCGTTCGCCGTCGTCTACGGTCTGTTGCTCTCCGTCTTCGTCTATCGCGAGATGGACCTGCACAGCTTCCTGCGCACGGTGACCGACACCGCGGCGCTCACCGGCGTGCTGCTCTTTATCTTCGCCGCCGCGTCCGGGTTCTCGTGGACGCTGACGGTGGCCTTTCTGCCGCAACGGCTGGTCGCGCTGCTGCATTCCGTCGGCAACAGCACCGAGATCTTCATGCTGGGCTCGATCGCGCTGCTCATCGTTACCGGCGTGCTGCTCGAGGGGTTGCCCTCGCTCAACGTGCTGGCGCCGCTGCTGCTGCCGATCGCCGGCAGCATCGGATTGAGCGGTCTGCACTACGCGCTGGTGTTGATCATCGCCATGGGGGTGGGCGGCTTCATGCCGCTCGCCGGCGTGGGATTCTACGTCTGCTGCGCGATCATGCGCTGCAACGTCGAGCAAGCCTCGCGCGCCATGATGCCGTATCTGGCCGTGGTGCTCTTCGGGCTGCTCGTCGTCGCGTTCGTGCCCTGGTTCGCGCTGTTTTTGCCCCGATATTTCGGATTTGCCGGATGAAACCCGCCGCAGCGTCGCGGCCACGACCAACCAAGGAGGAAACCATGGATCGCAGAACGTTCCTCAAGACCACCGGCGCCGGCCTGGCCGGGCTGGGCTTGGCGGCTCCGTATGTGGTGCGCGCCGCCGCGCCGCTGACGCTGCGCTGGGCGCATTTCGCCCAGGAAGATCATCCGGCGAACATCGCCGCCAAGCAGTTCGCGAGCCGGATCGAGGCGCGCACGGACGGCGCGATCAAAGTCAACATCTTTGCCAACAACGTGCTGGGCGGGCCGCCGGAGCAGGCCCAGCAGATCAAGCTCGGCACCATCGACATGGGGCTGCCGACGCAAGGGCAATTGGACAAATACGACCTGGCGTTCGCGGCCGTGATGCTCCCGTTCGTGTTCGACGGCCCCGCCCACGTCTACCGGGTGCTCGACGGCCCGGCGATGGACTGGCTCTCTCCGCTCGCCGAAAAGCAGGGATTCGTCCTGTTGCGCAATTGGGACTACGGCTTTCGCAACGTGACCAACAGCGTGCGCCCGATCCACGCTCCCGACGACGTCAAGGGGCTGAAATTGCGCACCCCGCCGGAATTGCAGATCCAGGCCTCGATGGAGGCGCTCGGCGCCATCGTGCAGGCGATCGCCTTCCCGGAGCTCTATCTCGCGCTCTCGCAGAAGGTGGTCGACGGCGAGGAGAACCCGATCCCGGTGATCTATTTCAACAAATTCTACGAGGTGCAGAAGCACCTCGCGATCACCCGCCACATCTACAACAACATGATCCACACGGTGGGCGCCAACACCTGGAAGAAGCTCACGCCCGACCAGCAGGCGATGTTCCGCGAGGAGAGTGCCGCCGCGGGCGATCTGATGCGCAAGCTGATCAACGACGGCGAAACCGAGCAGATCAAGAAGCTCGAAGCCGCCGGCATGCAGGTGACCCGCCCGGATCTCGCGCCGTTCCGCGCCAAGATGGAGCCGGCCTACAAACGCATCGCCGATTACGCCGGCGAGGCCAATGTGAAGAAATTCCGCGACTTGGTGGAGCACGGCCGCAAGACCGGGTAGGGGAAACGAATTCCCGCCAGCCGCGTCATTCCGGGGCGCGCCCGAGGCGCGAACCCGGAACCTATGAGCACCGACCGTCAAATCGTTCACGGCCGGTGTTCATGGATCCCGGGTTCCCTCGCGTCGCTCGGGCCCCGGGATGACGAAGTATCTATGTGCTCGCACCCCTCAAATCTTCAAGATCTTCGCCGCCGTGCCGCCGAGGATCATCCTGCGCTCCTCGGGCGAGAGGTGCAGCTCCTCGACGATCTCGACCGGACGCTGATAGCCCATGTCGAAGCAATAGTCGCTACCGGTCATCACCCGGTCGGCGCCGACCTGGGAGATCACAAATTCCAGGATCGGCTTCGAATGCGAGATGGTGTCGTAGGTGAAGCGGCGCAGATAGCTGCTCGGCGCCTGGGCGAGGTGGTTGGCTTCCTTGCGCACCTTCCAGCCGTGATCGATGCGACCGATCAGGATCGGCAGCGCGCCACCCGCATGCGGCAGGTTGATCTGCAAGTTGGGATGGCGGTCGAGCACG
>WNEZ01012750.1_pt1 | contig 13787 bp, 15 predicted proteins | sample 5400521 | NCBI WGS metagenome assembly WNEZ01 (sample SAMN13153339, study PRJNA577476) | soil metagenome | isolation source: 120 cm saprolite under Douglas fir tree site 2 hole 1 replicate 1 | place: USA:California | collected 2015-04-18 | reverse complement strand
GGCGCGACGGCCTACCGCGTCGGCATCAACATCTTCCGGTTCGCCTTCGGACGCGACGCGCCGTGATGCGCGCGGCCTCGGGGCCGCCGCCCTTCGCCGGAGCACGCGGTAGAAGCTCGGCGGTATAATCGGTCATCCGTTGAACGGGTCGGTTCGCCACCCAGAAAGGAGAGGGTGATGACCGCTCAGACCGGCGCGACCACCGAGCGTCCTTCCCACACCGAGGAGTCTTCTCAAGCTTCGCGTGACGTCACGAGGCTCTACCAGGAGGGCCTGATCGCGGGCCTCGTCGGCGCCGCCACGGTCGCCCTCTGGTTCCTGATCATCGACTCGATCCAGGGCCGGCCGCTCTACACGCCGACGGTCCTCGGCGCCGCGCTCTTCCGTCGCGGCGCCGCGCCGTGGCTCGACGCGGTGCCGAATCTCGAGATGGTGCTGATGTTCACCTGGGTGCACGGCCTCGCGTTCGTCGTCATCGGCGTCATCGTCGCCCGGCTGCTGGCGCTCGCCGAGCAGCAGCCCAACGCGGGGTTCGGCGTCCTGATGCTCTTCGTGTTCTTCGAGTTCGCGTTCATCGCGGCCGCGATGCTATTCGCCGCGCCCGTCTTGCAAGCTCTCGCGTGGTCGGCGATCCTCGTGGCCAACTTGCTGGCGGCGACGGCGATGGGGGGGTACTTCTGGTTGCGACACCCGAATCTGAGAGTGCAGCCCTAGCTCAGGTATACTGACGGTCGCTGACCCCGTCGTCTAGCCTGGCCCAGGACGCGACCCTTTCAAGGTCGAGATCGCGGGTTCGAATCCCGCCGGGGTCACCATTTTAATCCCCGGCACTTCTGAGGTTTCTCGCGCTCTTGGGCACCGGAGCGCGAGACCTCAGAAACCCTGAAATACCCGCGAATCACCCCCCGAACGGCATCGACGTGCTCAAGCGCCTGGCCCGCGCCCTCGGCGTGCCAGTGACGGAGTTGCTGGAATGACGACACCTGAACCGAACTATCCGCCGCTCTCGACGAGAGAGATCCGAACCTTGCCTGAAGGCGCACGCGTCATCGTGACGTGGAGCGAAGGGAACGACGGTCCCCACGAATACTGCGTGCACTGGCGCCGCGGCGAGCCTTACGCGCAGACCGATGAGGAGCGTCACCGGGGGCATGTGGACCTTGAGAAGTGGCTGACCTACTACATCGGGCCGCGGCGCCCGTTCACGCGAGTCTGGGCTCTCGCCGCTCGGCGCGCCGAATGACAGCGGGATAAAGGACGCCCCGCACGCGCTCGTAACGCGCCGGGGGTGAGCTTCGTGGACACCAAGATAGCGACGATCAGGGGCTATCTCGCTGCGGCATTTCCCTCTGCCGAGTCGCCCTCACATCGGCCGGATCTGGGCGGTGACCTCACCACGGTGTTCAGCGTGATCGAGAACTACGTGAGGCACCAACTTGGGCTCACACGTCCGATCATGGACGACCGGCGAGTCGAGGAGATCGTCCGCTTGCTGAATCAGCATGCGGTGCCGAACTTGATGCGCGCGAACCCCGAGAAGCGTGTGATGCTCCGGGCGGATGGCGGAAAGACCGTGTGTGACATCGAGGACCTCCGCCAATGATCACCGCGCTCGATGCCGCTCTCGACGCCTTCTACCTCGAGCACAGAATCATCGTGGGTCTACTGGGGCTGATGCTCGCGGGCTGCTCGCAGACCTATACCAAGCGAGGCGCGACGCAGGAGGAGTTCAATCGCGATCGCTCCGAATGCCAACGCGACGCCAAGGCAGCCGCCATGGGGACGTCGTCAATGGGTGGGACGGCGAACCCATTCGCTGCATCTCGAGAGGTGATGCAGCGGTGCATGGAGTCGAAAGGGTATACCCCGCAATGATGGGCCACACCATTCGCGATCGGTGTGGGGAGTGAGGAGGAGGCAACGCCATGAACGCGGTACTGACGATTACCGACGGCCCAACCGAAGAACAACAAAAGATCGGCTCGGGCCTCTCCGACTTCAACAAGGCGCAGACAGGTTACTCGGATTCGCGTGATCTCGCCGTCTTGGTATCCGACCCTGAGACGCGACAGGTCTTGGGCGGGATGCTCGGCCGAACGTCGCTGGGCCTGCTGTTCATCGACCTATTCTTTGTGCCAGACGCGCTTCGTGGTCAGAGGCTTGGCAGCCGGATCTTAGAGCTGGCAGAGGCCGAGGCCAAGCGGCGCGGTTGCTGTGCCGCAGTGCTCTACACGATCAACTTTCAGGCGCCCGGGTTTTATGAGCGTCATGGCTATCAGGCTTTCGGGAAGATCAATTGTCAACCGCCAGGGACGAGCCGGATTTACATGACCAAGACACTGGCGGAACCGTCGAGCTAATAACGGAGGGGCGCGATGACGTGGCGCTCTTCCTCAGGCGCTTGAGCCCCCGCGGGGTTTTGCCGCGAACGTGGCAACGAGGTGATCGAGATACCGGAGGTCGAGGGGCTTGGGGGCGTAGGAAGCGGCCCCCAGCTTCAACGTCTCGGCGGCCACTGAGCTGTCCGTGTTCGCCGTCAGCATGATGACCGGGATGGTGGGATCCAGACCGCGCAGGGACGCGAGCACCTGGACGCCGGTCATCCCCGGCATCTCGACGTCCAGGATCACGACGTGGGGACGGGCGCGCGCGACCATCCAAAGCGCTTCGCTCCCCCGTGATGCCGTCTCGACGACGTAGCGGTTCCGAGGGTTCTCGAGGTATTCGCGGAGAGTGTCGAGGAGCGCGGGATCGTCGTCAACGACGAGGATCCGGATCCGCTCATCCGTCACTGTCAGCTCTCGAGCCGCTTCATCATCACCGCCGTGTCCAGGCTCTGCCCAAGGTGGTCCAAATCGACGGGTTTGGTGACGTAGTCGAACGCCCCGCGCGCCAGCGTTCGTTGAGCGAGGGCGGCGTCCGACGTGCCACTGACCATGATGACTTTCACAACGGGCGCGACGGCCTGGATCGCGATCAGGGCGTCCGACCCCGCGAGGCCCGGCATGTCGATGTCGAGGAGCACCACGTCCGGAGGATCCTCCACGACGGCCCGGAGGGCGTCGGCCCCGCTCGCGACGCTCCGGACTGTGTAGCCCTTGACCGTGGCAAATTCACTCAACATCTCACGGATGGACGAGTCGTCATCCACGACAAGCACCCGCCCCTGTGAGGCTCCGCGTGGCGCGGACACCGGAACGGTACTCGGATCGGGCTCCGTAGTTGGCGCTACACCTGGTCGAGATGTGTTCGACTCCGTGAGTGCCGACAGAAGATCGGGCAGAGCCACAGGCTTCGCGAGGAGCGCTCGAACGCCGAGCAATGAAGCCTGGCGGTGCAGGTCGGTGTCTGTCTGACCCGTGACGGCGACCACCCTGATTGTCGGGTCGAACTTCACGATTCGTTTCAATGCGTCGATCCCGCCGAGCCTCGGCATCGCGAGATCCAGGATGATTGCTTGGGGACGATTGCGTTTGACCAGGAGGAGCGCCTCGAGCCCGTCCTTCGCCTCGAGCACGTGAAAGCCTTGGAGGCGTATGTACTCACTGAATACGGCACGCAATTCGGCATCGTCGTCGACGATGAGCACGGTCTGCGGGGCGGCTTGCTGAGACATGGCCTGCTCCTTTGAACATCGTAATCCAGGCGGTGGCTCAAGACCTAAAGGCGCGCCGGCAAGTCGAGTCGGTGCCTTAGAGGAGGCCCCAGAGCGGACGAAGGTCCCAGCTCGAAAGATCCAGGAGTCGAGAGCCCTGGAGTAACCAGTCAGCGCCGATGCCAGTCTCCTGGACCGATCTCACCAGCACCGCGGGCCGGCGCCGCCCGCTCCGGCCGGCGTCGTCAGGCGACAAGAAGCCGGCGTTCGACAAGCATTCGCGGATCGAGGCGGGTAGGGTGTTCGACCACGTGTTGACCGCCGCGAACTCGCCCCGCGCGAGGGCGGCGTCCAGTAACCTGGTTTTGACGTCGCCATCGATACCCTCCCAATCGGCGATCGTGGGTGGCCTCGAGCCGCGATGGCCGGGCATCCGGCCCGAGCCGTGGGCGGTGAACCGCCCGAAAGTTGAACAGACGACTGACCACCCTGACCAAGGCGCCCGGCGGCGTCGGGCGGTCGTGCTCGGCGCGGGCGTCGTCCCTTCCGGAATCGGGCGCCGCTCGACCTGGTTGTCCCCGCGGTTCACAGGTCAGCGCCGTTCAGTGGCCGGCACGTTCATAGACTTGCCGTTTTATTTCATAGATTGAACGAGTTCCGGAACACCGGCGCGTCCTGCCCGACCTCTAAAGCGCGTCGTTTTAGGTAGCTCCGAGGGCCGCCGAAGCACATTTGACCATTGACAGATCCGCGTCGAGGGCATAGGTTCAGTGCATTTTCCCGGCGGCTGAATCGTCGTCGAGTGTGCGACACGGTCTTCTGGCCTGGGATCTGCATTCCGAGACGCCTCGGGTCGACGTAGACGGCGAAGAGGTCGCGTGAAATGCAATTGATCTCATTCATTTGGGAGCGCTGAATGCTCGACGTCGGGACGGTGCTCGCGGAAACCAGGGAGCTTCCTCCATGTGGCCCCAATCTCGAGCACGATTTGTCGTTCTTCGAGCTCGAGGAGGCCGCCCGCGGGAAGGCCGAGCAGCGCACCGGTGATGTCGTCAAGCCCGCGGAAGACCCGAACTGGGCGAAAGTCGTCGACCGCGCCCAGGCGATCCTCCACCGCAGCAAGGACCTGCGAGTCGCGGTCCACCTGACCCGCGCGCTCGCCTGCACCGAGGGCATCCCTGGGCTCGCCACCGGTCTCAGCCTGATCCACGGCCTCCTCGAGCGATACTGGGAGGGCATCCATCCTCTGCTCGAGGCCGACCGCGGAGACGATCCCACGGAACGGCTGAACGCGCTGGCGCCGCTGATCGATCCCGAGGTGATCGTCAAGGACCTGCGCGACACCTACCTCGTCAACTCGCGCGAGCAAGGGCAGCTCCGGGCCCGCGACGTCGAGGTCGCGCGCGGCCGGCTCACCCCATCGCGGGCCGCGGACCCAAGCACGGTTAAGCCGCTCGGCCAGGTACACGCCCAGATCGCCGCGGCGTTCTCCAGCGACCGGTCGGTGCCATCGGCAGTGCGGGAGGCGTGCGACCGCGCGGTGGCGATCCAGGCCCTCATCACCGAGCGAGTCGGCGCGTCCCGAGCGCTTGACCTGAATCCCCTCGTGCAGCCGCTCGCGTGTCTGGCCGAGGCCTGTGACACGGCCCTCGGCGTGAAGGTCGAAGCGGAGAAGGACAGCCAGACGGAATCCGGTGACGGGGCTCGCCCGGCAGTCACGGGCGAGATCCGCAGCCGCGACGACGCGGTCCGGATGCTCGAGCTGGTCTGTAGCTATCTGGAGCGGCACGAGCCCAGCAATCCGGCGCCGCTGTTCATCCGGCGGGCGCAGCGGTTGATCAAAAAGAACTTCTTGGAAATCGTGCGGGATCTGATGCCCGACAGCCTCTCGCAGCTCGAGAAGCTGGCCGGCGACGTCGACAAGGCGTAGAGGAGGTTCGACATGGCACGAGCCAGTAGCCAAAAGTTCATTGCTAGAAACCGCGCGCCGAGAGTCCAGATCGAGTACGACGTGGAGCTCTACGGCTCGGAAAAGAAGATCCAGCTCCCGTTCGTCATGGGCGTGATGGCGAACCTCTCCGGCAATCCCGCGGAGCCGCTGCCCGACGTCGCCGATCGGAAGTTCCTCGATATCGACATCGACAACTTCGACCAGCGTCTCAAGGCGATGAAGCCCCGGGCGGCCTTCCAGGTGCCGAACACGCTGACCGGCGACGGCAACCTGATGATCGACGTTACGTTCGAGAGCATGGACGACTTCTCGCCCGCGGCGGTCGCCCGCAAGGTCGACGCGCTGAGCAAGCTCCTCGAGGCGAGGCAGCAGCTCTCGAGCCTGGTGACCTATATGGACGGGAAGAGCGGCGCCGAGCAGCTGATCAAAAAGCTGCTGCAGGATCCGGCGCTTGTCAAGGCCGTGGCGGCCACGCCGAAGCCCACCGAGGCCGAGGCGGACGCCCAGCCCAAGTCCTAAACCACTATTGACGAGGACACACTATGGCGACTGAGCAAAAGACCGAAGGGCAGGGCGGAGCATTCGAGGCCTCTGATCTTCAGCAACTTCTGAGCAAGGAGTTCAAGCCGCGGTCCGACGCCGCCAAGGAAGCGGTGGAAACGGCGGTGCGGACCCTGGCGGAGCAGGCGCTCGGTGATCGGCGCGCTCGATCGCAAGCTCAGCGAGCAGGTCAATCTGATCATGCACCACAAGGCGTTCCAGGAAGTCGAGAGCGCCTGGCGCGGGCTCAACTACCTGGTGACGAACACCGAGACCGACGAGATGTTGAAGATCCGCGTGATGAACATCTCCAAGGCGGATCTGGGTCGGACCCTCAAGCGCTTCAAGGGCGTGGCCTGGGACCAGAGCCCGATCTTCAAGAAGCTGTACGAGGCGGAGTACGGGCAGTTCGGCGGCGAGCCCTTCGGCTGCCTAGTCGGCGACTACTTCTTCGATCACACGCCGCCGGACGTGGAGCTGGTCGGTCAGATGGCGCAGGTCGCCGCGTCGGCGCACTGTCCGTTCATCGCGGGCGTCTCGCCCTCCGTCATGCAGATGGAGAGCTGGCAAGAGCTGGCGAACCCGCGTGACCTTACCAAGATTTTCACGACCGCAGAGTACGCGCCCTGGCGGTCGATGCGCGAAGCCGAAGATTCGCGCTACGTCGGGCTGGCGATGCCGCGGTTCCTCGGCCGGTATCCCTACGGCAAGGCCAACCCGGTGGAGGAGTTCGACTTCCAGGAGGACACGGAAGGCGCCCGCCACGACAAGTTCGCCTGGGTGAACTCGGCGTACGCGATGGGCGTGAACATCACGCGGTCGTTCAAGCTCTACGGCTGGTGCTCGCGGATCCGCGGCGTGGAGTCCGGCGGCTCGGTGGAGGGCCTGCCGGTCCATACCTTCCCGACCGACGACGGCGGCGTGGACATGAAGTGCCCGACCGAGATCGCCATCAGCGATCGGCGCGAGGCCGAGCTGGCCAAGAACGGTTTCATGCCGCTGCTCCATCGGAAGAACACCGACATCGCGGCGTTTATCGGCGCCCAGTCGCTGCAGAAGCCGTTCGAGTACACCGACCCGGATGCCACCGCCAACGCCAACCTCTCGGCCCGGCTGCCGTACCTCTTCGCGGCCTGCCGGTTCGCGCACTACCTCAAGTGCATCGTGCGCGACAAGATCGGCTCCTTCAAGGAGCGGAACGAGATGGAGGCGTGGTTGAACAAGTGGATCTCGCAGTACGTCCTCAGCAATCCGGCGTCGGCGGGCGAGGAGACCAAAGCCAAGTACCCGTTGTCAGCGGCCGAGGTCACGGTCGAAGAGGTAGAAGGCAATCCAGGGTATTACAGCTCGAAGTTCTATCTCCGGCCGCACTATCAGCTGGAGGGCCTGACGGTATCTCTACGGCTGGTGTCCAAGCTGCCGTCGGCCAAGGGCGGGAAGTAGCGCGCGGACACCCACAGAAAAAAGCTGTCGGCCGTTCACGTGAAGGGAGAGGAAGAGGAGACGATCCATGGCCGTTGACATGTTCATCAAGATTGACGGAATCAAGGGCGAGTCTAGCGACGACAAGCACAAAGAGGAGATCGACGTCCTGTCGTGGAGCTGGGGCATGTCGCAATCAGGCTCGGCCCACATGGGCGGCGGTGCCGGATCCGGCAAAGTCAACGTGAACGACCTGTCGTTCACGAAGTTCATTGACGTCTCGTCGCCGGACCTGTATCTGTCCTGCTGCAACGGCAAGCATCTGAAGGACGCGAAGCTGGTGGTGCGCAAGGCGGGCGAGAATCCGCTCGAGTACCTGATCGTCACCATGGAAGACGTCATCGTCAGCTCGGTCTCGAACGGCGGGTCGGGCGGTGAGGACAAGTTGACCGAGAACGTGACCCTGAACTTCGCCCGCGTCAAAGTCGACTACGCCGCCCAGGACAACAAGGGTGGGGCCGGCGCCAAGCCGAAGATGGGCTGGGACATCGCGGCCAACAAGAAGATCTAGGGGCGTCGACGGAATTCATATGCTGGCAGAACAGAGTCTGCGCGATGGGCGTGTCGAGGAAGCCTTGGCCGAGCTGCAGAACCTCGTTCGGAAGGCCCCCGACAACGTGGACTATCGAGTCTTCCTCTTCCAGCTCCTGTGTGTGCTCGGAGACTGGGAGCGGGCGCGCGCGCAGCTCAAGGTCCTGGGCGAGCTCAATCCAGAGTCGCTCCCTCTGGTGCACGTCTACGGCACGGCCATCACCTGCGAGCTGCTTCGCGGTGAGGTTTTCGCCGGAGCCCGAACGCCGTTGATCCTGGGCGAGCCACTGCCCTGGGTGGCCCTCCTTCTTCAGGGTCTGTCCGAAGCAGCGCAAGGGCGTGGCGCCGCGGCCGCCGCGCTGCGCGCGGAGGCCCTCGAGAAGGCCCAGGCGGTGCCGGGTACCGTCGATGGTCAGACGTTCGACTGGATCGCCGACGCCGACTCGCGATTGGGGCCTGTGTGCGAGGCGGTGATCGACGGTCGCTATTATTGGGTGCCGTTCGAGCGCCTGCGCTTTGTCGCGCTCGAAGCACCTTCGGATCTACGCGACGTCGTGTGGATGCCCGCCCGCCTCACCCTCGCCAACGGGGGCGAAACCCCGGCTCTCATTCCAGCTCGCTATCCGGGCTCCGAAGCGGACGGGGACGGCCTCATTCGCCTGGCTCGGAAGACCGAGTGGGACGAGGTGACGCCGGAAACATTCCACGGCCGTGGCCAACGGATGTTCGCCACTCCTGGTGGTGAGTATGCTCTCCTGAGCGTGCGGCGCATCGAGCTCGGAGGCTCGGAGGCGTGAGATGGTCGAGGTCGGCGCGCGGGATGCGCTGCAGCCCGCCCTACTCGACCGGCTGACCGACCACGACCCAACACGCAAGGTCGAGGGTCGGGACGAGCGCGTTCTCAGTCGCGCTCAGCTCAGGGCGTCCGTGCTGCGGGATCTTACCTGGCTCTTCAATTCGACGAATCTCTCGAGCTCTGTCGACCTGTCCGCTCACCCGCTCGCCGCTCAATCGACGCTGAACTATGGCCTGGCGGCACTGGCCGGCAATCCGGTCGCAAGCCTCGAGTTCGCCGAGGTGGAGCGGATCCTCAAGGAAGCGATCCTGCGTTTCGAGCCGAGAATCCTCCCGCACACGCTCTCGGTGCGCGGCATTCCGGCCAAGGATCCGATGGGACACCACAACGTCCTGTCCCTCGAGATCGAGGGCGAGCTCTGGTCCCAGCCCTACCCGCTCGAGTTCTTGATCAAGACCGATATGGATCTCGAGAGCGGCGAGATCCGTCTGGCCGAGGGGCGCTGATGGACGCCCGGATGCTGCGCTACTACAGCCAGGAGCTGCAGTACATGCGGGAGATGGGGGCGGAGTTCGCCGCCGCGTTTCCGAAGATCGCCGCGCGACTGGCGCTCGACGCGACCGAGGTGGCCGATCCGTACGTCGAGCGGCTGCTGGAAGGATTCAGCTTCCTCTCGGCCCGCGTCCGTCTCAAGCTCGACGCCGAGTACCCACGCTTCACCCAGCATCTCCTCGAGTGCGTGTATCCGCACTATCTCGCCCCGACGCCGGCCATGGCGATCACGCAGTTCACCCCCTCCATGACGGAGGGATCGCTTGCCGCCGGCTTCACGATCCCCCGGGGCACCGTGTTGCGCGGGCAGATTCCCCGCGGCGAGGTGACGGCGTGCCAGTTCCGGACGGCCCACGAGCTGACGCTGTGGCCCATCGAGCTCGTCGAGGCCCGATACGCTCCGTTCGCGCCGGATCTCCCGCTGAACACGCTGGGCCTCGCCGAGCCGGTTCAGGCGGTGCTGCGTCTGCGGTTGCGCGCGGCTACGCCGCACGTCTTCCAGCAGATTGCCATGGACCGGCTCAATCTGTTTCTCGCCGGCGGCGACGAAATTGCCCTGAAGCTCTACGAGCTCATCCTCGGGAGCGGGCTCGGCGTGCTCGTCGGCCCGCCCGCCCGACCACTTCCGTGGTTCGAGTGGCTCGGCCGGGAGGCGATTCAGCCGTTTGGCTTTGCCAGGGACCAGGCGTTGATCCCGTATACGACCCGCTCGTTCAGCGGTTACCGGCTGCTGCACGAATACTTCGCGTTCCCCGAACGGTTCCGGTTCCTGGAGCTCGTCGGTCTCAGGAAGGCGCTGGCGCGTCACGCGGGGGACGAGCTCGAGCTGGCGATCCCGCTGGCGCGGTCGGACGGAGCGCTGGGGGCGCTCGTCGACAAGAGCGCCTTCGCGCTCCACTGCGCGCCGGCCATCAACCTCTTCTCGAGGCACGCCGACCGGATCCACGTCACCGACCAGCAGGCCGAGCACCACGTGGTCGTCGACCGCACGAAGCCGATGGACTTCGAGGTGTACGGCGTCGAGCGCGTCGTCGGGTACGGCGAAGGACTCGAGGTCGAGCAGGAGTTCCGTCCGTTCTATGCGTCGGTCGACGCGGACGGGACACAGCCCGCGCACGGCTACTTCACGGTGCGGCGCGAGCCACGGGCGCTCTCCGAGCGCCAGCGCCGCGACGGCGCCCGGACCAGCTATATCGGCAGCGAAGTGTCGCTGTCGCTCGTGGATGCGCGCGAGGCGCCGTACTCGGCGACACTTCGGCAGCTCGGGGTGGATGTGCTCGTCACCAACCGCGACCTGCCGCTGCTGATGCCCGTGGGGACCGACAGGGACTTCAGCCTCGCGATCTCGGCGCCGGTCGAAGGCATCCGGTGCTTGCGCGGACCCAGCCGACCCCGGCCGGCGGTCCTCGACGGCGAGATCCCGTGGCGGCTCACGAGCCATCTCTCGCTCAACTACCTGACCGTCGCGGACCTCGACGAGGATCAGGGCGCGACGGCATTGCGTGAGTTCCTGGAGCTCTACGCGGACCTGGTCGATGCCGACATGCCCGACGCGGTCTCACGGCGCCAGACGCAGGGCGTCCGCCGTGTGGCCGTTACGCCGCGCACGCGCCGGCTCCCGGTGCCCGGCCCGATCGTCTTCGGGCGCGGGCTGGAAGTTCGAATGACCGTGGACGAGACCTCGTTCGCCGGGGCGAGCGCTTTCCTGCTGGGGGCGGTGCTCGAGCAAGTCTTTGCGCGGCTCGCGTCCATGAACACGTTCACCGAGCTCGTGATGGTGTCCGAGCGACGGGGGGAGATCAAACGGTGGCCGCCACGGATGGCCGCGCGGCAGCTCGTCTAGCCTTGTTCGCGGCCCTTGCGCGGGCGCCCTGGACGTTCGACTTCTTCCAGGCTCTGCGCAGGATCGAAGGCCTCTTCGCCGACCGGCCGAGGCTGGGAAAAGCTCTGCGCCCGGGCGATGAGCCCGTGCGCCTATCCCAGGAGGCTTCCGTCGCCTTCGCGCCGTCGACCTTGTCGGCGTGCGAAACGGTGGACGGAAGGACGCCCAGACTCGAGCAGCGGTTCTTCGGCCTTCTCGGGGCCAACGGGCCGCTGCCGCTCCACATCACCGAGTACGCGCGCGAACGGCTCTTGCACAACGGCGACGCGACGCTGGTGCGCTTCCTCGACCTCTTTCACCACCGGATGGCGCTGCTCTTCTATCGTGCGTGGGCCGAGGCGCGGCCGACGGTCCACCAGGACCGACCCGACGAGGACCGATTCACCGTGTACGTGGGATCGCTGGCCGGACACGGCTTGCCCGGTACGCGCGCTCGCGACGCCGTGCCCGATCACGCCAAGCGGTTCTTCGTCGGGCATCTGGCGCGGAACCCGAAGAACGCGGAAGGGCTGGCCTCGATCCTGGAAGGCTTCTTCCGGCTTCCGGCGCGCGTGGATCAGTTCGTGCTCGGTTGGCTCGAGCTGCCGCGCGACCAGCGAACCGTCCTCGGCGGCGAGCCGCGGCTCAGCGGGATGCTCGGCCAGGGCACCGTCATCGGCGAGCGCGTGCGCGACGTTCAGAGCCGATTTCGGGCCGTGATGGGCCCGATGGATCTCGACCGCTTCAGCGACTTCCTGCCCGGGGGCCGGAGCCTGGAACGGCTCAAGCACTGGGTGCGGAACTACGTCGGGTTCGAGTTCGATTGGGACGTTCAGCTCGTCCTGGCGCGCGACGAGGTGCCCGGCATTCGCCTCGGCCGTGAAGGCCAACTCGGGTGGACGACGTGGCTGGGCGCCCGGCGAGCGGTCACGGACGCCGACGACCTGACTCTGGCACCGGAGCGCGCGCGGCCGCCTCGGACGACTCTGGCGGCGGCGTAAGAGAGGACGACCAATGGCGGAGATCAGCCGTGCGAATCTGTTCGGCAAGCTCAACCCGCTCATGTTCAAGGCTGCCGAGGGAGCCGTGACGTTCTGCAAGTTGCGGGGCAACCCGCACGTCGAGCTGACGCACTGGCTCTTCCAGATCGTCAATCTCCCGGACTCCGATCTGCACCGCATCCTGCGTCACTTCGAGGTGGACAGCGCCCGGCTCGTGCGTGATCTGCAGACGATGCTCGAGAAGTTACCGCGCGGGGCCTCGGCCATCGAGGACTTCGCCGAGCACTTGCCCTACGCGGTCAAGGAGGGCTGGATGTACGCCACTCTCCTGTTCGGCGAGTCGCAGGTGCGCAGCGGCTACCTCCTGGTCGGATTGCTGAAGACCGACCGACTGCGCGAGATGCTGCTGCGAATCTCCCGCGAGTTCGAGAAGGTGAAGGTGGAGACCTTGACCGAGGACTTCGCGCGCATCGTCAAGGGCTCTCCGGAGGACGCGCAGATCGCGAGCGACGGATTCGCGCCCGGGACGCCCGGCGAAGCGAGCAACGCCATCCCACCGGCGGCCATGGGCAAGCAGGAGGCACTCCGGCGCTTCGCTTCGGATTTGACCGCGCGCGCGCGCGCCGGTGGCATCGATCCCGTCACGGGGCGCGATGAGGAGATCCGGCAGGTCATCGACATCCTGATGCGCCGGCGGCAGAACAACCCGATTCTGACCGGCGAGGCCGGAGTGGGGAAGACGGCGGTCGCCGAAGGCTTCGCGCTACGAATCGCGAACGGCGACGTGCCGCCTTCTCTGAAAGACGTGCAGCTCTGGGTCCTGGACATCGGCCTGCTCCAGGCGGGCGCCAGCATGAAGGGGGAATTCGAGAACCGGCTGCGCTCAGTCATCGACGAGGTACAGGCTTCGGCGAAGCCGATCATCCTCTTCATCGACGAGGCCCATACGCTGATCGGCGCGGGCGGCGCCGCCGGCACGGGCGACGCGGCCAATCTCCTCAAACCCGCGCTGGCGCGTGGCACGCTGCGGACCATCGCGGCCACGACGTGGTCCGAATACAAGAAGTACATCGAGAAGGATCCCGCCCTCACGCGCCGATTCCAGGTCGTGCAGGTGCTCGAGCCGACCGAGTCGAAGGCGCTGCTGATGCTGCGCGGGGTCGCCTCCACGCTCGAGAAGCACCATCGCGTCCAGCTCCTGGACGAAGCGCTGGACGCGGCGGTCAAGCTCTCGCACCGTGACATCCCGGCCCGTCAGCTTCCCGACAAGGCGGTGAGCCTGCTCGATACCACGTGCGCGCGCGTGGCGGTGAGCCAGCACGCCACGCCGCCCGAAGTGGAGGACTCGCGCCGCCGGATCGAGGCGCTCCAGACCGAGCTCGACATCATCGGGCGCGAGGAGGCGACGGGGTTCGCGGTCGGCTCGCGCCGCGCCGACGCCGAAGGACTGCTCGCGACCGAAAAGGACCGGCTGGCCG
>WNEZ01003362.1_pt1 | contig 13787 bp, 14 predicted proteins | sample 5400521 | NCBI WGS metagenome assembly WNEZ01 (sample SAMN13153339, study PRJNA577476) | soil metagenome | isolation source: 120 cm saprolite under Douglas fir tree site 2 hole 1 replicate 1 | place: USA:California | collected 2015-04-18 | reverse complement strand
CCGATCGCCGTAATAACAGCTCCTGCCGCTGGCGTTCCCAAGAGAAGAACGAGCGTGGCCCCAAAATCTTGCGTACGAGGATCATCACGTCTGCGATGGACTTCGACGTCAGGCGAAGCATCAAGGAGAGCTTGTCTAAGTTCCTCAGCATAGCGGTTGGCATCGGCGGCTGAGACGTCATCAAAGGTGATGATGTACATCTGCTCATCCATAATAACTTTCCTTTCAAACTGATAAGGCCTGGTGTAAATGTCAAAGTCAGGAATCAGTGCGGTCATTTCTTGACCGGTCAAGGTTTGCAGAGATACAGACGCAAATATCGATTCTTGCCTGTTTTCTTGCTTTGGAATGTGCCCGTTACATATTGCCATCTTGCTCCTGGCATCTGTCAATGACGTGTGCTTGAAAAGGAGTTTGTGAATGGTATTGCTCTGTTTCTATTCTACCTTTTGGTAGGGTGTTTTGGCAATACTGTTAATCTTTCAATGCAAATTTGTTGAAAGTCTATCTAGAATTCCGTGCGGAAATTTGATGACGAGAGTTCTTGGTGCTCTCTTGGTAGATGTGTTATAATGCTTCTCAGTGGTAGTAAGTACCTGTCTCAGTGATAGCTCATTAGCAGGTCCCACGGGTTGCGCAACGAGATGCACTTTTCAACGAAGTGCCTCCAGACCATGTTTCGTTGCATTCGTTACATCTCTGGGAAAGCAGCACTTTCCCATCATTGTCACCAGAGCAGCGGTGTTGTTTACACCGTTGGTGAGGCCGATTCATGCAAGGTGGTAATCTCGTTGCGCAACTCGTGGGAATGTGGATGGACTTCCTATCAATCCAAGCGCAATCGGCTTAATCTGCTCCAAGCTAGGATTTTCTCCCAAGCCATGTTTCTGATATAGCCGAGCCGTCCAGTCGTCTTGTGGTGCAGGCATATTTTCTCCTGTTCTGGCTTTCACATAATGAGCAATGTTAGTTGCTCCTGCTAATACTTGCTAATAGTAGTTCGGTAGGAAAGCGGAAAGGCATAGAAGTATCCCTATGACATCAAGTAATAAGCCGACTCTATATAATTTTCTGACTCTGGCTTGTATAAACAGCCCGATGGCTGCAATGATGAAACCTAAGATTACTCGTCCGCCTTTTGTGCCAAGCACTATATAGACTATTTCCACAAATTCACTCCTTTGCTGTTTGTCCTAAAGCCGCACCTGTCCACAAGAAAGAGTCTTTCTTGCTTCCATGTTGAGCTAGGCCAAGCATGGGAGTAAAACCTGAGCAGTATAGCAAAACACTGCTTGCTTGTCAAACTACAGGTCTATAGTCGTCCTTTTCAACAGACTGCTTTATTTGCCAGCGATGTTCTCATCGGGGTCGCCAAGGAGTTCTTTGATCTTGTGAAGTAATTCAGACCGATGAAACGGTTTCCGCAGATAGCCAGCAACGCCAAGCTGATCTACTTCTTCTGGTGTGTGCTTCAGAACCGTGAACAGGAGAATGGGGATCGTGGCGTTGCGCATGTCTCAGCTACATACAATGCTAACCATTTAGATGCCACCCTTGTCATTGCCAATGTGAAGTGGCTGTTTGCTGAGTTTTTAAGGTTGGGTTGGAAGAAAGATCGCAACGAGGTAGCCGAAATTATTGAGGCGATTGTACAGTTAGAGCATCCATTAATCCATGAGTTAGATGGCCGTCCCCTTGTACTCAGTAATAGCTTCAATGCTGCTGAAGAAATGCTTGTACTCCTCCAGCATTCACCAGGCGGCTGTCTGACAAGGACTCAGCTTAAGGATTATCACCAGAAAAGTACATCGGCTGTAAATAAGGCAATCAATGACTTAAGCGTAAGTCGGGACATCCGTCTCAACGGGTTAGGTGATGTATTTATTACACCGCTCGGAGAGAAGCGTATACGCGAGGTCATTAACACTAAAGCTCCCTCCACTGTCGGAATAAAGGGTAAGCCATAGGGACAATTGTAATGGTGGGTAAAACTGTACAAACAGGGAAAAACTCCCATGTTTATGAATAAAAGCAGGGGTGTAGAGGGAGGTAGTCTTGAGGTCAGGTTATAAAAACAGCGTTTCCGATGCTTTAATCCGGTTGCCTTCTACGACAATCAGGCCGTTGTTTCGTAGGATACTCAGATAGCGGCCAAAGGCTCCGCCTCGTGGTGTCAGTGCTGTTTTGTAGGCTATTTCCTCCCTGGTGACTGGCTGGGGATATATTGCTGTCAGCACATCGAATATTCGTCGTGTGCCTCCGGATAAGTTGCCTTTCCACATCTCGATCACCTTTTCAGAAGTTTTCGGCTGCTCCGGCGTCGTGCCTGCTTCTTGAAGTCCTTGGTGGGTGAGGCGTATCTGATGACCGTCTATGGCGATGAATCCCTGCTTCTTCAGCAGGGAAAGATACCGTATATAGGCTCCTCCACGTACAGAAAGCCGCGCAAGGGTTGCCAGTTGAGCTTTAGTAAATACCATCGGATGGCGGGCTGCAAGAACCGCCAAGATGCGAGCTGCTCCGCCGGTAAGTTCACCGTCTATTCGTTTAAGAGTTGGGAATGGCTGTTTTGGTATAGCAGGTGGTAGGGGAGTGCGGTTCTCAAGAAGGGCGTTAGGCATTGGTTCCTCTAGCACATTGGCTATGGTGACGACAATATCTCGTAACACCTGTTGGAGTCGAGTGTTTCTGTTCTCAAGTCCCTGTTTCTCCTGGTCAAAGAGGTGTTGTTGACGCTGTAAAGCAGTTTTGATTGCGGTATCAATCTCTGTTGAAGGAACGGAAATTTCCGTTCCTTGATGCCTCTGTGCGAGCTGCCGTTTTAGGATAGCGATCTGCTGTTGCAATGCCCCAACAGTTTTTGCCTCTTCCTCTGCCTCCTGGGGCAAATCTTTGAGTGATTCTAAAATAGCGCGTATTTTGGCTGTCGGGGGAATGGGCGTTGCCATGATTCGTGATCCGGCTTTGGGATGAGAGGTTTGCACCTCGCCTATTTTCACTTTCGTGACTACTGGCGAAATGGCCGCGCCAAAGGCGAAAAATTCACCGGCTGCAAGATTACGAAGTGCTAATACCCGCTCTTTTGAGCTAAAACCTAGCTCTTCACCGGCTCGTTTCATATCAACGTCAAGGCCGGTTCTGCCAATCAGTTTATTGTTACATTCTGCGGCTGCATCTTTATGCAATTTTGAGAGCCTTTGGGTTGCTAGGATCGCGCAATATCCGCGTTTTCTGCCAAGCGTTGCTAAATCAATAATGGCACTGCTGGCTTCTGATTGTTCCTTTTCCGGACAGAATTTATGCGCTTCATCAATCACTACCAGGCAGGGATGCCATAATGCTTTAGGTGCTTGTATCATGCTTTCTAAGAACAATCGAACAAAGTGTTTCCGGTCCTGGTAGTGCAGTTCATAGAGGTCAATGATTGCTGAAACATTGAGTTCCAAGAGACGTTGTGCTAAGAGACCTGCGCTACGTGGATCGGCTGGGGTATCGCCGTCTTTACCGGCAAGGACATAATCATACTTTTCTCGAAGGGTGGCAAATTCGCCCTCCAAGTCAATAACGATTTGCTGCACATGTCCGTGAGACTCCTCAAGGATACGACGCAGTAACCACGATTTGCCGCCGCCGCTATTTGCCTGTACCAGTAGGCGGGTGTCAAGAAGGGTTGGCAAATCAATGCTGATCGATTGGTTCAGAAATATGGTTTTCTGCTGAGTATGGTCGGTCATAGGGGCAGGTGGATTATACCAAACTGCTGAGTACAGGGGGAGGGGACAATTAGCTTAATACGGCGGTAGCCGTTCCTTTTCGAGGTTACTTAAAGGTAGCAGCAAGCTTAGTGAGAATATCTGAAAATGCACTGCTGTTGATAACGAGAATATCCAACCGTATGAATGTCTCCAAATTATTTGAAGCCAGTATTGCTGCTAAGTCTTGCGGTGCATGTTGAAGAAAACGAGGCAAAGGATACTCGTAAAGCAAGTACGGAAATTCTTGGATTGTTACTTTGTCATAAGGTATTTCGCCACTAGCGGCGTTTACATCAGCAGCATTAAAGCTGCAATGGAAGAGCTTCGCTGTTGTTACAATGGCTGGCAAGAATAACTGCCTTTTATAAGGCAGAGGGTAAGATGGGTCTTGTTTGTTTTTGAGAGCAGTACTAAATACATTTGCCTCATGGATTATGGCTTGAGTTGCCAGGGCAACTTGTTGACATGCTTCATTAATAGCGTTATTGGAAGTTCTTGTTAATAGATCGGGTCTTTTCCCCGCCTTTTTGTAGTCTAAGTAAGAGCTACGTGTTTCACGTGCTTCGTCTGTACAGACATATACAATATCATTCCATCCATTCTTCACAACTTGTATATCCCAACCATAATTGGGAGGCAGCCTGGGTATATTTTCCATTTGCGTGATAAATGGTGATCCACCATGTCGAAATTGTGCGGTCTGCCTATGGCTGAAGAAAATCCAGTTCGCCAGTTCTGGATTATGTTTCTTACACTCAATAGGGAGCGAGAGAATAGTATCTTCTTTCTTAAACTCTGCCCAAATATCAAGCGTGCTTGCTTCACCTGCAAACGGCCCGTTTCGAGGAGGGAACTCAACAGGATAGTTGGCATGCTTAACATTCCATCCTGGTGTCTGAACAATAACGTGCTGACACCAGCGTTCAAAGAATGTACCATGAATATTAAGTGCATGAACAATATGCTCATGCTCTGTATTCGGTGCTGTGCTCATGGGCTTTGTTATATGGTAACTGAAGCTATTTGTCAACGCTAATGTATCGGTTTAGCATGATGGTACTAGCGTTCTATAACAGTCTGCTCCTCAATATGTAGGCCAGGTAGCCGCGTGGTGGTTGGGCTTTCAACTCCCTGAAGAACACCCCTAGCGAAGGATATACTCAGTTTCTCATTTCTTCAAGAGCTTTACGGATACCTATAGCAACATCCAGAAAAGCTTGGTCACGGTTGGGCCAAGTGGTTACAGGTTTCCCATCCCTTGGTAGTGCTTCGAGCTTGCCGAATGGAGCAGTATGCCAGTCGGATGGACGAAGAATGATCGGAATGACACGAGCCTCTTTACGCTCATGTCGCTCTAATGCACGTTTCATCTCAACATCATAACAATACTCTGAAGCCAGAAAGTCTGGACTTACAAGGAGGAGAATAATATCGGCTGTATTTAAGTGTTCGTCAATCACATTTGCCCATTCTTGACCTGCGCCAATCTTGTGATCATGCCAATTAGCGATGCGACCTTGTTGCTTTAAATGGCTTAATTGTGTCTCCAGTTTTTTCCTCAGTTTTTCATCTTTATGAGCATAGGAGTAAAAAACTTCCATTGTCCTGTTAGGGTTAGGCTTAGGAATGACTAACTCTGCCACTTGCGTCTTCTCTTGCTCTCGGAGCAGTACCTTATCGAGTCCTTCCGGCTGCTTTCTTCCCTGCTCAGACTCGTTTTCCATGTTATCCGCCTGTTGCGGCAATTGTAGGGGAATCTGGTGACTATTATTTGTATCAATCCTTACAATTTGACCTTTTGCTATGCGAACTAAGGTGTCAATAATAGCCACTGCCATCTCAGGATCAGTTACGGAATAGAAACCATTTCCTGCCTTTCTGTTTAATTCGAGGTATATCCCATCGACATATAATGGCACTACTGTACTGCCGACCTGCCTTTCAACAGTTCTGCCCTGTCTTTTAATACTCATGACAGAGTTCCATAAAATTTCAGTACCGCCTGCTTCTGATAGAAATCGTAGTTTCTTGTTTGTGGCAATGAGCCGTCCTGATATAATCTGAGTAGATGTCTTATCTACTTTATGATATCGGGCTGATGTCAGCAGGTAACACGTTTCATCAGACCCTAAACGTATGTCTTGTATTCGCTCTTGAGAAACAATAGGGAGCTTGCCCCTATAGATATTGAGAAAGCTTATCTGTCTTAAAACAGAGTAAGCTTCGGTATCTGAAACAGCAAGCATGCGTTGAAGTTGGCGAATATAACTTTCTGCTTGGTCCGTTATCTGGCCTTGATCGATTATGGCATCAAGGACACGATCTAATAAGTAGAGTGCATCTTCACGTATGAATTTTAATGCTTCGTCTAAATCAATGTGGTCATTAGCGGCTATCTCCGCAAGATACTGAATTTGTTTGTGGGTAAACAGCCCATCAGTTGAAAGCTGAAGAAAAGCCTCTCGAAAACGTATGAGTGCCTGCCGAACGGCTGTATCACAATTTTTACAGCGTTCCTTTTGCCAGTTGAAAGTAAACAGCGAGCTAATCAAGCCAACATCAATACCACAACGCTTACAGACTGCCATTGATATAGCTCCATCAATTTCCTTAAGGAAGGTGAGTCTCCGACCCCGTATACTGCCTTGATCGTTAATGTCAAAGTCAGTTATTCGATATATTTGCGCTTAGACCTAAATCCTCAGCCTCATAACTATGGTTAAAAGTTAGTTCATCACCCTTCAAAGCCTCAACATATTCGCTCAGTTTCATGTCTCCAAGTATATCAGTAGATGCAAGGGATAGAACGTTGCTGTCACCAGCCGCGTTGGACTTACTTCACTTTAACGTAGCGATATAACGTTGTTCGTGAGATGTTGAATGTTTTGCAAATAGCAACTATTTCATTTGTTTTATCATCATACAGTTGTTGTGCCATTTCTTGTTGCTTTGGTGTCAGTGCTTTTCGTCTGCCTCCAATTCGTCCTCTGGCTCTGGCTGCTTGCAGTCCTGCATTTGTTCGTTCTCTAATAATATCCCGTTCAAACTCAGCAAGAGCGCCAAAGATGTGAAAGATGAGTTTTCCTCCGGATGTAGTGGTGTCAATATTCTCGGTGATGCTTTTAAAGCCAATTTTTCTGTTATTGAGGTCGGTTACGGTTTCAATAAGGTGTTTGAGCGTTCGACCTAATCGATCCAGTCGCCATACAACTAAAGTATCTCCGGCTCTGAGAAACTGTAGTGCTTCATCAAGCCCCTTTCTCTCTGTTGCTGCTCCGCTTGTCATATCGGTGAAGATTTCAGTGCATCCTATCTTTTCTAATGCATCTTTTTGGAGGTTGAGGTGCTGGTCTTGGGTGGAAACTCGTGCATAACCGATAAGCATATATCATAGTGTACAGGAATTAAAATCAGAAGATCGCCAGTTGTCCGTTTTTCTTTTGCTGCTGGCGTTGGAAATGGAGTCCCAGGACTGCTTTGTACATCACCCTGGCAAGTAGAAACACCTGGTCTACTTCTTTCTCTTTAGGAACTCGGCCTAATTCGTCATGAAGTGCAACGGCTATTTTTGCCTTGAGGAGTTTCTTCTTCTGGTCTGATGTGGGCATACTTCATTTGTATCAAAACTCATCTACATTGTCAAGTAGTGAAACTATGATTATGAGATGGGTTTAGAGACGACTTAGTACGCTTCTGGCCTTAATTATGAGGAGAAATTATGAAATGTCCCAAAAACCCTCGTTTATGAGACAGGCGCTGGCCTTAGCGGATAAATTCACACGAAACTCGGTGAAGTGAAGATCGACGTTTTTTTCTCAATTACTACCGGAAAGTCTACTCCAACTCAATTGCCATTGTCTTTGCCATCATCCCTTGACAATAGTAGGTTATAACTCCTTGAATTTTTTTCGTTTTATCCCTTCGTTTATAACGCACGCCACCCAAATAACGCATAATAGCATTCGGATGGATAACATTACTATAGTTGTCGTAACTAATGGTCGGATTACCATCGTTTAACTCAGTTACATTTCTAATCTCAAATCCCAATATACCAATAAGTTCGATATTGTCATCAAATTGGCATAAAAATCCAACGTGTTGCGCTGTCCACCTTCCTTCGTTTGTGAATGAGAATTTAACTACTCTCATTTCCGGGTCATCACCAGGAAAATTACCAGAGTCGGTATGTATTACTAATAATGGCTTTTGTCGTCGGCCAAACATATCTTCAAGGTCAAAGTGTTCAAGACGGTAAAAACCTTCTGTGCTCCTTTTGTAATATTCTCTTTCTGCAAGCATTGCTCTATGCGGGGTTTTATCGCTTTGAGGTATGAGGCATTTGACAAACCCAATCTGCTCAGAGGCATCGGTAGGTATTTTCTCAATCAAGACATTGTCTACGAAAGGCTGTACGGTGTTAAGCAGGCTTGACTTCAAGCTTCTTATAAAGCCGTCAACATCTGTTACCGGTTTCAGGCTCCTCGCGGACTCATCTCTTTTATACGTTTCCACTCCCCAAATTAAAATACCGCCATCCGAATTAGCAAAACCTGACAATGCTCGCGAAAAGTTGAACTTATCATCATCCTCCAATTGAGCATGCCGTCTATCATGCTTTTGCTTGAACTCTAAATACAAGTCTTCCTTTACGTGATCCGTAATCATTCGTTTAAGGTCATCTTCTGATTTTATTGAATGAAAGTATGAAGTTAGATCGTTGGACTGCATTTTCAACTGTCTCCTCATAAATTGTGGTAGGCTCATGGCACTTGGTTGCAGCAGCGCTGGTAAGGGTATCACCCCTTATATTTGCGAGCAGTATAGCACTCTTGAGTTAGGTTTGCCAGTGACTTGGAACGGGAGTACAAGCCAATGAGAAAGAAGGTTATCTTAATGAAGGCGTTGAACGGACGGGTCGCACATTTGATGACTTCTGCCGTGGGGAAGGTGCCTCTTATAATACCACAATCTCCTTCTCATACAGCGTAGGCAAGTACGTCTGCCTGAGCCGAAACTTTGTTCCGTGATTATGGCCTGATCTGGCATCAAAGTCTATCAGTATGGTTGCCTTCTCTATGGCCTGTAAAAACCCTTCAAAACTGAACCGTTGCAGCATCATGATTTTTTTGTAGTTGTAAAACTCACGCGCTCCGTCTTTCCTCACGTCAGCCTGCACATAAAAGCAGTTTAAGAGTTTGGTTCCTGCCTTATGTTCTAGATCATCGAAACCCCAGTAGGGCTGCGGGTGTAATTCTCCTAATCCGACTCGCTCTTTTACCTGTTGTAACCATGCAGCATGTTTGAGTGCGACTTTTGCAGCATTGAACGAGATGAGCACTTTTCGCTCCGGACGATCTATTTTTACCATAAACCCTCTATCACTAGAGGCTGCTCCGTGTATGGTCTGACGAAAGCTCATTTCTGCTGCTGTGTACCTTTTTCCGGCTTCTTGATGTAACCAGCCATATTTCGGCAAAAGCACCTGGGGGACAAAACGGATCGCACGCGGGGAGGGTTCAGAATGAAAGAGCGTTGTCAGCGATGTTGTATTGATGCGTTGCGTTTTTAGTTCCCACTCTGCGGCGTTGGGAATAGGCAGATTATTTTCTTTGATCTCTAAGAGGTCTTCGAGCGTATTGCCGATGCCGCCAACGTTGCCATGTCGTGCATTCGGTATCCACCCTTGTTTAGCAATGGCTTTTAGCTTCTCAATCAGTGATTGCTTGGTATAGAGTTTCACATTAGGCTGCAAACAACGGCTTTTGCGTATGCGTAAAAAGCGGTTTGGTTTGCATGCGGATGGTGCGAGCCAGGCGGTCATCTGCCATTTTGCAGTACTCTGGGGAAATGTCTATGCCGATAAAATCACGGCCTAGTGCTCTTGCTGCTACTGCTGTTGTTCCTGACCCCATAAACGGGTCTAAAATTCGGCGGGTATTCGTGGAAGAGATAATCCGGTCAATAAGAGCAACCGGAAACGGTGCCGGATGAGGATTGTTCATGTCCTGTGTAAACTCCCATACGTCGCCGTAAGCATTGGCTTTGGGAGCAAGTTTGAACTTCGGTTTAGCAATCAGGTAGATCACTTCATAGGTAGGAAGAAAATAGCCACGATTAAAGTTGATCCCGCCGCTTCGGTGCCAAATAATGATCTGTCTGACAGGAAAGCCTTTGACAATATCCTGCCGATCTTGTAAGAGGCCAGCTTGCACGCGCCATTTGTGGTTATAAAATATGGCTCCATCATCGGTAAGCACACGCATCATCTGTTTCAAGCACTTGCGTTGCCATTTCACGTACACATCGTGGGGAAGTGCATCGCTGTGATGTGAGTACCCTTTCTGCAAGGCTGCGTTTGCCCATTTGCCGCCGCGTCCATCTTTCATACCATTGCCAGTTGAGTTTTTGAGGTTGTAGGGGGGAGAGGTGACAACTAAATCAATACTGTTGTCAGGAATAGACCTCATCACTTGGAGCACATCGCCACAGATATTTTTATTGATAAAGTCTTGGGGGAATTGCATACGATATCGCTGAGTATAGCAAGCGTTCGGTAAAAAGGGAAGAGATTAACTTGCTGTCAGCAATCGGTGTTTTCTCTGATTCTGCATGAACCGTTTATAATTCTCCCGTCGCCTCTGCATCACTGCCTCCAATACTTTCCGGCGCTGCTCTTTGGTTTCTTTGACTGCCTGGCGTATTCGCTCCTCGTCTGAGGTTAATAGGGGAAGGGGAGTATCTTGGTGGGTGATGAATGTACCGTATTCGCTCATAACTGGCCGGAGTATAGTGCTGCGGCTGGGGAAAGTAAAGCATGAAAAACCTCTCGTCGTAGGTGGGAGCTTCGCTGAGGCAGCGTAAGGTTTATAGCGACTCTAAAAGCTGCTGATAACGACGCAAGGCCAAGTATAATATGACCGCCTACTCAGGCTGTGCTATAATGGACGCTATAAATTCTGGTCAGTGAGCATCATATTTAGTGATAAAGTGAATTGTGCTGTATGAAAAAAGGGTTCATATTAAACCTCCTTTTTCGGCGCCGCTCACATAGTCTCAATGAGGCGTCCCCACCGAAAGCTGTTAGCACTAACGTGGATACGACACTAAAAGCAGAGAGCATTCTTCTCGAAGAGTTCCATCGTGCAAACATTACTACTTATCAAGTTAGCGATGAAATATCTAGCACCTTTAATTTCTACCTAGTGGCGACAGGTCTTGTCGCTACTGGAATACCTGCAATAGTAGGCTTCCTAGCTCATAACACTGATGCTACGCTCTACTCAAAAAGCCAAGGCAGTACAAATGAGTTATTCCTCGTACTAATAATAGGCTTCATGGTGATACTTGGCATTGCTAATTACTCTTTCTCTATGAGATTTGATGAGCTAACTAAAGAATACGATCAAAACGTTGCTATCATGGAAAAAGTCAAAAAATTTTACATCGACCATCTTAAATTACAAATTGACCTTGAGCAAATTCTTTCTGAAACAGAGAGAGATAGGAAAATGAACCGCGTCCCAGTCCATATTAGAGTTATAACGGCTGTGTCCGGCAGTTTTTATCTTTCATTTTCAGCTTATATCTTTAGCGAATTCTTGATAAATTCTGTGTACAATTATTTTAACTTTAACAGAGACATTTACTGGATTACAGTTTTTCAGTTAATAATTTCAGCTTTTGTATTTTCAATTGTATTCACTAGATATGGACAATTATATTCTATTACTCTATTAAATCGGCGTAAAATGGGTTTTTTTGGACAACGCCCCCAAAAGGTAAAATAGACCCCTTAATCCAGGCCTAAAAGAAACAAAACAAAACAAAACCCATCCCCCTACCAAGAGCAGGGGAATGGGTACGTCTCATATGGCACTTGCAGCTTCCCTGTATTCTTTAAGCGCCTGGGTATCCAGTTGGTAATAGAGATACTTGCGATATCTCTCTGCATTGACAAGTCTTGCATGACGCAGTCTTGCCAGATGGTAGGAAATAACGCCATAACTAATCTCCAGCACGTCTGCAATCTCGAACACACACAACCTCCGGTCATTGTACTTTTCCAAGAGCTTAATAATCCGTTGCCTGGTCGGATGACGTAGAACCGCAAGGCTTTGTGCCTGGGTTTCTGCCTTGGCTTTGGTTAGGTCAATGGTGAAGTTGCGTAGTGGTTCACCCCTGCGGGTAATACTCTCTTCCATGTTTCCTCTCCTGAGAAACACACATGCGTGGTCACACGCGCCTAACAATAGAAAAGCTAAAGACAACAGAGATAAAACAGGGGAGGGCAGGTCTGCCGCTTTACCATGTCGCTTTAGCTCATTGAGTATATAAAGACTGAAACAGAAAAACAAATTGCTGAGGTTAAGGGATGAAGATGAAGGATGGGAAATTGATAGAAGGTATGAAAAGCGCCTGAGACCAAAACAGCGAGGCGTTGCCAGAGGATTGATCGATCATGGCTCTCTTTGCCTGATCTCAGGCGTGAGAAAAAAACTTACCACAATGGAAAGGCACTTCCACCTATTTGCTCTTAAACAGGCTTCTTACTTGCCACAGTTGTAAGGGAAGGCTTACAAGAGAGCAAGTCAGATTTCTGCCTACTCGCAGATTGACTAGGTGTTCCTGCTCGTCATTTTGTAAACACTCCTCAGCATAGAAAAAGATGGCACGTATTGCAAGTGAGAATAGACAGAGATGATGGGCTATTCGAGTATTGTTGGTGTATTGTTGGTATTTCTGACTAGAAAACAGATTAGAATGCTGCTTTCTAGTCTCTTTGCTCCTCTTTCAGAGGAGTTTTTTTAAGGGGGGAAGGGCGGTGGGGAGTGGCTGGTGCGCTTCGCCAAAATCGTTGTTTTGCCAGCCACTCCCCACCGCCTCCTGTTGAATGAGTACGGGTGTGGTGACAACGTTTAGCGTGTTGCTCAACGATGTTTTGTGCGGTATCGCGCTGCGGCATTCCCCCCTGCTTCTGCGGAAGCACCCTCCTTGCCTTTCACGATGCTATTTATAGTCACCTTGACAGGCGACAGATAGCGAAAACGAAATGTATCCAAACATTGACAAACAGAAATCCATGTGAGGTGAATCTGATTGCGATGGGAAACTGTCGCGGGAGGAGGTGAGGTACAATGAAGTACAGGGTCACATTTTCGGTGACGGATACCTATCCAACATCCGAGATAGAGGCAAAAGATCGAAACGAAGCGGTCAAGCTCTATCAAGAGATGTGGGAGCAAGGAAAACTTGCTGACACAGGTGTCCAGAAAGATGCTCGCTATAGCGTGGTGAGCGTCTGGAAACCGAAAAGGTAGTTGATCTACCTACCGTCCATTCTAACAAAGTGGACGGGAGCAGGTCAACTCGACCTGGAAGGGAGGTGAAGTCATGTGGAAGAGAAGACAAATAAACGGTGGTATCCGTATGAGGAAGATGGCTGTTTCTACAGACTTGAAGGTGGTGTTCTGATGCAGTGCCCGATGCTCGTTGATGGAACACGAGAGAAAATGAAGTGTGAAGTCGATTGGGATCGAGGCATATCTGAAGAACAGTTACCCCGAATGCAAGAAATAGCCCGTGAGCTTCAGGAGAAGCCGTGACCTACCAACTGCTGGGTATCCTAGCATACTCAGCAGGAGTAGATCAACTGGCAAAAAGAGCATGGTACGTAAGTCGTACTTTTCGGAATTACTCTACCTACAAAGTGAGTACTCCACATTTCAACGCTTTCGCACATAAAACATGCTCAAGATGCCAATCACCTCTCACACCTCCAAACATTGTAGTTTACTCGCTTTCCAGAAGTGGAAACGGGTAAACTACACAACCCGGTATTTGAAGGCCCCCAGCAATGTAGCTGGGGGTTTTCCTTTGCCTGCTCGTATCCCTTGTCAAGGCCGGTGGAATCACGAGCCGATTTGGAATTGGCCACCCTGGTGAAACGAACTCCAAAGAACAAAATCCATGAGTGCCGGCGGGCAAACGCCGACGAAACTGCGCCGGGATCAGGTGATCCCAACGCCGACG
>WNEZ01018878.1_pt1 | contig 13789 bp, 11 predicted proteins | sample 5400521 | NCBI WGS metagenome assembly WNEZ01 (sample SAMN13153339, study PRJNA577476) | soil metagenome | isolation source: 120 cm saprolite under Douglas fir tree site 2 hole 1 replicate 1 | place: USA:California | collected 2015-04-18 | reverse complement strand
CCGTCTGCGAAAGATACAAGCGGTCAGCGACGAGCGGGCCGTTAAAGTTCAATCGAGGTTGATCCTCAGCGATACCAACCAGCTTGCCGCCCTTAAAGCGCAAGTCGGGCAGGAAGTCGTTAAGTTCGAAGTGCCAGCGATCGCCTCCGCGCCGGGTCTCGATCCGCGTGAGGCCGCCAATGAACTTTCCAAATTCGCCGGTGTAGGGATGCTGAAACACCTGCACTGCTTCCACCGAGTCGATCGGAAGATTCAAACGGAAGTTTCCTGTCGCGGGATCGTTGGAATTGACTCCATTCACGAGCAGGGCGCTTTGTGCTTCGCTTGCCCCTTTGATGCTGAGTTCGCCCTTGGTCGAACGAATCACGCCCGGAATGAGCGGTAGCGCCTGATCGACGCGGGCGACTGCTAAAGGAAGTGAACGAAGGGTCTCGCGCTTGATGTTGCCTGAGGCAATTGTAGATCCGGTCTCGACGCTGGTGGCCGCTTCGCTGGGCGCCGTGACCGTCACCTTCTCGCGAACCGCAGCGACTGTCAGAACCACGACAATCTGGTTCTCAGGTTTCTCGTCAATGATGACATCGCTCCGGGCGAACGTCTCAAAGCCTTCCTTCGCCACCGTGAGCGTGTATCGTCCCCGCGCAACGTTTGTGAAGCGCGCGGTTCCCTGTTCGTCAGATGTCGCCGCGGCGATTGGAGTCTGGCCCGGAGGGACCGCCGACAATGAACAGTTCGCGCCGGCAACGGGCAAGTCCTGCGTCTCTTTCACGACGACCCTTAGCCCGCCCGCGTTCGGTGTTTGGCCCCGGGCCGCGGCAAGGGGAAAACCAACGCAAACGAACAGGATGAAGTACCGGAGCATGGGGGACAGGGGGCGCATAAGCCTCATACATTCTAACCAAGACAATTGCGAAACACTAGGCTGGTCGCGCCCCACGGTTTTTGCCGACCGCTGGACGAATCAAGCGACCATGCGGAATTTGCCCGGTTTTCAATTGGTATCCTCCATTTGGGTCACCAGAGTATGATGTTACGCGACGACGTTGTATTCGAATTTGAACGGCATCATCCAACGTGTTGAGCAAGCTTTTCCTTAAAGAGAAGAAGGCGACGCACCTCGTTGTAATCGCCGGAGCGGGCCTTCTTCTGACGCTTCCAGTCCTCATCTTCGGCCTTCCCTTTCTGAGTGATGATGCCGGCTTTCACGCCGTGTGGTACAGCCACTTCTCGAAACAGCTTTGGATGGGCGATTGGTATCCGCGATGGCTGATGGACATGAACGGCGGCCTCGGTAGCCCGGTCTTTTTCTTTTATCCGCCCGCGCCTTACTTTCTCACCAGCGTGTTGCATCCTTTCTTTCCGAACGATCCAAACGGGTTGCATCAGCTTGGGGTGTCGGCCTCGGCGGCATTGATTGCATCCGGGGTGACTGCTTACCTGTGGTTGAAGAACCTCGCCGATCCAACCGCAGCTCTATTTGCGGCCATTCTCTACATGGCGATGCCTTACCATTTAGCCGCAGACCTTTACGTGCGCGCCTCGTTCGCAGAGTACTGGAGTTTCGTGTGGATGCCTCTGATTCTTTATTTCGTTCATCGATTAGCAGCCGGGCGTAAATTTGCTCTGGTTGGGATGGCAATCAGCTGGGCCTTGCTGATGATGACTCATCTTCCAACCACGCTAATCTTCTCTGTCGTTCCGTTTTGTTATGCGATCTGTCTGGCGCTGGTTGTTTTTCGCAAAGTTCTCGCTGTGGCGGGCAGACAAGATTACCGTGGCTTTCCTGGTCGCCGATATGTTCCTGATTGCATCTTGCGCCTTTCTGATCATTCGATCCAGCCGTGACCCTCAGCACAAAAGGGTGAACGGTTTTTGGTACGCCGTTGCCGCAGCCATCGTGTTGATGATGACTGAGATTAGTAAACCCGTGTGGCTGCTAGTTCCCGTACTACAGAAGATTCAGTTTCCGTATAGACTCAATACCGCCCTTTGCTTGTCAGCCAGTGCCCTCCTGGCGATGGCCATCTCTTCAATCAGAGAAAGGAGTTCCGCATCACTCAGAATAGTTAAGGCCCTCGCTTTGCTGCTGATCCTGGCCTGGCTCCCCGTGACGGCTTGGAAAGCGTGGATGTCATTTCCGCAAACGAATCCAAATCAGCACGATATCAGCGAGCGCCAGGAACAGATCGAACAGAGCCGGGACGCGGCCGAATATCGACCCCGCTGGAATAAATCTATGGCTGCCGTGGATTGGGAATTGTCGGTAGATGAGGATTCCTGGGACCGGTTCATGAATAGAGATGTGGAATCGCTTCTGCGGAGAGTCGGGAGCTCTCCGGAACATCAGCCGACTCCGACGATCATTGAAGGAATCGGTCGCGCTGAGATTAGTTCTCGCAAGCCGAGGGAAATCGATTTGCTCGTCGAGACCTCAACCGGCGTCTCGCTCATCGTACCTCAGTTCTATTATCCATACTGGACGGCGCAATTGGTTGGAGAGACGAACAGCCCGACCCTCAGCCCTTCTGATCCGGACGGACTGCTGAGTCTTCAGGTGCCTCCCGGAAGACATCAAGTCCAGTTGCGCTTGAGGCGCAGCGGGCCGGAACTGTGGGGGAAGATTATCAGCATGGCCTGCCTGATCATCCTGGTATCTCAGGCGCTCATGTCTCAGATATTCTCAAGGCGTGGACGAGGTCCTCTTCCAATCGAGCCCGGGGTCACTCTCCCCGTTAGCCGATAGTTCCACTTGAAGTTGCCGGCAGGAAGCTGGTATTCCCTGTGTGTTATAGTTTCTTGATTCGTCTTCCCAGGAATAGAACAACCGAGGACCGCGACCCGTAGAGATCATCGCCAGGCCAGAGGAAGGTTGGATACGCGGTTTTCCAACCCGCGCCATCGCAGTATGAAAAAGAGTTTGATGTTCAGGAATGCTCTGCGGCAGTTGCGCCATGGATTCAATCGTCCGTTCATGGTGATGTTCGAGACGACGTTGCATTGCAACATGAAGTGCGGCTACTGCGCGATCTGGCAGAACCAGCAACCCGAGGATCGCGCCGTTCGCGAGCGCGTTTTTGCGCGCATGGACGAGGCGGCAGCGTTCGGCGTCTTCGCGTGGAGCTTCTCTGGCGGGGAACCTTTGATGAATCCGCACATGCCGGATTTCATTGAGTACGCAGCGCGCCGTGGCTTCTATACCTCGATGCCGACCAACGGGCTGGCGCTGAAGAAATACGCCGAGGCTTGCGTCAAACTCGATCAACTCGAAGTTTCGATCGATACGCTCGACCGCGAAAAGTTTGCCAAACGCCGGGGCATCGATGGTCTCCCCACAATCCTAGAAGCGCTGGACCATATCCTCGGCAAACTCGATCATCACACGATTCAAATCAACGCGGCGGTCGATCTGGACAACCTCGACGACCTGCCGGCGCTGGCAAAGTTCTGCGAAGAGCGAAAGTTTCTGCTCCACACCGAAGCCGTTCACAACGTCGTGCGCACGACCTGGAAGACGGAAGACGTCGAGATGGAAAACGACGCGCTCGACCGCGTAGCTGATTACGTTACGAAGCTCAAGAAGGAATATAAGTGCGTGCGCTTCTATAAGGACTACTACGAGTTTTATCGCAACGACGGATTCACAAAGAAGTTTCCGTGTCGTTCGGCATCGCACTTGATCAATATGCGCCCCGATGGTTCGATTCAATTTCCCTGCGCCTTTGTTAGTTTGCATCGCGGCGCTCCGGATATGAGCCTGCGCGAAATCTACGAGTCGGCCGAAGTCCGCAGAATAATTCGACAGTCGCCGAACCTGTGGGATTTCTGCAAGGGCTGCAAGATTGGCTGCCCATACGAAGTTTCGGCCTACCGCAACAGTCCGTTGACGGCGATACGGTCGGCGATGGATTTCATGCAATTGAGTTAAGAAGGCGAACGGCTTTGAGCACCACCTTGATCAGCGCAGTCGACCGACCTGTCGCGGAAGGACTTCGCACCGCGAAGCAGCAAATGCCGCCCGACGACGCGCGCGCCGCCATCCGTGTACGTGGTCTCGTGAAGCAATATCGCGACGGGACCGAAGCCAATCGCGGCATCGATCTTGAAGTGCGGCGCGGAGAACTGGTATCTATCCTCGGCCCGAACGGCGCGGGCAAGACGACCTTCCTGCGCCAGATCACAACTGAACTGAAACCGAGCGCGGGCAGCGTGGAAATCTTTGGCCTGGATGCGGTCGCTGCGCCGCAGCAAGCGAAGCGCGCGATGGGCATCACGCCGCAGGAAGCCGGCGTTTTTGAAACCCTCAGGGTTCGCGAGCATCTGGAGTTGTTCGGAGGATTCAAGGGACTTGCGAAACGTGAAGCGCGCCGCTCAGCAACTGAGATACTTCACGAACTCGATCTCGATGCCGAAGCCAACAAACGCGTCGGCGATCTCTCGGGCGGCCAGCGCCGACGCATCCTGATCGGGCTAGCCTTGCTCGGTAATCCGCCGTTACTCGTGCTTGACGAGCCGACGACTGGTTTGGATCCGGTGTCGCGGCGCGCGGTTTGGAAAGTGATCCGGCGACGCGTGACGGACGGCTGCACCGTGCTGCTCTCAACCCATTACATTGAGGAAGCTGAACGCCTAAGCCATCGCGTCGCCATTATCAGCGCCGGGAAAATGATTGCCATCGGCACGCTTGATGAGCTTCTGTCACGCCTCACGAAAAGCTATCGCTTGAGCTATCGCGAACGTTTAGACGAAACGCAGGTGCGATACTTTGCCGCCTTCGCGGAAGCTCAACGCTATATCGCGGAGCAAAGGATCGCTGAGTATTCGCTCGCGCGGGCTTCGCTGGAAGACGTTTATTTCGAGCTCACCGGCCATCGTTTCGAAGACGGACCAGCGGAGGAGACTCCTTCTCCCTCTGGGAGAGGGCCGCGGTGAGGGACTGAGGGCAGGTCTGTGACGCAATTATCCGGGCTTACTTCGCACGTAAGCCCTCACCCTAACCTCTCCCACAAGGAGAGGGGAAACAGTTTATGCCGGAATTGAGACACATTGGCGCCGTCTTTCGCATTCATCTCGCGCGCTTGCGGGCAGAGGCGGGACCGTTTCTGTTGGCGGCACTCGTCTTTCCGACGGCGATGTATCTTTTTGCCAACGCGATTAGGGGCGAAGCTGCCGGAGATCAAAATCGATTCCGCTTTCTCGCCGGCTCGATCGTGTTTTCGCTTTCGCTGACTGCGATTAGCTGGCTGGGCTATCTGCTTTTGGAGAATCGTTTTACTGGGCGGCTGAAACTGTTTGCGACGCTGCCGCTGGCGCCATCTTCATACGTCTTCGGCGTATTGATTTTTGGCGTCGTGCAATCGTTCCTTGGATGCGGCGCGTTGCTCGTCGTCGCGCGCTTGTTGGGGGCGCGAACGCAACTGGCCGTTTTGCCGCTGACCGTGACGATTCTGTTGACGATGCTTTGCCTCAGCGGCATCAGTGTGATCATCGCAACGCGCACTCGCAGCTTCAGCGAAGGCTCGTTGCTGACGGATTCTTTCGGCGCGGGTCTGGTTTTTCTTGCGCCGGTGTATTACTCTCCTGAGGCCATGCCGCGCGCGTTGCGAGTCGTTTCTGAATGGCTGCCGACGGCCCGCGCGGCACATGCCGTGCAAGCAGCACTTGCCGGAAGCTACGCCACATCGGATCTGGCGATTCTGGGCGTAATGGCGATTGTTAGTCTTTCAGTTGGATTCAAATTGATGCGGTTTAGAGAGAATTAATCGAGTAAGCTATCATCACAGCTCCGGTTCAAGCATGAATGTAATGCCTCGCATTCTGGTCTTGACTCTTTCCTTTGGGTCCGGTCATCTCCGGGCTTCTCACGCAATCGCGAAAGAGTTAATGGACATCGCGCCCGGCGCCGACGTGCGGGTCGTGGATGCACTCGCAGGCTGCCGCTCGTTGTTTCGCGTTTGCTATGAGTGGCCGTACTGGTTCATGCTGCGTTACGCGCCGGCGTTGTGGGAGCGCCTCAACCGCGCGCGGCTTGAGGACAAGCACGAACGCACGGCGCCGCAGTGGGCTTTCCGTCTGGGCTGTCCGAAAGTTTTCGAGGCGATCGAGAAGTTCAAGCCTGACGTCATCGTGGCTGGCGAAGTGGCTGGTTGTGAGATGGCCGTGATTGCCAGACGACTCGGAATTACGCAAGCGCCAATCGTAAGTGTGATCACTGATTACGAGGCTGAGCCAATCTGGGTCAAGCCCGAAGTCGACGTCTATATTGTTCCGGACGAAAACGTCCGCGCCGAGATGATCAAGTGGGGCGCGCCCGGGGAACGGATCGAAATCAGCGGAATACCGGTCGACCCGTCATTCGATCGGTCACCGGGCATGAGAGCAGCGCCGGTCAACGGCGAACCCGTCGTGCTGCTGATGGGTGGCGGGATGGGGCCAACACGCATGGACGAGGTCGCGCGACGGCTTGGCGAAAGCAACTCTCCGATGCATATTGTCGCCGTTACCGGACACGACAAACGCGCGCGCCGAAGACTCGAAAGCCTGAACGTCGACACACCGGTCACGCTGCAGGTGCTCGGATGGACCGAGGACGTGGCGACATTGATGCAAACGGCCTCGATTCTGGTGACGAAGCCCGGCGGACTGACGATCGCTGAAGCCGCCCTGTGTTCGCTGCCGACAGTTTTCTTTGACCCGATTCCGGGCGCCGAGTACGTCAACGCCAAACGGATGGTCGATGCGGGCGCGGCGCTGATCAGCAAAGGCGCGCGCGAAACTGCTGCGATGGTTGCAGAGTTGCTGCGCAATGAACCGTCGCGACGCGCCATGTCTTTGAGAGCAAGCAAACTCGCCCGGCCGAATGCCCGAAAGGAAATCGCGCAAGTCGTTCTGGATCTGGCGACGCCGGCAAAAGAGATGCCGCGCCGAATGACGGCGTGAGTCTTAACTAAGAATGATGCTGTTCGGACTACCAATGATTGCCGGCGCCGGCTCGCTCGCAGCGGGCGCGGCCGGCGTCTATTACGCGACCGCCGCCGTGCGCTCCCAGTGGCTCGGCCCAACTGACTGGCGCGGGCGCACTGACACGGCATCGGTGGCTTTGACGTTTGACGATGGGCCGTCGGAAGACACTGAGCGCATTCTGGAAGTGCTGCGCGCTTACGATCTCAAGGCAACGTTCTTCATGCTTGGCCGTCAGGTCGAATTGTTTCCCGAGACTGCGCGGCGCGTCGTCGTCGACGGGCACGAGATTGGCAATCATTCGTACTCGCATCCGATCTATCTCTTTCGCGGTGCGGGCGCGACGCGGCTGCAACTTGAACGCGCGCAGGAAATCATCTCGACGATCACCGGCACCCAGCCAAGACTCGCGCGACCGCCTTGCGGAGTCCGCACTCCGGCATACTTTGCCGCCGCCGAGGCGTTGGGCCTGCGCACAGTGCAGTGGGATGTTGCCGGATTCGATTGGAAGGAACGAACGAGCGCCGAGATTGCCGCCTCGATCTTACGAGACGCGAGCGCCGGCTCGATCATTCTCCTGCATGACGCCGATAGCGCGCTCAAGCGCGATCGCAGCGCCACCGTGGCCGCGTTGCCGATGATCATTGAGGGCCTCAAAACGCGCGGCTTGAATATCGTGCCGCTGACGCAGCTGCTTGAACCGCGAAGACCGCGGCGATTCAGCAGACGAAACGGTTTCGGAAAGCGTAGAGCCCAGCCAAAGAAGCCGATCCTGTTTCTGGATTTCGACGGAACGATCACCAAACGCGATGCGGTCGATGCCAGCGAATGCCTCACCGCGCAGATGCGGCTGGTGCGAGCGACGAAGGATCAGATTGATGCGTTGCTGGATTCGATCGAAATCGACGAAGGCTTCGTCAAACTGTTGGACGCCTGCGCAGAGCGCGGCGTCGAAGCTCATATCATCAGTGACGGTTTTGACTACTGCATCAATCGCATTCTCACTCGGCCTGCCCTGAATCTGAAGGCCCGGTTGACCGGGGCGCGAGTTTTTTCGAGCCACCTGGAAGCAGCTCGCGACCGCTGGCAGGTCGACTTCCCTTCTTTCCACCGGTCCTGCGGCCACGGCTGCGCGACGTGCAAGCCCGCGATCATGAGCTTGCTGAATCCGAACGGCGGGCCGACGATTTTCGTTGGTGACGGACTGTCGGACAAGTACGCCGCGGCCAGCGCCGATCTGGTCTTCGCCAAGGACACGCTGGCTGATTATTGCCGCGAAAGTCAGATTGAACATCGGCCGTACCATAATCTAACCGAAGTAGCTGAGCACCTCGATAGATTGCTGCTCGAGAATGTTGGAATCGCTCAGCAATCGATTGAGAAAGTTGGAGCATGAGTTTGGCTGGCTGCGTGACTAGTCCCGTAGGGACGGAATCTTTGTAGCAAACAGAGCATCCTTTTTGAATGTCAGCCCCTTTTAGGGGCGTAATATTTCGCTCCTTAAGGAGCTGTGCTTGTTCCTGGGGCGCGAATCTATAAGCATTGCGCGCCTCCGGAGCTTACGACAAACGCAGAGTTTTTCATGAGCACGAACACAACACTCGTAGAACTCACTCACATCTCTGACGAGCAGGAATTGCGCGAACTCGAACGTAAGTACTGCTCCTGGGGTGACACAGTCCACTATCTCGAGCCACCAAAGTTTTTCGATCGGGCGGAAGGCAGCTATCTCTACGATCGCGAGGGAACGCCTTATCTTGATTTGCAGATGTGGTATTCGGCGGCCAGCTTTGGATACGGCAACCAACGCTTGAACGACGCGCTGACGCGCCAGCTAAACAAACTGCCACAGCTTGCCAGTCAGTATTTGCATCCGGAAAAGGTCGAGTTGGCGGCGGCCATCGCCCGGCTTAATCAATCGAAGTTCGGCCTTGAAGGACGCGTGCATTTCAACGTCGGCGGCTCGCAGGCGATTGAAGACTCTCTGAAGATCGTGCGCAACTCAACCGGCAAGAATCTGGTCTTTGCTTTCATGGGTGGCTATCACGGACGGACGCTCGCGGCCAGCGCGATCACTTCCAGCTATCGTTACCGCCGCCGCTACGGTCATTTCGCCGACCGCGCGCACTTCGTTCCGTTTCCGTATTGTTTCCGCTGCCCTTACGATAAAAAAAGGGAAGATTGCGGGTTGTATTGTGTGCAGCAATTTGAGAAGAATTTCGAGACCGAATACAACTCGTTCTGGGACGCCAAGGCCGGCGAATCGGAGTTTTCGGCATTTTATATCGAGCCCATCCAGGGCACCGGTGGTTACGTTATTCCGCCGCCCGAATATTTTCCGGCGCTGAAGAAAGTCCTGGACGATCACAAGATTCTGATGGTGGATGACGAGATTCAGATGGGCTTTTATCGCGCCGGAAAGTTTTGGGCGATCGAGAATTTCGATGTCGAGCCGGACATCGTCGTCTTTGGCAAAGCGCTCACTAATGGATTGAACCCGCTTAGCGGTGTCTGGGCGCGCGAAGAATTGATCTCGCCGGAAACATTTCCGCCGGGCTCGACGCACTCTACCTTTGCGTCGAATACCCTGGGCACGGCGGTCGCTCTGGAAGCCGTGCGCATGATGCAAGAGAACGATTACGAAACCGACGTGTCGCGCAAGGGGGCATATTTCCTGGCGCAACTCAAAGACTTGCAGCGGCGGTTTCCCAAAGTCATCGGCGACACGGATGGCATGGGACTGGCTCTGCGCGTCGAGATTTGCGGCGAAGATGGGCACGAACCGGATCGCGAATTGACCGACAGGATTTTTCAGGAAGGAATGAAGGGTGATCTCGACGCGCGCGGCCAGGTGATGGGTCTCGTGCTGGATGTTGGCGGCTATTATAAGAATGTCTTCACGCTGTCGCCCTGCTTTGACATCACCGAAGCAGAGATCGATCTGGCCGTCGAACTGCTGGAACAACTCATCCGCCGTTGTGCTCCCGATCGCGTTTGAGATTCTCTAACCGAGAACATGCTGTCGAAGTTTATAGAAGTATTTGAAGGCGTCGCGTTGCGCACGAATCCGGAGCGCGCGGTGCGTCTGCTGGGCGCCCTGCCCAGTTCGGCGATCGCGGCAATGCAGAAGGCGCGCTTTCGGCGCACGCTTCGGCTCGCCGCTGAACGTTCGCCGTTCTATCGCGAGCAGTTCCGCCAACGCGGCATCGACGTGCGCCGCATCACGCATCCATCACAACTCGGGGATTTCTACACGACCGGAGAAGACCTGCGCACGCACGGCGCGGAACAGTTCCTCACCGGACACGCCGATACGGCGTTTGAAACAACCGGAACCACGTCGCCTCTTCCCAAGACCGTCTACTTTTCGCGCGCTGAGGTAGCGACGATGGGACGAATCACGGCGCTGTGGCTTTCCCTCCTGGGTCTGCGCCCCGAAGATCGCGTGCTGAGCGCGTTCGATTGTTCGTTCTGGGTCTCACCCTGGGTGCTGCGGTCCGGCCTCGAATACCTGAGGTGTTTTCACGTCGAAGCCGGCAAGATCGACCCCTCCGCTTTCTACGAGCGCGCCAGGGTTTACCAGCCCACCGTGATTTTTGGCGAGCCTTCCTGGATGGTGCGTCTCTCGGAAATTGCGAGCGGTCGCGGTACCTGGCCGCTGAAGTTCTTGTTCGCGGGCGGCGAAAATATTGCCGAAGAAGCGCGCGCTCTGGTCGAGCAAGTCTGGGGTGCGCCGCTCTATACCAACTACGGACAAACTGAATCGTTCGGCGCGCTCGGGGCCGAGTGCAAGTTAAAGAATGGCTATCACCGCAACGATCTCTATTTCTTTTTCGAGCTTGATAATGTCGGCGAGGATGGCTACGGCGAGGTGATCTACACTACGTTGGCGCGCGACGTGATGCCGTTGATCCGCTATCGCTCCACTGACGTGACGCGCCTGGTTGACACTCCGTGCGACTGCGGAATATTTGCCGGGCGGATTGGGAAAATACGCGGCCGCTGCGACGAAATGGTCGTCTGCGGCATGGGCAACGTAGGCCCATGGGTGTTTGAAGAGCTTCTCCGCGGCATCGCAGGCGCTGGTGAAGACTGGCAGGCAGTCGTCCTACACGAAAATGCGCGCGATGTGGTCGAGCTGCATGTCGAGTTGCATAACGGTTCGAATTCGAGCGCAGTGGAGGAATCAGTTCACCGCAATCTCCGCGAACGTTTCGGAGACTTTGCAAAGAATCGCGATATGAAGCTTTACGACCTACGCGTCGTCGCGTGCCGCTCGGGAAGTCTACGAGCCGGCGAGCGAAAACTTCGCCGGGTGATCGATGAGCGTTTGATTCGAGGAAAGCAACTGGCGGTATTCTAATCCACATAACAAATCCTTGGACCGGAGCGCGGGTAGCGTCTTTCGCAACTCTGACGTTCGGCTGCAAGCCGAGACGACAATTAGAAAATGAAAAACGTCGTCGTGAGGGCCAGTGTTCGAGTCGGCGCGAAAAAAGCGGCGAGACGTACGTCCGCGATGACGGCCAAGCGCGCGCAGAAACGCATGAGCGCCGCCGATGAGTGCAAGTTGAAGGCGATGATTGCGCAGCATCAAAAGGTCCGGTCGCAACTGTCGGCGGAGTATCGGAATGAACTCGACCAGCTGACGGTGCAGATGAGGAAGCAACTTTTCGCCGCGCTCCCACGGGTCAATCTCTTGGCATCGGCGAGGCAGATCGTGAGGAAAATCATCCCAGGTCTCACTTCAGCAGAGGCCACGAGTCTGACCAGGTATACCCTCGGCGGTATCGCCGGCGGCGGCGCGATCAGTGCGGCGGCGAGTGGCTCCAGCGAGACAGGACCGATGCACACCACGAAGTCGATGCAGGAGACACAGATGAGCTTCAATCTGCAATACCTGCAACTCCAGTCGCAGATGCAGAGCGAGAGCCGGACGTTCACCGCGATCAGCAACATCATGAAGACCAAGCACGACACGGTGAAGAACAGCATCAGCAACGTCCGATGAGTCAGGAAGTGATTAGCCGAATCATGCTCCGGCTTGCAGCGTGTTTCTCAACTTGATTGGTGAGAGCTGGCGCTTCTTGGCGAAGAATTTTCTGCCGCCCTCTGAGGATGGATTGACGCTGAACGTAGAACGAGACGGGAGAGAAGTGTCGTTCCGACCACGGTGACACCTCCATACTTTCCTACACCACGGACCGCTTTCTCCGCGTAGCTCGAAGCGACAGAACAAGACCCGCCGCCACGAGTGCCGACAGGGAGAGATAGGTCACGCCGCCAACGTACGATTTAGTGCGCTGGCTGAGATAGCCAACCACGTATGGACCGGCGAAGCCACCAAGATTTCCAATGGAGTTAATCAGCCCAATTGAAGCTGCGGCTGCTGTACCGGTGAGGAAGCTTGTCGGTAGCGCCCAGAAACCGGGAAGATAGCCGTACATTCCGGCAGCTGCCAAACAAAATGCCGCCACGGCGAGGGCGACGTGATCTCCCACAGCAAGGCTTAACAAAAGTCCAAAGCCCGAAACCATCATGCAGATTGCCGCGTGCCAGCGCCGCTCTTTGGTTCGGTCTGACGACCAACCGATCAAGAGAATAGCGACCAACGCGACACAGTAGGGCAACGCCGAAATGAGAGTTACCTTCAGGTTGGACGCTCCTGATAGCTGCTTGACGATGGTAGGCAGCCAAAAGGTGAATCCATACACGCTTGTGACAATGAAGAAGTAGGTCAGTGTTAAAAGAATCACCTCTCGATTTCGGAACGCCTGGAGTATGCGATAGGAGTGTACTGCGTGCTTTGCCTGGTGTTCGCGGTCCAGTTCCTGCGTAATCCACTTACGCTCATCTTCGGCGAGCCAGTTCGCCTGATGTGGTCGATCAGTGAGATAAAAAATGGTAACGACGCCGAAGATGATCGCCGGCGCACCTTCGATGATAAACAGCCAGCGCCAGCCAGTCAGCCCAAATTGATGCATACCGAGCAGTAGGCCGGACAATGGCGAACCCAGGATGTTAGCGATCGGGATAGCGGCCATAAACATCGCGACCGCCTTGGCCCTATCCTGGTAGCGGAACCAGTGGGTGAAGTAAACCATGATGCCCGGGAAAAAACCCGCTTCGGCGGCGCCAAGCAGAAAACGCAGCACATAGAATTGGTTCCTGGTCCGAACGCCCTTCATCTGCAGCGCGGCATAGCCCACGTTGACGCGGTCCAGATAGGCGATGATGAAGAGCACGAATAAATAAGGCATGATGCGCCGCATGATGCGGCGACGCGCGCGCTCACCGACAGAATTCAAATCCAGCTCTTGGTCTGCTGTCATTTATGCTCCCTGACGCTGCCGGACTTTAACATTTTCTTGCCCAAAATAGGGTTGCGCGTCTAGAGTGTAGCGTTTGATCGGCTAATTGAACCTGAGGCAAGGAGCATCGCGTTGGCCCGGTTGAACTAAGTCAACAGAGAAGCCTCGAGTCGGGCCAGGTGAACTGTAGTTACTGCTTGGAATTCTGGCACCAGGCTCAGGTACGCGAGCGTCATCCTCGGCGCGGAGTGTAGAAACCTCAGGGGCTAACTCAGATCATTTATTGGTTGAAAGGAAACGTGCCTCCAATGCGAAAGCAATCGTCTATGCTACTGGCTTTATCGTTGCTGATCGTGCTTGCCAATCCTGAACGCGCTCAACGCGGGGCGTCGCAAACGCCTGCCTCCAGGGCCGAAGTGGAGAGTCGCGTGGAATCGCTGCTTCGTCAGATGACGCTCGAAGAAAAGATCGATCTGCTCGGGGGCGTTGATGGATTTTTTACTCGTAGCCTTCCCCGTCTC
>WNEZ01003360.1_pt1 | contig 13789 bp, 13 predicted proteins | sample 5400521 | NCBI WGS metagenome assembly WNEZ01 (sample SAMN13153339, study PRJNA577476) | soil metagenome | isolation source: 120 cm saprolite under Douglas fir tree site 2 hole 1 replicate 1 | place: USA:California | collected 2015-04-18 | reverse complement strand
CTCCTCGGGCACCTCCTCGTCGCGGATGTCCTGGGCCGCCTGCTCGCCGGACGTCGCGCTCTCCACGAACTCCTCGCCGAGCTCCTCCGCGAGGTCGTCGTCCGCGGCGCCGCGGATGAGCTCCTCCGGCTGCTCCCGCTCACGCGCGGGCCCGTCCTCTTTGCCGAGGTCGTCCCGAAGCAGCGCTTTCTCGTGGGTCACGTCGGGCCCCTGGGCGGCGACCCGGACGCGCGGGCGCAGGGCGGACTTCTTCGCCCGCCGGGCCTTCGCCTTCGTCGCGGCCTGGCGGGGTGCGGACTGCTTGGTGTCGCGCTCGGGGGGCGTGGCGGCGGCCTTCTTGCCCACCTTCTTGGCGGTGGGCTTGCGCTTCTTGGGCATGAGAGCCTCCGAGAGTGATGCACCCCTGAGGCTAACACGCCGACGTCACGCGAGCGGTGTGCAACAGCAGGTGGCGCGCGTCGCGTGGAAGGCGAAACGGTCGGTCTGAGGTTCTCCCGCCGATTGACAGGCGCGACTGTCTGCGAGAGTGTCTTCGACGCTCCGGCGACCCGGCTATTTCGGTTCGCGTGTACCTGACCTGGGGACTGAAAATCCCCGTGTCGGTGGTTCGATTCCGCCCCTGGGCACCAACTCCGAGCGGTTAGCGGTTCCAGCGAGTCCAGCCTGTCTGGAAATTCCGTCGATTTCGGTTCCGACTGATGCATTAGCGATGCAGTCCGGAAGGGCTGCGCGCGCGTGCAAGAGCAGGCGCCGACTGAGCTCCTCCGGCGAGAGCTTGCCGTAGACCCGTTCCAGCATCCGCGTGTCGGCGTGGCCCATCGTGGGCGCGATGATCTCGTCGGGGAAGGCGGCGATGCGCATCCAGCGGCCATAGGTGCGGCGCAGGTCGTTCGGCGAGCAGCGCTCGATGCCAGCGCGCTTGCAGGCCTCGATGAGGTCGCGGCGCACGTTGGTCCAGGGAGGGAACAGCAGGTCCTGGCCGGGAGCGTGCTGGGCAGCGTAGCGGAGCAGGCTCAGGAGCGCAGGGTGCGCGACTACGAAGCGACGGTCCCGCGCCTGCCGCTTGGTGCCGCGCAGGTACACCCAACCGGACGCGGGATCGATGTCCTCGCGCCGTGCCCGCGTGCACTCGCGCCAGTTCGCGGAAGTGGCGACCATTAAGGCGACGGCGGCTGCCTTCGCCGCGGTCAGCTCGCCGAGCAGGCGCGAGAGCTCATCCGGTGACAGCGCGCGCTCGCGCGGCTTGTATCCCGCACCGAATCTCTCAGGGAGCACCTCATCGAGACTTCCCGACCATAGCCGCGCCTCAGCGGGCAGCTCCAGTCGGGGAGCGTTACGCACGCGCGCTCGGGTCCCGGCGGCGCAGACGGCAGCCAACTCCGGCTGGCTGACCGGTCCGCCCTGGTGCTCGCCGGCTACCAGCTCAAGTGCGTCACGTTCGGCAATCCGCCCGTGGCCGCCTCGGGCACCGCGGACGCGGCGGGAAACGTCAGCGTCACCATCGCCCGGAGCCGTGTAGATCTTGATCAGGACTAAGGACGCTTGAACCCCACCCACGCTTCAACGCACGCTGCCTCCGTAGTGAGTGCAGCGGGCGCCTGATCTGGCGTTCCCCCTCCTCTCGCTGGGGCGCCCGCTGTTGATCCCATGACAGACCCCGATCTCAGAGCAGAGGTTGAGAAGATCCGGGTGCAGTGGCATGCGGCCGAGGACGGGCACGAGCAGGCCATGCCATGAGTCATCGGCGCATCCTAGCTTCGGTTGTCGGGGGTCTTCTGCCCCGCGCCGAAGCGGTGGCCTCGCTGGAGGGGGTGAAGAGCCCGACCAAGGTGGCCAGGCTGGTGATGGAGACGACCGATCACGTTCTTCTGGTGGGGCCGGGCGCGCGCCACTTCGCCACCATGAACGGCTTTGCCGTGGAGAACCTGCTCACCGAGAAGGCGCGCAAGGTGTGGCTGTTCTGGAAGCAGAACCTCTCGGAGAAGGACAAGTGGCTGGAGCCGGACCCGGCGCACTACGACCCGGAGGTGAAGGCGTTCCTCGAGGAGTACGGCTGGGACGACTTCCGCAAGCCGCAGAGCGGCGGGACCATCCACCTCTCCGCGGTCGACGCGCGCGGCGACCTGGGCGGCTGCACCAGCACCTCCGGCCTGTTCTTCAAGATGCCGGGGCGGGTGGGCGACTCGCCGATCATCGGCGCGGGCTGCTTCACCGACAACGCCGTCGGATCGGCGGGGTCGACCGGGCGCGGCGAGGCCAACATCCTCGTCTCGGACGGCCATCTCACCGTCGAGTTCATGCGCCAGGGCAAGCATCCGCGCGAGGCCTGCCTGATGACGCTCGAGCGCATCGCCCGGACCACCCGGGAGAAGCGGCTGCTCGACGGCAAGGGCCGGCCCAACTTCGGCATCCGCTTCTATGCGGTGAGCAAGAAGGGCGAGTACGGCAGCGCCTCGATGTACGCGTACAACTCGTCGGGGAAGCGGGCGCAGTTCGCGGTGGCCGACGCGGCCGGAGCGCGCAAGGAGGAGTGCGCGTCCCTCTTCGAGAGACCACTGTGAAGCGGGTGTTCTCGGGCATCCCGGGGTACTTCGCCTCCTCGCCCTTCGACGAGGCGGAAGGGAGCGGGCGCGCCGCCGAGCTGTACCGCGCGCTCGCGAACGGCCGCTTCGCCGCGCTGCCCGACGGCCTTTCCGCCGAGGAGCTGGCGCTGCTCGAGCGCTACCTCCTGGCGCGGCTGCGGCTCGAGCGCGAGGAGCGGCGCATGCACTTCGGCGCGCTGGCGCTCTTGAGCGTGCTCTTCTTCTTGCTCCTTCCGCATCTCCTCTTGATGGAGTTCGGCAGCCTGGCGCTCGATCTGCTCGCGCTCTTGCTCCTCGCGCTCATCGTGCCCTACGTGTTCGTCTACTTCGGCTACGAGAACCGCGTGCGCGCGATGGGGCTCGTCCACCTTCGACTTCTGGAGAGACTCGGCAAGTAGAACAGCTACTTGCCGCTCCGCGTCACGGCGCCCGGATCGGGGCCCAGGTGAAAAGTGTCGTTCCAGAGCCGCAAGAACGGCTCCTTTCCGGCGCGCAGCTCGACGAGGTTGAGCGCGCACTCGTCCTGCGGCCAGCGCGACCGGTACATCGCGATCGGCGCGCCGGTGAGCGCCGCGCCGAGGATGCGCAGGGTGGCCTTGTGCGACACGGCGAGCACGGGCAGGTCCGATCCCTCGTGGCGCCGGCGGATCTCCTCCAGCGCGGCCATGGCCCGCGCAGCGACCTGCGCGGCCGTCTCGCCGCCGGGCGGCGAGGTGGTGGTCGGATCCGCCACCAGGCGGTGTACCGCGCCGGGTCCATCTGGCCCGCTTGCGCCGGCGAGAGGCCCTCCCAGCCGCCGTAGTCGATCTCGATCAGCCCCGGCAGCGCCTGCGCCTCGACGCCCGACGCGACGATCGCCGCCGTTTCCGCCCGACCCGGAGGCGATAGCGAACGAACTGAAGTTGAACTAGGGGTTCCAGGGCGTGCGCTCCATGTGGCTCCTGCAACGTGATCGAAGAGATCTCGGTAGCCCGCCGAGTCCTCTCGTTACTCTTCATCTTCGCCGCGTTCTTCGCTGCCTCGCAGGAAGCCATGAATGTTGCCCCGTGTATCGGCGTAAGTCCCGAGGATGTCGCCGCGAGAATTTATCCCGTGGGCAACCGTGGCGATAGCTCCAGGGAAATCGAACGAAGTGAATTGGCCCTGGCGCAACAGGAAGCCATGCCCGCTGGTAGCGGGCGCGCATCCTGGCGTGTTGCAGTAACTGCCGACGATATCGCCGCGAGGATTGATCCCACCCGCATCCCCGCCCGTGTTGGCAGCGCCGGGAAAATCGATCGGAGTAAAATTGTCCTTGCTCAAGAGAAACATGTGAAACCTACCATCCGCACCCCTGTACCTTCCTACGATTTGCCCAGCAGGATTGATCCTCCAAACCTGCGTGAAAATGGCTCCGGGGAAGTCAAACGAATTGAACTGGCCTCTGCTCAGCAGAAACCCATGCCAGTGGCCAGCAGCGGGTCTAATACATCCGGGATCGGTGCAGTAGTCCCCCACAATGGTCTCGCCGCCAGGAGTGATCCCGTAGGCCCGGGTGGAGAAGGCGCCCGGGAAATCAATCGCGGTGAACTCGTCCTCGCTCAGCAAAAACCCGTGGAACGGACCGTCGACGACATCCCTGTACCGGCCCACGATGTCGCCGCGCGGATTGAGCCCGGTTGCATTTGTGTGGAAAGCACCGGAGAAATCGATTGACGTGAATTCGCCCTCGCTCAGTAGAAAGCCGTGCCAGTTTCCAGTGATGTCTTGACACTGGTCCACGCAGTACCGCCCCACGACATCGCCGGTAGCGGTTATATCAGCGCCAATCGTCGCAAGAGAGCCAGGAACATCAATCGTAGTGAAGGTCACGTTCGGGTGACTGCTCGCGCTGGCCGCCCTACTGGGTTCGCCGAAGGTACGCGCGATCGTCGCGATTGGCTCTTTCGCAGCCCCGCAGTCGAAAAGAATGCTTGCAAGGGCAACGACTAAAGGCCCATGCCCCCGCGAGGGGGTTCGCCGCAGCTCGATGGACATGTGTCCCCCGTCTGTATTGCGTTCGTTCGGCCCGCTCAGACCCGAGCGAGTCCCTCGGAGGCGCACTGTCGAAGCAAGCTGACCTTCCGCGCGCCTTCAGCCGGTGCATAGGCGCGCTTTCGATGCCGGTGTCAAGGGGTGGTCCGACCCGGGTGGGCGACTCGCCGATCATCGGCGCGGGCTGCTTCACCGACAACGACGTCGGATCGGCGGGGTCGACCGGGCGCGGCGAGGCCAACATCCTCGTCTCGGACGGCCATCTCACCGTCGAGTTCATGCGCCAGGGCAAGCATCCGCGCGTGGTAGTAGTCCCTTGGCCCGATGGAGCGGCGATGCGCTTTTGAGAGCCACGGGGAAGACCAAGTGTCCGCCCGCGGCGAGGAAATCCCGAGCCTGGTCGAGGACCTCGAGCACCCACCGTGTGCCCCGCCCGGGCCGGCCGCGTCGTTCGCCAGCCCGCGCAGCCCGCTTGCGATGACTGCGCCGAAGGAGTCCCCTGCGGCGGGCGCGACAGGTACTGATCGCTTGACGGATGGAGCAGGCAGCCGGAAAGCTGCCGGCGCCGCCGAGTCATCTTGTTTCCCTCGGTGCTCGCGGCAGTGGCACCAGAGTCTCCCTCTCGGAGCCCAAGGTGGACCCTCGGCGTAAGTTGGATGTCGCGGAGCGGGTGTTCCGGGTGGCCGGCGTGCTGATCCTCGTCGTCGCCGGCATCCATCTGCTGGCCACGCCGCTCTTCGGGCGCTTCATGGCAGAAGCCGTGGGGTCGAAAGCTTGGAAGGTGGTCGGACCGCCGTCGCTGCTCAGCTTCATCGTGCTCGGGATCCTCCTCCTTCCGGTTGGTGCAGGCGCGTTCGCGGTTGCTCCTGCCCTTCAAGAAAGGTGGGCATGGCGGCTGGCATGGGTCATCGCGCCCTCGATCCAGGCGGTACACGCCAGTGAGCGCCGGCGATCTGACGTTCACCTCCCGACCAGGAGATCGACGTAGCTGTCGCCGCACCACTTGATAGGCGTACGCCGCGACCCGGTATGTGGCCGAGAACGGCGCATCGATGGGACTCGATCCTTCGCGGCTTGCGGTCGTCGGAGACAGCGTTGGCGGGAACATGGTCGCCGCCGTCACCCTCCTGGCCTGGTCGGTTTCCTATTTCACGTCACAAAGCGCTAGGGCACTGCTCGGCCTTCAAGCGCCTTCAGGGCGGATCGACGACATCAAGGTGAATCACCGTCGTTTGACCGTAGCGCAGCACGGCGCTTTGGTGCGCCTGCGGGTCAGTCGGAGATGGCTGGCATTGAGGGTTTTTCAGGTCCGCGCAGATCGTGGCACTAGCACCCGAGACATCTATCCAGACGGCCGCAGTGACGGGAATGTCGATCTCTTGGCCGTCGCCGTAGCAGGTCACGCTGCTATTTGCGATCGCCATCAAGACTTGAATCGAAGGGGCGTTGTCCGCGAAGTTTAACCCGTTGTTACCCGTGATGCGCAAGTACGCGGCGCCCGACTTCGACCCCGAGTAGGTGATGGCGTTTGCGACACAGGTCTGCGTCTCACCACCACCACCACACGAAGGAAGAGCGCCGACGAGGAGTGCCCAGAGAATGTGCGCGCGAGGATTCGACACGGGGACCTCCGGCGAACGGCCAGACACGCACAGGCAAGTATGCCAGAGTATCCAGGACTGTCTTACGAGGCGAAGCCCTGGTAGCGCGTCGAAAGTGATGGTCTCGGGCTTAGAAAAGCCAAGCAGTTGCGCCCACACGCCATGATCAAGCGCCTTCAGGGCGGATCGACGACATCAGGTGAATCACGGTCGTTTGACCGTAGCGCAGCACGGCGCTTTGGACCTCGTAGGCGTTCCTTGTGACGGCGCCTGCGCCACGGTTCCCGGCGCTCGTCGGCGCCGAACGGTCTCCGGTCGGATCCGGTGCGTCGCGTGGCGCTCCCGCTCGCCGCTGCCCTCGCTCTTGCTCTTCTTGTGTCCCCGGCCATGGCCAAAACCAAGTCTGCCAAGGCGCCACGGGCCGGGCAATTCTGCGCCAAGGCTGCCGTAGGCACGACCTCGCAGGATGCGAAGGGCGCCACCTTGGAGTGCAAGGCCGATAAGAAGGGCAAGCCGCGCTGGACGAAGCAGCCGTAGACGGGCTACTTGGCTTGCGACGCAGAATCCTGCCGTCCAAGGCCAGACGAGTGCTCCACAAGCGCGGCCAGGTGGAGCCGGATCACGGAGGAGCCTGATGCGATCGATGAGACGGCAGGGTGACCCGGGATTCGGAGATCACGAAAGCGACGGTGGACGAGCGACCGCCACTCCCGATCGATCGCATTCCGAACACCAACTCCTTCGGCGTTCATTAGCGCGCCGGGGTGTAACAGCAGGGTGCCCGCTGCTACGCCTGAAGTCGTCGTCTAGATGCGACCCCGCAGAGCGCGATTCGAGTAGCTCTGTCGTGTCCTTCTTCTCAGACATGCTCTTACCTCGGCCTCACGCTCGACCTCATCACGCACACAGGGCCGCGCGACCTACCACGCCTGCGCCGACGCAGGAGACGCGACCGGCCGCGCAGGGTCACCGTCTGGTTGATAAAGACGCCGACTGTCGCAGGCTGCGACGGAGCGCGCGCGCTTCCTCGAGCGCGGGAATCCCCGCATCCGCTTGGACCCAGATCGCGAGCAGCCGACCGAGATCAGCGAGTGGGGCGTCGCGCTGCCCTAGGGCGACGCGTGCCTTCGCTCGCAGGAGGAGAACACGGGGATAATAGGACGCGTGGAACGCGATCCAATCCGGATGATGCCAGAATGGCGCCGCCTCGGCTGCGAGCGTCGCGTCGACGGCGTCGCCGTAGTGTTTCTCCGACAGCGCCCACTCCGCGGCGTAGGCCTCGAGTCCGTTGCCCAGGCGTCGGCCGGTGCGGGCGCGAAGCTCCTCGCGCGCCTTCGCGTCCTCACCAGCTTGCCGCAACTTCTCCACAGCGAGCACGCCCGCGGGGTGATTGCCACCGAGGCCGGCGCTGCGCTTGACGAGATCGTCCACCACGTCCCCGCGACCGCCCACCAGGGCCGCCGTGATAGCGAACCAGTAGAAGTGGCGATATACGATGGCTGGCTCGACGGCCTCGTCGATGGCGTCGATCCCGCGCGCGATCTTCTCCTGGGTCGGCGCGAAGTCGCGGGTCGCGAGGGAAAGCCAGAGTGCCTGATGTCCAAAGGCACGCGCCAGATCCGGCGCGTCCCGCAGCGCGCGGTCAAGGCGCACCACCTCGTCTAGTCGCTGCACTGCCTCGCGGTAACGTCCGCGGTAGGCGCTCGTCCAGGAGAGTCCGTAGTGACCCTCACGTTGCCGCTCCGGGCGGCCGCTGAGCAGGCGGCGGTACTCCGCCTCCGCACCCGCGAAGTCATCCTGCTTCAGCCGCGCAGCCGCGAGCCCGAGGATCCCTTCGGGGTCTTCCGGGTATGTCCGGTCCGCTTGCGCGAACGCCCGCGCCGCCTCGTCCACACGACCGACGCCCAGCTCCGCGTACCCGAGCTGCGTCATCGAGAGCACCGTTGGGACACGCCGTGCGTACTCTTTGGCCGCATCGAGTACGCCGCGTGGGTTGCCTCCGAAGAACTCGCAGAGGATCAGGTGCTCCCACGCCGAGAGCTGCTGCCATCCCGGAGCGCGCGCCTCGCCGACTGGGAGCAAGCCGCCGAGCGTGTAGCCAGGATCGAGTGCGAGGGCCGCCCGTGCCTCCTCGGCGCCACGGGCAAACTCCGAACGTGCCCTCTGGCCCTCCGCGCAGCGGAGCTGAGCCAGCAGGAGGTGCGCTTCCTTCTCGGCCGGATACGCGCGCAGCAGCTCTTCGTAGCGAGCGATCGCGTCGGCCGGGCGTTTCTCGATCCGCGCCTGCAGTGCGAGCACGTAGGCGCGCTCCTTGGCTCCGAGGCTTCCGAGGCGTGCCGCGGCCGCTGCGATGGGGACGTGTGCATCGCGGTCCTCGATCAGGAGCGTGTGGGCTTCGCGGTAATGGGCCATGGCAAAGTTGGGATCGAGCGCGGCCGCTTTCCGGAACTCCTCCCGCGCCTGCGAGAGCTGAACGAAATCCGTCGGCAAGCGGTTCAACAGTTCCTCGCCCAGGAAGTAATGCTGATATGCCGCGAGGTTCGGAGTGATCGCCTCGGCCACCTTGACTCGTGAGGCATCGACCTCGGTCCGCCGCTCGGAGAACCCGATGCGCGCGCGCTCGGATACCTTGTCGATCAACGCGGGGATGCTCTCCTTCCCCCGCCCTCTCTCCTGGAAGGACATCAGATAGGCGTGCTTCTCCGGGTCAATGATCTTCACGTCGATTGCGTATTGGTCGCCGAACTTGTGCAGTGCCGTTACCACCAGCGCGTTGGCCGCGCCGCGCCGACACACCTCGCGCCCGAGCGCCTCGTCGATCCGCTCCAGTCGCTCGGCCCCCGCTTGCCGGGCGAGGTCGATCATGCGCGCGCGGGTCAGGACCGAGAACCGCTTCGACTGCTCGAGCGTGGTAATGAGCATCCCGGAAAGACCGTCAAGATCCTTCTCGCCCGTGTCGTTCTCGAAATCAGCCACCGAGAGGACGACCGGCGGGATCTCTGTGCGGGGCCAGAGCCGGTAGGCCATGCTGGCGGTGATCCCGGTCGCCGAGCCCGCCGCGACTAGCGCCACCACGCGCCACTTCGGGTGCCGCCGCGCCGTCACCGGCGCTGGCGTCGCCCCCGGGTCCGCCCGCTCCAGCTCCTCCAGACGCTGCTCGATCTCGCGGAGCACCTCGCTCCCGTCCCGCGGGCGCTTCACTGGGTCCTTCTCCAGCATCCGCGCGACGAGTGTGCCGAGCTCTGGCGCGTCCGGGGTCTCCAGCGCCGGCGCCGGCCGGCTCCCGATCGTCTCTTTCTCGCCGTCGAACGGCAGCGCGTTCGCCAGCATCCGATATAGGATCGCGCCCAGCGCAAAGACGTCGGTGCGTTCGTCCTCCGGCGCCTTCCGCCACTGCTCCGGAGCCATGTACGCCGGCGTCCCTCCCGGCTGTCGCTGCTGACCGAAGGCGTGCGCCAGCCCGAAGTCGAGGAGCTTCACGCGGCCGTCGTCGCACAAGAAGACGTTCCCGGGCGTGAGATCACGGTGCACCACCCCTTCGGCATGGGCATAGGCCATGCCCTTTGCGACTTCGACGGCGATCCGCAACGCTTCCCGCAGCGCAACCGGACCCTCCGCCAACCGTTCCGCGAGTGTCCTCCCATGGAGCAGCTCCAGCACCAGGTACGGCCCGCGCTCGCTCTTCCCCACGTCGTGGAGTGCAACGATGTTGTCGTGGGACAGCCGAGCCACCGCCTCCGCCTCCCGCCGTAGCGTCTCCCCCCGGAGCTCCGCCTTCCTCCCCGGCCGCAGCAGCTTCAATGCCACCGACCGGTCGAGCTCACGGTCCCGCGCCTCCCACACCACGCCGAAGCCGCCGCGCCCCAGCTCGCGCACCAGCTCGAACCGACCGATGACCGTCCCGGGGATGGGCTCAGGATCCTCCGACCGCTCTTCGGGCGCTCGCGCCAGCTCCGCGAGCAGCGCCGACAACGTTCCCGGCGCGATGCTTCCCGCCTCGCGCTGCGAGTCAGTTGCCGTTGTCGAGTCTCCGGCCACTCGCGGGCCTTGCTTCGCCATGCCTTCACCTGGTCGCCGTGGACAGCCTACCAGTCCGGAGCGCCCCCGAGTAGCGGTCCCCTAGAGAGCGGCCCCCTGTCCGGACCTGCTACTGCGTCCACTCGGCACCCGGCCGGAATCGCCGGCTTGCCAGGACCGTCAACCTACGGCGGCCGCTCTCGGGACAGGAGCCCGCGCCGGCGCGCAAGCTGTCCGAGCCGCTCCTTCAGCCGCTCGAAGCGCTTGCGGAGCGCCGGGGCGCCCACGGACTCGCCCGCGCCGGATAGGATGGCTGCGATCTCGCTCCAGGAGAGATTCTGTTCCAGGCGCAGCACGAGCAGGTTCTGCTCGTCCGGAGCCAGCTCCCTGCGCAGCTCTTCCAACTCGTCCGCCCGCCGCTCGCGCTTGCGGGCTGAAGACGTCCGGATGTCCTGGGCGAGCTTCGAGGCCTCGCTCGTCGGCAGCCGCTCGCGGCGCTTCTGCCAGGCCTCGCCGCGGACGCGCTGGGCTGCGTTCCAGGCGATGCCGAAGGCCCAGGCGCGAATCGGGGAGTCCCCGCGGAAGCTCCCGATCGCCGACCAAGCCCACTCGGCGAAGAGGGAGAAGGCGTCGTCGGCCAATGCCTCGTCGCGCAGGAGGGCGCGCAAATAGCGCAGCACCGCCGGCCCGTGCGCCCGGATCACTTCGGTCGCGGCCTGGCGCACGTCCCCTGCGGACAGCAACGACAGCATTCGTTCGTCGGCGGACACGGCCTGAGGTTAGCACGGGCGAAACCGCAGAACGACCCGTCACACCCGCCCGCGACCCCGTACCCATCGCTAGAGGCAAGCCGACTTCCACGTGTGTCGCTCCGACAAGAGGTGCTGTCGCCGTCCTGGTGAATACGGCGGGCACGACTCCGCTCAAAAAAGGAGGCTCGACAAAATGAACACGACAAGGAAAGCGTTGTTTGCAATCGGCGGTATCCTCATTCCGGCGATCGCGATTGCAACTCCACCATTTGGAATCCTTTCGAACGTGTTCCCATCCCAGGGGAGAACTGCGGGTGCGCTACAAGAGGATCTCACGGTAAGAAGAGGAGGGGAGGACGGGGAGGATTGGGAGCTTACCTTGCAAACCAGTGGTCCGGCGGACTTCTACTCCCAGGAGATCGTTATCGGCCCCGGTGGATATAGCGGGTGGCATAACCACCCAGGCCTCCTGATGGTCACTGTCAAAGAAGGGGCGATCGATTGGTACGATCGAAACTGTGTGAAGCACACTTACACGGCTGGCCAATCGCTCACCGAAAGCAATCAGCCCCACACCATCGTCAACAGCGGCACGATCAACACCCGGTTGTTCGGCTGGTACATCATCAAGGCGGGCGAACCCCGGCGCGTGGAGAATGGCCAGCCGGCATGCGGCGTGGCGCTCGGACTTCGGTAACCCGGCCGCGCTACCAAGGTCAAGTGGGCTTCACGGCAAGCTCCGACCGCAACAAAAAGGAAAACTTTCAGCCGGTGGAGGGAGAGGAGACCCGCAGCCATTCAACCGGCCCTGCTCGCTTTCCTGGCGGACCACGGCGGCTGAAACGCAGACAGGGTACGGCCAGCCCCCCCGGCAATCGACGGCACGATAACTTTGCACCATTGCGGAACCCCTCACGGGCCGGTGCGCATTGGGCTAGCATGGTGCGGCATCGCGCGCTGGAGGCCGCGTGGATCCCGCGACCACAGAAGCCAAGTGTGATTAAGCCGCAGATGGGGATCACCGCATTTGGCCCAACCAGTAACGATCCCCGTGAACCAAGCGAAGCAATGAATCAAGGGAGAACCAGCATGAACATGCAGCGATACACCAAAATCGGCCTGTTGATTGGTGCCATGGCGTTGGCCTTCGGAATCGGCACGGTAGTCGGGGAACAGGCGCCACCAACGGAGAACAAAGGCGTTCAGATCAGCGCCCCTGTAGCGATCGATCTCGCCCCTTGGGCCGACGACATGAAAGGCCGTCAACTCCGCATTCGGAAATTGAACGTGGAACCTGGGGGCGTCCTCGGAATTCACAGCCACGATGACCGACCCGATGCCTCGTACCTCGTTCAGGGCACGCTTACCGAATATCGAGCGGGCGGCTATATCAAGGTGCGCTCTAACGATACGCTCTCAACTGCAGGAAAGGGTATTACTCACTGGGTCGAGAATAAAGGGACTAGCCCAGCGGTGCTGATCGTTGTAGACGTATTCAAGCAACCGTAAGCAACTAGTTGCGGCGGGTGTGCAAGGTGTAGAAGAGTCGGGGGCCGAATCGCGGATTTCGTGCGCCGCCGCTACGCGCCTCGTCCACGATGGCACGGCGTGGCACGAGGCATTTGGCTTGGGACCAGGTGGCCCCGGGTCTCGGCACGAGGCTCATCGGTTCGCGTTAGTGCTCATTTGAGGTACTCATCGGTCTCGACTATCGTCGGTCCGGCGCTGTTGTGGCTGAGTGCGAGTAGGGGGCAGCGGACTGCTGCGCGACACGCGATACGAACGCCGTCCGCCTGCCCGGCAACCTGGCGCGTCCCGATGGCGAAGATGGCATCGCTTGCGACGGCAAGAGCTTACCTGTGCGAACTCGCCCCGCGGAACAGGTTTGTGCGAATAGCAGTTCGCCGTCGCAGACATCGCGACGACGAGGGCATCGAAGTCGGGCCGAAGGTGATCTGCGTCGGCGCCTTGATCTTGCCGAGCTGCGCCTCGGCGTTCACAGCGCGACGTTGCTTGCGGATGGGAAGGTGCTGTATCGCGCTGCTCACGCTCGGCCTGGTGATCGTGACGCTGCGCTTCCGGGCCTAGTGGCGCCTCAGGAACGCGAGCGTCCTGGCGTTGAAGTCGGCCACGTTCTCATAGATCGGCGCGTGCGCGCAGCCATCGAACACGACGAGCTCCGAGCCCGCGATGCCCTTGTGCATGCGCTCGGCAAACCGCGTCGAGGTGACGAGGTCGTGGCGGCCGAAGGTGATCTGCGTCGGCGCCTTGATCTTGCCGAGCTGCGCCTCGGCGTCGTGCGCGGTCACCGCGTCGGACTGGCGCATGAACGCCTCGAGCGGTTGCCTGGGCCTGCCGCGCACGAACTCGGCGAGCGAGGCGATGTACTCAGGCTTCGCGGCGTACAGCTCGGGCGTGAAACACCAGGGAAAGATGCCCAGGATGATCATCTCGGTGACGCTGCCCATGCCCTTGGCCATCACCTGCCAGCCCTGCACCACTGTCTTTAGGAACGGATCGGTCTTGCTCCAGCCGCTGTGCAGCGACAGCGACTTGACCCGCTGCGGATGCTTGGCCGCGAGCCACATCCCTACCGCGGCGCCAAGCGACAGGCCGGAGACGTGCGCCCGCGCGACCCCGATGGCCTGCATGAACCCGGCCACGTCGTCGGCGAACATCTCCATAGAGTACGTGCCCGCGGGCTTGTCGGTCTCGCCGGCGCCGCGCGGGTCCACCGAGATGCAGGTGAAGTGCTTGGCGTACTCCGCGACCTGAAACGCGTAGCAGGCGTTGTCGGCTGCCAGATAGGGGATGAGCAGCAGCG
>WNEZ01003358.1_pt1 | contig 13792 bp, 9 predicted proteins | sample 5400521 | NCBI WGS metagenome assembly WNEZ01 (sample SAMN13153339, study PRJNA577476) | soil metagenome | isolation source: 120 cm saprolite under Douglas fir tree site 2 hole 1 replicate 1 | place: USA:California | collected 2015-04-18 | reverse complement strand
GCTGCGTGGATTCGGGACATCGGGCAACGGCGGATTCGGCAAGGAATCTTGAAGGACATCCTCGAAGAGAACCAGTCTGCCTGCATCCTTCCACTGAGGTGGCAATGACCGCGCGACCTCTTCGCCAAGCGCCGGGTCGCTGGTGAACAGAAAGCGTGGCTGGCAATCTTTCATCATCCCGGCAAGGTCGGCGGGCGCCTGCCTTGAATAGAGCGGCACGACGATAATGCCTTCCGCCATCAAGGCGAGGTCGAAGGCCGCCCAGTGCGCGGAATTGGGCGCCAGGAGCGCGCACCGCTCGCCCGGTTTCAGTCCACGGCGCCGCAAGTAAGCGCGCACGCGCTGCACCTGATCCAGCAACTCTCTCCCCGTGACGCTGACGAATTGTTCCCCGCGAATTTCGCGTACGACCACGCGGCCGTCCGCCCGTTTGAGCTGTGCGAAAATGTCTTCTAGGAAATTGGGCATGCGCGACTAGCTCGTGGCCGCGAGAGCTGCAGTTGACGAATCATATCGCTCCGCTAGCTGCCGCAGCGTGCCGCTTAGTTCCGGCAAGTAGTCCTCCCAGGAGAAAACGCCGGAGCGAAGTGGAAACTCAGGATACGTGTTACGGACTGCGTCTTCGAGAAACGTGCCCATTCGCGCCATCAGCTTGAGGTTGCGGACGACCGTGTGGCCGATCCCAGCGCGCACGGACTCCGCTTCGGCCACCAGCGTCTCCATCGTAGTGACTAATTTGGGTTCGAGATCCGGGTCGTCAACCGTCAGCAGGAGATGCTGATGCCCGCGTTCGCGCATGAGGTTTCGGATCCGTTCATCCATCGTTACGCCTGCGGAAGGCACCAGGCTCGGCATGCAGGTCACGATCCCGTGATACCTCGACGAAACCATGTACGAGCAAGCGCGCAGGATCGAAACGAGTTCGAACATGTCGTAATCATCCGACGTGAAAACGGGCAGCCCCGGCAGGTGTTCCGCAATTTCCCGGCAGGCGACGGCATCCAGGCGCTCCATCGCCACGAGAATTGGAAAAACGCGGTGACGTTGCCGGAACGCTGAGAGCGCCCTTGTAAACGCGGAAACATACAATTGAAATTTCCTGTCGACTTCTGGACCCGACTGGAAAAAATAAACTGTGCGGTACTGGCTCTCCCTGTATGCCCCCGTCGTAACCCGCGCCAGATATTTCGCGATCGACGCTTTCACCGGCCAGACGTACGGATGAATGGGGCAAAGCACGAGTACGGGCGTTTTTTCATCCCAGCCGGCTTCCCGCAACACCTTGCGGCCGTACTCCGGCGGATGCGGCTCAAATGTCCATGCAGTATCCGTCCCGAGCTCTGTCGGGATGCTCAGCGAACTCAGCAGCTTCTGCGACTCCTCATTGCGAGTGATCACTAGAGAATCATGGACGTAGCGCGCGCACATGCTCTTGATCAGCCCGTCCATGTGCCCCGCTTCGCCTCCGTACCCGACGGAGAGCTTGTTTTCCGCGGAGGCGAGGCCCAGCGAGCCGATCATCATCGTCGTCAGCGCGTTTGCGAATTTGCTCTTGAACATCGAGCCTTCGCAGGCGATCACTCCATGGTTTTGCCGAACCTCGCGGTACAAAAACGGCGGGTACACATCCGGCAAGTAAACTTGCCGAGTTCCTTCGAAGTAGCCTTTAGTGCGGTCAAAACCCTGCGTCATCACGCTGAAGTCCGCGTTCTCGGCGCCCAGAATATGGCGCACCTGGCGCAACATCTCCTGCACGCGCACGTCCGACCCGGTATTTCGCGTCCCGTTGTACCCTGCGAAAAGAAGGCGCAGCTTCTCGCCCGGCTTCCAGCGCTGGCCAAGGCCCAGCATCCAAGCGAAACGCCTGACCTCGATCAGCGCACTGACCCACGCGACAAGGAAAAAGTCCGTCATGCGCGAGCGCTCCCGGCCGTGGCGGATTCTTCCGTTGGTCTCGTCGCCGGCCACGGCTTTGCAGGATAGCGGAACTTGTTCTCCCGGCTGAATTTCAGCAACGGGTAAGCGTAGCTCGAAAATTTCCTCGGAGTCTCCCCAAGCTCCGCGACCACCCGCGAATTGTCGAACACCGTATTCCAATCGAGATAGGGCCAGAAGACTTTCAAGAGTGATGCTCCGTGTCCGATGGGGCCTTTGCGATTCGAAAGCCAGTTGACCGTACTCGAAAATGGCCCGCTCATCCAGGGCCAATATACGGGACGCCGCCACCCGCCGGCCTCGGCGAGCGCGTCGGTCAATTCTTGATAGGTCTGTGAGCCCGTGCCAGAGGACAAATGATAGACGCTGTGAGCAGGCTCATCCTTCTGGTGAATTGTCACAATCGCCTTTCCAGCATAATCCGCGGGCACGATGTCGATTTTATCGTGAGCCCGCAGAGGAAGAACAGGCAGCCGGGCAAGCACGTCGAAGGCCTGGATCATGTCGAATTGCGAGGTCTCCACGCGCCCGCTGTCGCCCAGCACGATAGCCGGACGGAAAATTGTGCGCGGCACATCCGCCAGAAGTTCGTGAACCATGTGCTCGCTGAACTTCTTGGTGCGCGCGTATGGATCGTAATCGGACCGCGCCCAATCGATGGCTGCATCTTCGGTGACAACTTCGTTCTGGCGCTTCCCCGCTACCGCCACTGTTGACACGTGCGAATACCGCCGCAGCCCATTGCGATTCTGCGTCCTTCGCGCGAACTGAAGGACTTCCAGCCCGCCGCGCAAATTGACGTTGACGCACTGCCTCTCCGATTTGCGGTTGAGAGAAGCCGCGCAATGGATGATCGAATCGGTGCTGTCGATAAGGCTATGATATCCGTCGTCGGAAAGGCCAAAACGCCCGCTGGTGATGTCGCCGAGGAAAATTCGCACTCGCGATCGGATATATTCGTAAAATTCAGCAAATCCAAAGTGGAGCTGCAGTGAGGTCCATAACCGCTCGCGCGCCTCCTGCTCGGCCTTCGCGCGCACGAGCAGATTCAGCGCGTCGCGGTGCCCGGTGAGCAATCCAGCGACCAGATAACTGCCCAAGTAGCCGGTCGAGCCGGTTATGAAGATCGCCATAACGAATCGGCCGGCGACGCGGAGCCGGAAACCGCCGCGGCGCGCGCGGGCTCAGCTGGCCAATCGAGCTCGCGCGGTGCGCGCGATTCAAGCGGGCGGCCCTCCATTAGCGGATAGCACCAGCGGCGCAACGCTGGAATGTGCACGTTGATCCAGTAGTCCCACCAGTCGATCGATTCCGGCGCGAAATCGAAAAGCGCCTTCTCCTCAGCATCCAGCCCGGCCGAAAGGAGACGCGCGTTTTCGCATTCAAATACATGCTGGTTGTGTAGAATGAAAGGCTCGTACAGCTCGATGAGCTTCTCTGCGCGGATTAGCTCGCGCTCCTGCTTTGCCAGCGGGGGCTTCTTCATGTGCAAGGTGATGGCCACGCGATTAATCCCTGAAATCAGGGCCTTCTGCATCGGGATCGAGAGCCGTTCATAGCGCTGCTTCGAAACTGGGATGGTTTCGAACTTCACCTTCAGCCAGTGCTCGATGCCCTGCTGCGTCCGGTAATGCTTGCGATGCGCCAGTCCGGTAAGCTCGATGCTGCGGCCCATATTCACCGGATTGGTTGCCGAAGTCGCGAGTTGATATATTCGCGCATTACGCCGTGTTATCACTGCAGCGGCAATGAGAGTCATCCCGCGGCTCACCATGTCCACCGGAATCACATCGAGGCACTTGCGCTCATTCGAAGGAAGCTGCCGGAAATTCGTTCCCAGCAAGTAAGAAAGCGGCCCCGAAGTATTGATGCCCTCATTCCACCCGGTAAAAGGCGAGCGCTCCGAACTCTCGACAATCGAAGGCCGCACGATGGCGATCGGCAGATTCCCTCCGCGATTGGCGAGGATCGATTCGCCCAGGCTCTTCGTAAACGTGTAAGTATTGGGCCAGCCGAGATGCTGTGCCCGCCGCATGCCCACCCGCACAAGCCGGTTGCGCGCCCAGCGCACCCGATTTCGTTTCAACACTCCATCCAGTTCGCTCGAAGGCACCGCGGAAGCATCGCCGCCTCGCCACAGCGCCTGGCGTCGCAGAGCCTTCGAAAGCTCTGGACTCTCCGCTCGCTCCTCAATTCGGCGGATCGTTTCCCGCAGCGAAGCAATTTCTTTTTCCGCCTCGAATCCAGGGTCGTGCGCCGGATTGTAGTTGGGCTTCAATTCCTCGATGACGCGGCCGTCCCGCATTCCCACCACGTAGCATGTCGAAAGGTGCATCAGGCCCGCGTGGTCGCACTCTCGCAGAAAGTCGAGCAGATTGAGCGCGGAATCAACGTTCGAAGAGAGCGCTTCGCGCAAATCGGGATTGAAATCGGTAAGTCCTGCGCTGTTGACAATCAGGTCCAGCGACCTGGCAAGTCTCGCCTGCGTGGCTTCATCCAGCCCAAGGCCCGGCTGGCTGACGTCGCCCTCGACTACTTCGACCCTGTCCCTCAAGAACGCGCCCAGCTGCCGCCCATGCCGTTCCTGCAGCTTGTCCAACGCCGGCGATTCTTCCACGATCTTCTGGAAGCGGCGCTGCGCTGGGGTTGTGCGGTTGCGCCGGATCAACAGCGTGATTTTCCCGATGTCTGGAATATGTTCCAGTAAATCCACAAGCCAAACTTTGCCGATGAAACCCGTCACGCCGATCAGAAGAATGTGGCGGCCCGCGAGCGACTTGCGAACCGCGATCGTTCCGTTTCGAGGCCCATTGCCGAAAAGCGCGACCGTTTTGCTCGCCGGTGCGACCGTGCGCTTCTCCGCCTGCATCGCGGCTTCCAGCAGCGCGGGCTCTTCTTCCCACCCGAGCTGACGCTTCAGTTTCTCACGCGGGATCCGCCCGTCTGCCGAACTGCTGGTAAGCCATGCTAGTGGACCCCTCGGCCGCACGACAGGACTAAGCAGCCGGCCCGTCGCGCGGCCATCCCGAAACTCAAGCCGGTTCGAAACAAAACACTCCACGCCGAAGTGCCTCGCCAGCGGCCGCTGGATATGGTCGAGCAGCTGCCCGACAAGAACAACGCGCTCCCCGCCGTTTAGCACGCCGAGAATCTTCGATACTGCCTCAGGGCGAAGCCGCGGCTTCAGGACATACTGGAAATACTCTTCCCCAAGCAGGTCGAGGCGGTCGCGGCTCACCCCACGTAGCAATGTGTGGAGAAACCGCGTGGCGAACGTGCGGTTCGCAAAGTACGCAAACGGCCGGGCCAGCGCCATCCCAGCCATTCCTGCCCGCCGCGCCCACCGCTCGGAAAAGCTCTGCGCGTTCCACGTAAAAAACCCTAACGGACGCAATGTTTCAACCTCGAGCAGCGAGCCCTCGACGCGCCAATAGGTCACGTCACCCGGCGCCTTCCCGGTGAGTACGTGCTTCGAGTTGGAACTTGGTTCGCTCATTTTGGAGAAGCACTAGATCACGCCTGGCTTTTGACTGTCGAAGCCTTCCATCTCTGAAATAAAGCTTATTGTGTCGCACCAAACTTCGAATCGTTCTGGAACGGACGCCAAACCAACTCCCGCACCCACACAAGCGTGTGGTCCCCGACCCCGCGGGCCGTCGGTGGCATAGGAAAGTGTAAAAGTAGCATTCTCAGAGGGTTCTCGCAAGGTGGAGAGACGCTCTCAGGGGTTCAAGCGGCCGCCCGGCCATGCGGTGTGGTGGGACATGTTCATTCCGGATATCGGGGAACTGGACACTGGCCGCCCCGCGTCAACGGTACAGCACCAGGGTCTCCGCCGCTAGACTCCCCAACCATACCGCTCAGCATGCTCCAGCGTTCGTTGCATTTCTTCACGCAGAATTTCCGTAAACACCGACCCGCCGATGGTGCTCGCGCCCGGTTCGGCGATATCCGGCGTGCGGTAGCCGCCGGAAAGAACCCGCAAGAGCGATTGCTCAACCCACTCGGCTTCGAGCGTAAGCCCAAACGCGTCGCGCAGCATCATCGTGGCGCTGAGAATAGAACCAATGGGATTCGCGGAATCCGCCCCCACGAGAGAGGGCGCCGACCCGTGAATCGGCTCAAAAAGCGGCGCGTTTGAGCCGAAGCTCGCCGACGGAACAAGTCCAATCGATCCTAGTAGCGCCGCAGCCGCATCGCTCAGGATGTCCCCGAACATGTTGCTTGTCAGGATCACGTCGAACTGCGACGGCCGCAGCGTAAGCTGCATCGCGGCGTTGTCCACGTACATGTGCTCCAGCTTCACGGACGGGTAAACTCCGCTCATGGCTGTCACCGTGCGCCGCCAGAGCTGCGAACTCGCCAGCACGTTGGCCTTGTCCACCGAGCACATCCTGCGGCTCCGGTTGTCCGCACGCGCATATCCAAATGTCGCAATCCTTTCGATCTCCGGTGTCGAATACGACTCCGTGTCGAACGCGCGCTCCACTCCCTTTTCAGTCACCTGGCCGCGCTCGCCGAAATACATACCCCCCGCAAGCTCACGCACGATTTCCAGATCCAAATCGCCCAGCCGGGTGGGCTTGAGCGGAGAAATACCTCGCAGCGGTTCCAACAGCTTGACCGGGCGCACGTTTACATAGAGGCCCATCCCTTTGCGCAGATCCAGCAACCCGCTCTCCGGCCGTTTCCCCACCGGCAGCGCGTCCCACTTCGCCCCGCCAACAGCCCCAAGAAAAACCGCATCCGCTTTTCGGCAGCCGTCCAGCGTTTCGTTGGGAAGCGGTGTCCCAGCGGCATCAATTGCCGCGCCGCCCACCGGCAGCTCCTGGAAGTCGAATTGATGGTTGAATTCATGCGCGCATTCGCGCAACACGGTCGCTGCCGCGCGCGTAACTTCCGGTCCTATGCCGTCTCCCGGCAAAAGGACGATAGTTTTCTTCATCTGGGATCCCCGATCGAACAAAAACCTGATCTTGCCTTGCCGCCCTTGCCTCGCGGACTACGCCTCCGCCGCCACCGCAGCCGGACGCCGCCTCATCACTTCGTGCGCAATCGCCACCAGGTCGCGCGGCCGCACCTGTTTGGCTTGGTCCGCCAGTGCCGTCACGCGCCCGTACACTTCCGCAAGTTCCGCCGCGCTCGGCTCATATCCCAAATCCCGCAGCGACATCCGCAACGCATTGCGCCCCGAATGTTTTCCCAGCACGAGCGAGCGTGACGGCACTCCGACCGTCTCCGGTGAAATAATCTCATAGGTCAGCGGGTTCTTGATGATCCCATCCTGATGGATGCCGGCTTCATGCGCAAAAGCGTTCGCGCCCACCACGGCTTTGTTCGGGGCCACCTGCGCCCCCGTTATTTCCGTCAGCATGCGGCTCGACCGGAACAGCTCTTCGAGCTTCACTCCCGTTGTCACTCCAAAACTCTCCTTGCGCACCGCCAGCGCCACCACCACTTCTTCCAGAGAGGCGTTCCCCGCGCGTTCCCCGATTCCGTTGATCGTGCATTCGATCTGCCGCACGCCCGCGCGAACCGCCGCCAGAGAATTCGCGACTGCCAAACCGAGGTCGTCGTGGCAATGCGCGCTCAAGGTGATTCCCTCGGGATCACCCAGGTACTCGCGCACGTGCCGGAACATCGCTCCATACTCCTCCGGCACGGCATAACCCACCGTGTCCGGCAGGTTCAAAACTGTGGCCCCCGCATCCACGGCCACGCGGCACACTTGGCACAAAAACTCAATATCAGTTCTCCCCGCATCCTCGGCCGAAAACTCCACTTCGGCCACATGCTGCCGCCCAAATCGAATCATCGAACCGATGGCTTCGAGCGCCTGCTCCCGCGTGATATTCAGCTTCACCCGCAGGTGCAGGTCCGAGGTCGCCAGGAACACATGCAGCCTTGGCGCCGCAGCCCGCTCCAAGGCCTCAATCGCCGCGTTCACATCTTCTTTTTTCGCGCGCGCCAGCGCCGCAATCGGCACATCCCGCACCTCCTGTGCCACCTTTCGCACCGCTTCCAGATCCCCGCGCGAAGCGATCGGAAATCCCGCCTCGATCACGTCTACTCCCAGGGCGGCCAGTTGCCGCGCCATGCGGATCTTTTCCTCGGTATTCATCGAAAAACCGGGTGACTGCTCGCCGTCGCGAAGCGTCGTGTCAAATATCCGTACTGCGTCCATAGGGTCTCCCTCAGTAAGTAGTAGGACAGAGGCAGTGCCGTATCGTCAAATTTATCTTTGTTCTGTATTTGATAATTCTATCTTATACTATTTCTGAGGGGTGCTCGCTTTGGATTTCGCGGAACTCCAGGTTTTTCTTGCTGTTGCGCGCGAAGGCAGCTTTTCCCGCGCCGCCGAGCGTCTCTACCGTACCCAACCTGCGGTTAGTTTGGCGATCCGCAAACTCGAGGACTCCCTAGGCCAGCCTCTTTTCATCCGCGGCGCCCGGCCTGTGCGAATGACCGACGCCGGAACTCTTCTCAAAGAATACGCCGAACGCCTCATCAATCTGCGCGACGAAGTAAAAAAGGGTCTCACGGAGCTCGAGGGTCTTCACCGCGGCGAGCTGTCGCTCGGCGTCAATGAAAGCTCGATCCATGCGCTGCTTCCCGCGCTTTCAAGATTCCGCGAGCTCCATCCCGGCGTACAGGTGCGCGTCCATCGCATGTTCTCCCGCGACATTCCCCACGAAGTCCTCAACTACCGCCTGGACCTTGGCGCCGTCTCCTATGTGCCTCGTGACCCGCAGCTTCTGGCCACCGAGATTCTGAAGGACGAGTTGACGCTCGTCGTTCCCCCAAAGCATGCCCTGGCCAAGAAACGTGAAGTCGACGTCTCCGATCTCGGCGGCGAAGACTTCATCGCGCACATCGTAGAATCGCCTTACCGCCGCCGCGTAATCGAGCTGTTCGCTCGCAATCGCACCGCGCTAAGAATGCCCATCGAAATGCCCACCATCGAGAGCATCAAGCGCTTCGTCCAGATGGGCATGGGCGTCGCCATCGTCCCCCGTATGTGCGTGCAGTGGGAGATCGAGCACGGTTGGATGAAAGAAGTGAAGGTGCGCCAGCTGAACATGCCGCGCCACGTGTATATGCTCTCGCGGCGCGGTGCGCGCCTTCCTCACGCTGCCGCAGAGCTGATGCGCATCCTCCACGAAGCCTAAGGCCTTTGCTGATTCCCGTTGTGAACGTGTCGTGATGCTGGACCGTCATCCCGCGCGGTCGGACCTCATTCTTCAGACGCATCACGGTGCAGAGCTTCGCCACGCAGCGCACTTTCTCTCTATCTTTTCGCGCATAAACGTCTCCCGCACGCGGCCTTGGTACCCCGGATCGGGAACCTCAAACCGTATTTTCTTTTCCATGCCGGGCGAGTACAGCAGCTAGGCGAACTCCCGAGTGCCGATGGAATCATTGCTCCAGTGTTTGAACCCGGGCTGTCGTATTAGAGTTTACCAATAATTGCCTTCATCGAAGATTGACTCCAGCTCTGTCTGGCGTTAATGTACTACTGCTTTAAGGCTCCCTCTCAGCAACTAAGAGTGCCGGAATTTTTGCGGCCAAGGAAGACTCATGGCCACGCTTCTTGGAGTTCAGCTCCCTGCGCGCGCATTCCGTTTTCTCCCAGCGCCGCAGTATTGGAAAGTCTCAATCATTTTCCTGCTGCTCGCCTCCGCGTTTTTCTGCGCCCCTCCTGGATTCGCCCAGTTCCAGCAGCCCTTTGTATTTGCCGGTGGCGGTGTGGTTTTCAGCAGAAACGATCAGACCGGCCTCCTGACTCCCGTCCCTGGCTCACCTTTTGCGACCGTTCACGATCCTTCCGTCATTGATGTCCAGGGCCGCTTCCTGTTTGGCCTCGGTCAAAACAGCATTCGAATGTTCACCGTCGATGCAGCCAAAGGCTCCTACGCCGAAGTGCCGAATTCCCCCTTTGCTTCTCCTAACACCAATTTCCCAACATTTCTGGCCGTCGAAAAATCCGGCCAGTATCTCGCTGTCGTTAACGCCGTCGGACAAAAACCCGGCGAAGCCTCGGTCGAAACGTTCAAGATCGACCCCGTCAATCTTGCTCTCGTTCCCGTTCCTGGCTCTTTCGTTGAAATGGAGTCGACGCCCGTCGGAAAAGCCGGTGATCCCGCGAACTCGCGATTCTTTCTCTACCTTGGCCCCAACCCTTCCAGCTCCAGCAGCTTCTACCGCGAGGATGCCGCTCTGCTTACCATTACCATTGACTCCCAAACCGGCATGTTATCTGGCGCCGCTCCTACCACAGGTTCCACACAGCACGGCCGCTGCTTTGCCGCTGACCCTCAGTTGCGCTACGTCGTCACCGGGTTCGGCTCCAATTTCGGGTTTATTCAATCGTTCGGCATAGATGGCAAGTTTACTGGCAGCTCTCTGCAATTGCCGGGCGGCCTCTTTCCACAAGAGCTGTTCATCGACAGCACCGGCACATTTCTCTACGTCACAACCACCGTGTCCTCTCAAAGCGTCGTCCATATCTACTCCGTGAATCTTCAAACCGGAGCGATGGCCGAGACCCCAAGCTCCCCTTTGCCGGGCTTCTCTTCCGTCGCAAACATCATCGCCGATCCCACCGGCCCGTTCGTTTATTTGGAAACCTCGCCTATCCATGGATTTGCCGTCGCTTCATCCACCGGTTATTTCACTGAAATCGCCGGCTCGCCCTTTTCTCCTGCGGGCGATGCCGCGCTCCTCTTCAGCGTGCCTCCGGGCGGTCAGCCTATTAGTGGTCCCGTCGCTACGCTGTCGGCCTCGGCTCTCAGTTTCGGGAGCATCACAGTCGGAAACACCAGCGGCCCTCAGACCCTCACCGTAACCAGTGGCGGCGGCCAGGCCCTGAGCCTCAATACGATTTCCATCTCTGGCGCTGACCCCTCCGATTTCTCGAAAACCGATACCTGCCAGACCCCTACCGTCCTTCAACCCGGCAAATTCTGTTCCATCACCGTCACCTTTGCGCCGGCCGCAACTGGCCCCCGCCAGGCCACCTTGTCCCTCACTGACAATGCTCCCGACAGCCCGCAACTCATCCAGCTCACCGGTTCCGGGGTCGCGCCCCCGCCACCTGCGCCGGCAGTAACGCTCGTACCCAGCGCGGTCTCGTTTCCAACTACCACGGTAGGAACGACTGCCGGCCCGCTCGCCGTCACGTTGACGAATTCGGGCACGGCTTCCTTGAACATCTCGGCGGTCACTCTTGGGGGAAATAATTCCGGCGATTTCAGCATTGCAACGAATACTTGCGCGGGTGCCATTGCCGCGAAAGCGAACTGCACCTTCGCGGTTACCTTTACCCCGCTCGCCGCCTCAACTCGCACCGCCGCGATTTCAATCACCGACGATGCAACAGACTCTCCGCAGTCCGTTCAGCTCACTGGCACAGGCTCCACTCCTCCGCCTACAGCTCCGGCTGTGACTCTCACTCCGCCTATTCTTTCCTTTGGGACGGTCACGGAAGGCACCACAAACGGCCCGCAGACCCTTACGATCACCAATTCGGGCGCGGGAACACTCCATATTTCTTCAGTTGTTCTCGGGGGAACGAACGCCGCCGACTTCACCATGACCACCGCCTGCAGCGGCGCCGCCCTTGCGGTGAATGCCGCTTGCACGGTCAGCCTGACCTTTTCGCCCGTGTCTGCAAGCCAGCACACCGCTACAATCACTCTGACCGACGATGCCCCCGGTTCGCCGCAGGTCATCAACGTAGGGGGCAACGTCAATCCTGCGTTCGTCATCCTTCCCGCCCAGAATGGTTCCACCTCAGCCATGGTGACGGCAGGTCACTCAGCCCAGTACAATTTGCAGGTGGTCCCCGGAGCGGGATACACCGGCACCATTTCCTTTGCTTGCACCGGCGCACCCCTAGGCGCATCCTGTCAAATTCCTGCCACCATGCAGATCTCCAGCGGCAATCCCGCCCCTCTCACCGTGACGGTTACAACCAGCGGCGGTTCCGCTTTTCTTCCCCATTCGAATCCGCCGCAACTCCCGCCTTTCGCGCCCGGGTACACCACGCCGCTTCTGTTATTAGCCGCCATCCTGTTTTTCGTGTACTCGAGCAGAGGGAAGCGCGATTCAATTCTGCGGAACAGGCGTCTAGCGCACTGCTGCGCTGCCGCCGTGATCGTTTCCTTTGCCGTGCTCAGCGCTGCGGGCTGCGGTGGCGGGAGTATGGCGTCCGCGCCCCCGGCGGCGCCGGCGATCGTCACGCCGCAAGGCACCTCCACGCTTACGATCACGCCGACAGCTATGTCCGTGTCCGGGAAGCCTCTACAACTTCAGCAAATTCAACTCACGCTGACTGTTCAATAGCTCCAGGCAACACAGGCTCGCCTTAGGCGCAGCCGAAGGGCATTGCTCTATACTCGTCTCATCAAATCACTTCGCCACTGAAATTCGGTAAACCACTTTCGCCCCATCATCTGAAACCAGCAGCGCCCCGTCCGGCGCCACCGCGACTCCCACTGGCCTGCCGTATACGTCCGGCTTGCTGGGATCCGGCACGAGTCCCGTCATGAATGGCACTGGATCGGCTGACGGCTTGCCATTCTTGAAGGCCACAAACGCGATCTGGTATCCCGCCCGTGTCGAGCGGTTCCACGACCCGTGCTCGGCCACGAACGCTCCCCCACGATAGCTTTCCGGGAATTGCTTGCCGGTATAAAACGCAAACTGTAGCGGCGCAACGTGGGCGCCCAGAAGCACATCGGGAATAATCGCGCGCGTCACAAGGTCCGCCCTCTGTGGCTTTACCCGCGAATCGACGTTGTCGCCGATGTAGCTGTACGGCCAGCCATAAAACCCGCCATCTTTCAACGATGTGAAATAATCCGGCGGAAGATCGTCTCCCAGCTCGTCGCGCTCATTGACGCTCGTCCAAACCTCTCCCGTCGTCGGCTCAATCGCCAGGCCCACAGGATTCCGCAACCCCGTTGCATATCGCCGGGCGTTTTTTCCGTCGGGATCGCAAACCGTTACCGCGGCCCGAATCGGCTCCTCTCCGGGGCTGACATTCGATTCCGATCCTACGCCGATGAACAGGTGCTTGCCGTCCGCGGAAAATGCCAGCGACCTTGTGTCATGTCCACCCGCCGGCAGATCCATCAGATGTTCGGCTTCACCCAGCCGCTTCGATGTCTTCGGATCGTAGCGAAACCTCACTAGCGAGCTCATGTTCCCCACGTACACATAATCTCCATGAAAGGCGATCCCAAACGGGCGCTTCAGCCCGTCGGCAAACACCACGCGTTCCTGCGCTCCTCCCGTATTCTTTGGATCGCGCAAAATAATGATTTCTCCCGACCCCATGTCAGCCAGGAAGATATCTTGATTGGGCGCAACGATCAGCCACCGCGGCCTCTTAAAGTCCGTCGCGAACACATTCACCTTGAATCCAGACGGCACCGTCGGCAAGAATCCCGCCGGCGGCTGCGTCTTATTTGGCCCGTTGCCGGCCGATTTCGTTGCGAACGGCGCAGGGAGCTGCGGCTTCTGCCCGTGCGTCACTTGAGCAGCCAACGCCGTCGGCAAAACGAAGCACATGCTCAATATGAATAGACCTCGATCACGAAATTTCATTGCCTTCTCCCATTTGGTTCGTTGTCAATCATCTGTAGGATGCCACTGAGCAATTCCCAGTTCCACCTTGGCACGGGTTGGGCTCTGTCGTGCCCGCAACCGATCCTGATTTCGATCTCCAGCGCATCGCCAATCTCCTCCCGTGCGGTCATTCTCACCGTTCCGGTAGACCGGGACGCAAAGAATCTCAACTTTCAGCGGCGAAGCGTCCGTAGCGAATTCCATCGCTTCAGTTTAAGGAATTGCG
>WNEZ01003357.1_pt1 | contig 13796 bp, 8 predicted proteins | sample 5400521 | NCBI WGS metagenome assembly WNEZ01 (sample SAMN13153339, study PRJNA577476) | soil metagenome | isolation source: 120 cm saprolite under Douglas fir tree site 2 hole 1 replicate 1 | place: USA:California | collected 2015-04-18 | reverse complement strand
CTCCACGATCAACCCGAGGGCGAGGTCGTTGTCGGCCACCATGGCTCGGGGCGTGGGATGTGACGCGCGGCGGCCGGACGTGTGGTCGCGCGGGAGCCACAGAATCACCAGGTCCGGGAAACGGTTCTGCCGGTCCCAGCTCGCGACCGAGTCGGCGAACAGGCGCGCGCGCGTCGTGTCCGGGATGGCGAGCACGAATCCGGGGTAGTTCACGGCCGTGATGTTCTTCAGGCCCGGGATGTTGGTGAGGCCGGTGCGCCTCGCGGTCGAATCCTCGTCGTCGGACTCCGTCATCTCTCCGAAGTTCACAACCCAAAGCCCTTGTCGCAGCGCGGCGTCCCACAGGTACGTGCCGCCGGGATTGGCGAGATCTTCGCCGCTCGTCAGGTCCCACTCACGCCGATTCGAATAGATCTGGGGCCACGTCTTCTCGTTGTAGTCGCTCGCATATCCCCGGTCGGTCCACTCGTGGCCGTCGGCCGAGACCTCGCCGTTCACGTAGAAGTTGTCGAACAGCACCCAGCGAGCGGCGATCGCGTGGGCGTTGGGCGTCACGGCGTTGTCGAAGATTGCGAGGCGGGCGTCGCCGTTGCCGCGGGCCACGTCGCCCAACACCTGATCGTAAGTCCGGTTCTCCCGGATGATGTAGACCACGTGCTTGAGCTCGGGCGGACGGTCAGAGGGTCGGACGGTCGGACCCAGGCGCGCGTTCGAAAACGGACTCAGGGCGTACACCTGACTCGTGTATCGCCGGAGCCCGGCCGAGTCCGGGACCGGGATGATGGACAGCGAACCAGTGATGACGTTGCCGATGTAGGTTCCGTCGGCATTCGCGCCCGAGCCGTTGCCCTTGCCGTTCGCCACGTAAAGCGTGCGCCCGTCCGCGGAGGCGGCGACGGCGCTGGGATACCAGCCGGCGGGGATCAGGCCGGCGACGCGCATGCCCTTTGCGCCCAGGCGCACCACGGCCACCGCGTTGCTCCCCGCCATGGCGACATACAGGGTGCGCCCGTCGGGAGACAGGGCGAGCGCGTTGGGATCGCTCCCGGGAGGTGCGTGCGGCGCGAGCGCGACCGTGAGCTGCTCGCGCACCTGGCCCGTCGCGAGATCGACGCGCGCCACCCCGTTCGCCCCCGCGAGCGCGACGAGCAGCTCCGAGCCGCGCAGGACCAGGGCGGAAGGATGGGGCCCGACGAAGACGGCGGGCCGGGAGACGGGCGGACTGACGGACAGGTCGATGATGGAGAGGGTCGAGTCGCCCCAGTTGCTGACGTAGAGCGTGCTACCGTTTGCGACGGCGGTGTAGGGGCGGTGACCCACGGCCACGGCCCCACGCCGCTCGAGCGTGGCCGCGTCGACGAAGTAGACCGAATCGCTCAGGTTGCCGACCACGGCCACCAGACCCTGCCGCTGCAGGAGCACGAGGCCGGCGGGGTAGAGCTTCGCGCCGGAATCGGCGAGCGCCACGCTGTCCCTGATCCACGACGCGCCGCCCTGCCACGCGAAGCGATACACCCGGTTGGTCGCGCCGCCGCTCGCCCACACGGTGTCGCGCCAGTCCCGACCTGTGCGCGCCAGGCCGAGCCACGCCGCCGGCAGCGTAACGTGCCACACGACGTGAGCCCGCACGGGGTCGATGCGCATCAGACTGTTCTCGCCGTAGCCGTCGTTGGTGACGATGACAGACCCATCGGAGAGCGTCACGAGGTTCAAGGGCAGCGTGCCGACCGGGACGACACGCCCCGCCGGACGGATCCGCCAGCCGGAGGGAAGCAACGTGGACCCGTCCGGCAGCGGGCCCGGGACGAGACGCGTGGCGAGGAGCGCGACGCCGGCGAGGGCCGGGAGCGCGAGCAGGGAGCGCTTGAGCATGGGCCGGAATATGGCCGCTCGCGGGACCGGTGGCATCCCCTTAGCCTTAGGCGCGATGACCGGGCTGATCTTTCATCTGATCCCGCACACCCACTGGGACCGTGAGTGGTATCTGCCGCGCGCCGCGCTGCAGGCCCGGCTGGTGGCCGTCACGGGCGATCTCATCGAGCGGCTGCAGGCACAGCCGGCCTACCGCAGCTTTCTGCTCGACGGGCAGACGGTGCTGGTCGAGGATTACCTGCGGGCCTGCCCCGATCGTGAAGGCGACGTGCGGACGCTCGTAAAGACGGGGCGGCTACAGGTGGGGCCGTGGTACGTACTCCCCGACGAGCAGATCCCGTCGGGCGAAGGGCTAGTGCGGAATCTGCTGCTCGGGGCCGCCGACGCGGAGCGGTTGGGCGGGCGGCTCGACGTGCTGTACTCGCCCGACGCCTTCGGGCATCCCGCGGCATGGCCGACGCTGGCGCGCGAGTTCGGGATCCGGTACGGCGTGGTATGGCGCGGGTTGGGGGGCGAGACCGGGCAGGAGCGCGACCTCTACCGCTGGCGCGGGCTCGACGACAAGGAGGTCCTGCTGTGGCACCTGCCCCGAGCGGGGTACGAGATCGGGGCCGCACTCCCCGCCGACGCCGAGCGCCTGTTCGCGGCTTGGGCGCCGGTGCGCGGTGCGCTGGTGCAACGCGCGACCGGCAAGCACGTCCCCGTCTTCATTGGTGCCGATCATCACGGCGCGCATCCGGACGTGCCGCGGCTCCGCGACCTCCTCGCCGAACTCGACCCGCAGAGCGCGTTCCGCGTGTCACGCCTCGACGAATTCTTTCAGGCCGCCGCGGACGGCGCGAAGCCGGCGCCCCTCGCGGGTGAGCTGCGCTGGTCGTATCGCTACGCGTGGACGCTCCAGGGCGTGCACGGGACGCGGGCGCCGCTCAAACGACGGTATGCCGCGGCCGAGCTGGCGCTCGCGCGCGTGGCCGAACCGCTCGCGGCGCTGGCGCGGCGCGCGGGCGGGCGCGACCGCCGGCCGGTGCTCGAGCTCGCGTGGCGTGCCTTGGTGCGCTGCCAGTTCCATGATGCCATCGCGGGCTGCGCGGCCGATGACGTCGCGCGCGCGGTCGAGTCGCGCCTCACGAGCGTCGAGGCGCTGTCGGGGGAGGTGGTGCGGGGCAGTGTGCACGACCTCGTGCACCACGACCCCGATGCGGCGCGCGGCCGCGCGGCGTCGCCGTCGCCGACGCTCGTGATTTGGAATCCCGCGGCCCGTCCCCGCCGCGGGGTGATGATCGCCGACGTCACGCTGTTCCGGCGCGACGTACTGGTCGGCCCGCGCGGGGATCGGGTCCCGCGGGAGGGGCAGGGTTACCGGCCGTTCGCGCTCGCGACCTCGGATGGCCACACCGTTCCGGTGCAGGTGCTCGACCGTCGAATCGGGACGGAACGGCTGGACGCGGCGCACCACTACCCGGACCAGGACGAGGTGGACGAGGTGCGTATCGCGTTCCGGTCGCCGACGGTGCCGGGGCTGGGATTGGCGAGCGCCGGCCTGGCGGCAGGTGCCACGGCAGGGCGCGGTACTCGACCTCCCGGCGAAGGCGCGCTTGTGAAGGGACGCTCGCTCGTCAACCATTGGATCGAGGTCGCGCTCGAGCCCACCGGGGCCCTCACGCTGCACGACCAGCGCTCGGGGCAGCGATTTACGGATCTGCTCCGTGTCGAGGACGGGGGCGACGCCGGGGATACCTATACCTATTGCCCGCCGAAGGGGGACCGCCTCGCGCGCTCGGCGGGTCCGATCAAAGTTCGCCGACTAGCCGCGGGGCCACTCGTGGCGGCCCTCGAAGCCCGGTTCGAGATCGGGCGCCGCGTGGGGATACGGCTCATCGCCATGTTGTACGCTGACAGTCCTATGGTCCGCTGTATCCTCGACATCGACAATCAGGCGGCGTGGCATCGCTTGCGCGCGCGATTACCCGTTGGCCTCCCCGGCACCGCCGCCGTCGCGGGGACGGCGTTCGGCAGCATGGCGCGGCGGCCGGTGAGCGTCGATCCGGCGGACTTTCCGCTCGAGACCCCGGTCCGCACGGGGCCGGCGCAGGGGTTCGTGGCGGCGGCGTCCGGGGCGCGCGGGCTCGCGCTCTTCGCGCCGGGCTTCTTCGAGTACGAGTGGACTAGTCGGGGAGACCTGCTCGTGACCCTCCTGCGCGCAGTTGGTGAATTATCGCGCGGCGACCTCCCGAGCAGACCGGGTCACGCGGGTTGGCCGACATCCACACCGCTCGCGCAATGCCCGGGGCGGACTCGCGTGGAGCTGGCCATCGCCCCGGTTTCAGAGGCCGAGCTCGAGCGCGGCGACGCGCTGCCCTCGCTGTGGGAAGACGCGTTCCTGCCGCTGCACGGGTTCTGGCTGCGCGACGCCCTGGACCTCGCGCCGACGCCGGTCGACATCGCGCTCGAAGGATCGGGGCTCGTGCTGTCGGCCGTGAAGCCCGCGCAGCAGGGCTCCCCCCTGGTGCTGCGCTGCTACAACGCGACCGGCCGGAAGACGGCGGGGGCGTGGCGATTCGGTGAGAGTGTGAAGAGCGCCCATCGCGTGCGCGCCGACGAGCGCGAATCGGTCGCGCTGGTGCTCGAGGGGCGGGGCAAGACGGTGCGGTTCGTCGCCGAGCCGCACGAGGTCGTGACCATTCTGGTGACCTGATCGTGAAAGAGCATCATCTCTCCGTCGAGCGCACCGCGCGTTACTTCACCCTGGGCGACAGCTCGCGGGAGGTGGGGGAGGTCTGGTTCGTGTGCCACGGCTACGGCCAGCTCGCGTCGCGATTCCTGGAGAAGCTTCGCGTGCTCGACGATGGGCGGCGCTATCTCGTGGCCCCGGAGGGGCTGTCCCGGTTCTATCTGAGCGAGAGTCCGACGGAGCGGCGCGTCGGCGCAAGCTGGATGACACGCGAACATCGGCTCGCCGAGATCGAAGATTACGTGCGATACCTCGATGCCGTGTACGCGGAGGTGTTCGGATCCCTCGATCGCGCACGTGTGACAGTGCACGTCTTGGGGTATTCCCAGGGGGCTTCCACAGGGAGCCGATGGGTCGCCATGGGGAAGGCCAAGATCGATCGTCTTACGTTGTGGGGCGGCGAGTTTCCGCCGGATCTTGACCTCACCCTCGACAGCACAGTCAGTCGGCTGCGCGCGGCACAGCTAACGCTCGTCTACGGCCGCTCTGACGAGTACGTCACACCGAAAGTCATCCAGACCATCACGACGCGGTTGCGCCAGCACGCGATCTCCTTCAATGAGATCGCGTTCGACGGGGGGCACGAGTTGAACGAGGGGGTGCTCCGAAGCCTAAGGGGGTGAATTAGGGTTTTCCTTGGCGCTCGCTCCTCACATCCACTTCGCGCCTCGGCATCTCGGCGTCTACCTCAGCGTCTGATACCTCGTTGTTGGATTGAGGGCATCTTGGAGTGCATCTCCCAGCAGGGTGCAGGCCACCACAACGAGCACCAGCGCGATCCCCGGTGCCGCCGCGACCCAGGGCGCATTGACCAGCGTATCCCGTCCCGACGCGATCATGTTGCCCCACGACGGCGTCGGCGGCTGGACGCCGACCCCCAGGAATGACAAGCTGGCTTCCAGCGTGATCGCATTCCCCAGACCGAGCGCCGCCGAGACGATCACGGGCGTGAGTGCGTTGGGAAGGATATGGCGCGCCAGCACGCGGTGCCGCGACAAGCCGAGCGCCACCGCGCCCTCGACGAACGGGCGCGCGGCGAGCGACCGCACCTCGCCGTGCACCAGCCGCGCGACCGACATCCAACCGGTGAGACCCAGCACCACGATGACGAGCACCGCGCTGGGCCGGGCCATGGCCGCAAGCAGCAGCAGGAGGACCACGCGTGGTAGTGCGAGGACGAAGTCCGTGAGAGCAAGCAGCGCCGTCCGTACGGGGCCCGGCCAGAAACCCGCGGCACCGCCCACCAGCACGCCGATCACGATCGACAGCAGGACAGCCAGCACGCCGACGGTGAGCGAGACACGCGCTCCGTAGACCAGTCGCGTCCAGACGTCCCGCCCGAAGCGGTCGGTGCCGAGCGGATGGAAGCTGCCAGAGTGGTCCGTGGCGAGGGGCCGCAGGAATCGCGTTGCCACGACGTCGTGCTGCGCCGTCGGACTGCCGCTCGAGACGAGGGGCCCGGCGACTGCGGCGCCGGTCACGATCGCAAGCACCGCCACGCCGAACGCGGCCCGGCGGTCCCGCCACAGTCTCCTCACGTCACTCCTTTGCCGCGCCGGATGCGCGGGTCGATCCACGCGACGCCCAGGTCGGTCAGCAGGTTTCCCGCGACCACCAACACGGCGGTGACCACCGTGGCCGCCATGACCACCGGGTAGTCGCGGGCCTGGACCGCCTCGACCAGGCGCCGGCCCACGCCCGGCCATGCGAACACGGTCTCCACCAACACGGCACCAGAGAACAGGGCCGGTAACGACAGGCCGATCAGTGTGATCACCGGGATCAACGCATTTCGTGCAACGTGGCGTCGCGTAACGCGGAAGGGTGACAGCCCCTTGGCCTCCGCCGTTCTCACGAACGCCTGGCTTCTGACATCGCGCATCGCGCCGCGCACGAACCGCGCGGCGCCGCCGACGCCGATCAGCGTGAGGGTGGCGAGCGGCAGCGCGAAGTGTCGCAGCCGGTCGGCGAGCCGGCCCCAACCGGTCAGCCCGTTCACATCGACACCGGTCGCACCGAACGCCGGGAGCCAGTGCGCCCAATACGTGAACGCCATCGCGAGCATGAGCCCGAGCCAGAACCCCGGCAGCGCGAAGAGTGTGACCGTAGTGACCGAGAGCGCTGTGTCGACGCGTGGCCCCGCGCCCGACTGCCAGGCCCCGACCGCGAGGCCGAGCAGATAGCTGAGGATGAGCGACGTGCCCACGAGCGCTAACGTCGCGGGCACTGCTTCGCCGAGCAGGTCGCGCACCGGGCGGCCCGTGGCGATGCTCCGGCCCCAGTCCCCGCGGACGAACCGGCCGAGCCAGATCGCGTACTGCGCCGCAAGGGGCCGGTCGAGCCCGAGGGCGCGCCGCTGGGCCGCGAACTGGGCGGGCGTGGCGGTCGGCCCCAGCAGGCGCTCCACCGGATCCCCCGGCGCCAGCCGCACCAGCAAGAACGTGAGCGTGACAACCCCGGCGATGACGACGGCCCCGGCCAGGGTGCGGGTCCCGACGTGGGCGAGCATGCGCCGAATCTCGCGCGACCCGCCGAGGCCCGCTAGAATGCGGGCGTGCGGCGACGAGCGCTGTGGCTGGTGACCGGAGGGATGGTGATCGCGGCGTGCGGCTCGGGAGCCGCACGCCGAGGTCGCACCGTGGTGTACGCGTCGGGGGCGGACCTCCAAAGCGTGAACCCGTTGCTCACCGTGCACCCGTTTGCCAAGCAGGTAGAGCGCTACGTCCTGCTCACCACGCTCGTGCGATACGACTCGGCGCTCGTGCCCCGGCCGTACCTCGCGCGCGCTTGGAACTGGTCGGAAGACCGGAAGAGTCTCACCTTCCGACTGCAGCCGGGCGTGCGCTGGGGCGACGGTGTGCCCACGACGGCCCGCGACGTCGCATGGACGCTCTCGGCAGCCAGGGACGCGGCGACCGGGTATCCACGCCTGAACGATTTCGCGGACGTGGCGTTTGTGAATGACCCGAACGATTCCACGGTAGTGATTCGGTTTGCCCATTCCCAGGACGCGATACCGGATGTGCTCACCGACCTCGCCATCCTTCCCGCCCGCCTGCTCGACTCGATTCCCCGCACGGAGCTGCGGCGCGCCGCCTGGAACGAGCACCCCGTCGGAAACGGGCCGTTCCGCTTCGTGGCGCACGAGGCAGGCCGCCGCTGGGTGTTCGCCGCCAACCCGGACTTCCCGGCCGTCCTCGGCGGACCGCCGGCGCTGGAGCGGTTCATCGTCGTCGTCGTGGACGAGCCGACGACCAAGCTCGCCGCGCTCACGGCGGGCGAGGTCGATTTCGCCGGCATTCAACCCGCGCATGCCGCGTTCGTCCGCAAGAACCCCGCGCTGACGGTGCTCGATTATCCGATGATCATGCCGTACGGGATCGTCTTCAACACGCGCACCCCGCCGTTCGACGATGCCCACGTGCGGCTCGCCGTGGCGCTCGCGCTCGATCGCCGGGAGATCGTCGACGGCTACCTCTTTGGGTTCGGCGCGGTGGCGGACGGCCCGGTGCCACCGGGCGTTCCCGGGTACGCCCCGGTCCGTCCGATTCCCACGAACCCGGACTCGGCGCGCCAGCTGCTGGGCGGCCGGCGCATCGCGTTCGAGCTGCTCGCCGTCGGGAGCGGCGAAGGGGCGCTCGAGCAGACGATTCAGGCCCGGCTCTCCGCCGTGGGCTTCGACGTCGCGATCCGGCAGCTCGAGCTCACGGCGTTCCTCGCGCGCGTCAATAGTCGGCAGCGGGACTTCACGGCGGCCGTGCTCGGCACGCCGGGCGATGCGGGACTCGGCTACTTGACGACCCTCGCCGAGCTGGCGGGGGTGCGACCCGCGCCCGATCCTGCCAGTGCGCAGCGCTTGTTCCGGGATTCACTTCCCGTCGCATTCCTCTACCACGCACGGGGCGTGCAGGGGATGAACCGCCGGGTGAGCGGCGTGCGGATGGACGTGCGGGGAGAGTTGCCGACCGTCGCGGCGTGGCGGACGGAGCCGTGAGACGGCGCGATCAGCCGACTGAATTCCATGCGACCGCCCCCGTCCGTCTCGACTTCGCCGGCGGCTGGACCGACGTCCCGCCGTTCTCGGCGCGCGAGGGGGGCGTCGTCGTGAACGGGGCCATCGAGCTCACGGCGCGGGTCGCCGTACGGATCGGTGGACGCCTGATCCGTCTGGTCTCGGAAGACCTCGGCGAAGAGCTCGAGTGCGCGGACTCGGGCGGTCTCGTGCTCGACGGCCGGCTCGATCTCCTGAAGGCCGCGCTGCGCATGCTCCCGGTGCAGGCAGCGTGCACGATCACGACGCGCTGCGACGCGCCGCCGGGATCGGGACTCGGCAGCTCCGGCGCCATCGATGTAGCGCTCGTCGCCGCCCTCGCCCTGGCCCGCGCGGAGCGGTGGACCGCCCGCGAGATCGCGGAGCAGGCGTGGTATCTCGAGACCGTCGAGGCGAAGATCCCCGGCGGAAAGCAGGATCAGTTCGCCGCGGCCCTCGGTGGTTTTCAGCGACTCACCTTCCGCGATCCCGACGTCGGAGTCGAGCCCATCACCCTCGATCCAGCGTTCGCGACGGCCCTCGCGCGTCGCACGGTGCTGTGCTACACCGGTCGGTCGCGCGTCTCGGGTGCCACCATCGCGCGCGTGATGGCCGCGTACGAGCGGGGGGATCCGCGGGTCACGGGCGCGTTGCGAGCGATGAAGGACGTGGCCGCCGCGATGGCGGAGGCCCTGCGCGCGGGAGACGTTGCTCGTGTGGCGGCGCTGCTTTCGGACAACTGGACGCATCAGCAGGCGCTCGATCCGGGGATGCGCGCGCCCGAAATGACCCAGCTCGAGAACGCCTTGACGGCCGCAGGGGCGCTCGGCGGGAAGGCAGCGGGGGCCGGGGCCGGAGGCTCGATGTTCTTCGTCACCGGGGACGATCCCGCGCCGGCCATCGCCGCGGCGCGCGCCGCCGGCGCGACGGTCCTCCCGGTGCGGTGGGCGGTCGAAGGGGTCCGCGCATGGTGACGGCCGAGGAGCTGACGGCGCGCCGGGAGGAGATCGCAGCCGCGCCCGATCTAGTGGCCTTGCTCGCGCACCTCACCGAGCGCGCGGCGCCGCTTCTGGCCCGCCTTCCGCCTATCCCGGAATCGAAGGCGCTGCTCTCGATCGATGGCGGCATCTGTCCCGAGGACGGCGCTGCCCTCGTATTCGACCCGTGGAATCCGACCGCGCACCGCTGCCCTCGCTGCGGGAAGACCCTCACCGGTGAGCGGCACGACCGCCATTGGGCCCGCTACCAGCACCTGTGGCTCGCGGAGCGCGCTGCGCACCTGGCGACCCTGGCGGCGCTCGGCGACGATGCGCGAGCGGCCGATCGAGCCCACGAGATTCTCCAGGCCTACGCCCACCGCTACTTTCGCTACCCCAACCGCGACAACGTGCTGGGGCCGAGTCGGCTGTTCTTTTCCACGTACCTGGAATCCATCTGGATCGGCAACTATGTCGCGGCGGCCGCCCTGCTGCGCGCCAGCGGCAAGCTCGATGATGCCACCGCACAAGACGTGAGCCGGGTAGCCGACGAGGCGGCGAACCTGATCGGTGAGTTCGACGAGGGGTTCTCGAACCGCCAGACCTGGAACAACGCAGCGCTGGCTGCGATCGCCGGCTGGTTCGAGGACGAAGACCTCGCCAAACGCGCCATCGAGGGTCCCACCGGGCTGCTCGAGCATCTGTTACGCGGCTTTGGACGGGACGGGATGTGGTACGAGGGGGAGAACTACCATCTCTTCGCGCTGCGCGGGCTCCTCACGGGGGCGGCGTGGGCACGCCTCGCCGGCGTGGACGTGTTCGCGGAGCCGAAGCTCGCGGCGCGCGTTCGGGCGGCGCTGCTCGCGCCCGCACTCACGGCGTTGCCCGATTTCACGTTCCCCGCGCGCAAAGATTCGCGGTTCGGCGTGTCCTTGGCGCAACCGGCGTATCTCGACCTCTGGGAGATCGGGCGCGCGGGTCTCGAGAAACGGGAAACGGGAAACGGGAAAGGTGAGCTCGAAAGCTGGCTCACCGCTTTGTACCAGGCGCCGGCGCCGCGACCGGAGCTGTTCGAGTCATACCTTCATGGCGCACCGCTGCCACGTGTCCCGTTTCCCGTGTCCCGTCACGCGCTGTCTTGGTGGTCGCTTGTGTTCATGACTCCCGAGCTTCCATCCGATGCCCCGCCCTGGTCGCCCGGGAGTCTCCTCCTCGAGTCGCAAGGTCTCGCGGTGCTGCGCACCGGCGATCGTTATGCCAGCCTCGAGTGCGGCCCGTTCGGGGGCGGACACGGGCACCCCGACCGGTTGCATCTCACCCTGCATGCCGATGGCGTGCATTGGTTGGCCGACCCCGGAACGGGGTCCTACGTCTCGCGCGACCTCTTTTGGTATCGATCGACCCTGGCGCATAATGCTCCACGGTTGGACGGCGTGTCACAGTCCCCGGGCGCTGCGGTGTGCGAGGCGTTCGACACCTCGGGCGAGTGGGCCTGGGTTCGTGGCCGCCACGGCGAGATCACGCGCACCGTGGTTGCCGGCCCCGCGTACTTGCTCGATGTGATGGAGCTGGCGAGCCGTAGCGAGCACGAGCTCGAGCTGCCATGGCATTTCGTGGGCGCGGGGGATGTGGGACGGGGGAGGTGGACCTCTGGGGAGCTCGCGGACGAGTTCGTGTCGCGAGTGGAGAAGCTCGTCCCGGAGGGCGCCGCGCCGGTGGCGCTCGAGCTGGCGGCCGGGCCGCGCGTCCTGAAGGCGTTTCTCTCGTTCGACGGGGAGCTGGTGCGGGCGGAGGGGCCTGGGCGGCCGGGAGACGAGAAGCGGGCGACGTTCTACGTCATGCGGGCCGCCGGCCGGAGTGCACGTCTCGTGACCGTGCTGGCGCCGGTTGGCGACACCGCGCCAGTGCGTGCCGTGCGCGTACAGGGGAGCGTGATCGAGATCGAAACGGCGGAGCACGCAGTCGACCAGCACACCGCCACGGCGCTCGGCTGGGAAATCGCGACCAGGTCCGGGCGGATTCGGCTCGCGGGCGCGCGCGCGCCAGAGCCGCCGCTCACACCTCTCCTCGAGCTCGAAAAGCCGACGCCCGTCGTGGGCGCCGCGCTCCGGGTGTCCTCGCCCCCGCCGCTCGACGGAACGCTCGTCGGATTTGATACGAGCGAGCCGCTCCGGCTCGAGCTCGAGGATCAGTATCGCCGCAGCGAGGAGCCCTACCCGGGCCCGGAGGACTTTGCCGCCGTCGCCCACGCGGCCTGGGACGACGACGCACTCTACGTGGCGGTCGACGTCGTGAAACCCGAGCTGTGCATTCGGCCCGGGGGCGCGCCGCCGCTGCGCCTCGACAACGAGCCGGACGACATCCATTCGGACGGTCTGCAAGTGTACGTCGCGGGGAACGAAGACGGGGACGGCCGTGTCGGGTATCTCGTTGTCCCTGAAACCGGCGCGCCAGGGCTGCGGGTGCGGGCCACCAGCGATACATCGGCTGATCCGGGCAGCATGCGGGGGGCGTGGCGGCGTACCGACCGCGGCTACACGGTGACGCTCGGCATCGCGTGGCCCGAGTGGCAACGCGCGCATGTCGGCGGGCGGCTGCGGTTCGACCTGCTCGTGAACGAGATGCTGCGGGGTCGCACGCGACGCGCCGGACAACTCGTCTGGAGCGGCGGGAACGGCTGGGTGTTCATACAGGGCGACCGCCAGGATCCGGCGCGGTTCGGCATCCTGGAGCTGGTGGGATGACCGTCGCCGTCGTGCTCCACGAGCCCCAGGACCTCGTCAACATCGCCCATGTGGTGCGGGCGCTCAAGAATTTCGGGTTTCGCGACCTCCGGTTGGTGAGCCCGCGAGAGTACGACCCGTATCGGGTCGAGGGCATCGCGCACCAGACGCAGGACGTGCTGGCGCGCGTGGCCCGGTTCGATCGCCTGGAGGACGCGCTGCTCGACTGCGTGCACGTCGTGGGGTTCACGGCGCGCGGCCGCACGGCGAAGCGCAATCTGCAGCGCCCGCGGGAAGCTGCCGCCGAGATCTTGACACGGGGGGAGGCCGGCCCGGTCGCGCTGCTGTTCGGGCGGGAGGACAAGGGGCTACCCAACGAGGCGCTGGACCGCTGCCACCGCGTGGTGACCATTCCCACGAGCCCCGCGTATCCTTCGCTCAACCTGGCGCACGCCGTGGTGCTCATGTTGTACGAGCTGGCGCTGGCGCGCGGCGACGAGCAGCGGCCGTTCAAAGCGCCGCGCCGCGAGGGACCGCCGGCGACGGTGGACGACCTGGAGCGGCTGTTCGCGGACGCCGAGGCGGCGCTCCGCGCTATCGATTTCTTCAAGACGCGTCAGGTCGACGGTGTGATGCGGACGCTGCGTGAGGTGCTTCATCGCACGCCACTCGATCAGCGCGAGGCGAAGCTGTTACGGGCGATGGCCATCGAGGTGGTGAAATACGGTGAGCGACTGGCGCGTTCCCGGCTTCACGTCGACCGGTAGCAAGCGGCCCGACGCGCTGTTTGGTGCCGAAGTGGACGCGGCACTGCCGACGCGCATGACGCGCGCGGCGGGCTGCCGTGTGTGGGATGCCGCGGGCCGCGAGTACGTCGACTACGTGATGGCGCTCGGCGCCGTGGCGCTCGGCTACGGGCACCCCGCGGTGAATCGCGCAGCCGAGCAAGCGATCGCGGCCGGCGTCGTCGGGCCGCTGCCGCCGGTGCTCGAGGAAGAGCTGGCCGATGCGCTCGCGATGCGGATCCCGTGGCTCGAGCAGGTGCGGTTCTTGAAGACGGGCGCGGAGGCCGTGGCGGCGGCGGTCCGGATCGCCCGCGTGGCCACCGGACGCGAGCGGGTGCTCGGCTGCGGGTACCACGGCTGGCTCGACTGGTCGCAGGGCGGGGAAGGCGTGCCCGCGGCGACTCGGGCACTGTACGCCGAGATCCCCTTCAACGATGTCGAAGGCACGCGGCGACTGATCCGCGAGGTCGGCGACCGTTTGGCCGTGGTCGTCATCGAGCCGGTGGTCGTGCTCGAGCCCGCGCGCGAATGGCTCGAGGCGTTGCGCGCGGAGACGACGCGCGTCGGCGCGGTGCTCGTGTTCGACGAGATCAAAACGGCGTTCCGGGTGGCGATCGGCGGCGCCGCCGAGCGCTATGGCGTGCGGCCCGACCTCGCGGTGTTGGGCAAGGCCATCGC